>OBLS010000225.1_pt1 | contig 18539 bp, 19 predicted proteins | sample 1519901 | NCBI WGS metagenome assembly OBLS01 (sample SAMEA3113585, study PRJEB22503) | soil metagenome | reverse complement strand
GATCTCAGCACCACCCGGTTCACTGCCGCCCCCGGCACGATCGTGCTCGACCCCAGCGGCGCCGAGGCGCCACGCGGCGAGATCGGGCTCATCGCCGCCGTCACCGTCACGTCGGGCTATTACAAGCATCCCGACAAGACCGCGGAGACCTTCCGCACGATCGACGGCCGGCACTACGTCGTGCCGGGCGACCTCGGTCGAATCGACGGCGACGGCACGCTCACCCTGCTCGGCCGGAGCGGCTCCACCATCAACACCGGCGGCGAGAAGGTCTACGCCGAGGAGGTCGAGGCGGTGCTGCGCTCGTTCGGCGACGTGCGGGACGCCGTGGTGGTGGGCGTCCCCGACGAGCGGCTGGGCCAGGTCGTGGGCGCCGTCATCGGCCTGACCGAGCCTGCCCGGTCGGTGGACGAGCTCGTCGCCGCCGTGCGCGAACGCCTGGCCGGCTACAAGGTCCCCCGTCACGTCGCTCTCGACACCCCGCCGCGGGGCCCGAATGGCAAGGCCGACCTGGAGCGGGCACGGCAGATCCTCGCCGAGCACCTGGCTGCCGAAGCGGCGACGGTGCCGGCCCGATGAACGTCGGCGTCTACTTCGACCTGCGCAACCCGCCGGGCCGCGAGCGCAGCACCTCGCACCTCTACGGGTTCACGCTCGAGATGTGCGAGGAGGCCGAGCGACTGGGTGCGCACTCGGTATGGCTCACCGAGCACCACCTGTTCGACGACGGCTACCTCCCGCAACCCCTCACCTTCGCCGCCGCGGTCGCGGCCCGCACCCGACGCGTGCGCATCGGCACGGCGATCCTCATCGGGCCGCTCCACTCCGCCCCCGAGATCGCCGAGAACGCCGCCGTCGTCGACCTCATCAGCGGCGGGCGGCTCGACCTGGGGCTGGGCAGCGGCTACCGCATCCCCGAGTTCGAGCTGTACGGCGCCGAGTTCGCCACCCGCTACGGAGAGAACGACCGGCGGGTGCGCGAGCTGCGAGCCATCTGGGCCGAGGGCCGGGTCACGCCGGCGCCGGCACAGGAGCGCGTGCCCATCTGGCTCGGGTACCAGGGCCCGCAGGGCGCGAGGCGGGCGGGCCGCCTCGGCGAGGGCCTGCTCACCGCCAACCGGGCGTTGTACGGCCCCTACCGCGACGCGCTCGTCGAAGCCGGTCACGACCCCGCGATCGCCCGCATGACCGGCGGCATCCAGGCGTGGATAACCGACGATCCGGAGGCCGACTGGCCGCTGATCCGGCCGCACCTCGCGTACCAGCTCGACTCGTACCGGCGGCACATGGTCGAGGGCACCGGCCGGCCCGAGCCCCGGCCGGTCGACCCGGACCGCATCCGCCAACAGGGGCTCGACGGCATGTTGCGCGGCTTCCTGCACGCCACGCCGGCCGACGCCGCCGCCACGATCCGGGCGTTCACCGCGGGCGCGCCGGTCGAGACCGTCTACATCTTCGCGTCCCTCGGCGGCACGCCCGACGAGCTCGTCGCCCGCCACGTCGAGGTCATCTGCACGAAGCTCGCACCGGCGTTATCGGACGACTGACCGGCGACCGCCGGTCTGCTACGCCGGCTCGACGGTGATGGCGCGCTCGGGGCAGTTGGACGCGGCCCGCCGGGCCGACGACACCGCGTCGCCGTCGACGATCGCCGCCACCACCACGCTGTGACCCGCGTCGTCGTCCTCGAAGACGTCGGGCGCCAGCGCGTAGCAGCGACCGTGCCCGGCGCACGCCGCGGCATCCACGCTCACCACGTGCTCGCTCACCGGCCCACCGCCGCGAAGCCGAGGGGGAGATTCTCCGCCGCCCGCACGGAGTAGTTGGTGTACTCGACGTCGTGGCCGGGCGAGATCCAGTAGTCGGGGATGCGGCGATGGAGCTGCCCGATCCCCGCCCGTAGCTCGAGGCGGGCGAGATGGGAGCCGAGGCAGCGATGGAAGCCGCTGGCGAAGGCGACGTGGCGGTTCCCCGAGCGCGCGAAGTCGACGGTCAACGGGTCGTCGAAGGCCTCGGGGTCGACGTTGGCGGCGGCCCACACCACCTCGACCTTGGTGCCCGCCGGATAGGCCGTCCCGCCGATCTCCATCTCCGCCACCAGGTGGCGATGGCCCAGCGGCACGGGGGACTCGAAGCGCATCAGCTCCTCGACGGCGGCGGGCAGCAGCGTCGGATCGTCCACGACCCGCCGGCGCTCGTCGTGGTGCTGGGCGAACCAGGCGATCAGCAACGACAACGACGAAGCCACCGTGTCGAGCCCCGCGATCACGAGCAGGTAGCAGATGTCGATGAGCGTCTGGTCGTCGAGCCGGTGGCCGTCCACCTCGGCGGTCAGCAGCCCACCGATGAGATCGGGCCTCGGCGCGGCGTCCCCTCGCCGCCGCTCGAGCTCGGCCGCGAGGTACTCGTATATGCGGCCACCCGCGGCGCGTTGGAACTCACGCTGCTCCTCGAGCGTGCCGCCGGCCGGCCGCACGACCGATTCCTTGAAGTCGAGGAAGACCGGCAGGTCGTCGCGGGACAGGCCGAGCAGCGCGGTGAAGAACCGAGAAGGCAGTGGTTGGCAGAACGCCGAGTAGAGCTCGACCTCGCCCGCCCCGATGAACTCGTCGATCAGCTCGTCGGCCAGCTCCTCCACGGCCGAGGCGTAACGGGCCACGGCCCGGGGTGCGAACAGCGGATCGAGCAGGCGCCGGTAGCGCGTGTGCTCCGGACCGTCGAGGTGCAAGGGGATGAGCGGTCGCTGACCGCCCAGCTCGAAGGCCTTCCCGTCGGTGCTGCGGACGTCGCGGGACTGCGTGACCCGCAGCACGTCGGCCATGCTCGCGACGACGGGCACCCCGTCGTCGGGCCGCTCGAGCAGCGGCGCCCGGATGGCGAGGTCACGATACGCGGCGTGCGGGCACGCCTCGGAGTACCCGTCCACGAGCTCGGCGGGTGTGAACACGTCCCCCTGGTCCTTGACGGCCATGCTGGTCCCCTCCGGACGCCGATGCACTATCTGAGCAAATCATCTGCCTATTTCTAGGCGGCGCGGGGTTGTACGACTTCCCAGCAATCGCGGATCGTCTCCAGGGGGATGAAGACGTCGCGCCCGTTCTCGAACGCCCAGACGTTCCGGCGGCGCAGCGCCACGGAGATGAGGTGGCACTCGTCGATCCGCTCTCCGCCGGCGAGCGCAAGGCCGACGATGCGGCCCTGGAGCTCACGTAGGCGCTGTCGACACTCCATCGCGGGGCCTCTCACTCGATTCCGTTATATTATTTAGAGAATATGCCCACATGTCAAGTGCCTTCCACACCCCAGAATCGGCGCCAGCTCGGCCACGCCTCGGGGAGGCTGCCGCGCCCCGTCTGGTGTGCGGGCCAGTCGGCGGGCGGCTGGTCGAGCGGTCGCTCGACAGTCTCGACGCCGTAGAAGAGCTGGTGATCACGCCCTGCGAAGTACCACGTGCGGTCGCGGCGCTCGTAGGTGTCCTGGTAGGCGATGAGCTGGCGCGCCCAGCGCGTCGCGTCCCCCATCTCGGCGACACAGAGGACCGTGCCGGCCGCGTGGTCGGCATCGACCAGGTTGATCACGTGCGTGCCGATGTTGAGGACGCTGACCCGCTCGGTCATGTGTTCCCGGAAGACACGCTTCAGCGCCTCCCGGCCGCGCTCGGAGCGCGTGGCGCGCACGTCGTCGACATAGAGCTCGACCAGGGCGTCGAGGTCGGTGCGGGTGACCGCGAGCGCGTAGCGCGCCGCGAGCTGCCGGATCTCCTCGTAGGCCAGCAGCCGTTCGACCTCGCGCATGCCATCGGGCGGCGCGGCCCGGGCGGGCCCGAACGGCGGGTTCTCGGTCACGGGGGGATATGGTACACTAGGTTGACTGATTCTAGGGAGGGGTTTGTGGAGGACGGTCTCGCCGGTCGGGTGGCGTTGGTGACGGCGGCCGCCGGCCAAGGCATCGGCCAGGCGGTCGCACGACGCTACGCCGCGGCCGGGGTGACGGTGGTCGTCACCGACGTCCACGAGCGCCGCACGCACGACGTCGCCGAGAAGATCGCGGCCGACCATCCGGGTACGACCGTTCTGGGCCTGCCCATGGACGCAGGCGACCGCGAGGCCATCGACGGGGCCATCGACGAGGTCGAGCGACGCGTCGGCCCCGTGACCGTGCTGGTCAACAACGCGGCGCTCAACATCCTGGGCAGCATCTTCGACTACGACCCCGAGGACTGGGACGCGGTGGTCCGAGTCAACCTGAGCGGCCCGTGGTACCTGTGCCGGCGGACCCTCCCGCGGATGCGCGACGCCGGTGGTGGGGTCGTGCTCAACATCGGCAGCTACGCGCCCGATGTGGGCGGCGAGGGCAAGGAGACGGCCTACGCGGCCAGCAAGGGCGGGCTGAGCGCGCTCACCCGGTGCATCGCCTGGGAAGGCGGCCCCCACGGCATCCGCTGCAACACCATCTCGATGGGCGTCGTGGAGGGCACCCGCTTCGTCGACGCCCACCCCGAGATCCGGGCCGACGGTCTGGCCCGCAGCCCGCTCGGCCGGCTCACCACGGTCGACGACATCGCCGAGCTGGCCGTCTATCTGGCCGGCGAGCGCGGCCGCTCCATCACGGGCGAGGTCGTCAACGTGGCGGCCGGCTCGTACATGCGCAACTGAGAACGAGGAGGAACCGGCGATGAGCACCCTCGATTACGGGATCATCGACTGCGACACGCACTGCTACGAGACCCGAGACGCCGCCACGCGCTACCTGCCGGAGGAGTTCCTCGACCGGGCGATCGCGCCGGTGCGCGACGCCGCGGGCAACGAGGTGGTGCTGGCCGGCCGGCGCGTCGCCACGTTCAACAGCGAGCAGGGCCTCGGCTTCGACTATTGCTATCGGCCCGGCACGCTCAAGGAGATGCTGCGCCAGATGGCGTCGGGCAACCCCGACGAGACCTACCAGCCGGAACCGATGCGCCCCGAGTTCATCGAGCGCGCCCCCCGGTTGGAGCTGCTACGGCAGCAGGGCGTCGACCGCTGCGTGCTGTACCCGTCGGCGATGGCGCTGGCGGCCGAGCACTACGTCGCCGACACCGAGGCCCTCTACGCCAACCTGCTCTCGTTCAACCGATGGTTCGACGAGACCTGGGGGTTCGACTACGAGGACACGATCCACGCCACCGCCGTGCTGTCGCTCCGCGACCTCGATCGCGCCGTGGAGCTCACCGACTGGGTGCTGGACCACGGTGCGCGCGTCGTGCTCATCCCGACCGGGCCCGCCTACGGCCGATCGCCAGGAGATCCCTATTTCGACCCCGTGTGGTCACGGCTCGCCGAGGCCAAGGTCACGCTGGCGTTCCACATCATGCCGTTCTGGTACTTCGACGCGATCTCGCCCGCCTGGGGCCACGAGCCCGACCCGGCGTCGTGGCACATGTCGGCCTGGCAGTGGAACAACGTCTACGGCGAGCGCCCGATCGAGGACACCCTGTCGGCCCTGATCTTCGACAACCTCTTCGGTCGGTTCCCCGACCTCATGGCCCTGGTGTCCGAGCACGGCGCCGAGTGGCTGCCCCACTTCGTGCGCCACATGGACAAGAGCCGGGGCATGGGCCGCAACGGCCCCTGGATCGGCGGCAAGCTCACCGATCGCCCCAGCGCGATCGTCCGCCAGCACGTGCGGGTGGCGCCGTACCCCGAGGACGACATCCCCTGGATCGTCGAGAACCTCGGGCACGACGAGTCGATCGTCATGGGGTCCGACTTCCCCCACGCCGAGGGCATCGCCGAACCCGCGGACTACGTGAAGCTCCTCGACCCGCTCGACGCGGCCGCGAAGCGGCGCATCATGCGCGACAACGCGGCCGCGTTGCTGTCGCGATGACGCTCGACGCCGTGGCGTCCACGCCCGCCGACCTGTGCCTCTACGACGTGGCCGACGGCGTCTGCACGCTCACCCTCAACAACCCGGCGCGCCGCAACGCGTGGAGCCAGGACATGGAGGAGAGCTACTTCGCCGCGCTCGACCGGGCGGACCTCGACGCTGACGTGCGGGCGATCGTCGTGACCGGCGCCGGCAAGTCGTTCTGCCCGGGCCTCGACATCCGGCGGCTCGAGGCCGCTGCGGCCGCCGGGGCGATGGACCTGACTGGCCGGCGCCCGCAGACCTACCCCCTCCGCATCCGCAAGCCGATGATCGCCGCCGTCAACGGCGCCTGCGCCGGCATCGGGCTCATGCAGGCGCTCAACTGCGACGTTCGCTTCTCGGCCCGGGGTGCCCGCTTCTCCACGGCGTACGCGCGCCGGGGCCTCCCGGCCGAGTACGGCAGCTCATGGCTGCTCCCCCGGCTCATCGGCGTGGAGAACGCCCTGGACCTCCTGCTCTCGGGCCGGGTGTTCGAGGCCGACGAGGCCCACGCGCTGGGATTGGTTTCCCGCGTCTGCGATCCCGGAACCGTGCTCGGGGAGGCGAAAGCCTACGCGCGCGACCTGGCGGCGAACTGCTCGCCACGGTCGATGGCCGCCATCCGTCGCCAGGTCTACGACGACCTGTCGCGCCGCTTCGACGATTCGATGGTCCATACCCTGGCGGCGATGCACGAGTTCAGCGGCAACCCGGATGCCGTCGAGGGCGCCCGGAGCTTCGCCGAGAAGCGCCCGGCTCGGTTCGAGCCGCTCGCCGCCGACTTCCACCTTCGGACCGACGCCGGGTATTAGCTCAATGGACGCGACGCACCCCCCCGACGCGGAGCTGTTCCGCAAGCGGGTGCGCGAGTTCCTGGCCGAGGCCCTGCCCGCAGGCTGGCGAGGCCTCGGCGCCATCGACGACCGCGCCGAGGCCGACTGCTTCGTCGAGCAGTGGCGGCGGATCCTGGCCGAGCACGGCCTCCTCGGCGTGTCATGGCCCCGGGAGTACGGCGGCGCGGGGCTCACCAAGCTCGAGCAGGTGGTGCTTGTCGAGGAGCTGGCTCGAGCCGGCGTCCCCGCGATGGGCGGCAACGACAACTTCAGCATCAAGATGGTGGGCAACACCCTCCTCCGCTGGGGCACCGAGGCCCAGAAGCGCCGCTTCCTGCCGCGGATCCTGTCGGGCGAGGACGTCTGGTGCCAGGGCTACTCCGAGCCCGGCGCCGGCTCCGACCTCGCCGGTCTGTCGACGCGGGCCGTGCTCGACGGCGATCGCTGGGTCGTCACCGGCCAGAAGATCTGGACGTCGCGAGCCCGCGAGGCCAACTGGATGTTCCTGCTCGCCCGCACCGATCCGGCTGCGACCCGGCACGGGGGCATCACCTTCCTGCTGGTGCCGCTCGATCAGCCCGGCGTCGACATCCGCCCGATCACCATGCTGTCCGGAGAGACCGAGTTCAACGAGGTGTTCCTCGACGGCGCCACCACGCCGGCAGACCACGTCGTCGGCGAGGTGAACGGCGGCTGGGCGGTGGCCATGACGCTGCTCGGCCACGAGCGGGGCGAGGAGGCCGCCACCAATCCGATCCTGTTCCGAGCGGAGCTCGACCGGCTCGTGGCACTGGCCGGCGAGCGCGGCCTGAACAGCGACCCGGTGGTGCGCCAACGACTGGCCCGGGCCCACATCCGCTGCGAGATCATGCGGTTCCTCGGCTACCGCATCCTCACTGGCGTGGTGTCCGGCAGCGGCACGGTCGGCCCAGAGGCGTCGATCTCCAAGCTCTACTGGAGCGAGTACCACCGGTCGGTGACCGAGCTGGCGCTCGACCTGCTCGGGGCGGACGGCACCGTGCTCGACGGCCGTGGCCCCATCCGCTCGTACCGCACCGACGATCCGGGGGCGCCCAACACGTCGGGTTCGTGGATCGGCGCCTTCTACAACGCCACGGCGGGCACGATCTACGCGGGAACCTCGGAGATCCAGCGCAACATCCTGGCCGAAGCCATCCTCGGGCTGCCGCGCGACGGGCATCGCCGCTGATCCCGGCCGGGCCCACGTAGGATCGGCCCCGTGGCATACGACATGTCCGCCCAGCGGGCCGACGGCCTGATCGTCCGCGTGCCCAAGACGGCAGAGCTGGTCGCCGGCCACATTCGCCGCCAGATCGTACGCGGCGACCTGCAGGAGGACGACGCCCTCCCCTCCGAGAACGCGCTCATGGAGCAGTTCAACATCTCGCGGCCCACCCTGCGCGAGGCCATCCGCATCCTCGAGTCCGAGGGGCTCATCAGGGTGCGCCGCGGTGCCCGCGGCGGGGCGCGGGTCCAGGTGCCCAGCGGCGACGTCGCTGCCCACTACGCAGGCCTCGTCCTCCAGCACCGCGGCGCCACGCTGGCCGACGTGCTCGAGGCGCGGGTCATCGTCGAGGTCCCGGCCGCCCGCATGCTCGCGTCGCGCCGCGACCGGGCCAAGATCGCCGACGAGCTCCAGCGCTGCCTCGACGACGAGGCCGCGGACATCCACTCGACGGCGACACCCAAGATCTTCAACTCGCTCGTCGTGTCGTTGACGGAGAACCAGACGCTCATCCTGCTCACTGGCATGCTCGAGTACATCTCCGAGCGCGCCGGCGAGAGCTACATCCAGACCGGCCACCGGCCTCAGGACGAGCGGCTCGCGCGCCAGGGAAACCGCGCCCGGGCCAAGCTGATCGAGCTCATCCGCGCCGGCGACGCCGACGGCGCCGAAGATCTGTGGCAGCGGCACCTGTCGCAGGCGGGCAAGGCGCTGATGGAGACGAACGGCACGGCCGTCGTCGACCTCTTCGGCTGATCGGCCGGGGACGGTGCCCGCCCGGCCGGGTTCAGCTGATCTCCTGCATCGTGGTCCGGGGCCGGGCCTCGGCGAGGAGCTTGCGCACGATGGCATCGACCTCGCCCGGCTCCGACGGCGGATCGTCAACCGATGGGCCTCGCCGCCAGCCCTCGGCGATCGCGAGCACCAAGCCGGACGACTCGATGACCTGTCCGGTCACGTCGGCCGACTGTCGTGAGGCCAGCCAGGTGACCACGGGCGCGACCCAGCGGGGCTCGAACCGCGCCACGGTGTCCTCGGGGAGCCCGAGGTCGTCGGTGAGCCGCGTGAGCGCACCGGGCGCGATCGCATTGACCGTGACCCCGTAGCGTCCCACCTCCTGGGCTGCGATCTGCGTGAAGGTGGCGATGGCCGCCTTGGCCGACCCGTAGTTGGTCTGGCCGGGATTGGCGTACAGGCCCGCCGCCGACGTGGTGGTGACGATCCGGGCGTCGTTGGCCTCCCCCGCCTTGGCCCGCTCGCGCCAGTACGCCGACGCGAAACGGCTGGTGGCGAAGGTGCCCTTGAGGTGGACGCGGAGCACGACGTCCCACTCCTCCTCCGACATCGAGAACAGCATCCGGTCGCGCAGGATCCCCGCGTTGTTGACCAGCACGTCGAGATCGCCGAACGTGTCGATCGCCTGGGCCACGAGCTGCTCGGCGCCCTCCCAGGAGCCGACGTCGGCGGTGTTGGCCACGGCCTCCCCGCCGGCGGCGGCGATCTCGTCGACCACCAGCTGCGCCGGCCCGGCGTCGCCGCCGGTTCCATCGCGCGCGCCGCCGAAGTCGTTCACAACCACCTTGGCTCCGTGGTCGGCGAGCATCAGCGCGTACTCGCGGCCCAGGCCGCGGCCAGCCCCGGTGACGATGCAGACCCGCCCCTCACACAGTCGCTCAGTCATATAGCTAACTATATTTACTGATTGTGGTCGCAGTCAAAGCCCACCAGTGGCAGGCAACGAAAGGCCGGTCGATGATGAGTCCCGTGATCCAGTCGCCCGGCGCCGCCGACGAGCGGGCCCGCTTCGTAAGGGCCGCCCGGGTCGTCCTCGAACGCGCCGGTTACGACGGCTTCAAGGTGCAGCTCCTGCTGCGGGAGACGGGACTGTCGGCCCGCACCTTCTACCGCCACTTCGGCAACAAGGAGAAGCTGCTGCTCGTGCTCATGCAGGACGAGTACGCCCGGTCCGGCGCGCGCGTCCGAGCCGCCATGGCGCGGGCCGAAGGCCCTGCCGAGCAGGTGGCGGCCTGGATCGACGAGATCGTCCAGGCCGCCGGCGATCCCAAGCGGGCGGCCCGCGCCCGGCTGTTCACGTCACTGCCCACGGTGTTGCGCCGCTTTCCCCACGAGGTGGGCGAGGCCGCGCGCCTGGTGCTCGACCCCCTCGAGGACGCCATCCGCGAGGGTCGATCGACCGGCGTGTTCCCGTGGGGGGACCCCACGGTCGACCCGGAGCTGGTGCAACATCTGGCGGGGGCGGCCATGTCGCATGCGCTCGCCGACAGCGACGAGCGCTCCGCCGACGAGGCGGCCGCCGACGTGACCCGCTTCGTCCTGCGCGCGCTGGGGTGTGGCGGCGGCTGACCCGGCGTCAGGCAGGGGGCGCCGAGACGTGGGGGAAGAGCTCCTCGAACGCGCCCCGCGTGATGCGCTGCCGCACCGCGGGGGTGACGTCGTCGAACAGCTCGTGCAACGTCTTCTGCGTGTGGCCGAACGTGCCCTCGAGGTGGGGGTAGTCGCTGCCGAACATGACGTTCTGGTAGCCCATCGCCCACAGCGCGGCCGGGGCCGACTCGTCGTGCTGGAAGCTGGCGTAGACCTGCCGATAGAGGATCTCCTTGGGCAGCGTCGACAGCCGGGGCCGCACGAACATGCCGTGCTGGCGGTAGGCCTCGTTCATGCGGTCGCCGATGAACGGCACCCAGGTGGCACCGCCCTCGGAAACGAGGACCTTGAGCCCCGGATGACGGTCGAGGGCGCCGCCGGTCACCAGCTTCATCGCCGCGTGCTGGCCCCCGTAGCACGTGTGGACGTAGTTGAGGATGGCGCCGCCGGGGCCCCGGTAGATGGTGGACTGGTCGCCGCCGTCGGTGCCGATGTGGAAGCCGACGACCATGCCGGCCTCCTCGGCGGCCGCCCAGAGCGGCTCCCAGGAGTCGTCGTTCCAGTCCTTCGTCCCCGGCGGGTTCCCCGTCGGCAGGCTCACGAGATGCAGCCCGACCTCGGCGGCGTGCTGCAGCTCGGCGACCGCGTCACCCACGTCGAGCATCGGCATCAGGGCGGCGCACACGAGGCGGTCCGGTGCGACGCCTTGGATCTCCGACGCCAGCCACTCGTTCTCGGCCCGGGCCGCCTCGCGGATGAGCTGCGGGTCCTCGATGAGCGAGGACCAGAGCCCGATCGACTGGTACACGACCTCGCCCCAGATGCCCTCCTCGTCGAGGTCCCGGAGGCGTAGCCGCACATCCCGGGCGCCGGGCGGTCGGTGCGACATCTGCTCGATCGTCTCGCCGGTGGCGCCCTTGGCCGTCATGATCTTCGGCAGCTCGCGCGTGAAGCTCTTGCCGTCGACGGTCACCCGCTCCTCGTGGTCGGAGATCCGCTCGGTGCGAGGCATACGATCGGCCTCGTTCTTGGGCAGGATCTGGTGCCAGAGGTCGTCGGGCTCCAGGAAGTGCGAATCGCCGGAATGGGCCCAGATCTTCTCGGTCATGAAGCGACCGTAAACCCGTGTGACCGTTCCCGGAACCCCCTGGGGCCGGAACGCCGTTCCGCCCACCGGCTCCCCACCTCACACCTTGCGAGTGACGCCGCCGTCGACGCGGATGAGGGCGCCGGTGGTGTAGCTCGAGGCGTCGCTGGCGAGGTAGACGGCCAGCGGGGCGATCTCGTCGGGCTCACCGAGGCGCTGCAGCGGCACGAACGAGCCGGACATCATCTCGGGCGGCCACGCCTTGGTGATGTCGGTGCGGAAGGCACCGGGCAGGATGGCGTTGACTCGCACGGTCGGTGCGAACGCGTCGGCCAACCCGACGGTGAGCGCGTTGAGCCCGGCCTTGGCGCACACGTAGGGGAGCTCGCCCGGGCTCGCCAGCAGCGAGCCGATGGTCGAGACGTTGATGATCGACCCGCCGCCGTGCTGGGCCATGTGCGTGGCCGCCAGCGCGCCGAGGCGGAAGGGGCCCTTCAGGTTGACGCCCAACGTCTTGTCGTAGAGCTCCTCGGTGACGGCCGCCAGGTTCTCGTACAGCGGCGACATGCCGGCGTTGTTCACGAGCACGTCGAGGCGGCCGAAGTGGTCGAGCGTCGTGGCGACCAACCGGTCGCAATCGGCCCACCGGCCCACGTGGGTTGCCACCGGCAGGGCGGTGCGGCCCGTCGACCCGGCAGTTTCCCGTGCCGCCGTCTCGCAGGCGTCGAGCCTGCGGGAGGCGACGACGACGTCGGCGCCGGCCTCGGCGAACGCCTGCACCATCGCCCGGCCGATGCCTCGGCTGCCGCCCGTGACGACGGCGACCTTGCCGGTCAGACTCATGCGTTCCGACACCTTGGTCATGCGGTTCTCGCTCCCCGTGTCCGCGGCTTGCGGTCGAGCGCGGCCAAACCGTCCTCGACCAACGCCAGAACGGCACCGATGCGTTCCGCCGGATCGCCCACGCCGCCGCCGTCGACCCAGGCCGCCCACTCCGCAGCCGCCACCGAGGTCATGGCCGCCGTCACGGCCCGTGCGCGCCGGTCGTCGGCCGGCACGCCCATGCGGCGGGCGACCTCGTGCAGCAGCGGGCCGTTGTGGGCGTGCGCCCCCTGGGCCGCGGCGCGCAGCTCCGGCGTGGCGGCGAGTATGCGGCCGAGTTGGACGACGCGCTCGCGCTCGTCTGGTACCACCCGCGAGGTGTCGACGTAGGCGTTGCGCAAGGCCGTCACCGCGCCCTCGCCCGCCGGGCGGGCCGCCACCGCGACCACCAGCCGATCCACCAACCGGCGCTCGTAGTCGAGGACGACCTCGTCCTTCGTGGCGAAGTAGCGGAAGAACGTCCGCTGCGAGATCCCCGCGGCCGCGGCGATGTCGTCCACCGTGACCGCGTCGTAGCCGCGCTCGGCGAACAGGTCGATCGCCACGCGACCGATGTCGGCGCGCACGAGGCGACGTCGCCGCTCGACGAGCGGCTCGGTCTCGGTCATGAGCGGAGCTCCTGACCGGCCGACCGTGCGACGGCCAGGGAGCCGGGCGGCGATGGGGGGCGGGGGCGCAGCCCCCGAGGGAGCACGGTCATGAGCGCTCGCCCCGGGCGAACTGGGCGGCGCCCACCATGAGCCTCGGCCCGACGTCCACCATCGAGTTCCGCCGGTCGGGCACCCCGGCCGCGCGCTCGCGGGCGAAGGTGCCCTCGAGGATCACCGCCAGCTTGAACAATGCCAGCGCCTCGTAATACGGCAACGCGCCGAGGTCGCGCCCGGTGCCCTCCTGGTAGCGCTTGGCCATCTCGGCTCGGGTCGGGTAGCCGGCGACCCCGCCGGCCTGCTCGCCGATGACCGACTCCTCGCCGGGCTCGGTCCAGCGCGCCAGCAGGTGGCCGATGTCGAGCAGTGGGTCGCCGATCGTGCCGGTGTCCCAGTCGACGATCGCCGCCAGCCGCACCGGCGGCCGCCGGTCGACCATCACGTTGAAGGGGCTGTAGTCGCCGTGGAGGATCGCCGCGGGGCTCATGGCCGGCCGGTTGGCGTCGAGCCAGCCGGTGACGAAGTCGAGCTCGGGTAGGTTGCGGGTGCGGTAGCGGTCGAGCTGGGCGAGCCACCGCGGCACCTGGCGCTCGAGGAACCCCTCCGGCTTGCCCAGCCCGTCGAGCCCGCGCCGCTGCCAATCGACCCGCGCGAGCGCGGCGCACCCGTCGACGTATGCCATTCCGAGGTCGAATCGCAGCGCGTGGTCGTCGACGAACGGCGGCACCAGCTCGAAGCCGGGGGTGAAGCCGTCGACGACGTCCATGATCATGAACGGCGCACCGATGACCTCGAGGCCCTCGCACAGGAGCCGGGGCGTCGGGTGCGGCACCGGTGTGCCCTCGAGCGCCCTGAGGATCCGCCACTCCCGCACCACGTTGGAGGCGCTGGGGTCGTTCTTGACCCTTGGTGGGCGACGGAGCACCCAGCGGTGCTCACCGCGCCGGAGGAGGAAGAGCGCGTTGGCGATGCCGGTGGCGGCGCCCAACCGCTCCGCGGTCATTGCCTCCCCCTGCCCCTCGAGCCGGTCGCCGATCCACTCGTCGAGGCGATCGATGTCGATCAGTTCAGCGTCACGGGCGTCGGGGTCGATCGGGTCGTCCGCCATCCGCCGGACCGTACGGCGATTGACAGCAACTGTCAATGTCGTCAGAGTACGTCAGGTGATCGACTTCGAGATCCCCGACGACATCAAGGAACTGCGCGCCCGCGTCGCCACGTTCATCGACACCCAGGTGCTCCCGGTCGAGCGGGAGGTGGGCACGCGACCGTTCTTCGACATCGTGAAGGAGCTCCAGGGAGAGGCCCGAGCCCACGGACTGTGGTGCCCGTTCGTGCCCACCGAGTACGGCGGCATGGGCCTCGGCCACCTCGCCAACGCCATCGTGCAGATCGAGGTGGCCCGATCGTTCTCGCACCTCGGCGCCTGGGCCCTCAACTGCATGGGCCCGCAGGACGCCACCATGCTCACGCTCGCCGACCACGGCACCGAGGAGCAGAAGCGCAAGTACCTCGTGCCCCTCGTCAACGGCGACATCCGGATCTGCTTCTCGATGACCGAGAAGGCCGCCGGCGCCGATGCCACCGGGATGCAGACGTCCGCCGTCCGCCAGGGCGACCACTGGGTGCTCAACGGCGAGAAGTGGTTCAGCTCGGGCGCCAGCATCTCCCAGCTCGCCCTCGTGATGGCCAAGACCGACCCCGACGCGCCCCGCCACCGGCAGTTCTCGACCTTCCTCGTTGAGCTGCCCGACCCGGGGTACCGCATCGTTCGCAACATCCCGGTGTTCGGGGAGGAGATGGAGCGTCGCTTCGAGGGCGAGGTGACGATGGGCCACGCCGAGGTCGAGATCCGTGACCTGCTGGTGCCCGACGGCAACGTGTTGGGCGGCCTCGGCGAGGGTTTCACGATGGGCCAGCACCGCCTCGGCTACGGGCGGCTCCGCCACGGCATGTGGAGTGTCGCCCGGGCGCAGGCTGCTCTCGACATGGCGGCTGCACGGGCGCTCGAACGCGAGACGTTCGGTCGGCCCCTCGCCGACCGACAGGGCGTCCAGTGGATGCTCGCCGACTGCGCCGAGAAGCTCTATGTCACCCGGCTGCTGATCCTCCACATCGCTTACAAGATGGAGAAGGGCCTCGACATCCGGCAGGAGAACTCGATCGCCAAGAACTACATCGCGCACATGCTGCACGACGTGATCGACACGGCGATCCAGATCCACGGCTCGCTCGGCTACACCCACGATCTTCCTCTGGTCGAGTGGCTGGCCGGCGCACGGGCCAACCGCATCGTCGACGGTCCCGACGAGGTCCATCGCTGGACCATCGGCCGCAACGTCCTCAAGGCGTTCGAGACGACGGGCTCCACGGCCGCCGCCACGGGGGGCGACATCTTCTGACGCCCGCGACATCGACTCGCGCCTCTCGCGGCTCGCCCCGGTTGCACCAACCGCCGCCACTTGACAGAATTAGATTACTAAGTCAGCGGATCACCGCCTGAGGCGGAGGGGGACACGCGACGTGACGAGCACGACCGGCCTGGCGGCCTGGGCGACGTTCGCCCTGCCGGCCTGACGGCGATGGGACTGCTCGACGGCCGCGTCGTCGTGGTCACGGGCGGCGGCCGGGGCCTGGGCCGCAGCCACTGCCTGGAGCTGGCGTCGCACGGCGCCACCGTGGTCGTCAACGACCTCGGCTCCGGTCTGCACGGCGAGGACGACGCGAGCGGCCGACCGTCGCCGGCCGACGAGGTCGTCGCCACCATCGCCGCCGACGGAGGGACGGCGATGAACGACTGGACGTCGGTGTCGGACTTCGCCGGCGTCGCCGCCCTGATCGAGCGGACCGTGGCGACCTACGGTCGGCTCGACGCCGTGGTCAACAACGCGGGCATCATCCGCGACCGCATGCTGACCGGCATGTCGGAGGACGACTTCGACCTTGTCGTCGCCGTGCACCTGAAGGGCACCTTCAACGTCACGAGGCATGCCTGTGCACACTGGCGCGCGCTGGCCAAGGCCGGCGGCGACGTGACCGGTCGCATCGTCAACACGACCTCGGGGACGGGCCTGTTCGGCAACGTCGGCCAGGCGAACTACGGCGCGGCCAAGGCGGCCATCGCCAATCTCACCGTCGTCACCGCAATGGAGATGGACCGGTACGGGGTGACCGCAAACGCCATCTCGCCCATCGCTCGGACCCGCATGACCGAGGGGCTGCCGTCGATGCGCGACGACGCCGATGGATCGTGGGATCGCTTCGACCCCGCGAACGCCTCCCCGGTGGTCGCCTGGCTGGCTTCGGCCGGGTCGGGCTGGCTCACCGGGGCCGTGCTGCGCATCGACGGCAACACCGTGCAGAAGGTGCGGGGCTGGGAGGCCGACCCCAGGCTGGCCTACCGGGCCGGCGGCGGCGAGCGGCTCGACGCGACCGAGCTCGACCGGGGCATGCGGCTCGCTGTCGGCACGCTGCCCAGCGGCCTCCCCACCGGGTCGTTGGCCGCGGGGAGCTGACCCGGTGCCTCCCCCGCTGCCTCGCCACGTGACCGAAGCGGTGACGTGGTCGGCCATGCTCGGCTGGTGGCAGGGGCGCTCCGAGCCCGCCGTCCTGGCGCCGGACGTGACGTGGTCGGGCGACGAGCTGCTGCGCCGGTCGGCGGGCGCCGGCGACCACCTGGCGAGCCTCGGGGTGCCCCCTGGCACGCCCATCCCCGCGTTGCTGACGTCGTCGCCGACGGCGTTCGCCTACATGGTGGGCGGGGCGGGGCGCCGTCATCCCGTCGCCCCGCTCGGCCCGCGCCTGACCGCGCCCGAGCTCGCCGCCTGCCTGGCGGGCCTGGGCACCGACGTGCTGCTGACCGAGCCCGAGTGGTGCGCTGTCGCCCGCGAGGCTGTCGCCCGGGTCGGCGGGCGGGTGGTCCTCGCGGAGGAGCCCAAGCCGGCCGACAGCCCGCTCGACGTCGCACCCGACCCGAGCGCGGTCGCCTTCGTGCTGCACACGTCGGGCACGAGCGGCACGCCCAGGGCCGTGCCCTATTCCCAGGGGCGGATGGCGGCGCGGGTGCGGGTCAACGCCGGGCTGTGCGCGCTGCGCCCCGGCGACCGGTACGCCACCGCGTCGCCGTTCCACCACATCGCCGGGTTCGGCAACTACGCGGTGGCGCTCGCCGCCGGCGCCGCGCTCGTGCCGGTGCCGCGCTTCACGGTCGAGGCGTGGAGGTCGGTCGCCGCCGTCGGCGCCACCCACGCGCTCACCGTCCCCACCGTGCTCGAGATGCTGCTCGGCGCCGGCGTGCTCGGCTTCGACACCCTGCGGGTGCTGCAGTACGGCGCCTCGCCCATCCCCCCCGACACCCTCCGCCGCACCCTGGCGGCGATCCCCCACGTCCGCCTGGTGAACATCTACGGCCAGACCGAGGGCAGCCCGATCACCTGCCTCACCGCCGGGGATCACGACCGGATCGCCCGCGACGGAGCCGACCACCTGCTCAGCTCGGTGGGTACGGCCGCCCCGGGTGTCGACCTCCGCATCGACGACGCCGACGCCACCGGCGTGGGCGAGTTCGTCGCCCGGGCCCAGCACCTGTTCCTGCCCGACGACGACGGCTGGCTGCGGACCGGCGACCTGGGACGCCTGGACGCCGACGGCTACCTGTTCCTCGTGGCCCGCAAGGGCGACATGATCATCCGCGGCGGCGAGAACGTCTACCCGGCCGAGGTCGAGCAGGTCCTCGAGCAGCACCCCTCGGTACGCGAGGCGGCGGTCGTGGGCGTGCCCGACGTGCACTGGGGCGAGGTGGTGCGCGCCTACGTGGTGCCCGGGGCGGGGGCCTCGCCCGACGTGGAGCAGTTGCGTGCCCACGTGAGGTCGCACGTCGCCGGGTTCAAGGTCCCGACCGAGTGGCGCGTGATCGAGGAGCTGCCGCGCAACGCCAGCGGCAAGCTGTTGCGCCGGTCGCTCGCCAACAATCAGTTATATAGGTAGACTATTTGGGATGGACTTCTCGCTGAGCGACGAGCAGTTGATGCTGCAGGAGACCGCCCGGCAGTTCGTCGCTCGGGTGTGCCCGCCCGAGCGGGCCAAGGAGTGGGACGAGGCGCATCACTATCCGGAGGAGCTGTTCCGGGGGTTCGCCGAGCTGGGCTGGTTCGAGCTGCCGTTCCCGGCGGGCGACGGCGGCGGCGACGGATCCGCGGTCGAGCTCGCGCTCCTGGCCGAGGAGCTCGGTCGCGCCAGCCTCGACGTCGCCCAGTGCTTCATCCTCACGCTCATGGCCGCGCTGACCGTGCACCGCTGGGGCAGCGAGGAGATGCGCGCCGAGCTGTTCCCCCAGATCATGCGGGCCGAGCGGCGGCTGTCGATCAGCATCTCGGAGCCCGACTCCGGCTCCGACGCCGCCGCGCTGCGCACCTACGCGCAGGACAAGGGCGACCGGTTCGTCGTCAACGGCCAGAAGATGTGGTGCACGGGGGCGGGCCTGCCCGGCACGCAGGTCGTCTGCTACGTCCGCACCGACCGCGAGGTCACGCGCAAGCACGACGGCCTGTCGGCGCTGCTGATCGACCCGACGT
>OBLS010000224.1_pt1 | contig 18556 bp, 17 predicted proteins | sample 1519901 | NCBI WGS metagenome assembly OBLS01 (sample SAMEA3113585, study PRJEB22503) | soil metagenome | reverse complement strand
CACGCCGGGTAGCGGGGGATACGGATTCTCGTTGCTCGACAGCTTGTAGGAAGCAGCGCCGGTGACAGACGGCTGGCCAGGCACGTATCGAGGCAACCCGGCGAGCGCCGGTCGCACCCGTACAGTCACAGAGTGACCTCACCGCGGGGGGTGCTGAAAACCGCGGCAACCAACCCGGGACGTCCGTCCGGCTGGGTCCAGTCGACGTCCACGTCACGTAACACCGACTCGAAGCGGCCGCCGAGCCAGTCATTGATCCGGTGTGGGTCGCCAGCCAGCACGATCTTCAACAGTTCGATCTGATGTCCAGTCGCCGACGGGTGGGTCGCCGGGTCGCTCAGCCACCGCACGAAGAACGGCAGCTGCGGGTCCACCTGCAGATCCTTGACACCGAGCTGCTGCCATTCCAGCGTCGTGCCGTCGGGCAGATGACGATGGCCGTCGACCGGCGGGCGTCCGATCCGCCGCTCGATTGGACGAAGATCATCGACAGCGACCACCCAACCCAGCCAACCGCCACCGGCTTCGGACCGCGCCCGCACGGCCTGCCCGAACGGAGCCTTGTCGGCCGCCGGGTGATCAAGGACCTCGACCACCTCGAGGTAATGCCCATCGGTCAGCGGCAGGATCGAGTTGCGAGTGCCGAAGCGCGGATGGAAGCCGCCATCGAGGAACGTGGCACCAAGGTGAGCGCCGAGCCGCCGGGTCGTCTCGGCTAAGCCTTCAGGCCCAGCCGCGAATGACAGGTGGTCCAAACGCATGGGCTCATTCTGGCCCGACGGGGCTGGACGGCGTGCGATGGGGTCAGCGATGACCAAGGGAGCATCAGGGGGCAGGCGTGGGATCGGCGGGATGTCCCATCAGCGCCCCGGGCCGGGCCTCGAACTCCGCGCACATCCGAGCCAAGATCGCGTACGCGCGCTTGCCCATAAGCGTCACCAGCTCGACGCGATTGCTGCGGTAGACCGGAATCCGGCCATGGTGGGCCTCGGTATTGGCCGTGCAATACCAGTCGAGGTCATGCCCGCCAGGTCCCCAGGCCTCCCGGGTGTATTCACCGATGGTGACTTCGGTGTAGGTGGTCTCGTCGGAACGGGTCACCGTACGGAACTGGCGGCGGATCGGCAGCTGCCAGCAGACATCCGGCTTGGTCTCGACGTAGTGGCGTCCCTGCCGAAGCGCCAGCAAGTGCAACGCGCAGCCGGAGCCGGCCGGGAAGCCAGGGCGGTTGAGGAAAATGCAGGCGCCGTCCACCACGCGGGTCTTGCGGCCCGGTGGCTCGCCGCCCCGTACGGTCTCCGCCGCTTCCGTCTCCACCCAGCCATGGGCGGTCGCCTCATCCTTGTACTGCCATAAGTCACCGGTGAGTTGCCGGGCGGCCTTGCGTACTCGCTTCTCATCGGCGTCATCGGCGAAATGCGCGCCCAATGTGCAGCATCCGTCGTCCGGGCGATCGGCGTAGATGCCCGCACAGCCGCGGCCGAAGATGCAGGTCCAGTGTGACGTCAGCCAGGTGAGGTCACAGCGGAAGACTTGATCAGGATCGGCCGGATCGACGAACTCCACGAAGGCCCGGGGAAAGGGCAGCCGGACTTCGGGCACGGGCTGCAGCTTACGCCCGGCGGCCTGACCGGCCTGGGGGCAGTCAGCGGGCGATCGGTCAGAGCCGCCCCGCTACGCTGATGGAGTGCCGACTCCACACCAGGACGCGCCCGTGCAGGCGCAGCCGGCCGCTTCACAGCCGGTCTTCGTGCCACCGGCCAAGGTGGGGTTATCCACGTCGTCGGTCTTTCCGGAAAGCACCTCCAGCGCGTTCGAGCTGGCTCGTCGGTTGGGGTACGACGGCGTCGAGCTGATGGTCGGGATCGACCCCGTGGCGGCCGACATCGACGCGGTGGAGAAGCTGCGGGACTACCACAGTGTCCCGGTGCTGTCGATTCATTCGCCGTGCTTGTTGATCACCCAGCGGGTGTGGGGAACCGATGCGTGGGAAAAGCTGGAGCGTTCAGCGGAAGCTGCTCGACGGCTCGACGCGAACATCGTGGTGGTGCATCCACCCTTTCGCTGGCAGCGCGACTATGCCAGGGGGTTCGTTGACGGAATACGGCGCCTCAACGAGACCACCGGTGTGACGTTCTGCGTCGAGAACATGTATCCCTGGCGCACGCCGTACGGGGAGCTGATGGCTTACCTGCCCGGCTGGGATCCCACCGATTGGGACTATGCCAATCTGACGCTCGACGTGTCGCATGCGTCGACCTCGAATCAGCAGTCCTTGGCGCTGGCCCGAGCGTGGGGTGAGCGGTTGCGGCACGTTCACCTGACCGACGGAAACGGATCGGTCAAGGATGAGCATCTGGTGCCCGGTCGGGGCGACCAGCACGCCGGCCTGCTGTTGAACCACCTGGCCGAGCAGCGGTTCGATGGGCACATCGTGGTGGAGATCAACTCCCGAAAAAACGAAACCCGAGCCTCCCGCGAAGCCGACCTGGCGGAGTCCTTGGCCTTCACTCGGTTGCATCTCGCGGCTCCCGCGCACACGGCGTACGCGGTCGACGCCGGCGGCGTGGCGAGCGTGCTGTAGATGCTGCGTCAGGCGCTGCTTCGTGTCGCCCGCAGCAGAACGATCAAGAAAGTCACCACCAGGGCTCCAATCGCTCGCCACGTCGTGCAGCGGTTCGTGCCGGGCGAGACGGCAGACGATGCAGTGGGAGCGACCCGGCATCTGATCGATGCCAGGCTCTTGGTCAGCATTGATCATCTTGGCGAGGACACGACGACCACCGAGCAGGCTGACGCGATCGTCTTCGCCTACCTGGACCTGCTGGAGCGACTCCAAAAGGCCGGATTGACGGCCGCAACCGAAGTCTCGGTCAAGTTGTCCGCGCTCGGCCAGTCGCTGGTCAACGGAGACAAGATCGCTCTGGGAAATGCCCAACTGGTCTGTGATGCCGCCCGGACCGCTGGCACGTCGGTCACCGTGGACATGGAGGACCACACCACCACGGACTCCACCCTGGAAACCCTGTCCGAGCTGCGCAAGGACTTTCCGGACACCGGTGCCGTATTGCAGGCCTATCTGTACCGCACCGAGGGGGATTGTCGCGATCTTGCTTATGCCGGCTCCCGGGTGAGGTTGTGCAAGGGCGCCTACGCCGAGCCGGAGAGTGTCGCCTTTCAGGATCGTTCCGAGATCGACCGGTCCTATGTCCGGTGCTTGAAGATCTTGATGGCCGGCGCGGGCTATCCGATGCTCGCGACGCACGATCCTCGGTTGATCGAGATCGGCCAGTGGCTGGCGGCTGATCGTGGTCGGGCGCTTGACTCGTACGAATTCCAGATGCTGTATGGTATCCGCCCCACCGAGCAGCGGCGGCTGGCCCACCTCGGCCACCGGGTCCGGGTCTACCTGCCGTACGGCACGGATTGGTACGGCTATCTGGTCCGCCGCCTGGCCGAGCGCCCCGCCAACCTCGCCTTCTTCGCCCGTTCCCTGATCAGCAAGGACTGATTTCGACTTTGACCCCCGTACGCCATCCTTGACCCCTGTGCAAGAGGGTCAAGGATGCAGCGCGGGGGTCAAAGTCGTGGTGGCCTGCTGGGCCGCGCCATCGGGGGAGCCTGGGCCTCCGAGTTTCAGAGCCAGGAGAGGCGGGGAGCCAGCAGGGCGTAGCCGACGAAGGCGGCGATGTCGAGCACCGTATGCGCGACGACCAGGGGGCCGACCCGCTTCCATCGGAGGTAGATCAGTCCGAAGACCACGCCCATGATCAGGTTCCCCAGCAGACCGCCGAAGCCCTGATACAGGTGGTAGACCCCACGCACCGCAGCGCTGGCGGCAATCACGACCGGGATGCGCCACCCGACCTGAGCGAACCGGGTGAACAGAAAGCCGATCACGATCACCTCCTCGACCACGGCGTTCTGAGCGGCGGACAAGATCAGCACCGGGATGGTCCACCAGTTCTCACCTAATCCGGAGGCTTGCACCTGTGTGTTCCAGCCCAGATCGCGGGCGCCGGCATACAGTCCCAAGCCAGGAAGGCCGATCGCCACCGCAAGAAGCAACCCACGACTGACGTCGAAGCCAGGCCGCCGAAGATCAAGACCGATCCGCTCGCCGGCCGGCGGATCGCTCAACTGCAGCAGGTAGAGCGCCAACAACGCCGGAACCAGCGCGAAGGCGATGCCGACAACTTGGTAGGCGAGATCCAACCATGGTCGGTCCGGGGTCACCGACGCATTCAGCGTCGAGGTCTGCTGAGCGAGCGGCACGTTTCTGGTGAGACGTTCGGCGATCCGCAGCAGCGAGTAGACCGCCGACTGGCCGAGCGATACGCCCAGCAGAAGCAGGATCTCCCAGGCCGCTCGGCGCCGGTCGATTCGCAAGCCGGCTGCGACCTCATCCACGGCGCCAATCATCCATGCATCGGTAACGAGCCAGGCTCCACGCGGGCGAGGATTTAGGCTGGCCACATGCGGATCGGAGTTTTCGGAGCCACCGGGCAAGTCGGCTCGGTGATGCGCGCTCTGCTCGACCAGCGGGACTTGCTGGTCACCGACATCCGCTACTTCGCCTCGAGCCGCTCGGCCGGCACGACCCTGCCCTGGCGGGGGGAAAACATTCTCGTCGAGGACACCGAGGGTGCAGACTTCGACGGGCTTGACCTGGCCCTGTTCTCCAACGGCAAGGCCGCGTCGCTGGTGACCGCGCCTCGGGTCGCGGCCGCCGGTGCCCTCGTCGTTGACAACTCCTCGGCGTGGCGGATGGATCCAGACGTCCCCCTGGTCGTCGCGGAGGTGAACCCCGACGACGCGCTCCGTCCGCCCAAAGGCATCATCGCCAATCCCAATTGCACGACGATGGCCGCGATGCCGGTGCTCGCCCCGCTGCACCGGGCGGCGCACCTGGTACGGCTCCAGGTGGCCACCTACCAAGCGGTCTCCGGCTCTGGTGGTGCGGGCGTGGCCGAGCTCGACACCCAGGTGAAGGCCGTGGTGGACTCCGCGGCCGAACTGACCCACGATGGCCGGGCGGTGACCCTGCCTGCGCCGCAGAAGTACGCGAAGCCCATCGCCTACAACGTGTTGCCGCTGGCCGGCTCGATCGTGGATGACGGTTCGGGCGAAACCGATGAAGAGCAGAAGCTCCGCAACGAGTCGCGGAAGATTCTGCACATTCCCGATCTCCTGGTCGCGGGCACCTGCGTACGGGTGCCCGTCTTCACCGGCCACTCGCTAGCCGTGCACGCGGAATTCGCCGACGACCTGAGTCCGGAGCAGGCCACCGAGCTGCTGGCTACCGCGCCGGGAGTAGCCCTGATGGACGTGCCCACTCCGCTCGATGCCGCCGGCCGCGACCCCAGCTTCGTGGGACGGATTCGTGCCGACCAGTCCGCTCCGGAGGGCAAGGGGCTGCTGATGTTCATCTCCAACGACAACCTGCGGAAGGGCGCGGCGCTCAATGCGGTGCAGATCGCCGAGCTCGTGGCCGGGCAGCTGGTGAACAGCGGCCACGGCCGGCGGGCCTGAGCCATGGCCGAGCACAATCTGCTGGCCATCCTCGGTGCCGGGGTGATGGGGGAGACCGTGCTCTCTGGACTGCTGCGTGCGGGCTGGACCTCGGACCGCATCATCGCTACCGACCGGCGCCCGGAGCGACAGGCCGAACTCGAGGCCAAGTACGGCATCACCATGATGACCAACGCGGAGGCGGCCGCCAAGGCTGACACCGTGATCTTGGTCGTCAAGCCGCAGGACATGCGGGATCTGCTGACCGAGATCGCGCCGGTCGTCCAGCGGTCCACCTTGATCGTCTCCCTCGCGGCTGGGGTGGACACTGCGTCAATCGAGGAACGCCTGCCGGAGGGCACTCCGGTGGTACGGGTGATGCCGAACACGCCTGCCCAGGTCGACGAAGGGATGGCCGCGATCTCTCCCGGCGCGCACAGCGACGAAGACCATCTGGCGCGCGTCTCGGAGATCCTGTCGGCCACAGGCCGCGTCATCACCGTGCCCGAGCGCTATCAGGATGCGGTGACGGCGATCTCCGGCTCGGGCCCGGCCTACCTGTTCTTCGTGGTCGAGGCCATGATCGAAGCCGGGGTCCACCTGGGCCTCCCCCGTGATACCGCCACCGAACTCGTCGTCCAAACCATGCTGGGCTCGGCCAAGCTGCTCCGCGAGACCGGTGAGCATCCCACGGTGCTGCGGGAGCGTGTCACGTCACCGGGCGGCACCACGGCCGCGGCCATTCGCCAGCTCGAAGATCACAAGGTTCGCGCCGCTTTCATCACCGCGATGGAATCAGCTCGCGACCGCAGCCGTGACCTCGCCAAGGCGGCGCGGGAAAACGGCGGGGGCGGGCGCCTGTGAGCGGTCGGGTGGTCCTGTCGGACGACCTCACTCGGTACGACTTCGGCAAAGATCACCCGATGGCCCCGGGCCGGGTCAGCAACACCGTCTCGCTGGCGCAGCAGCTGGGCGTGTTGGATCGGCTCGAGGTCGTCCCGCCGCCTGAGATCGACCTCGGCCTGCTGCGCACGGTCCACACCGCCGATTACATCGACGCAGTCCGCCGGGGCGAGCCGAAGGCCGAGTACGGTCTGGGCACGTCGGACAATCCGGCCTTCGTGGGCATGCACGAAATCGCCGGACGGGTCGCCATGGCGACCTTCGAGGCCGCCCGGGGAGTCTGGAGCGGTGAGGTCGACCGAGCCTGCAACATCAGCGGCGGGTTGCATCACGCGATGCCCGATCACGCCAGCGGTTTCTGTATCTACAACGACCTGGCAATCGCGATCCGGTGGCTGCTGGATGCCGGCTGCGAGCGCATCGCCTATGTGGACGTGGACGTGCATCACGGAGATGGCGTGCAGGCCATCTTCTACGACGACCCACGCGTGCTCACCGTCAGCCTTCATGAAACGCCGGCCCGCCTGTTTCCGGGAACCGGGTTCCCGAACGAGAGTGGCGGCCCGCATGCGCGCGGCACCGCGGTCAATGTCGCGCTGCCCTCCGGTACGACTGACGCAGGCTGGCTGCGCGCCTTTTACGCGATTGTGCCGCAGGTGGTGGCAGAGCACCGGCCCAGCATCCTGGTGACCCAGCACGGCTGCGACTCTCATTGGCGAGATCCGCTGGCAGATCTCAATCTGAGCCTGGATGGTCAGCGGGCGTCCTACCTCGCGTTAGCCGATCTGGCGGACCAGTTCTGTCAACGACGCTGGCTGTCCACTGGTGGTGGGGGATATTCCGTCAGCAACGTCGTACCTCGCGCCTGGACTCACCTGCTCGCGATCGTCAGTGGAGAGCCGATCCCACCGGAGACGGAGATTCCGCGAGCGTGGCGGAAGGAGGTCGGCGAGCACGCCCCCCTGACCATGAGCGATGGCGTCGACGCGTCTTACGTAGCGTTCGAGCAGGGTTTTTCGCCCGAGAGCCGCCTCGACCAGGCGATTCTGGCGACTAGGCGCGCGGTCTTTCCGGAACTCGGTCTCGACCCCGACCCCTAGCGCATGCCCACGTCAATCACCGTTCCCGGCGTGTCGCTCATCAAAAAGGTGCATCTGCTGTACCTGAGGCATCGTTTGCCACTACTCTCACTTCAGTACCTGCATGTTGTCGTCGACAGCCGGCGATGACTTGTACAAGAAACGAGTGGACATTGTGAGTGAGTCTGAGCGCGGGGGCGTGACTCCGTTCGGCAGTGCGGCGACCGGTGGAGCCTTTCTCACCGTAGCCGAGGTCGCCTCAACGCTGCGCGTGTCAAAGATGTCGGTCTACCGGCTGATCCACTCCGGCCAGCTGGAAGCCGTCCGTTTCAATCGCAGCTTCCGGGTTTCGGAGAAGGCGCTCGACGCCTATCTGAACGCCGCCTTCTACGACGCCGGCTGACGATCGGGCCGGCGAAACACCAGCGCGAATCGACGCGGGCTAGGCCAGAGCGCGTGCTGGGGTAGCACATCGATGCCGCACGCACGGGAGCCAAGGCCGTGGACGGCGTCGTCAAGGAAAAGGAACGTCCGCTCGCTTGGCCCCAGCTCATGTGGGTGTCGAGCGGAGTCCACCTGCTGCGGTGTGTGACGGGTGAGCGAGAAGCCAGGCCGATGACCAGCGGCATTGGCAAAGGTGCCCAGGTTCAGCCGTACGCCGGAGCCGTCGGAGATCTCGAGCCTCCGCAGGTCTGCTCGGTGGCCGGTTTCCTGCGGCCGGGAGTAGCGGACGTTCAATTCGTCGATGCCAGCCTCGAACCGGCCTACCCGCGCTGCTCGTCGGGAATCCGGGTAGGACTCGGCCGGTCCGGTGCCGAACCAGCGAGCCCGAATCAGATCGGGCGGTAAGTCGAGTCGGATCCCGACCCGTGGCCAGGTGCAATCCCAGTTGTCCGACGGTGTGATGTCAACGTCCAGGCGCACCTCGTAGCCATCGAGCTGCCACCGATAACTGACGTCGACCAGCTGACGACTCGCCGCGGCTCCCGACCGAGTCCGCACGAGCAATCGATCATCGCCGTGCTCCAGGCCGACCAGCCGGTGGGTCAGCCGATCGAGTCCACGTGTCCGCCATCGGTTGGCAGATGACGGTCCGGGCAAGCCCTCTCCACCGGTGTCTTCAGGTCGCCCCAGCTCGAAGGATCCTCGCACCGAGCTACGGTCGTTGTCGGTCGGCGCCCGCCAGAGCTCCAGCCGTGGTCCGTCGATCTCCAGGTCGAAGAGGCGCTGGAGGCGCCCTGTCATCCGATCGAATGTCGCCGGCCCCAGCGTCAACACCCCTTCGGCCAGCTCAGCGTGTGGCCCGTCGACAGGCTCTGGGCGCGGTCTTCGGTACGTGCCTTGCGCTTGTCGAAGGGCAATTGACCGTGGCGTCAGCTCGAACTGCCGCCAGGCCACCACATGCCCAGCGGGTGCCCATGGGGCGTCCTCGCCGAGCTCGGCCCGTACGGTCAGCCACGTCTCGCCACTGCTGGCGGCGATCAGGGCCTCGGCCGGTAAAGGCACCGTGGTACGACCGCCCGCCACCACCGTCGGGACGCTCAGCTCGACTTCGGTCCGCCTGAAGCCGTCGACCTCTGTGAGCGCGACGAATCGGAGGTGGTCGGTGGACAGAGTGTGATAGCGATTACGGACCTCCAGTGCCGTTCCGTCGAAGCTGAACACAATGGGCGCGTTGACCGCGGCGAACTCCGCCAGGCTCGGCATCGGAGTGCCATCCGGCAGCACCATCCCGTCCATCACGAAGTTGCCGTCGTGCACGACCTCGCCGAAGTCCCCGCCGTAGGCGTAGTACTCGATCCCATCCTCGGTTCGGGCCAGCAGACCATGATCCCGCCACTCCCAGATGAAGCCGCCGTGCAGCCGGGCATAGCGCTCCACGAGCTCGTCGTACTCGCTCATCCCGCCCGGGCCGTTGCCCATCGCGTGAGCGAATTCGCACAACAGGAAGGGCTTGCTGCGCACCCGGGCGGCCTCCGCCGGAGCGCAGGCGGTGATGTGGCCCGTCCGGCCGCCGATGGCCTCGGTCTCGACGAGGTTGGGATACATCCGGGAATAGACATCGGTGTAGGCCGCGACCGCGTCGCCTTCGTAGTGCACCGGACGGCCCGGATCGCGCTGATGGACCCAGTCCGACATCGCGGCGAGGTTTACGCCGGTCCCAGACTCGTTGCCCAGCGACCACATGATCACCGAGGCGGAGTTCTTGTCGCGCTCGACAGTCCGCTGCATCCGATCGAGGTAGGCCTCTGCCCAGCGCGGGTCCGCGCTCGGATTGCCGCGCCAACCTCCGACCACAAAACCGTGCGTTTCGAGATCGCACTCGTCGATCACCCAGAAACCCAACTCGTCCGTCAGCTCCAGAAGCCTTGGGTGCGGGGGGTAATGGCTGGCTCGAATAGCGTTCACGCCGGCCCGCTTCATCGTGATCAAGTCGGCTCGCGCGAAGTCTTCGTCGAACACCCGGCCCAACTGCGGGTGCGTCTCGTGCCGGTTCATGCCGCGGAAGATCACCTGTGCGCCGTTGACGGTCAGGATGTCGCCGCTGATCCTGACCGTCCGGAAGCCCACGCGGAGCGCCAGGGCTTCCGCGGCCGAGCGAACGACCGCCGCATACAGCCGGGGTGACTCCGCACTCCAGGGCTCGACCTTCCCGACCGAGAACGGGGCAACGTCCTCCGGCGCGGCGAAGCTATGGACGACCGATAATTCGGGAATCTCGATGGTGACCGGAAAGGCGGCAGCCGACGCCGTCAACTCCGGCTCGATCAACCCTGTGCCGTCACGCCGCCACGACGTGCGCAGCCAGACGTCGTCGATCGCTCCGGCGGGGCGGCCCAGCAGGGTGACGCTGCGGAAGATCCCCGGCAGCCACCACTGATCTTGATCTTCGAGGTAGCTGCCGGACGACCACTGCGAGACCCGGACCATGATCACGTTTCGACCAGTCCGGACAACACCGGTGACGTCGAACTCCTGGACTAGTCGGCTGCCCTTGCCAACGCCAATCTCCTCACCGTTCAGCCAGACCCGGTAGATCGACTCCACGCCGTCGAAGCGGAGCAGCACCCGCTCGACGGCCCAGTCCGGGACCTCGAAAGCGCGGCGATAGTCGCCGGTCGGATTCTCGCCCGGCACGTACGGGGGGTCGACTGGAAAGGGATACTTCACATTCGTGTATATCGGCCGCCCGTAGCGGTACTCGCCAGCTCGTCGTGCAGTGTCACCGCCGTACAACACCCAATGCGACGGCACAGGCAACACATCCCAGTCCGAGTCGTCGAAGTCGGCGTGCGCGGCGTCGTCGGCCAAGCCTTGGCAGGACGGTGCCCAGCGGAAACGCCAATCGCCGTTGAGTTCGACCTGGGGAGCGTCCGATCGCACCCATGATCGGGGAGTGCTCCGCCGCCCCGAGCCGGGACCGAAGTCTTCGAGATAGCGGGCCACGGCGCACGAGCCTAGTGCCCACCATGGCGGGAAGCGCCGAAGTCGTCGCGGCCCGGCTCAGTCGGCGAAGTCGCGCGCCATGTCGCCAGATGGGTAACATTCCGTACTTGGCTGGCGAAGGACGTCACGCCGCATGAAGTGTCGGCTGACGGGTGGCCGACAATGAAAGGTCACGCATCGTGGGTTCGGTCATCAAGAAGCGCCGCAAGCGGATGGCGAAGAAGAAGCACCGCAAGCTGCTCAAGCGCACTCGCATTCAGCGCCGTCGCGCCGGCAAATAGGCCGCTTCGAGGAACCCATGCCACGGGTTGTGCTGGTCACTGGAGTCTCACGAGACCTCGCGGCTCGGTTCGCCCGCACGCTGGCTGCGGATGATCAGCACACCGTGGTCGGAGTCGATCTGACGCCACCTCGACATGATTTGGGCAACGTCACCTTCCTGCGCGCCGACATTCGCAATCCCCTGATCGGCAAGGTCATCACGAGCCGAGAGGTCGACACGGTGGTGCATCTGGCCATGGTGGCCACACCCTTGGGTGCCGGCAGTCGGTCGTCGATGAAGGAGATCAACGTCATCGGCACCATGCAACTGCTCGCCGCCTGCCAGAAAACCGAGACGTTGCGCAAACTGGTGGTCCAGAGCTCTGTCTCGGTCTACGGCGCCTCGCCGCGCGATCCGGCCAAGTTCACCGAGGACATGTCGCCGCGAGTCCAGCCAAGGACCGGATTCGGGAAGGATTCGGTCGAGATCGAGACCTACGTACGCGGCCTGGCCCGACGCCGTCCCGACGTCGTGGTCAGCACGCTCCGGCTGGCGAACCTGATGGGAGCCGGCGTCGACAGTCAGATCACCCGCTATCTGCGGTTGCCGGTGGTGCCGCGGGTGATGGGCTTCGACGCTCGGCTTCAGTTCTTGCACCCCAGCGATGCTGTGGACGCCCTTGTGCTGGTGACCGCCCAGGACCGGCCGGGCACGTTCAACGTGGCGGCCGACGACATGGTGACCTTGTCGCAGGCGCTGCGGATGATGGGACGACCCACTTTCGGCGTCCCACATCCGCTGGCCCCCGTCGTGGCCACGATGGGCCGCCAGGCCAGGCTGCTCGACTTTTCCACCGACCAGATCAACGCGTTGACGTACGGTCGTGGCATGGACACGAGCCGGTTCCGGACGGCCACTGGCTTCTCTCCCGCGTACACCAGCAAGCAGGCACTGACGGAATTCGTCGCTGCCACCACACCGGGCGTGCTGAGCCCGGATCGGGTAGACACCCTGCTCGATCACCTGAGCCGGGCGGTCAACGCCTCAGCCTCGGATACCGGCCGTGGCTGACGCCGAGATCATCGACTTCACCAGCCGGGAGCCAGCCGGCCCAGGTAACCGCCGTTTCCCGACCGCCGAGCCACACGCTGACCAGGGTGAGCCCGAAACCGACGAGCCGACAAAATCCTCGCCGTCGGACAATCTGGTCGGCCTGCTCAGCGACCTCGTCCAGCTGGCCGGGCAGAGCCTGGCCGCACTGAGTTCGATCCCGATCCGCGCGTTGCGCGAGCTCACCGGCGATCCGCTCAGGACCACCATGACCATCGCCGAGAGGCTCGGCGTCGCCTGGCCGATCAGCCTGGACGACGCCATCGACTTCGCGCGAGCGCGATTGTCGGGCGACTACGCGATCGACGAGTTCGGCTTCGATCCCGAACTGACCGAACAGATCTTCCTGCCGCTGCTCCGGCCCTTGGTCCAGTCGTGGTTCCGCGTGGAGTTGCGCGGCGCGGAAAATCTGCCGTCCTCCGGATCAGCTTTGCTGGTGTCCAACCATGCCGGCACCGTGCCAATCGACGGCATGGTCCTGCATTCAGTTGTCTACGACGACATTTGCCGCCATGTCCGGATGCTGGGTGCGGACTTGGTCTTCTCCACCCCCTACTCCGCCGATCTTGCTCGCAAGACCGGCGCCACCCTGGCCTGTCAGGAGGATGCGGAGCGCCTGCTGGCCAATGATCAACTCGTCGCCGTCTTCCCGGAAGGCTTCAAGGGGCTCGGAAAACCGTACGCTGATCGGTACAAGCTGCAGCGGTTCGGCCGCGGCGGTTTCGTGTCGGCCGCCGTACGGGCACAGGTTCCGATCATCCCTGTCTCGATCGTCGGCTCCGAGGAGATCTATCCGCTGATCGCCAGCCTGCCCCCCCTCGCCCGAGCCATGGGCGTCCCCTACTTCCCGATCACGCCGCTCTTTCCCTGGCTCGGCGCGTTGGGCCTCATTCCGCTACCCAGCAAATGGATCATCTCGATCGGTGAGGCGATCGCCACCGACGAGCTGCCGCCGGGCGCCGCGGACGATCCCATGATCGTGTTCAACGTCACCGACCAGGTGCGAGAAACCATTCAGCAGACCCTGTACTCCCTACTCATGCAGCGGCGGGACACGTTCTTCTGACACATTGACTATGGTTGTCCCATAGCCAATACTGGCGCGGTGACGAAGAGCGAGCGGATCCCCGCTCGGAGCTACCGCTCGGATCGACGCGCGACCCAGGCACGGATGACCAGGCAACGCGTGCTCAGTGCGGCAACAGCCCTCTTCCTCGCTCGCGGGTATGTGGGAACCACGATGCGAGCGATCGCCGGGGAGGCGAAGGTCTCCTTGCCGATGGTCGAGGCGCTTTTCGGAACCAAGGCCCGCGTCCTCAAGGCAGCCATCGATGTGGCCATCGCTGGCGACGACGAGCACATTGCGGTTCTGGATCGGGATTGGGCGCGCGCCGCCGCGCAAGCTCCGACGGTCGAGGACTTCCTCGTGATCGCCGCCGGTGTCATAGGACCGGCGCAAGACCGATCGGCCGGATTGGTACTGGCGCTGTTCGAGGGGTCCTCCGCCGACGCCGAACTCGCGCGCCTGGCCGACCAGATGATCACCGCTCGGGCGGAAACGGCCCGATGGCTGGTCGACACCATGATCACCAAGGCTGCGCTCCGAACCGGGTGCACCCCGACCGAGGCCATCGACACCATGTGGATCCTGATGGATCCCGCGGTCTACGACCGTCTCACCCGCCATCGTCACTGGACGAGCCAGCACTACCAGGAGTGGTTCGCCGGCTCGGCATATCGACTCCTGATCACCGAGTCCCCAGAGCTTCCCACCACGACGAAGAGGAGCACCGATGAATGACCATGATCACGGCGCGCAGGGCCCGCGGACGCCGCACGGTCAGATCGGCTACCTGCAGCTTCCGGCGGTCGACCTCGCCCGCTCGGCTGCCTTCTACGAGACGGTGTTCGGCTGGTCCGCTGAACTCTCCTACGGCAGCTTCGAGGCACCAGGCATGATCGGCCAGTTCACGACAGAGCTGACGCCGGCCTTCGCCGGCGGGCCGGTCCTCTGGATTTCGGCCGATGAGCTCCGGTCCGCCCTGACAAACGTCGTGGCTTGCGGTGGCACCGTGCAGGGGCGCCCGACGCTCGACAACGGGGAGCGCTGGCTCGTCGAGGTCGGCGACCCGGCTGGGAACCGGATCGGCGTCGTCGTTCCCGCCCGCCGGGCACAGCCGCAGACGATGATCGCGGTTCGCGATGTCGAAGCCTCCAGTCACTGGTACCAGCAGCTGCTCGGACTTCAAAGCGACCACGGCGGTCCGGAGTACGAGCGGCTGCTGTCCGACGGGACTCTCGTCCTGCAGCTGCATCAGCGACAGACCGCTCACCACCACGGGCAGATCGGTGATCCGACCCGGGAGGTAGGAAACGGAGTTCTGCTCTGGTTCGGAGAAGTCGCCGCCTTCGACGACGTCGTCGCTCGGGTGCAGCAGCTCGGAGCTCCCGTGGTTCGGCCGCCACACAGAAACCCACCGGAAGGGCAGGGGAACGGTCCCGGACACCGCGAGATCTGGATTTCCGATCCCGACGGCTACACCGTGGTCATCGCCAGTCCGGACGGTGAGGCGTACGAGCCCGACTGACTAATCTGACCTTGTGTTCTGGGCGTTGGCGTTGATTTTGATCGCCGCCGCCGCCTTCTCCGTTGGCGTCGCCCTGTTGCCCCGGCGGGTCGGCGGCAGTCGGACCTCCGATCCAGTCCAGCTGCGGGGATTTCTCTATGTCGGAGCCGGCGCGCTGGCGCTGCTGGCCGTAGCGGTGATCATCCTGGGCGTGACCCGAAGCCACAGCGGTGTGGCCGAAGCTCTGGCCGTGCTGGGCTTCTTCGGCTACGCGCTCTATCTCTGTGCCGCGGCGTTGATCATCGTCCTGGGACGGCAGCGCGGCTGAACTTCTCAGCGCCGCAGTGCCCGATGCACGGCGAGGCCCGCGGCGACCGCGCCCGCCGCTGCTCCCGTAGCGCCGGCTCCCACCAGCCCCAGGCGGACCGCTTTCCGACCGGAGCGATAGTCGCGGATCGCCCAGTCGTGCTCCTCGGCGTGGACCAGCAGGCGCCCGTCAGGATTGATCGCGCAGGGATGGCCGACCAGCGACAGCATCGGCAGGTCGTTGTAGGAATCCGAGTAGGCCCAGCAACGGGCAAGATCAAGTCCGTGTTCGTGGGCGAGTGCACGTACGGCCTCGGCCTTGGCCGTGCCGTGCAGCAGCTCACCCTTCAACCGCCCGGTGTAGACGCCATCGTGGTGCTCGGCGGTCGTCCCCAGTGCACCAGTCAGACCCAGCCGAGCGGCGATGATGCCTGCCACCTCGACGGGTGCGGCCGTGACCAGCCACACCTGCTGACCTGCATCAAGATGCATCTGGGCAATCGCGCGCGTTCCCGGCCAGATCCGGGCAGCGATCGACTCCTCGTAGACCTCCCGGCCGACCTCCTCCACCTCGCTGACCCGCCGGCCGGCGATAAATCCAAGCGTGGCTGTGCGCGCGTCCTCGATGTGTTGCGGCTTCTCTCGTCCGACGAGTCGGAAGTACACCTCCAGCCAGAGCCCCTTGAGAATCACCCGGGTTGGAAAGAAGTCTCGGCGATAGAGCCCCTTGGCGAGGTGGAAGAGAGATGCCCCTTGGATGACCGTGTTGTCCAAGTCGAAGAAGGCCGCCGCGGACGGATCGGCCCTGATCAGAGCCTCTGCCCTGGCCGATGCCGGTTGGTGTTCCAGCTCGACAGCAGGCCCGGCAGCAGCCAGTGGACTGGTCTGGTCGACCTCGACCGCCGATGCCTCAACGCCAGGAAGTGACTCGACCTCTTCTGTGGCCGCGGACAGCTCCGGCGTCGCTCGTCGCCTGCCGCGTCCCACCACGCGATCAACCCTACGGCGCAACGCTGTGCCAAAATTCACGCGTGGAGCAGCTGCAACCCACCGCCATCTCCGCGGGGTCGCCCTTCACCAACGTGGCCGAACTTGTCGCTGATCAAGCGGCTCAGCGCCCGGACACCACGGCGATCGTCGAGCCGGGAGCCGTACGCCGGACCCTGACCTGGTCTGAGCTCGACACTGAGATCACCGCCGTGGCCGCCGGCCTGGTCGCTCACGGCCTGGTCGCTGGACACCGAGTCGCAATCCTGGGCCAGAACAGCATCGAGTTCGTGGTGGCGTACTTGGCGGCGCTCCGCGCGGGCTACGTCGCGGTGCCGATGAACACTCAGTCCACCGCCGACGACGTCAGCGCGATGCTGCACGACAGCGGCGCGCGGGTTCTCTTCGTCTCACCCGACCACCAGTTGAGCAGTACCGATTTCGGCGATGTCCACCTTGTCGGACTAACCCCGGAAGGATTCCGCGCCCTGGCACTGACGGGGCGCGGTGAGGTCAGCTCACCGCAAGATCGGGAAGCACTCGCCGTGCTGCTCTACACCGCCGGTACGTCCGGCCGGCCGAAAGCCGCCATGCTGACCCACCGAGCTCTGCTCAGTCACCTGGAGCAGATCGCCCGCTTCGGCATCGTCAATTCAGAGGCGACGATCCTCGCGGTGCTGCCGTTGTTTCACGTGTATGGGTTGAACGCCGTCCTAGGCAGCTGGTTACGAGGCGGTGCCCGGCTGGTGGTGGTCGACGGCATCACCGACGGCTTCTCCGACATCCTGAGGGAAGAGGGCGTCACCAATCTGCCCGTTTCGCCAGCTCTGCTGACCCGCATCCTGGCTTCCGATCGTCTGGTCGATGGGCTGGGTTCGGTCACCACCGTCGTTTCGGGTGCCGCGCCGCTGCTCGACGATCTGCGGGTGGCGTTCACCGAGCGCACCGGCTTGCGCGTCGAACAGGGGTACGGCCTCACCGAGGCCGGTCCGGGCGTATCCGCGACACTGGACGGTCCCCTGCTCGGACACGGCCATGTCGGCCGTCCGTTGCCGGGCGTCGAGGTCAGGATCGGTGATGGAAGCGAGCCCGGCGAACCGGGCGAAATCTTCATTCGTGGCCAGAATCTGTTCTCGGGCTATTGGCCGTCGGGTGAGGGTGGCCCGGATGCCGAGGGGTGGTTTGGCACCGGTGACATCGGCTACAGCACCCAAGGGGAGCTCTTCCTGGTCGATCGGTCCCGCGAGTTGATCATCGTCAACGGATTCAACGTCTACCCTGCCGAGGTGGAGGAAGCGATTTCCGAACTCGCGGAGGTCGACTCCGTGGCCGTCGTGGGCCGGCCCGATGTCCGGACGGGCGAGCAGGTTGTGGCTTTTGTCACAGGGAGCGCCGTCACCGTTGAGGACGTGGAAGCACACTGTGCGGTTCGGCTGGCCAAGTTCAAGCGCCCCCGCTTGGTCCGGCTCGTCGACGAGCTACCCCGAGGGGCGACCGGCAAGGTGCAGAAGGGCGTGCTGAGGCACGCCCTGCTGGATGCGCAGCCGGAGCCTGCGGCCAAGGCCTACTGAAGATGTCGATCAGCAGCGATGAACCGAGGGTCGTCGTGCTGACCAGACCGGGCTGCCACCTGTGTGAGCAGGCGATCGAGGTGATCGACGCCGTCTGCGCAGAGACCGGAGACTCGTACGAGGAGCGCAACGTCGACCGCGATCCGGAGCTCAAGCGACGCTTCGGCGACGAGATCCCCGTGACCTTCGTCGACGGCCGCCAGCACGACTTCTGGCGAGTCGATCCAGACCGGCTACGCGCGGCGCTGCGAGCCTGAAGGTATTTGTGCACTCCTTCACAAGCTCCTAGAGTGAAACTAGCTCGCCTGCGCAGGGCCGTTGACCGAGGAGTTGCGTGACCGCCGCCGACACCCGACAGGCCTCCGGCTCGCCCCTTCGACAAGCTGGCGCTCTTCGACAGGCTCCGAACGCCGAGCTGGGCCCGCACGACGATGGTGTCCTGCGCCAACTCGACGCCGGCCCGAGCAAGGGGATACCGGACGCAACGATCGCTCGCCTGCCGGTGTATCTCCGGGTGCTGAACCAACTCGCGGACGCGGGGATCAGCACCGTCCGGAGCGGGGCGTTGGCCGAGGCAGCCGGGGTGAACTCGGCGCAGCTGCGCAAGGACTTGTCCTATCTCGGCTCCTACGGCAGACGCGGGGTCGGCTACGACGTCGGGTACCTCCGGCTGCAGATTGGGCGGCAGGTCGGGTCGACCTATGACTGGCCGGTGATCATCGTCGGGCTGGGCAATCTCGGCACCGCGCTCGCCAACTATTCCGGCTTCTACTCCCGCGGATTCCGTGTCGTCGGCCTCATTGACCCGGCTCC
>OBLS010000223.1_pt1 | contig 18597 bp, 22 predicted proteins | sample 1519901 | NCBI WGS metagenome assembly OBLS01 (sample SAMEA3113585, study PRJEB22503) | soil metagenome | reverse complement strand
ATTATAACACTGAATCAGAATTGTCAGGCCTAAAGAAAAATCCCTCCGTTAAGTTTACAAATATGGTCGACTATGAAACTGGTGACGTGCGGAAAGTTACTCTAACATTTATTGTACTAACAATTATGCTTTTTTCAGGGATATTTCTTATGATGCAGCCAGACAAATTTGGCGTTGCAACGTTGGCAGAAAATGATGAGACAACGTTAAAATCAATTGTTAGAATGGGTGCTTATTTCGTTGTGATTGGTTTGGTTGGGCTTGCTGTTCTGGGCTTTATTATCTCTTCTCCAAGAAACAGGGACGAGGCAAGAAAAGGCACTAAAGAAAAACACAAGCAAAACCAAAGTCAAAACAATAATAATTAACAAAGCTATTGAAGCAGAGTAATTTTTTTGAACCATTCTCAGTTTATGTATCGGTTCGTCATGTAAGGTGGGACTGTGAAGAAGAAATCAACCCAACGCTTTTATTTAGAGAACAAATTCACTCTATCTCCTAGATGGGTAACCGTAGCGATAAATTAAAGTGCAGCCTTTGCAATGGTGAAATCACATTTATGTATAAGCCAATGGAACAATGGAATATATCAGGTAATTTGTGTGGAGATTGCTATGATAGAAAACTAGTTGAATATTACCTCCCTTCTGGGATATCAACAAGAAGAAATACTTAGTTCGATGAATATACCTAGTAACTATTTGCTTTCATAACGTTAGAAATAATCCTATGGTTTTTGGGTGATTGCGAGTGCAGTGCTGCTCTAGAAAATCAAAAATGTATTTGAGGTTAACGATATGATTTTTGCTTTCTACGTCGAGCGCCGGGTCCTCCAAATTTCTTCGATTCGGTCTGCCTCGGGTCGCCCGATAGGAGATGTCTATCAAACTCCATAATTTTCCTTCGAACTTCTTCTCTCATTGACTTGGTTAAAGGATGGTCTTTCGGATCTCTTCCACCTTTTCCCTCACCTGTTAGGGCTCTCGAAATGGCAACTGCAGAGGCAAATGCTTGACCCATAAATCCTCCTCCTTGTACTTTAACGTTGATATCTACCCTGTTTCTAATTTCCCCTAGAATGTTGAGCGGAGTAAGCACCATTTCTTTGGCCAATTTTGGTTCCAAAATTTCAGCAGGAATGTTATTGATGCGGACTTTGCCGTTTCCTTTAGAAATGGTGGCCAAAGCACGACATGTTTTTCTCTGTGCCGGATAGAGATCTATTTTATTCATTCTGGTTGACCCTTCTTATTCATGTCTATATTTACACCTTCGGAGACATCGTTGAATTATGGCTTTCCTGGTCTGCCTTATTTTCAACGTCGTTCTTATTATCCTGTTTATCTGATTGCTCAATTCGTGGCTGGTATACGTTTTGTGTTCCTTGCTCGGAGTTATTTCTCAATATGCCTTTCCAACCAATTTGTCTTGCAACCTCTCCAACGGAAATATATCGAGACGGGGATCTAGTAATCTTTGCGTCTTCAAATGATTCTGTCTTCATATTTCTTAATTGGTCTGGAGTGCCAATGTAGACTCTCAGACGTTTAAAAGCCTCGATACCACTTGTCTTCGTCTTAGGAATCATCCCTCTTACCATCTTTGTTAATATTGTATCAGGCCTCCTAGGATGGAAGGGTCCGTGGATAGGATTAGTCACTGAGTTGATTTCTAGGTATTCTTTGTAAAGATCAATAGTCTTGTACCTATCCCCTGATAACATTGCACGTTCCGAATTTACAACCAAAACCCTATTTCCTTTGAGCAATAATTTCGAAACATGGGAACACATCCTACCTGCAATGCAATCTGTCGCATCAATTACTACCTCATTTCTGTGTCCCCTTTTCCAACTTGTTAGTTGATCTTGCTGATGAGGTTGGCGCTGTTGACCCTTACCCAATCAAGCGTACCCCTTTTCCTTCTGGAAAATGTTCCACCAAGCTGCTAAGGCTCACTAGTTTACCTCCACCTGCTATTATTTTTTTAGAAGCAGATTCCGATATTGTGATTGCACAAACTGTAAGTTTGTGACCAATTTCACCTGATCCTAGCAGCTTACCTGGAACAACAATTACCTGGCCATCATCTGTTTTTTCAGCCAGGGTACCGATATTAACCTCTCTCCTGTTCCGTCGTGGGCGTGAGAGCTCTCGCTCCAGTGCTCGCCAGATCGGAGCCTTGTTCTTCTTAAAAGCCCTCCTGAGGGTCCAAATATTATCTTGAATCAAAGATGTGATGAGCATTCTTAATCTCGCCGATTTAGTTTCTTGGGTGGTAAGTCATCTCCTCCCCCAAAATAAACTTACCCAACAATGCCGTATGGATTTTGTCTATATGCGCAATCATTTCTCGAATCTTTGTTATGAGGTGTATGTTGACCAGGATACTATTTTATGTAGGTCAACTACCCTTAGAACTGCGATGGGTCTTGAGACTGTGAACCGTTTGAGCAAAATTCTTGATTTTTGTACTTAACATATCAGATGCAGCTAAAACCACCTCGTCAGGTCTTAGTGCTAAATTTGTCTCAATAATGAGAATAGACTCGCTTTCGTCTTCCCCATCTTTTACAACAGCAGCGGATGTAGGCTGCCATTTTGCATGACTTTTGCCGTTTCCCAGTCTTGCATAAGCTTCAAACTTTACCTTTTGGCCTGGGGCAAGTGTAAGAATTGGAATCTCGTCGCTTACAGGCTTGATCTCTTCGTCTTCTGACTTGAGCTCCCCGGAAGTTACTATCCGTGTTCTCTCTACTGCTTCAGCATCCAGAACAAACAGAATTCTACATTTTGAGCATCCCAGAGTACTTCTGCAGTCACAATCCTGTGGCATTACAAACCGCTTCAGATCCGTAAACAGTGGTATCATCCCAAGCCTATGAGCGACTGCCTCGTCATGGACGACTGAAGAGTTCTCTATCATGACGACATCATCTATCGCTAGTGTGGGAACCTCGCTTATTGCAAGCCTTCTAATGGCATTTACGTATTCCCTTGGCACGTGTTTGAATTTGATGCTTATTCTTTCGTCAGCTTTCTCGATTAGCTCAACTGAAGGGGAATCCAATGTCTTAGGAGATTCAATCAAGGCCTCCTAAAAATGTACTGAGAAACAAACCTGGTGCAAACCATGTTTTTTCCTGCCTATGTTAGAAAAAGGCAATTGAGTATAATTGTACTGATTCGTTGTCCTATGTGCGACATGTGGCAATTTACGAATATAACATTGCACATAGATATAAGGATAGTATCCAATGGGCACGTAGAGTAAATATTACACAGGAATATGACCTAAGTATATATTATTATTTATACCACTGCTCGCAGATTACGTGCTGGTATAAACCTATGCGCAGATCATGTCTTTTAATTTCAGCTTTGCTAGGGGGCATTGTGGCTTTAGTTTCAGTCAATCTAGTCTCAAATGATGCAGCTGCATTCCATCTTCCGGAAAGCGAAGCTCCTACCGATTATCGGGAAGGAGAACCCGCTGTAAAGTATCATTGTTTCGAACAAAATGAGGACGGAAGTTATAACAAAACTGCAGAAGGGTATCTGATACCCTGCGAAATCGACTCTGGTGATAACGCCTGGATGCTTACATCCTCAGCTCTAGTGCTGATGATGACGCCAGCTGGGCTTGCTATGTTTTATGGCGGCCTATCAAGACAAAAGAACGCTGTAAGTTCGATTCACATGGTTTTCATAACTACCGGGGTCGTAGCAGTACAGTTCGCTTTATGGGGATACAGCTTAGCCTTCGGGCCTGATGCCGGTGGCTATGGATTTATAGGAACTCTTGATTGGGCTGGTCTGAATAATGTTCTCCACGATGTTCCCTCGAATGCATATGCAATTACAATTCCACATCAGACCTTCATGGTCTTCCAGATGATGTTTGCAATCATTACTCCCGCCTTAATCGTGGCTTCCTTGGCTGAGAGAATGAAGTTCAGTGCATTTATAATTTTCATAGTTCTATGGGCAACTTTTGTTTACGACTTTGCAGCTCATTGGACATGGCAAATTGCAACAGAAAACTATGGAGCCAACCCTGACTATTGTGGATTTGGTTGGACAGGCTGTCTGGGTTCTCTTGACTTTGCTGGCGGAACCGTTATCCACATCACATCTGGATGGGCAGGCCTTGTCATTGCCCTGATGCTGGGACGCAGACTTGGATACGGTAAGGTCGCAATGGAGCCTCACAATATTTCTTTAGTAGTCTTAGGAGCAGCTCTACTGTGGGTAGGATGGTTTGGCTTCAATGCGGGTTCAGCAGGAGCAGCAGCGACCAACGCTACAAGTGCGTTTGTGGCAACCCAAATTGCAACTGGCATGGCGGCGCTAACTTGGGCCTTGATATCTTGGGCTCATACAGGTAGGCCATCAACAGTAGGCGCTGCCTCAGGTGCTGTAGCCGGACTTGTTGCCATTACCCCTGCTTCGGGATTTGTCTCGCCAATGTCAGCTCTAATTATTGGTATTGTAGCGGCAGTGGTTTGCTATGCAGCACTTGTATTCAAGAACAAGAGGAAATGGGACGATGCACTTGATACATGGGCAGTTCATGGTATAGGAGGTCTTGCAGGTGCACTTCTCACAGGGATATTCGCTGAGAAAAGATTCACGCCTTGGGGAGACAACGGCCTTGCCTTTGGAAATCCTGCACAGCTTTACGAAAACGCTGTGGGGGCATTCGCTGCCCTCGCATGGGCAATGGGCATAACGGCGCTTATAATAAAAGTGATGGATGTAGTGTGGCCTGGGGGAATTAGGGTTACTCCAAAAGAAGAAGAGGTTGGATTGGACCTGTCCCAACACGGAGAACGAGCATACGTAACCGAATAGCACTGCTGAATAACCCCAAGAGGAAAGCTGTCTTTCCTCTAATTTTGATTCCTTCTGTTAAATTTATTATTGTATTTCATAAAATAATAAAGAAATAATGGATGGGTGCGGGCTCTGCTTATCATAATGTCGTAGTATACAAAATTTATTACAAAGAAAGATCTGGTAAAGTTAATGACGGATGCCAAATATGTCACTGTCCGTTTATCAATAGAGGGTGACAAGTTTGAAATTCTGGTAAAACCTGATCCTGCGTTGGAATATAAGACGGGCAAAAGAACCGATTTTTCGAATATTTTAGTTTCAGATGAGATTTACTCTGACGCAAACAAAGGTTTGAGATTTACTCTGACGCAAACAAAGGTTCGAGAGCTTCCAGCGAGAAGTTATCCAAACATTTCAAGACCAAAGATACGATTGAAATCGCAAAGCAGATTCTATCTAGAGGTGAACTCTCTCTTACCACTGATCAGCGTAGGAGAATGGTTGAGGAAAAAAGGAAGCAAATAGTCCAGTTTATCAGTAAGAACTTTGTCGATCCCAAAACACATATACCCCATCCGCCGGTTCGAATTGAGTCTGCACTAAATGATGTTAGGGTAACAATTGACCCGTTTAGGAGAGCGGAAGATCAGGCTAAGCAGGTCATTGATGCTCTAAGGAAAATTTTGCCTTTAAAGTCCGAGGTTTCTGTATTGACCATAACCATTCCGCCTCAATATGCAGCTCAGTCATATAGTGTCCTTAAAACTACCGGGAGCTTTAGAAATGAACAATGGCTTTCCGACGGCTCCTTAAGAGTCGTAGTTGAGGTGAACGCCGGAACCAAGGGAGCACTAGTAGATAGGATAGGCTCTGCCACGAGGGGTTCCGCGCAGATTACAGAATCCTGATGCTCTATTTCTGACTATATAGGCACAGCTGACCTTGACATTAGAATATAAGTCCGATGTTACTGAGCTCAAGGATAGATAGAGTAATGAAAGCATCCATTTTGAACTTCGAGGCAACCTTTCCTCATTATCATGGTCAAAATTGGTATTGTGAGGAGTTGATGATGTAAAGATGCAGGAACTGAGAAGAAAGTACGTAATTCCTGGTGACAAAATAGTTGATGGAAATTTTAGGCCATCTATGAATGTGATAAGGGTCGGAAATTCTATTTTCTCTACAAGAATTGGAATAGCCGAGGCCGGAAGGGAAGGTATAAAGGTCATACCATTATCAGGAGTTTATATTCCAAGGGTAAATGATGTTGTGATAGGTAAGATTGTGGACCGTTCTTCTCTCTCTTGGGACGTAGACATAAATTCATGCTTTACGGCCCACCTACCGGCACAGGACGTCTTTGGAAGAGATTTTTCTCCGGCGAGAGATGATATGAACAGAGAGCTTGCCACGGGTGACCTTTTAACAGCTAGAATCATAGCATTTGATAGGACAAGGGATCCTATGCTTACGATTCAAGATAGAGATTTAGGAAAAATCCCTAGAGGTGAGTCACTAAAGATTTCGGCAACTCGCGTTCCCAGGCTTATTGGAAAACGAGGCTCTATGATCCAAACAATAGAACAAGCAACTCAAACGAGGGTACTTATAGGTCAAAATGGGATCATCGTTGTAACAGGCCGAACTGCAGAGGGAATAGAGTTGGCAGTAAAAGCGATCCGGATGGTTGAAGAAGAGGCTCACACTTCTAACCTGACGCAGAGAATCAAGATACTTTTGAATGTTCCAGACACAACACCGCCACAACAAACTTCATTGCCTAGTGAAGCATCCGCTACCAAATCCCAACTGTCAGAAACATCCAACCAGGTTTCCTCCTCAACCTCGCAAACTGAAATACAGTCCGAGCTGAAAGGTATACAGGAGTCACACACAGAAGGCCAAGAGCGAGAACAATACGATTCATCATTGCCGCAGCAAAATCCAAATGTAGCTTCGGCTATGCCAATTTCGAACCCATCATCTTCCTCCTCCTCATATGATTCTTCCTTACAGTCTTCACCTTTGGAAGGTGCCAGCGAAAGTGAAAAAAACCGAAAAGTGGACAAGGAACGTTCTATCACCAGTAGTAGCGGCACGGAAGCTCGAAAAACCAAGAGTGCCGTAAAAGGAGTACATGAAGGAACGGCAGAACATGGTAAAAAGGAGGAAGGTGCGTGATGAGTCAGACAAGAAGCCTAATTGATAAACAAGGCAGGAGAACGGATGGCCGCACTGCAGATCAGCTTCGGGAAGTAAAGATTACTGTAGGCGTTGTTAAAAATGCTGACGGTTCCGCATTTATAGAATTTGGCAAAAACAAAATTGTTGTTGCCGTCTATGGACCAAGAGAGGTACATCCAAAACATATGGCACAGCCAGACAGATGTGTTCTAAGATGTAGATATCATATGTCTCCATTTTCAACGGATACGAGAAAGAATCCTGCTCCCTCGCGAAGAGAGGTTGAAATATCCAAGGTGATGCGCGAAGCCTTGGAACCTGCACTCTTACTGGAGGACTATCCTCGGGCAGCAATTGATGTATATGTGGAAGTTCTGCAAGCCGATGGTGGTTCAAGGTGTGCTGGTATTACCGCTGCCTCCGTCGCGCTGGCCGATGCTGGTATTAACATGCGTGACCTCGTATCAGCCTGCGCTGCAGGAAAGGTGGACGATAAGATCGTACTTGACATAAACGACACCGAAGACAAAGAAGGCGGAGCGGATATGCCCGTCGCTTATATGCCACATCTCGACGAAGTGACTTTACTTCAACTAGATGGAATACTTACGAAAGAACAGTTCAACGAATGCTTTGATAAGGCCATTGAAGGCTGCAGGATGGTATACGAGGTTCAAAAACAAGCACTGATGCAAAAATATTTTGGTAGTGAAACAGAGCTAAAGGAGGAAGCACAATAACATGAGTTCGTCCAAACGCTCAACCATAATTGTCGAACACTTACGCAGGCAGCAAATGTGGGATTTTATTTCAAAGGGAAAAAGATTGGATGGTAGAAGACTCGATGAAATGAGACCACTTGAAATTGAGCTGGACATAATAAAAAAGGCAAATGGTTCGGCAAGGGTAAAGCTGGGCGACTCGGAGGTAGTTGCTGGTATAAAGGCAGAAACAGGAGAGCCCTTTGAAGGACTTGAGAATAAAGGTGCATTAATAATATCAGCAGAGGTACTTCCGACTGCTTCTCCATATGTCGAACCGGGGCCACCTGATGAAGAAACAATAGAACTTGCAAGGGTGGTCGATAGAGGCATTCGAGAATCGGAGATGCTTGACCTTGAAAAGTTGGTTCTAGTTCCTGGGAAGGTTGTATATACAGTGTTTGTAGACTGCAGTGTTCTTAATACCGATGGCAATTTGTTGGATGCTACGTCATATGCAGTAGTCTCGGCGCTACTGAGTAGCAAACTCCCTGTTTTTGAAATGCAAGATGGTAAAGTTGTTGATACTGGGAAATTGCAAGATGCTCCACTTACAACTATACCAGTCTCCATCACAGCTGTTAGAATAGGCGACACTATACTTTCGGATCCAACTGCCGAAGAAGAGGCCTGTATGAATGCTAGGATTACAATAACCACAAACTCCAACAGCGAATATGCTGCAATACAGAAGGGGTTTGCTGGAGGATTCACAAGAGACCAGATCAAAAAAGCAGCGGAGGTGGCAAGGATTAAAGGCGAGCGCGTTAGAGCTAGATTGCAGGAGTTGACCAAGAAAGCTGGTTAGCAGAAGAAGAAGAAGTGCAGTTGCTTTAAAGGGTCTGGGCGTAAGGTATGGAGCCACCGTGCGCAAAAGATATGGGAAAGCGTATAGCAGTTTGAAACAAAGAAGACGCTGTCCAAAATGCGCTTCGATGCAGTTTCGAAGGGTTGTCATAGGGATATGGCATTGCCCTAAATGTAACTACAAAGTCGCAGGGGGGGCGTACAGTGTCGAAGCCCAAAAGTTGCACAGCTAGAATACGGCTATCATTTGAAATGAAAGGAGTTGGACTCGGAAGGACAAATGATTCTACACTTCCAAAATCCAAGTCAAAGCACTTCGAGTCGGGTTCAGAATCTATTTCTATCATTGATGATAAGAATGGTTCTATCTCAGACAGAATAGCCCAATGTGTATGTTTAGCACTAAAGCCTCCAAGGACACTTTCTCTACAGCTGACTATTCCCTCGAATTTGGATCCCAACGTCAGAGTCCGTTCTGACAGTAAATCAAATGTCTTTATAGAAATTGAATCGGACGATATTCCATCCCTTCGTGCAAGCATAAATTCCTATCTCCGGCTCGCTGACGCCTCATACAAGTGTATAGTCGAAGGAAGTGCGGAGTAAGTTTTTCGGTTTTGCATTGTTTTTGCCTAATTTTTGGAAGCATATATAACCGTATTTTAATCTATTAAAATGACATGAGTGAACAAGAGTTACCGCCTTGGTTAAGAGAACAATTATCACGTTTACAGCAGCTTCAACAGAATTTGCAGGCTATTATGATGCAAAAACAGCAAGTGGAACTAGAGATCGTAGAAACCGACAGGGCTTTGGAGGAATTAAAAAAACTGGAAGGAGATAATAATTCCATATATAAAGGTGCAGGGCCTCTATTGATAAAAGCAAGGAAGGAAGATGTTTTGAAGGAGCTTGAAGAAAAGAAAGAACTTTCTAATACGAGAGTAACCGTTCTAGGAAAACAAGAAACACGAGTTAAAGACAACTTGAAAGAGGTCGAAAACAAAATTAATACAATGATCCGCCAAATGCAGTCAGGTGCTTCAGGAGGCCAAGGCTTAGGAACTGCAGCTGGAGGCCAGGGATCTGGTATGCCCGGAGGCAGCGGTTTTGGGACACGTCCCCAGGGCCAATGACTCTATAACATTCTTTTTACTGAGAACTGACGATTAAACCAGACTCGATCTGGATTAAGAAGGTATTTCATACTCAATCTAAAGTCATTATCAAAACGAATTAATAACTCAACTTCACTAGCATTATTACGTAGGAGTCAATTCTATAATCTGAAATAACGTTAGATAAATTAATGGCCTGCACTTAGCTGGATTTGTGCCTCCCAGGATTGTAGTAGACGAGAGGGAGAAAAGAAGTGGGATTCCAGATTTACTTCGGCAAGCAGGCGCCTTCATTGATTTTGCACAGTTGAAAGTCGGTGATTATATAGTATCACCAGATACTGCAATAGAGAGAAAGACTATTCAAGACCTGCTCAATTCCATCTATGATGGGCGGTTATTTGTCCAGTGTTCACAACTTAATGAACACTATACAAAACCTGTCCTCGTTGTAGAGGGCAATATAGTGGATTTAATAGATGTGCCAGAAGAGGATCAAGCTGTCACAGAACCTAGGGATACGGCGGCTGTAAAAGAGGAATTGGGAGATACGGGTCAAACAATTGATAAAGCGAGAGACGATGAGGAGGATGAAATACATGAAGCACACCTTCCAAAAAGACGAGAGAAAATAAATCAGGGTATGATTAACGCCGACGATACCTTTCGGCGTGGTATAAAAATTCAAAACAACAAGTCCAAATCTTGGACTGAAAAGATTCCTCTGATTCAGGATGCGCTCGTAAAAATTGCCTTTGATTTCAGGATTCCTATAATTCATACTCCCTCTGCTGATTTTACCTCACAGCTGCTTGTAGTAATGGTGAATAAGTCATTGCAAAACGGACTGGCCACCGGACCTTTGCTAAAGAGAATAAGAAAACGAAATCCGCGATATATACAGCAGCTATCAATCCTGTCTTCCGTCCCAGGAGTCGGAGAAAAGCTTGCAATAAGAATGTTAGAAAGGTTTCATACTCCCAGTCGAGCTTTAAATGCATCAGCCGCTGAACTCTCAAGGATCTCGGGCTTTGGTACAGAACGAGCTGCTAGGGTAAGAAGGATCCTTGATACGGCAATTGATCAACGGGACAATAACAATATAGTCACTCAGACGCCTGGAGCAGGTGAAACAAGAGAAGGAAGTTTCGAAGTGATTCAAAGGACGCTATTAGACGATTCATCTTTCAACAACCACAAACAAGTTAATAATGACTAATGCTACCGCTACGAATTCATTCATGCATGCCGACCAAGAACAACCAAGAAACAAAATAGGAAAAAATACGAAAGAAGGTACAGTCTTTGTGAACGAAATTACAAGATTCACTGTCTGATAAATCAGGCAAAGCACCATCAAAAAACATAATACCTTCGGGGACTACTAAACGTCAAGTTATCTTATGACATCTAATAGTATCAGTCTTGAGGACTCGTCATCATTTACAGACACAGGTGCTATTTTCTTCGAGTTGGCAAGCGAACAGAGATTATCGATATTATTTAAATTAAGCAACCATAGTAGTAAGCTTGCACAATTAGCAAAGGACCTCGATGTAACAATGCAAGAAGTTCATAGAAACGTAAACAGATTGCAGGATTCAGGGCTGATAAGGAAAGATGCAAACGGCCAGTTTTCACTGACCACTTTTGGAACTACTATCTTACAACAGATTCCAACCATGAATTTTCTTTCTAGAAATAAAGACTATTTTTCTGATCACTACCTCGGAGATATTCCAATGAAATTTGTTCACAGGATCGGAGCCTTGGATAACTCTGAATACCTTGAAGGACTAGTGGCTGTACTGGAGCGTTGGAAACAGATTTACAATTCTTCGAGGGAGTATATTTTTGGTATGCTACCACAAATACCACTCGAGTTAATCGAAAGTCTTTTAGCAAAAATAAAGCAAAGTGGGATCAAATTCAATTACATATTATCCCAACAAACTATAGTTCCAAAGAAGAGAGCTGACCTTTTGAAAGATGCCGGGTTTCACGATCTGTTGAAACAAGGACTTGTGGAAAGGAGAATGGTCGATAAGATGCCTGTGGCAGTAATACTAAACGAAAAAGAAGCTACAGTGATGTTTCCAACATTAAAAAAAGGACAGGGTGTTGCCGACATGAATTCACTATTTTACAGCGGTAAGGAAAACGCATTATTTCACGAATGGTGTCTTGATTATTTTAGATATTGTTGGTACAGCTCAAAGACATTTGATGAGAGCAAACTATTGGAAGTCTAGTCTATTTAGAATAAAGCAGAGCACCGTATGAATTTGGAATAGGACGCAACAGTCAAAAAACAAACGACATACAAATAAAAAGAAAAAATGAATCATACTTTTTTCATTTTTTTACAAATTTCGTTGTATTGCCTGGGGAAATTGCAAAACCAAATATAGAGGTGAAGTGTGTCAAAATAAGAAGAATTTGAAGGATTTGAGCCTCTTTTTGACATTGTTCTCTGCAGTTGTGATGACTGTTCTTAGTGCTGGTTCGATTACCGGAGTTTGGTATGAGCCTAACATCAACGCCCAAGCACAGATAATAGAAGACGATAAACCGGAGACCCTTTCTTCAAGTGTTCCTGCGACAGTAGGAACGATGCCAACCATAAAGATTACTTCCCATACCAGCGGCCAGCAAGTGAAAACTGGTACTCTTACAATATCTGGCACCTCGTCCGATACTTCTGCCACCAACTGTCAGGTTTATGCTGACTGGAATGACAAAATGCCCTTTGGAAAAGCAGTAGCCGCTGGACCGGGAGGTCCTGACGATTATTCAAAATGGACTTTTACCTATGGCAACGACTATCATCCTATAAATAACGGCACGAACAATTTAACCTCCAAAATATCCTGTGATGATGGGCCAACCCCGTTAGCAAAGTGGTCTAGTATTAATCTGATGGGAGTAGACAGTTCGGATCCTGGGTCTGTCATTAGTCAGGCAATAACAAGTGGTAATCCTTCTCCATCTCTTCCTTCTCATTCTCCATCTCTATCTCCCCCGATGGGCCCACCTCTCCCTGCTCCCAACCCAGCAATTGCAACTTCGTCTCCACTTGATCCTATAGTTGGAGAAGAAGATGAAGATGAGGAAAGCAATGAGAATGACGAAAATGACGACTCTGATTCTACTGATAATAATAGTGATGATGACAATGACATTGAAAATGCGGACAACGAAGACGATGGGGATAGTAATGGTTCTGATCAAAGCTTAGAAGATAGCCAAGACGAAGACAATGGAAATAGTGGAAATAATGATGATGACGGCGGCAATGATGATGACGGCGGCAATGATGATGACGGCGGCAATGATGATGACGGTCCTGTAAACTTTGGTCCTGATGGCCCCGTGGACTAGTATTATATCCAATACCCTAGATATCCTCCAGACTCACTTAGGGCTAGGACAGTACGCCACTGTTAGTTATGGGAATACGTCCACAGAAAAATATATTGTAATAAAGGCCTTTTCTTGATGCAGAAAAGAGTCAACAGGAACATAATTGTTTTTGGGAACTCTGCCTATGAAGTGCTTTTTCTAGTTATACTCTAATTTGAATCCCGTTGGCCCTCAAATATTCTTTGACTTTGTCAACACTGAATTTGTCATAGTGAAAAATAGACGCTGCAAGCGCCGCATCTACGTTTGTTCTCTTAAAGACATCCAGCATATGTTTTGGATTTCCGCATCCACCAGAAGCAATTACAGGAACTCGTACGGCCTGGCATATTGACTTTGTCAACTCTATGTCATATCCGAATTCTGTACCGTCAGTATCAATACTTGTCAGTAGAATTTCCCCAGCGCCAAGCGCTTCGATTTTTTTAGCCCATTGAATTGCGTCTATCCCCGTCCCCTCTTTACCACCATATACTCTTACTTCAAACCAATATTTTCCCGTGTTGCTGTCTTTGTTATGCTTTAGAGTCTGATGTTCTTGCTTATCATTTCTATTTCTGATTTTTCCACCTACATTCTTGTTCTGGCGATCCGCCGTAGAGAAGATATTCTTGTTTGTTCTATCTATATTTTGGAGATTATAGTTTCGTTTTGCATCAATGGCCACCACTATACATTGCTTTCCAAATATTGACATAAGCTGCCCAATCAGTTCGGGATTCTTTACTGCTGCAGTATTAATTGATACCTTGTCCGCTCCGCTGAGCAAAATCGCACGCGCATCTTCTAACCTTTTGATCCCTCCACCAACTGTAAAAGGTATGTCGATAACACTTGCAACACTTCTCACAATATTTTTGATAATATCTCTTCCCTCCTGTGTTGCGGTTATATCGAGAAAGACAAGTTCATCTGCACCTTCATCACTATATTTTCTTGCCAGAGACACCGGATTCCCTGCGTCCTTTACCCCCCTAAAGTGGACTCCTTTAACGACACGACCATTATCCACATCAAGACAAGGGATGATTCTCTTCGATAATGGCAATTTCTATGCTAACGCCTTTGCCCTGGGTATGCTAAGTTTTCCATCGTAGATTGCTCTTCCTAGGATCGCTGATGAGCATCCAACTACCCTAAGTCTCAGAATATCTAGGAGACTTGTTATCCCACCACTTGCCATAATTTTTGCCCCATTAAATGTGCAGGCATGAGACAAGGTACCTAGGTCGGGTCCTTCCAATGTTCCATCACGTTCAACGCTCGTTAACAAAAACTCATGAACACCTAACGATAAAAACTGATTTATTGCATCAGCCAGCCCCGTTCCAGAAGACTGCTTCCAACCTTTGATCATTACAGTACCTTTCAATTGGTCAAGCGATACCACAATTTTTTCAAGCCTCTTTCTTGTAAGCTGCGTTATGGAATCGGGGTTTTCGTATGCCAACGTACCTAGCACAACTTTTGCCGCTTTAGTAGAACCAAGCATCTTCTCCACAGCTTCTACTGTTCTTATGCCTCCTGCAACCTGAACAGGTATCTGAACTGCTTTAATGATCTCTGTAATAAGTTGTAAATTGTCTTTACCTGTCTCCAAAGCCGCATCGAGATCTACTAGATGCAGCAAGTCTGCGCCTGCTGCCTCCCATTTTTGCGCAGTTTCAATAGCATTGCTACCGTAGTTAATCTTGTTGGCAGGATCGCCTTTGACAAGCCTTACAACGCTACCATCCATGATATCTACTGCAGCTATTATTTTCATTTATTCTCTGTAGGATTAACAACAGCAGTATTAGACATACATATTTCCAAAAAATTCCTTATTATTTGAGACCCGACCGGACCTGACTTCTCTGGGTGGAACTGGGTGCCAAATATATTGCCCTTTTCAATTACAGCCGGTATAATGTTATCACCATATCTTGTATTAGCGACCACTATCTGCCGAGATTTTCTTCCCGGAAATATTCTATATGAATGCACAAAGTACACCCAAGAGTTATCCTTTATGTTGCGTAGTAGTCTGCCTCGGCCATCACTGGTATCGTTATTATTACCGCTAACATGATTTCTCTTTTTAATCGAATTTTCTGAATTTGTCTTGTGTCTAACGAGTTGAATATTGTTCCAACCCATATGTGGGACTTTAACTCTTTTCTTATCAAGTAATCGAACCTGTCCGTCAATGACTTTGAGGCCTTCCATTCTTCCTTCTTCGCTGGCATTGAATAACATCTCCATTCCAAGACAAATTCCAAGGACAGGTATCTTGCAATCAATGGCGGAAATTAAAAATCCTTTATCTTTTCCAATAGACTTAACTGCCGGGTCAAAATTGCCTACACCCGGTAAGACTAGACCATCGTAATTTGAAAGCGATTTCATATCCTGGATTACAGAAACGTCGCGAGAACCATTCCTCTCCAACGCTGCCTTTAAACTAAAAAGATTGCCTGCACCGTAGTCGAAAATTGCTATCCTAGGAGTGACATCAGTGAGAGCAGCGTTATTTGCCCCGATGTTCTGGTCATTGTCGTTGTTATTGCTTTTGTTTTTGTTTTTATTGCTGAGCGTGGGCGGCGAACTTGTCCTCATTATAACCACTGAGATTTTTACATTGCTCCTTTTGTGCTTGGTGTTCCAACCCTTTTTTTATCAACACTGACGGCCATTCTCATGGCTACAGCAAATGCCTTAATGGCAGATTCCACCTTGTGGTGGTCGTTGTCACCGTACTGTACCACCACATGTGTACATGCATTCAAGTTCTGTGCCAGGGATAATACGAAATGTTCTAAATCCTCTTTGGGAATTTCTTCTATCGTATCTCTTGTTAGCTTTAGTTGTATGTTATGGAATTGGCGCTTTACCAAGTCTATGGCGGCATAGGATAAACAATCGTCCATAGGGACCAGCGCATAGCCAAACCTTGTGATCTGTAATCTACCTGATAATGCCTTGTCAATTGCTGTTGAAAGAGCGATTGAGACGTCTTCTATTAGATGATGCATTATTCCGTCCTTGGATATTGCCTTTAACTCGATGTCTAGCATACTGTGTTTCCCCAGACTAGTAATAAGATGGTCAATAAATGAAAGACCGGTACTAACATTTGTCTGACCTGAGCCATCTATATTGACGTCTATCTTTACGGAGGTTTCATGTGTAGTTCTCTCGACACTTGCAGTTCGCTGCACATTATTCCAGTCGCTAAGGTTGTTTTTCCCACCAATAAAGCTGCTTCCGCGCTCAGTGCCCATGCTATCTTCTCTAACTATTGTTCTTAATCTTCTCGCCAGTAAATATTCCTTGTTCCTTAGTCCAACTTTAGGTCTATATTGATTGGGCCGGCAGGCATTGTTAGCTACAAGTGCTAATGAGGGAGAGGTCAAAATGTGAGATGTGAGAAGTATTCCGAGTTGCCCTTTAACCATTGCGACGACAGCTGTCCCTCCCCCCGCATGGCTCTTGCCCTTATAGAGTACCATGCGCCGCTCTTACTTCGTTGTTATACCTACTAAAGTGCACGAAGTTACCAGTAGATGTGATTCGCATGATACTGTCAGTTTCAAAAAGCTTGAAAAATATTACTGATACTGGTAAGGTACAGTTAAAAGACAGAAATGGCCATGCAAGAACCCGACATCGAAAACTGCGTTGCGTGCAGGATTTTGCTAGAGCTTTTTCCATAAAAAGGGCCAACAACAACAAGAATCCTCAACTTCAAACGCTCAAAAAGGAACATGGTGTCAGGAATGCGAGTGGTAATGAAGATGGTAATGAAGATAGTAGCAAAACATGGTTATCGAATTCAATAGATTCCGGGAGTCAAAAAATGGAGCAGAAAATAATAACAATTGTATTTTGGGATATACAAGGATTTTCAGTTCTGTGCTATAGTCTTGAGATCAGTCCGATTTTACTTACGTTATTTCTTAAAGATTTCTTTGACGCAGCAACACAAATTGTATTGAGGCATGGTGGGCTAGTCGATAAGTTTCTGGGGGACGGGGTGATGGCTCTATTTGGTACACAATCAAATTCGCATCGTACCATTGGAAACTCTGCTTCCTGCGCCATTAAGGCGGCTTTGGAACTCAAGGAACAATTTAAAATCCTAAGACAAAAATGGCTAGAAATTTGGCAACGATATATTCCTTCCCAGATAGATATTGGATTGAAGTGTGGGATAAATACAGGTTATGCTTCTGTCGGTACGCTAGGAATTAAACAGTATGATTACTTTACCGCATTTGGTATTAATGTCAACCTAACCAAACGGCTTGCCGATCTATCAGCCGACAATGAAATAGTAATTTCGCTTACTACTAGGTCCAAAGTTTTTGAACAGTTTGAGCTACGAAGAAGAGGTGCTGTAAGCACCCTGAAAAATATTCCAGGCAATTTCGAAGCCTTTTCTGTGATAGGAAAAAAAGAAAAACCCTCAATATGATGCTGTTTCTTCTTCGTATCAGAGTTGTCTACAGAAGAAAGTAGATTTACGATTAATCCCATTAACCAAACGTCACGACTAAATCAATAAGTTAGGCTATACATTGCCCTTTACCACATTTGAGTCTGAAGGAAGTACAAGTTCTCTTGTACGATGTTTGGTTTGCACGTTATCATTCTTGATTTTGTCAGATTCTTGTGCTTTTATCCTTACTGAAGCTATACTCATGATAAAGTCCTGGTCGCAATGCGATGAGATGTATCTTGGCTGATTGATGTCAGAGAAATTACTCCTCCATTTCAACGTAGACCCACACTTGTTGCACTGTAGCTGTGTAAGTGCATAATTTAAATCTGAAATTGTGTCGCTTTGTTTTATTCTAGCCATATTGATAGTGGTTGGCCTTATTATGCAAGAATCACATAATAACCATGCGAACTCATGTTTTTTAACATAACAATCAAATCTGCTCTACAATTTTCTGTCATTCTATTAGAGAGCCGTTAAATTTCTGGCTATCCTATAGGGGTGGATGGGATATATCAAAATAGGATATCATTTATCAACTAATAGACTTGTGAAAGAAGGCATGAGCTTTTTATTTGACCATTTTATAGCCGCTAATGGACCGGGGAAAAAAACTTAGGTAAGAAGATTAAGTAAGAAGATTTTGTTAAATATTAAGCGAAATCTTTGATACGATGCCAATAATTATATTGAATGACGTCTGTAGACCTAATAATGAATCAAAAAGAACGATCTACTGCTGCGATATTGTCCGCTATCGTTATATCCTCATTGCTTGCAACTGGCGTCTTCTTTAATGGGAACGTGAATTTCCCCCAGAAGGCAGTTGGACAAGCGGAGGAGACCTTTGGAGGAAACGCTACCTTTACAGAAGAACTTGAGGGCCAGGCCGCGAATCAAACGGGGGCTACTAATGCTACGACCACAACACCACCCACACCAACACCACCCACACCAACACCACCCACACCAACACCACC
>OBLS010000221.1_pt1 | contig 18697 bp, 16 predicted proteins | sample 1519901 | NCBI WGS metagenome assembly OBLS01 (sample SAMEA3113585, study PRJEB22503) | soil metagenome | reverse complement strand
TCGCCTCGGCGTGAGCGATCGAGTCGTCGTTCACGTTCCGTCCCCGGCCGAGATCCCCGCGAGCGCGGCATCGCCAAGCATCCACACGTCGCCGCACCCCATGGTGATGACCAGATCGCCGGGACGAACCTCCCGATGGAGGAACTCGACGACCTCGCCGCGGTGCGGTAGGTACACCACGCGTTTGCCCGGTGCGCTCGCGGAGATGCCCTTCACGACCAGCTTTCCGGTTACGCCGGGGATCGGGTCTTGCTCCGCGCCGAACACGTCGGTCACGACGACGACGTCGGCTTCGACGAGGCTGCTGCCGAGCTCGGGCCAGAGCGCGAGCGTCCGCGAGTAGCGGTGCGGTTGGAACACCGCGATCAACCGGTCGGGTCGTGTCCGCCGTGCGACGTCCAACGTCACGGCGAGCTCGGCCGGCACGTGACCGTAGTCGTCGTAGAACGCAGCGCCACGCGCCTCGCCGCGACGCTCGAACCGACGATGCACGCCGGTGTACGCGCCGAGCGCTTCGACCGCGACTGAGGGCTCCACCCCGACCAGGTTCGCCGTTGCAACAGCCGCCGCCGCGTTCAGGACGTTGTGGGCGCCATCGACCGCGAGCACCAACGCATGCCGCGACCCGTCGACGAAGACGTCGGCTCGAGCGCCGCCGGGCCCGACGGCGACGATCTCGACGCGCACGTTCGCTCGGTTCGACGTTCCGTACGTCGTCGATGGAACGTTCACTGCAGCAACGGATCTCATCGCCGGCGCGTCGTCGGCACAAACGACGACGTGCTCGCATCTCGACGCGAACGACGTGAACGCGGCCTCGATCTCCTCGCGCCCACCCCGAAAGAAGTCGACGTGGTCGAGATCGACGTTCGTCACGACGCCGATCGCCGGGCTCATCAACAGGAACGAGCCGTCGCTCTCGTCGGCTTCCGCGACGAACAGGGCGCCGGCGCCGGCCCTCGCTCCGCTGCCGGTCTCGTTGGGATCGCCGCCGATCACGTACGTCGGGTCGAGCCCCGCGCGTTCGAGGACAAGCGCGACCATCGCCGTCGTCGTCGTCTTGCCGTGCGTGCCCGTGACGGCGATCGTGCGCAGCTGTGCGGCCGCGGCGGCGAGCGCCTGCGCGCGCATCCAGATCGGGATGCCGCGCCGTCTCGCCTCGGCGAGCTCCACGTTGTCCTCCCGGATCGCGCTGGAGATCACGACCGCGTCCGGTTCGCGGACGGCATCCGCCGCGTGTCCAACGGACACCTCCGCGCCGGCGTCGTGAAGCTCGCCCAGGCCCTTCGAGTCCTTCAGGTCGGTGCCCGTGATCCCGATCCCGCGTGCCATGAGGAGCCGCGCGAGGTTCCGCATCCCGGCGCCGCCGACGCCGATCATGTGGATGCGTCTGACGCCGTCGAGGCTCGGCACGTCGAGCGTGGGGATCGTTCCGGGGCGCGGCGTGTAGGTCATGACTCGTCGGCGACGGCGACGACCACGCGCGCGAGCTCATCGGCGGCATCGGGACGCGACCACGTCCGGGCGCGGTCTCCCATCACGCGCAACGCCGCGACGTCGCCGAGCATCTCGTCGATGCGCCCGGCGAGCGTCTCCCCGGTGAGGTCGTCGTCGGACAGCGCGGTGCCTCCGCCGGCTCGCACGAGCGCGCGCGCGTTCGCCTCCTGGTGACGGCCCGTCGCGTGCGGGTACGGGATCAGCAACGACGGGACGCCGCAGACGGAGACCTCGGCGACCGTCGACGCGCCGGCTCGCGCGACGAGGAGATCCGCGATGGCATAGGCGAGATCCATGCGCTCGACGAACGGAAGCACGCGCACCGTGAGCCGAGACGATCGCAACGCGGCGTCGATCGTGGCGGCGTGCGCGGGGCCGGTGATGAGCACGAGCTGAGCTTCCGACCTGATCCGCTCGACGGCGTCCACGACGGCTCGGTTCAGGCGCAGCGCGCCCTGACTTCCGCCGACCACGACGACGGTGGCGCGCTCCGGGTCCAGGTCGAACTCCGATGCCGCTTCCTTCGCCAGGCGATCGCGTTCGGCGTGGACGACGAGGACTTCTTCGCGGACCGGGTTGCCCGTGACGACCTTCGTGGTTCGTCGCGGCAACATGCGCGCGGCCTCGGCGAACGAGAGCGCGACCGTTCTCGCGGGGCGAGCGAGCGTGCGGTTCGCCAGGCCGGGCACGGCGTTCTGTTCGTGCAGAACGAGCGGCCTTCGCGCGCGGATCGCCGCGAGGGCGACCGGAACGCTCACGTACCCGCCCATGCCCACGACGACGTCGCGTTCCTGAACGAGCGGCCGGCACCTGCGGATCGAACGGATCGCGACGAGGGGCGCCATCGCCGCGCGGAGCGACACCTCGCGGACGAACGGGCTCGCCTCGATCTCCTCGAGCGCGAACCCGGCGGCGGGGACCAGTCGGGATTCCTGCCCTACTGCCGTCCCGGCGAATCCGACGTCGTGCCCGTCCGCGGCGAGCCGCCGCGCGAGCGCAAGCGCCGGGAACACGTGGCCTGCGGTCCCGCCTCCGGCGATCAGGACCTTCACGTCCGCCTCGCGGTCGAGGTCCGAACGACTGCGTGCCGGCGGGATGTCTTCGACACGTTGATCAGGATGCCCACCGCGGTCAGGGACACGACGAGCGACGAACCACCGTAGGAGACGAACGGAAGTGGCACGCCCGTGATCGGTAAGAGGCCCGTCACCGCGCCGAGGTTGATCAGGGCCTGGAGCCCGAGCCACGAGACGATGCCGGCCGCGAGGAGCCGCCCGAACGCATCCGGCGCTCTCGTCGCGATCCGGATCCCGGCGAACACCAAGGCGCCGAACGCCACCACCACGACGAGCTCGCCGACGAGCCCCACCTCTTCGCCGAGGATCGAGAAGATGAAATCGGTGTGTGCGTTCGGGACGTACTGCCACTTCTGCCGCGACGCGCCGAGGCCGACACCCGTCAACCCACCCGACCCGAGCGCGATCAGCGACTGGGCGAGCTGGTAGCCCGTGTTCCCCGCGTCCTTCCAGGGGTCGAGGAACGCGAGGAAGCGGATGCGGCGGTAGTCGGCGCTCATGATCAGCCCCATCCCCACCGACACGCCTATCAGCGCGGCGAACGCGAGGTACCGAAGCCTCACCCCGGCCACGAACACCAGAAGGAACGCCGCACCGGCGAGGATGACCGTCGTTCCGAGGTCGGGCTGGAGCATCACGAGCGTGAAGCACGCGAGACACGCCGGCAGCAGCGGGATCGCGACGTGCCCGGGATCGTCCAGCCGGTCCCACTTCCACGTGAGAACCGCGGCCGTGAACACCACGACGGCGAGCTTCGCGAACTCCGACGGTTGAGCGGTCACCGGCCCGATCAGGAACCATCGCGACGAGCCGTACGCCTCGACTCCGAACGCGGGATGGAGGACGAACGCCAGTCCGACCAGAGTGACCACGAACATGGGGACCGCGAGCCGGCGCCACGCGTGGTAGCGAATCCGCGAGGCGAGGGCGAGCGCGGCCACGCCCACGACGGCGTAGGCGGCCTGACGCTGGAAGTATCGGAAGCTGTCGCCGTACTCCGCGAATGCGGACACCGAGCTCGCAGAGAGCACCATGATCAGACCGGTGGCGACGAGGAACGCGGCGGAGCCGAGGAGCAGCGCCGCGTCCCGTCGCGATGCGGCGCTGCTCGCCACTGCCTCGCGCGCCGGCTCGACGAGCCGAAGGCGACCGCGGGACCGATCGGCCGGATGCGCGATCTGACGCGAGCTCACGCCGAGGCCGTTCGTTCGAGCTCGCGAGCGGCCCGTGTGAATCGCTCGCCGCGCTCCTCGTAGTCCCGGAACATGTCCCAGCTCGCACAGCCCGGCGCGAGGAGCACCGTGCCGCGGTCCGGCGCGATCTCGAACGCGGTACGCGCGGCCTCCTCGACCGACCCGGCCTTCCGCGTGGGAACGCGTCCGTCGAAGATCGAAACGATCTCGTCGGCCGAGGCGCCGATGGCCACGACGCCGGCGAGCCGCTCCGCGACCTGGCCGATCGGGCTCAGGTCCACGCCCTTGGCATCACCGCCCGCGATCAACACGACTCCGGTCCGGTCGTCCACCGCGGCGAGCGTCGCGTGCGGGTTCGTCGCCTTCGAGTCGTCTACGAATCGCACGCCTCGCGCGACGGCCACAACCTCCCCTCGATGAGGTGCCGGCACGAACGCCGACAGTCCGGCGCGGATCGCGTCCGCAGTTGCGCCGAACGCGTGACACGCGGCCACGCACGCGGCTGCGTCCCCGTTCATGGCCGGATTGCCGAAAGCGAGGCCGCCGAGCCGTTCGTCGTCGTGCCACCTGCCGACCAGCTCGCCGTCGACGAACCCGGTGTCGCCGGCACTCGGCTCACCGGTCGTGAACCACGACACCTCGCAGCGCGCTCGGCTCGAGACCGCTGCGGATGTCTCGTCGTCGCGGTTGCCGATGTGTGCGTCGCCGTTCGTCTGGTTCGCGAACAGCTTCGCCTTCGCGTCCACGTACGCTTCGAACGAGCCGTGCCAGTCCAGGTGGTCGGGCGCCACGTTCAGCAGCACCGACACGACGGGATGGAACGTGTCCTGCATCTCGAGCTGGAACGAGGAGCACTCGACGACGAGCACGTCATGCTCGTCACGCGCGGCGAGCGGGAACGGATGACCGATGTTGCCGCAGGCGACGGCGTCGATCCCGCCGGCCGAGAGGCACGCCGCGATCATCGACGTCGTCGTGGTCTTGCCGTTCGTCCCGGTGACGCCGATGTATGGAACCCTCGTCAGCCGGGCCCCGAGCTCGAGCTCGCCCCATACCGGGATGTTCCGATCGCGCGCCCAATCGAGGACCGGCGAACGCGGCGTCACGCCGGGGCTCGCGACGACGACCGTCGCGCCGTTGAGGTGTGACGGGTCGTGTCCCCCCGCGAGCACCTCGACGTCGAGCGCCCGGAGCTCCGCCGGGACGTCGGGGTCGGGCCGAGCTTCACTCACTCGAACGTCCGCTCCTTCGTCGGCCAGCACGCGCGCAGCGGCGCTGCCCGAGACGCCGAGCCCTACGACCACCGCCCGTTCTTCGGCGAACGCGCCGCTCACTCCGTTCCTCCGAGCGCAAGAAAGTCCGCGTAGAACAGGCCGATCCCGACCGCGACGCACAATCCCGTCACGATCCAGAACCGAACGATGACCGTGAACTCCGGCCACCCCGCGAGCTCGAAATGGTGATGGATCGGTGTCATGCGGAACACGCGTCGCCCGAACCCGCGGTACGCGATCACCTGGACGACGACCGACGTCGTCTCGATCACGAACAGCCCGCCCAGCACGACGAGAAGCAGCTGCGTGCTCGTCACGACGGCGAGCGCACCCATGAGCCCGCCGAGCGCGAGCGATCCGGTGTCGCCCATGAAGATCCTGGCGGGTGCGGCGTTCCACCACAGGAATCCCGCCGCCGCGCCGGTGGCGGCGGCGGCGACGATCGCGACGTCGAGCGCCGCGACCGTGTCGACCGGATAGCACGCGGCCTGAGGGTCGATATCGCATGTGTGCCGGAACTGCCAGAACGCGACGAACACGAACGCGGAGAACACGAGGATCGACGAGCCGGACGCCAACCCATCCAGGCCGTCGGTGAGGTTCACGGCGTTGGACGAGGCCGCGAGGATGACGAACACCCACACGTAGAACACCAGTCCGAGATCGAGTCCCGTCTCCCGGACGAACGACAGCTCCGTCGAGACATCCGCGGCGTGAACCGCAAGCACGGCGAACGCGATCGCCGCGATCGCCTGACCGATCACCTTCGCCGTCTTCGACAGTCCGAGCGAACGGCGACGGCGGACCTTGATGTAGTCGTCGATGAACCCGATCACACCGAACAGCAGGGTTGCCAGCAACACCGAGATGCCCGCGGCGCTCACCGTGGTGAACACCACGCGGGTGACCAGGTACGCGACCAGGATGCCGACGAGGATCACCGTGCCACCCATCGTCGGCGTGCCCATCTTCTCCAGGTGCGTGTGCGGGCCGTCCTCGCGGATCCGCTGACCCCAGCCCCAGATCCGGAACAGGCGGATCGCGATCGGCGTGCCGAGCAGCGTGACGGCGAGGCCGACGGCGGCCGCGATGAGGATCTGTCTCACGCGCGCGACCTCGTTCTCACCGCAGCAGCTCCGCGACCCGTTCGACACCGGCAACGCGAGAGCCCTTCAGGATGACGACGTCTCCTCGGCGGGCCCACGACCGAACGTCGGCGGCGGCCTCCTCCGGAGCGTCGTAGCTCGCGACGTCCTCGGGCAGCTGTCCTTCGCGGACGGCCGCGCGCGCGATCGCTCGCGCCGGTTCGCCGAGCGTGATCAGACGGTCGACGCCGACGCGGACGACGAGCTCGCCGAGGCGCTCGTGCTCCTCGAACGCGACGGCGCCGAGCTCGGCCATGTGACCGAGCACAGCCGTCAGGCGTCCCCGCCGGGCCATCCACCGCGCCGTCTTCAACGCCAAGGCCATCGATTCGGGGTTCGCGTTGTAGGCGTCGTTCACGACGACGACGCCGCGCGATGTCGTGAACGTTTCCATCCGCCACCGCGAGATGCGCGCGCCCTTCAGCGCAGCCGCGCATTCCGCTGCGGACAGGCCAAACGCGAGCCCGCAGGCGGTGGCGGCGAGCGCGTTCGACACCATGTGCTCGCCGGCGACGGCGAGCTCGACGCTCTGGCTCTCGCCGGCAGCCTCCACGGTGAAGCTGGCGCGGCCGTCGTCGCCGAGCGAGACGTCCCTCGCGCGGACGTCCGCTTCGGCCGCCGTGCCGTACCACACCACTCGCGCTTTCGCGCATTCGGCGTAACTGCGGACGACCGCGTCGTCGGCATTCAGGATCGCGACGTCGTCCGCGCCGAGCCGCTCGATCGGCTCGGCGCCGGCGCGAACGATCGCTTCCCAGGACCCGAAGACCTCCATGTGCGCGACGCCCACGTTCGTCACGACCACCGCGTCCGGGCGAGCTACGTCGAACAAGACGGCGACGTCGCCCTCGTGGCGCGCCCCCATCTCCAGGACGAACACCTCGGTGCCGGGCTCGGCGTCGAGGAGCGTCACGGGAAGGCCGACCTCGTTGTTGAACGACGCGCGACTCGCGTGCGTACGGAACCGCGTCGAAAGCACCGCGGCGGCAAGGTCCTTCACCGAGGTCTTGCCGTTCGAACCGGTCACGCCGATCACCTTCACGTCGGGGAGCCGCGTGCGTTCGTCGGTCGCCAGGGCGAGCAGCGCACGGCCCGTGTCGCGCACCTCGATCACGGGCCCATTGACGCTCTGCGCCGGTCGGTCGACGATCGCTCCCACGGCGCCGGACGCCAACGCTTCACCAAGGTGCTCGTGACCGTCGGTCCGCTCGCCGTGGAGCGCGACGAACAAGGCGCCGGGCCGGACCACCCGGCTGTCGGTGCTCACCGAATCGGCCGTCGCATCGTCGCCGAGGAGCCGCCCGTCGACGGCGGCCGCGACCTCCGATAGCGAACGTGGGATCACGCGCTCCCCGTGCTCAGCGCGCGGATCTCCTCGGCCGCGACGTCGCGGTCGTCGAACGCGATCGTCCGGTCGGCCAGCTCCTGATAGGTCTCGTGACCCTTCCCGGCGATCACGACGACGTCTCCCGTTCGTGCCTCCGACATCGCGAGACGGATCGCCGAGCGGCGGTCGGGCTCGACGACGTACGCACCCCCGCCGGCGGCCGCCCCCGGTTCGATCTCCGCGATGATCTCGGCTGGGTCCTCGCTCCGCGGGTTGTCGCTCGTGATGACCGCGAGGTCTGCGTTCGATGTGGCGACGCCGCCCATCAGCGGGCGTTTCGCGCGATCGCGGTCTCCCCCACAGCCGAACACGACCAGCAGCCGTCCCGTCGCGAGCGGCCGCGCGGCGCGAAGAACGTTCTCGAGGCTGTCGGGCGAGTGCGCGTAATCGACCAGGACGAGGAATTCCTGACCCGCCTCGACGGGCTCGACTCGACCGGGCACACCGCGAACGGTTCCGATGGCCGCCGCGGCGACGTCCAGGTCGATGTGCAGCGCGCGGGCGGTCGCGAGCGCCGCGAGACAGTTCTCGACGTTGAACTCCCCGCGCAACGGCGAGCGAACCTGCACGTCGCCGACGCGAAACGACACGCCGCGCTGGGTCGTCTCGATTTCTGTCGCACGGACTTCCGCCCCTTCGCCCATCCCGTACAAGATCGTTGGGATGCGGCCGGCGATCCGCCTGCCGTGCTCGCTGTCGTTGTTCACCACCGCGACCTCGCTCACCTCCGGCGCGAACAGACGTGCCTTCGCCTCGAAGTACTCCGCCATCGACGCGTGATAGTCCAGGTGGTCCTGCGTGAGGTTGGTGAACACGGCGACGTCGAAGCGCATGCCGCCGACCCGATGCTGGTGCAGTCCGTGCGATGAGACCTCCATCGCGGTCGCATCGACGCCCTCGTCGACCATCTGTGCGAGCAGCCGCTGTAGGTCGGGTGCTTCCGGAGTGGTCCGCGGGAACGGCACGGAGCGGCCGTCGATGCGAACGCCCGTCGTCCCGACGATTCCGGGAATACGTCCGGCGTGTCGGAACACCGCCTCCAGGAGGTACGTCGTGGTCGTCTTGCCGTTCGTGCCGGTCACGCCGACCAGCGTCATCCGCTCGGCGGGATGCCCGTGGAATGCCGCGGAAACCGGTCCCATCGACGCCCGAACCGACGGCACGCAGACCTGAACGGCGTTCAGCGGAAGCCACCGTTCGAGCACCAGGGAAGTTGCGCCGCGGATCACGGCGCTCGCCGCGAACTCGTGGCCGTCGCGCTGCTCACCCGGAACGCAGAAGAACAGCGAGCCGGGCGACGCCTCGTCGGATCGGTAGCACAGCGACGTCACGGGGACGCCCGCGTCGCCCCGGACCTCGATCGCCTCGACGTCCGCGAGCACGTCCGACAGGCGAGCCGTGGCCGGGTCGGAGGGGAAATGGGCCACGGACGTTGAGCGTACCGCCTGGTCAGCTGCGACCGGCGTGCGGCTCATGCCGCCGGCAGCGCGTGCGGGGGCGGACTGAGCGGCTCGGTGGCCTCGATCCGGAGCTGAGCGATCGCAGCGCGCGCGACTCGCTGGAACAGCGGCGCGGCCGCGACGCTTCCGTAGCGTTGCGCGGGCCGATCGAGGATGGCCGCGATCACGACCGACGGGTCGCGCGCCGGCAGGAACCCGATGAACGACGCCATGTACTGTCCCTGCAGGTAACCGGGTTCGCCATGCCGCGGAATCCGCGCGGTCCCGGTCTTCCCGGCGACCTGATACCCCGGAACCGACGCGTTCTTTCCCGTGCCGTGCTCGACGGCGAAGGCGAGCATGCGGGCGACGTTCAACGAGGTGCGTCGCGACACGACCCTGCGTTCGGGAGACGCCGCGGCGTCGTGCCGAACGCCCTCAGGGTCGATCCTCGCCTCAACGAGACGGGGACGCACCCAACGCCCGTCGTTGGCGATCGTCGCGAACACCGACGCCATCTGCAGTGGTGTGGCGGTGATGCCCTGTCCGTAGGCCGTCGTCGCCAAGATCACCTCGTCCCAGTTGTAGAACGGCACCGTGATGCCACTGGACTCGCCGGGGAACCCGATCCCCGTCTCACTGCCGAGACCGAACCGCGCCAGGTACGCCGCCATGTCGTTCGAACCGACCTCGTTGGCCACCTGAACCGCGCCGATGTTGCTCGAGCGCGCGATGACGTCGCCGAGCATCATCTGTTGCAACGTGTGCGACTCCGCGTCGTGGATCGTGAAGTCTCCGACCCGCATCGTCCACGGGACCGAGAGCAACTGATCGAGCGGCAGCGCGCGTTCCTCGAGGGCGGCGGCGGCGGTGATGACCTTGTTCGTCGATCCTGGCTCGTACGCGTCGGTGATCGCGCGGTTGCGGATGGTGCCCGGCGCAGCTTCGCCGAGGGCGTTGGGATCGAACCACGGGTAGCTCGCCATGGCGAGCACGTCGCCGGTCCCCGGCTCCAGAACGACGACGGTTCCGCCCTGCGCCCGCTGTTGCCGGACGGCCTCCTCCAGCAGCGCTTGCACCTGGAACTGCAGATCGCGGTCGATCGTCGTGACGATGGACGATCCCATGACGGGCGGCCGCTCATCGAACACGCCGCTCGCGATCGGTTGGCCATCGCGGCCGATCTCCACCGTCCGCTGGCCGGGCGTTCCGGCCAGGAGGTCCTGATACTGGAGCTCGAGGCCGGCGAGCCCTTCGCCATCGACGCCGACGAAGCCGACGACCTGTCCGCCGACCGGTCCCGCCGGGTAGAAGCGCTCGGTGACGTCGAGAAACCCGATCCCCGGGAGCGCAAGATCCGCGATGCGTTCGGTCACGTCGGGGGCGACCTGACGGCCGAGGTACACGAACGTCGTATCCGTCGAGAGCGCCTCGACGAGCGCGCCCACCCGTTGGTCGAGGATCGGCGCCAGCTGAGTCGCCGTGTCCCATGGATCGTCTACATATCGCGGGTCCGCGTACACGTCGGTCGCGGGCAGCGAGAGCGCGAGCCGGCGACCGTTCGCGTCGAGGATCTCGCCTCGATCGGCGGGCAGCACGAAGGTCCGAAGACGTTGGTCGGCCGCCCGATCCTTCATGTGCCCGGTCTGAGCCACCGCGAGCACGCCGAGGCGGACCACGATCGCGACGAGCGCGAGCGTCATGACGCTGAGCAGCGCGACGAGACGGCCGATCGGTGGACGCGCCACGCCGGATCAGCCGTTCTCCGAAGGCGCTGAAGCTCGAGCCGCGTCCGGCGTGGACGTTTCCTCGGTCGCGTCGCCGAAGGTGGTGACCGCTCCGGACGGATCGCCCGAGCCCTCCGGCGCGCGAAGGATCCGGATGTCGTCGGGGAGACGCATGCCGTGCCGGAACGCCCAATCGGCGATCCGACCCGGAGCGGACAGGGTGGCCTGCGCGCGCAGGAGCTCGAGACGCTCGACGCCGAGCTGATCGATCTTCCGCTCCGCATCGGCGAGGCGGAACGACTGCTGCGCGAGCAGCGCGTGCAAGACGACGATGCCGAGGACCATCGAGGCCACGAGCGCGGACGCGAACACCGCGAAGCCCAGCCGGTGCTGCTTGCGCCGTCGCTTCGGTGTAACCGCACGGTTGTGGCGTCGCAGGGGACCTTCCACCCGATGGGCTCGCTGCGCTCGTCCATGAGCCCCTGCTCCGCCACGACCGCCCGGTGTCTTACGGTCGACCGGACGCGGAGCGGTCAGCTTGCGGGCGGGGGTGCTCATGCTGCGTCGGCTCGTTTCTCCGCCGCGCGCAGCTTCGCCGCGCGGGAGCGCGGGTTCCGTTCCTGTTCTCGCTTGGACGGGCGGAGCGGCTTCTTGGTGAGCGGTTCGAGGTCGTCGCGTTCGTTGACGAAGCGCTTGACGATCCGGTCCTCGAGCGAGTGGTACGAGATCGCGACGATGCGGCCACCGGGAGCGAGGGCCTCCGCCGCCCGAGGCAGGGAGAGGGCGAGGTCCTCCAGCTCCCGGTTGACCGCGATGCGGAGCGCCTGAAACGTGCGGCGCGCGGGGTGGGGGCCTCCCCGCCGCGCTCCCAGGGCGCCCGCGACCACCCGAGCGAGCTCACCGGTCGTCGTGATCGGCGACCGCGTCCGCGCCCGGACGATGGCCGCCGCGACTCGGCGCGACCGACGCTCCTCGCCGAACTCGAACAGGATCCTCGCGAGCTCTTCCTCCGGTGCCGTGTTCACGATGTCCATCGCGCTTTCGCCCTCGGCCTCCATTCGCATGTCGAGCGGACCGTCGTTCCGATAGGAGAAGCCGCGCTCCGTGCGATCGAGCTGCATCGAGCTCACGCCGAGGTCCCACAGGACGCCGTCGACCCGGTTCACCGCGGGCAGCTGTGAGAACCGGGTCCGAACGGCGGTGAAGCGGTCGCCGAACCGCGACAGACGGGACGTTGCGATCTCGACCGCGTCGGGGTCTCGATCGATCCCGATCAGGCGTTGAACGCCCGCCTCCAAGAGCGCCTCCGCGTGTCCCCCCGCGCCGAGCGTCATGTCGATCACGGTTCCTCGATCGCCGAGGAATCGGACGACCTCGTCCGCCATGACCGGCTCATGCCCGGCCCACACGAGCCCGCCAATCCGGCCACACGACGTTCGCTTGGCGCACAGTGCTCCCCTTCGATCCCCTCATCCGAGGAGGCGGACGGCGAGCAGGCCGACACCGAGGTAGAGGACCATCGTCGCGGCCGTCATCGCGATCAACGAGAGGCTCTGTCGAACCTCCCGGCCGAGCGGACCGTTCCTTCTCATGCGCTCCCCCCCGGTGCGAGCGTGCCGGCTCGATAGGCGCCGCCGTGCCCGGACTCGTACCGCTCGTGCGTCTCGCGATCCCAGATCTCCATCCGGTCGAAGACGCCGAGCACGACGAGCTCCTTGCGGATCCCGACCTCGGCGCGGAGCCGCTGCGGGATCAGCAACCGTCCTTGGCCGTCGAGGTCGACGGCCTCGGCCTTGCCGAAGAACATGCGGGCGTAGGCACGTGACTCGGCGTCGGAGATGGGGCGGCCGTGAACCTCAACCGCTCGCGTCTCCCACTCGGCCCTGGGGAAGCAGAAGAGGCAGCCGTCTTGTCCGAGCGTCAGTACCGCACCATCTGCGAACGCGTCGCGGAACCGAGCCGGCAGACTGATCCGCCCCTTCGGGTCGAGCTGGTAGCTGTGCGTGCCGAGCAGCTCGGCCACGCGTCCTCCCCTTCTCCTCCACCGGGCTCCACTTTATGCCACTGGCACTCCACCGCGTCAAGCGGAGCGTGGAGAAATGGCCCGCTTGAGCGGGGATCGATCCGGAGGAGCGGCCGAACGCGGTGCGCCGATCGCGCCGATCAGCTCACGCGGTCAGGGAAGGAATGCCTCCCACTCGGGCTCGAGGCGGCCGAGGGCCAGACGGAACCCGTCCGATGGCGCGAGCGGAAGTCGCGCGAGGTGGAGACCGGCCTCGTCGATGAACCGGTTCTCCTTCTTGGAGTTGCAGCGGCGGCACGCCGCGACGACGTTGTCCCACGTGTGCGTCCCGCCGCGCGACTTCGGGACCACGTGATCCAGGTTCTCCGCAGGCGCGCCACAGTACTGACACGTCCAGTGATCACGCGCGAACACGGCTCGACGAGTGAGCGGCGCCTGAGCGCGATAGGGAACGCGAACGAACCTGCGAAGACGGAGCACAGAGGGCGCGTCCATCGAGACGTGCTCCGAGCGGAAGACCTGACCGTCGGAAGCAAGGACTTCGGCCTTCTCCCTCAGGACGAGCACGACGGCGCGTCTCGCAGTGACCACCGCGAGCGGCTGGTGCGACGTGTTCAGGACCAGTGCTCTTCCCATCCCGGCAAAGCGAGTATACGCAGCCACCTGCAAGAACTCGGCATGGAACATTCGCCGACCCCACGCGCCGGCACGTTGAGATGCTTGATCCGACCGAATCGCAGTGTTGTGATTCCGCACCGAGGCGGCGGCGCCTTCGCCCGACGGGATACCTGGAGTAGCGAACAAGGGGCCGCGCGGGGTGTCCACCGACCGGGTGCGGGCGCCGCCGTCTCGTCATCGATCGGGAACCGGCGACCACCCTTTCATCGTCCGAGCGGCGCCGCCCGCCGGGCGCAGTCGCTTCGAAACGCACCAGTAAGATGAGCGAGTCTTGTCCCCGGAGGTCCCCTTGAAGGCTCGACAGCAACCGACCAGCGACTGGCAGGACTTCGGCCGCCGCTTCCGGGAGATCGAGGAGAACGTCGAGAGGGTTGTCCAGGGTAAGCGGCGCGAGATCCGACTCGCGCTCGCCGCGCTCATCGCCGAGGGCCACATCCTGATCGAGGACGTCCCCGGCGTCGGCAAGACGATGCTGGCCAAGACGATCGCGCGGTCGATCGACTGCTCGTTCCGCCGGATCCAGTTCACGCCGGACCTGCTGCCGACCGACGTGACCGGCGTGAACGTCTTCAATCAGGAGCGCGGCGACTTCGAGTTCCGGCCGGGCGCGATCTTCGCGAACATCGTGCTCGGGGACGAGATCAACCGCGCCAGCCCGAAGACGCAGTCCGCGCTCCTCGAATGTATGGAGGAGCGACAGGTCACCATCGACACGGAGACGTACCAGCTGGGATCGCCGTTCATGGTCATCGCGACGCAGAACCCGATCGAGCACGAGGGCACCTATCCGCTGCCGGAGGCACAGCTCGACCGGTTCATGATGCGCCTCGCCATCGGGTACCCCTCCCCCGACACCGAGGCCGAGATCCTCGCGACGCACGGCGTGCAGTCGACGCTGAACGACATCGGCCCGGTCTCGGACGCCATGTCGGTCCACGAGATGACGGAGCAGGCACGCCAGGTTCACGTCGCGCCGGCGGTTCGCCGGTACATCGTCGACGTGGTGGAGGCGACGCGCCGTCACCCCGACGTCTACCTCGGCGCCAGCCCACGAGCGTCGATCATGCTCCTTCGCGCCGCCCGCGCCGTGGCAGCGACGGAGGAGCGCGACTACGTGATCCCCGACGACGTGAAGGCGCTCGTCACGCCCGTGCTTGCCCACAGGGTGATCGTCACCGCCGACGCGGTCATGGGGGGCCGCACGCAGTACGCGGTCCTCGATGAGCTCGTAAGCGAGGTCCCCGTGCCGGTCGGCGGGACTGCCTGACGTGCCGTCCGGGCGCGGCGTCGTCGTCTTCGGTGCCGCGATCGGCATGTGGGTCGCCGCTCGCATCGCGGGATCGCCGACCCTGCACATGATCGCCGTCGGGCTCGTCGTCCTTCCGTTCGCGACGTCGCTGTTCGCCCGGTGGAGCCGTCACCGGCTCCGGATCCGCCGTCGCTTGTCCGAATCACGCGTTCAACCGGGACAACGAGTGCACGTCGAGCTCGACGTCGAGAACCTGACGTCCGGCCAGACGTCGTTCCTGCTGATCGAGGATCGCCTGCCTCCGGCGCTCGGCCGCTCGGCCCGCATGGTCATCGCGTCGCTCCACCCGCGCGCTCGGCAACAGGTGCGGTACTCGCTGGTCCCCCGCCGGCGCGGCCGCTACGTCCTCGGACCGCTCACCGTCGACCTGTCCGATCCGTTCGCGCTGACCAAGGTTCGCGTCGAGTTCGACGAGCGCGACGAGCTCGTCGTCGCGCCCGAGGTCGAGCGGCTCGTGGGCGGTCCCGACTCGCCCTTCGGCATGCGAAGCGGCCTCGCGCTGGCGAAGCACCTGTTCCGGACGGGCGACGAGTTCTACACGATGCGGAGTTACGTCGAGGGTGACGACCTGCGGCGGATCCACTGGCGGAGCGTCGCGCGTAGCGGCAAGCTCATGATCCGTCAGGACGAATCGAGCCGGCGCTCGAATGCGGTGCTGTTCCTCGACACGCGCGACACGGCACTCGGGCAGGCGCACACACCGCCGTTCGAACGGGCCGTGTCGGCGGCCGCCTCGCTCGGCATCGTGTTGATGCGGTACGGCTTCACCGTGCGGCTCGTCACGCCGCAGCTACCACCTCAGCGCGTGGGCGAAGAGCAGCTGCTCGATTCGCTCGCCGGCGTGTCTCACGACACGACGCGCGCCGTGACGAACGCCCTCACGCGGCTGAGGACCGCGTCGGCCAGCGACACGACGCTCGTCCTCGTCGGTGCGCCGCCGCCACCGAACGAGCTTGCGGCTCTCATCCGGACCGGCACGATGTTCGGTCCGAAGATCGCCGTCCTCGTACACCCGACGGACCCGCAGACGTTGCCGCCGGACCGCCGGGCGCAGCTCGAGGGTCGGGCCTCGCAGGCGCGCCTCTCGATGACGCGTTCGGGATGGGACGTCGTGGTGATGTCGCCATCCGATCGACTGAAAGACGTATGGAACACGAACAAGACGCGTCCGCTCGTCGTCAGCGGCTCGTAGCGGTCGTCGCCGTCGCCGCGCCCGCCGCGACGATGGCGCTCGCGTTCGGCCGGGTGTTCGAGGGCACGCGCCCGACGTTGCAACTGATTCTCGCGGCCGTTGGCTCGGTCGCGGTCGCGGGTCTGTGCGAACGTCGCGGCCTCGTCGTGGCACTCGTCGTGAGCGCGACGGGGCTCGCCTTCGCCCTCACATGGCTCGTGTACCCGCAGACCGCGTGGTACGGCCTTCCGAGCGCAAGCACACTCCGCGCGATCGGACGCTCGCTCGAGTTCGTCGCTCAGCAGGCTCGTCTCCGAGTGGCGCCGTCGCCGCCGCTCGCACCGTTGATGCTGGCCGCCGTCACCTCGACGTGGACGGCCGCGTTCTCGACCCACGCGCTCGCCATCCGCGCCGGGAGTCCGCTCCTGGCCGTCCTCCCGTCGGTCGCGCTCGTCGGGTTCGCCGACACGGTGGTTGGGGACGGACCACGTCCCGCGTACGCCATCCTGTTCCTGTCCGCGGTGCTCGCCGTGGTGTTCGTGGACGGTTTGAGGCGCGTCCGCCAGTGGGGGCCGATGTGGTTCTCGTTTCGCAAGCGGCGCCTCTCGAGCGTCGCGTCTCGCGGCGCGCGCCGCATCGCGCTCGTGGCGTTGCTCTCCGCGGCGCTGCTGCCGGGACTCCTCCCCGGGTTCCGCGCTACCGCGCTCGTCGACTTCTCGACCGGAGGCGAGGACGGCGTCGGGCTCGACCCGTTCGTCGGGATCCTCGCGCAGCTCGAGCAGGAAGATCCCGTCGACCTGTTCCAGGTCACATCCCCCGGAGGCGCCGCGTACTGGCGCCTGTACGCGCTCGATCGCTTCGACGGGTCGACGTGGAGCAGCAGCGATCCGCTCGCCGAGCAGGGACAGGTCTTCGGCTCGTCCGCGGCGCTCCGACCGGTTCCGCTCCCCCCGAACGCTCAGCCGCTCCAGCAGCGGTTCCGGATCCTGCACTACAACGATCCGTGGCTCCCGATGGCGCACCCGGCCGAACAGGTCACGGTCCCGTTCGGCGATCTCCGTTACAACCAGAGCCTCGGCACGGTCGTCCTCGCGGGCGGGCTCGAGGAGGGGCTCGAGTACGGCGTGACGTCGAGAGTGGTCGCCCCGTCGCCCCAGGAGCTCGACCTCGTGAGGTTCGATGCACCCACACAGTACGGACAATGGACGGAGGTCCCCGAGAACGTCGACTCGCGCGTGCGCGAGCTCGCCGTCGAGTGGACGACCGATGCCGAAACGCCGTACGGCCAGATCCTGGCGCTACAGAACCGGTTCCGGAACGGCAACTTCTCCTACACACAAGAGGTCGAACCGGTCGAAGGCACCGACCCGATCCTGCACTTCCTCACGGAGTCGAAGAGCGGTTTCTGCCAGCAGTTCGCGACGGCGATGGCGGTCATGGCGCGGGCACTCGGCTATCCCGCGCGCGTCGCCGTCGGCTTCCGCGAGGGTGAACGGCTGGGCGACACGTACACCGTCGACTCGAGGGACGCTCACGCGTGGGTCGAGGTGTTCTTCCCCGGCTACGGTTGGCTGCCGTTCGAGCCGACGCCGAGCCGGGCCAATCCGATCGAAACGATTCCCGGCTCGTACTCGAACGCCACCACTACGGGCGATGCGGACGAGACACCGGGACAGGCCGGCGCGGTCGGCGAGGTCGGCTCGGGCACGTCGCTCAATTGCCGGAACCCGAGCGGGCGGCCGCTCCCTCGTGAGCTCTGCGGCCGGGGCAGCGCGGAGATCAGGGGACCCGGGCGCTCGGCCGGCGGCGCGCTCCCGCCCGGCTTCCTGAACACTCGGCCGCTCCCGGAGAACGAGGACGGCTACTCGATCCCCTATCGGTGGATCTTCCTCGCCATCGCCGTCGCCGGCGCGTTGCTGCTCGTCTTCGTTCCCGTCGCGAAGTGGACGTTGCGACGGCGCGCGTTCCATCGCGCTCGCGACCCGCGGCATCGCGTGCTCGCGGCGTACCGCGTCTTCGACGGCGTCGCGGCGGACCTCGGTGTCGGCAGGCGCGACGGCGAAACCGTCGAGGAGCACCGCGCGCGATTGTCGGCCGCCGTCGCGTTCTCCGACGGGAACCTGGCAGATCTGGCGAGGCTTGCCGAACGAGCGGCGTACGGTTCGTCGGCGCCCGCCGCCGAAGACGCGGACGCGGCCGTGAAGGACGCGCGAGTGGCGATCGCCGATCTTCGGAGAGACGCTGGACTGGTTCGGCGGATCGTCGGGACGTACCGGCCGGGACTTTGACGTCGTGGGGCTACGCTCGCTTGCTGCGCTCGCTCGCTACCTGAACCCTACGCCCCGGAACTACGACCCCGTCTGGGCCTGTGCCGCGGCCTCGCGGAGCGCGCGGACGAACCGGTCGCGATCATTGCGGAACTGACCGACCTTCGCGTCGAGGCCCGACGCGATCTCGTCGATCGCTACGAAGAACGCCAGCTGGCCCTCGTTCAGGGCGTCGATGATCTCGCCGTTGCGTCGCGCGACCTTGAAGATGCTCACGCCGTCGGTGATGAGCTTGACCTCGGACAGGTGCTGGTCCAGGTGAGCGCGGTGATTCAGGTACTCCCAGGCGCGCCGGACGCGCTGGAGCGACATCCCGCTCGCCAGGAGCGATCTGACGACCTTCAGGGCGACGAGATCTCTGAACGAGTACATCCTCGGCACGCCGGGACGGCCTCCCGTGCTCTGAACCGAGGGTCTGACTAGGCCGATCTGGTCCCAGTACCTGAGTTGA
>OBLS010000220.1_pt1 | contig 18710 bp, 19 predicted proteins | sample 1519901 | NCBI WGS metagenome assembly OBLS01 (sample SAMEA3113585, study PRJEB22503) | soil metagenome | reverse complement strand
GCTACGAGAGGTTGCAGCAGGCATATTTCGCGCGCTTCCCCGATTATGACCGCGGGATCACCGTGCCGGCGATCGTCGACGTCTTGTCGAAGGCCGTGGTGACCAATGACTACAAGCAGATGACTTTGGACTTCTCCACGGAATGGCAGGAGTTCCACCGGCCGGGCGCGCCGGACCTGTATCCCGAACCGCTGCGATCAGAGATGGACGAGGTGATGGAGCTCGTCTATAGGGACGTCAACAACGGCGTCTACCGATGTGGTTTCGCCGGTTCGCAGGAGGCCTACGACGCAGCGTACGACCGGCTGTTCGACCGCCTCGATTGGCTCACGGAGCGGTTGCGCGGTCAGCGGTACCTGATGGGGGACACGATCACCGAGGCTGATGTCCGCCTCTTCACGACCCTGGCTCGGTTCGACACGGTGTACCACAACCACTTCAAGTGCAATCGGAACAAGCTGAGCGAACTTCCGGTGCTCTGGGCCTATGCCCGCGATCTGTTTCAGACCCCGGGCTTCGGTGACACTACCGATTTCGTGCAGATCAAGCAGCACTACTACATCGTGCACACCGAGCTCAATCCGACCGGGATCGTGCCCAAAGGGCCCGACCTGAGCGGTTGGGTGGCTCCCCACGGCCGAGAGGAGCTTGGTGGTCGGCCCTTCGGGGACGGCACGCCGCCGGGACCGGTGGTGGAGGACGAGAGCGTTCCCAGCGGCAACGGCGTGCCTCTGGCCGCCTGATTCTCGCTTAGCCCGAGGGGGTGCCGCTGGGGATGGGCGGGGATCCTGAGGGGCGGGCGGTCGGCGCCGGGGTCTCGGCCTGCTCCGGGGTCGCTGTTGGCGTCGTCTGCTCAGAAGTTGAGGATGTCGACGTGCTCGGCTCCGCGCTCTGAGTTGGCTCCGAGGTGGGCTCCGAGCTTGCCGCCGGCGTCTTCTCCCTTGCCGTGCTGTCGGGATCGGTCTTTGCCGGATCAGCGCCTCCATCACGCTTGCTCACCTGCGTAACAGTGGTGCCTTCGCCGCCAGACAGCGCTTGGCCGGAGATCAACTCGAATCCGGTAAGCACCGCAGCGGCGATCCCGAACGCGAGCAAGGCGCCTGCCAACGCTCGCTTCCAGGGGAGCCTCACGCCGGAGGAAAGGAGCGATCCGCGCCGGGTGCTGGCCGTGAGCTGCGGAAGTGCAGTGGCGGCGGTGGTATCCGCTCGGTCACTGATCATTTCCACTGTTCCGGACGTGCCGGAATTCCACCGACCGCTCCACACCGTTCGGACCTTCTCGTGAGTGTGCCGCAGGGAGGCGGTATAGACGGCGCCGGCGACGGCAGCCACGACGCTCGCGGCGGCGGCGCCGATGATAGTGCCGGCCGCGCCAAGCCGAGAGCCGATCGCCGCGGCCGTCATGGCGGCAAGCGCACCGGCAAGGACCTGAGTCAGCGACAAGTCGATTAGGCGCTTGTTGGCCGACTCGTTAGTGCCGGCTTCTTGTTGGTCTTCCCTGGGGTTGGTACGGGAGGTGGTCTGTTGATCGGTGCTCATGACTTCATCGGTTTCTCTCGGGCGTGGTGACCGGAGGCAGCAGCGACCCGGTCTCGTCCACTGGTGTGAACGCCAGCGCGAACGAAATCGTTGTCAGAACTGGCGAAGAGTGATCGATGACACAAAGTCGAGGGGCGAAAACGCTGCACCCCGAGTCTTGAAAAAGACTCGGGGTGCAACTGTTGCGCGCGGGCGCGGGAGGGTTACGGCGCTAAATGCTCCGACTCAGTGCCGGCGATTGCCGCGTGTCCGTTTCCGTCCCCGTGACCGTCGCCATGCCCATTACCGTGGCCCTCGCCCAATTCGTGACCGGCACCATGACCGGCGCCGTGGTGATGGTGAGCAGCCGCCTCTTCCAGCTCAGCTCGGGTCGGCTTGCGCAGGGTGTCGGCGAAGTAGAAGCGCGTCGCCCGCCGCCGAAGCTGTTCCACTTTGAGCTGCCGATCCGAGTATTCGCCATCGCCGTCCCCGGCAGCCGGCAGCAGGGCGTATTGCTCAGGATGCTGAGACAGCGCGTACTGCTCGCCGACGGTGATCGGCCGGTGGCGTTCGGAGTATCGACCCGACGGATCGCGTTCGATGACGCCAGTCTCTGCGCCGTGCAACAACCGGTCGCGGTCGGCGCGCTGGAGGCCGATGCAGATTCGCTTGGTCAGCAAGAACGCCAGCACAGGAGCCACGAACACGGCGACCCGCAGGAAGTACGTCACGGCGTTCAGGGAAACGTCGAACTGGGAGGCGATGATGTCGTTACCGCCGCCGAGCCAGAGCATCCCGAACCAGGTCATGGCCGCCACACCGAGCCCGGTCCTGGTTGGGTTATTGCGCGGACGGTCCAGCAGGTGATGCTCGGACTTGTCGCCGGTCACCCACGCCTCGATGAACGGGTAAATTGCCATGCCGCCGAAGAGCAGCGCCATGGGCAAGGCCAAGGGCAGGAACACGTTCCACGACCAGGTCGTCGATCCGATGTGCCACTCCCAGCCCGGCCCAGGCATGATCCGGATGGCGCCCTCGGCGAATCCCATGTACCAATCGGGCTGGGATCCGGCAGTGACCTGCGCCGGGTTATACGGGCCGAAGACCCAGACCGGGTTGATCTGCATCAGCGCGCCCATCAAGGTCACGACGCCGAAGACGATGAAGAAGAACCCGCCGGCCTTGGCCGCATAGACGGGGAAGACGGGATAACCAACCACGCTGTCCTCGGTACGACCGGCACCCGGATATTGGGTGTGCTTGTGGTACACCACGAGGGCCAGGTGGGCGGCCACCAGTCCCAGAATCAGCGCCGGAATCAGCAAGATATGCAACATGTAGAGCCGCGCGATGATGAGGTCGCCAGGGAACTCCCCGGCGAAAACAAAGAACTCAGCCCAGGTGCCGATCACCGGGGTCGCCCGGACGGCACCATCGAGGAAGCGCAGGCCGGTGCCCGACAGCAGGTCATCTGGCAAGGAGTAGCCGAAAAAGCCCTCGAAGATGCCCAAGGCCAGCAGGGCAACGCCGATCACCCAGTTCAGCTCGCGAGGCTTGCGGAAGGCACCGGTGAAGAAGATTCGAAGGCTGTGTGCCAGCATGGCGGCGACGAAGAGCGCGGCTGCCCAGTGGTGCATCTGCCGCAGCAACAGGCCGCCGCGAATGTCGAACGACAGGCTCAGCGTCGATGCGTACGCCTCGGACATGGGCAACCCACGGAGTAGCTCGTAGGTGCCCTCGTACTCGATCTCGGCCATCGACGGCTTGAACCAGATGGTGAGGAAGACGCCGGACAGCAGCAGGACGATGAAGGAGTAAAGCGCGATCTCACCCAGCAGGAAAGACCAGTGATCGGGGAAAACCTTGCGGAAGAACGGCCGGAGCAGGCCGGCGACGCCGATCCGTTCGTCGGCCCACTTCACGGGACCGCGCGCAGCCCGAAAAACGGGGCCCGCTTGTTTCTTGGGGACTTCGGCCTCGACAGCAGGGCTGTCAGGTACCGTAATGGCCTGCTCCGCCATCAGTTGTCACCTTCTTTGAAGTCGCGCCGCGAATCTCGCTCGAAGTAGCTCGGCCCGGTAGGCACCGTGAAGTCACTGCGTGCCACCAAGTATCCCTCGCCGTCGGTTGTAATCGGCAGCTGCGGCAGTGAGCGGGCTGCAGGGCCGAAGACGACAACCCCGGAGTTGCCGAGGTCGAACGTCGACTGGTGGCAAGGGCAGAGCAGGTGGTGGGTCTGCTGCTCCCACAGGCTGATGGGGCAGCCCACGTGCGTGCAGATTTTGGAGTAGCACAGGATTCCGCCGACCTGCCAGTCGCGGCGGGAGTCCGGGATCTTGATGCTGTTCGGATTCATCCGTACGACGATGATCGAGGCCTTGGCCTTGGCTTGCTGGAAGGCCGTGCCATGCAGGTCCTTCAGGTTCTCCGGTTGGCCGTTGATCAGCTGACCGATCTCGACGTCCTCGGGCTTGATCGGCTCGAAGGTGACGTCGTTGACCAGTCGGACGCCTTCGGCCCAAATGGTCTTTTCGATCGTTTCGGCCCGCCTCTTCTTCGTCGGCCAGGGGCCGAGATCAGCAAGGCCGACAAGCATCGGAACGAACACAAAAGTCAAGGCGGCGAGCAGGCTGCGACCGATCACCTTGCGACGGGTGAGCTTCGATTCGTCGACGACCTTGTCGAGCTCTGTGAGCATCCACTTCTGGTCTTCCGGCTTCGACGTGGCGCCATGCCGGAGATCGACCATCTCCTCGTCGCTCATCAGCGTCCGAGCCCATTGCACCGCACCGATCCCGATAAACAGCAGCGACAGCCCGAAGGTGAGCCCGAGCCCGAGGTTCCTGGCGTTGGCCCGCAACGGCCCGAAGTCGAAGAACCAGTCCCCCGGCACGGCGAAGTAGACAACGGCGAACCCGATGGCCAGGACTGGAACCATGCCGAAGAGGAAGGCGATCTGCCGGGTGGCGCGATCGGCGGCCTTGGGATCGACATCGGTTAAGCGCGGCAGATGCTCCGGATGTCCCGGATCGGGCACCGGGTAGCGCGCCTCGTCGGCTTCGGTCAGCTCATGGCCGTGGTGGTCGCTGCTGGCGAGGATCGGACTGGCGCCGGTATCTTCACTCACTTAGCTTTCGCCCCCTTGGCAGCGATCCAGATGGCAAAGAGGATGAGGGAACCCAGCCCTATGATCCAGCCCCACAATCCTTCGCTCACCGGCCCAATGCCGCCGAGCGCGAGACCGCCGTCACTGGGCCGCTCATGCAGTTCCTCCAGGTAGCCGATGATTGCCCGCTTGTCCTCAGGACGCAGTACCTCGTCGGAGAAGACCGGCATCTGCTGCGGTCCGGTCACCATTGCCTCGTACAGGCGTTTCTCGCTGAGGCCAGCCAGCGGCGGTGCGTACTTCCCATTGGGCAGCGCGCCGCCGGCGCCTTCGAAGTTGTGGCATGCCGAGCAATTGGTACGGAACAGTTCGCCCCCGCGGGCGAGGTCCTCTTCACTGATGTTCGTCGCGCTGTAGTCGGCTTCGGTGGGAATGTCGGGACCTGGACCGAGCGAGGCGACGAATGCGGCCAGCGCAGCGATCTCCTCCTCGGTATATCGGTTGGGCTTGATCGGAGCCTGTTCTCCCGGACGAGCCATCGGCATCCGTCCGGTGGAAACCTGGAAGTCGACCGCGGCAGCACCGACGCCGACCAGCGATGGACCTTGGATCGTCTCGGTGGTCTGGCCCTCCCCGTTCAGCCCGTGGCAGGAAGCGCAGCCGACCGCGAACAGCGCCCGGCCCTCCGCGACCTGCTGAGTGTTGTGCGTATCGGCGGAGACCTGCTGGACGGGTGCAACGGCGTTGTACAGCGCACCCAGAACGAACAGCGCGAACAGCAACAGCAGCACCTTGGCAGCTGGATGCCTTCTTCTCGAAGACAGGAATCGCACGTGGACCCTCTCGCTTGCGGTTCGCTACTGGCTATTCAGTTGTCTTTCGGCTGGCAGATGCAGGACTACCGCAGGATGTAGATCACACCGAACAGAGCGATCCACACCACGTCGACGAAGTGCCAGTAGTAGGACACTACAACGGCGCTCACGGCTTGCTCGTGAGTGAAGGTTCGGGCGAGGAAGGTGCGCCCGAGCAACAGGACGAAGGCGATCAAACCACCGGTGACGTGGAGCCCATGGAACCCGGTGGCCAGGAAGAACAGGGATCCGTACACGCTGCTGGAGATCGTCAGGTTCTCGGAGAACAAGGCCGCGTACTCATAAATCTGGCCGCCGATGAAGAACGCGCCCATCACGTAGGTCAGCACATACCACTCACGCAGACCCCACTGCCGGATGGCGCCAAGGGAACCCGTCCGTTTGACCTGTCCCCGCTCAGCCGCGAAGACACCCATCTGGCACGTGAAGGAGCTGGCCACAAGGACGCTGGTATTCAAGATCGCGAACGGAATGTTCAGCTTGTCGGTTTCGAACTGCCAGAGCGTTTCGACCCCGAGCTGGGCGGCCTGGGAGTTGGAGACGTTACGGACCGTGAAGTACGCGGCGAACAGCGCAGCGAAGAACATCAGCTCCGACGCCAGCCAGACGATGGTGCCGACGGCGACGAAGTCCGGGCGGTTCTCTCGACCCCGAAGACGAACCTGTGGTATCGGATGCAGGGCGCTGGCCGGCTTGGTCATCGAGCCACTGACGGCATGAGTGTGTAGGGCCACGAGGTCATTATTGCTGTATGACCTGCCGAGGTCACCCCTGGGCACGACATTGCAGGGTCACGACTTCGACCAGTCGAGGTCGGGCAATTGATCGCCCCACCAGGATAGGATCGACCGGCTCCGCAGGGTGCAGTGAGAAGTGGGGATGAGCAGACGATGAACAGCGAGCAGCCGAGCGCCGAGAGAGCGCCCAGATCGGGGCCGGAGGAGTTGATCATCCTTCTCTACGCATCCGACCGGACCGTAAGGGAGAACGTCCGGCTGGCGCTCGGTCGCAAGGTGGCGGTCGACTTGCCGCCGGTACGGGTCGTGGAGGTCGCGACCCAACCAGCGGTGATCGCGGCAATGGACGGTGGAGGTATCGACCTGGCCATCTTGGACGGCGAGGCGGTGCCCGGCGGCATGGGACTGTGCCGCCAGCTGAAAGACGAGATCGCCAAGTGTCCGCCGATCCTGGTGCTGACCGGTCGTCGGGACGACGCGTGGTTGGCCACCTGGTCGCGCGCCGACGGCGTCGTCGCCCATCCGATCGATCCACTGCGACTGCCCGACGCGGTCGCGGCGATGTTAAGGCCGAGAGTGGGCACATCACTCGCTACCCGTGGCTGAGGCAGTGACGAACTGGCCCGAACTCTTGGCTGGCTTGGTACGTCACGAGGACCAGAGCGCAGAGACCGCCGCATGGGCCATGCAGCAGATTCTCCGTGGCGAAGCCACGGCCGCCCAGCTTGCGGCCTTTGCTGTGGCTCTGCGGAGCAAGGGGGAGACCGTCATCGAGCTGGCCGGCATGGCCGACACGATGATCGAATTCGCCACCCCGATCGAGGTGTCGAGCCCGGCCGTGGACATCGTGGGATCGGGCGGCGATCGGGCCCATACGGTCAACATCTCCACCATGGCCGCGATCGTGATGGCTGCGGCCGGTGCACGCGTGGTCAAACATGGCAATCGGGCTGCCTCGTCCGCCTGTGGTGCGGCAGATGTGCTGGAAGCGCTCGGCGTCGTGCTCGATCTTGCCCCGGAAGATCAGCAGACAGTGATCGAGCAGACCGGCATTGGTTTTCTCTTCGCTCCCCACTATCACCCAGCCTTGCGCTTCGCGGGCGCGCCGCGGCGAGAGCTCGGCATCCCGACGACCTTCAATTTCCTCGGACCGTTGGCCAATCCTGCTCAGCCCATCGCCGAGGCGGTGGGTGTCGCCGACGCTCGGATGGCTGAGCTGATGGCGGGGGTCTTTGCCGCTCGTGGCAACCAGGGTCTGGTGATGCATGGTGATGACGGCCTGGATGAGATGACCACGACGACCAGCTCGGCGGTGTGGGTGTACGCCGACGGTCAGGTGGTCCCGACTCGGTTCGACCCAGCCGATGTCGGGCTGGCCCGCGCCCAGCTGACGGATCTGGTCGGCGGCGATGCCGGTGTCAACGCTGCGGTGGTTCGTGACCTGGTGGCGGGGAAACCCGGACCGGTGCACGACATCGTGATCTTGAACGCTGCTGCCGGACTGGTGGCCGAGGCCAAGCCAGACGCCGAGGGTCTGACCGATCAGATCGCCGCCCAGCTCGTCAGGGCGGAAGAGGCGATCGGCTCAGGTGCGGCGAAGGCCAAGCTGGAGGAGTGGGTTTCGGCCACCCGAGCCTTTCGTTGACCGCCGATCAGGCCACCGTCAATGAATCGATGGCCGTGGCGGCCAGATCGGCGATTTCCGACGGCGTATCGTCAGGGACCGAGCTGATCGCCGCAACCAAGGTCCCGCCGTCGTCGCGCACCAGCCAGATGACCACGCGGTCGTACCGGCTCGGCAGGCCATCGGCGGAGTAGTAGACGTCAGCCCGGAACTCCATGCCGGGCTGCCCGTCGACCGCCCGATCGGCTGAGCGCACATTGGTAATTTTCGTTGAATGCCCGCCGAAGAATTGCCGTCCCAGCTCTCGCAGCACGCGATCTCCTGCTCGTTGGAGGTCCGCGTCGGTCAGGCTGGAGCTAATCTGCGCCAACGCGACCGTTGCCTGCCAGTCGTGTCCCTGGTGGTAATTCGGATGCACGTCCGCGTTGGCCAGGAAGATCACGCTGACGACTCCGTCCAGCTGGACTGGGTCGGGGTAGAGCACGTACGGCTCTGGTGGGAGCGTCAGAGTTGCCGACCCCAGGGTTGCCCGTCGAGTGGCGGTGTCCAGGCCATCGATCGCCGGCGCATCACTCGCGGCGCGAAGAGAACGCGCGGCTTGGGCGGAGGTCGTCGTCGGCTCTTGCCACACCATCATCCCGATGCCAACGCCGGCGCCGGCGACGAGGACGATTCCCAAGGCCACCATCAATGCCACCTTGGTCCCCGACCCCCTCGCCGAAATTCGGTCCGGCCAGCCGAGGGGCGGGCTGGTGGTCATGCCTGCGAGCCTAACCCGGCGCCGCAACCGAACCCGGTCAACAAAAATCACCGCGTGGCCGTAACATCCGGCCCTCTCCGACGGCCTTCCTCTAGAGAGGGACATCTAAGGAGGAACAACGTGGCTGCCGGACGGACCCAGATCCCCTCTCCGAACGGACTGAGCAGCGACACCCGCGGCCGAGCGCCGCAGACGTGGGTGGATGCGGCGCCGTTTCGAGCTCATGTGGCGCACCTGATGGCGGCTGCCGGGCTCAGTGTCGAAGCCGTCGCGCTGCTCGCCGGAGTTCACACCAAGGCCGTCGCCCGTTTGATCGCGGGTCACGACACCAGGCGGCCCGCGGTGCGGAGGATCAAGCCCGAGCTTGCTCGTTGCTTGCTGCAGGTGCACAGCAGCGACGTTCGGGCGCTGCGGTGCCGCATCGTGGGCGCACAAGCTGTCACAGGGCGCGCCCGGTTGCTGCGGAGTTCTGGCTGGTCGGAGGCGCGCGTGGCCGCAACTCTCGGCGTCGATCGCCCGTCGCTTGCTGGATTGCTGGAGGGGAGAGCGACGACGTGCACTGCGCTGGTCGCTGTGCGAGCTGCCGCGGCCGTGCTGACTGTCGGGGCCGCCGGTTCGCAGGACCTGAGGGTGGCCATCGGCCGCGACGTCGCGTGAGCAGGGTCGGCGTGCCGCACTCGTTCCAGAATGTTCCTTAGGATCGCGCGGGTGAGCAGCACGGGAACAGTGGTCCTGGCTACGGTGATGACCGGTCTGGTGACGGCGGCCGCCGTCGGCCCCGTGCTGCGCGCCTTGCCCGAACCCGCGGGCGTGACATACAAGATCAGCTACCGCTCACTTCTCTCGCCAGGATTCGTTGTGTTGTGCGGGGGCTTGGCGGCGGTGGCGGCTGCCATCACTTGGTACCGTGTGCCGCTCGCCGCCATGCCCCTGTGGACAGTGCTTTCCACCGCCGGGGTGCTGCTGGCCGTTATCGACGCTCGGACCACGTGGCTGCCGCTGCGGCTGACGCAGATTGCTTGGCTGCTGATGATCTTGGGGGCAGTTGCGGCGGGGGTGCTGGGCGGTGGTTGGCCGCTGCTCGTCCGTAGCGGAGTTGGCGCCGGAGTGGCCGGCGCCCTCTACTTCGCGGGCTGGGTGTTAACTCGCGGCGGATTCGGCTACGGGGACGTTCGCTTCGCGCCGCTGCTGGGGGCGGCGGCAGGGGCAGACTCGTGGCGGCTTCTGCTCTGGGCGCTCTTCCTGGGCACGGCCGTGGGAGGAGTCCACGGTCTGGTCAGACTCGCTCGGAGCCGCAAAGGACCATTCCCGTACGCTCCCTCGATGCTGGCCGGCGCCTACCTCGCCCTGGCCGTGTCATGGCTGTACACGTAGAGCAGCGCCAGGGCATAGGCATCGGCCGCTGTCTGCTCCGGCTCCGTGTGATGGGCGCGGCCCGGACCGCTGACTGTGACGACGAAGCCGCCCGGGGAAGCATCGAGGGAGAGGAAGTATCCGGCCAACAGCTCCCGCAGCTGATCCTCCCGGGGCAGCCAAACGACGTCGTCAGACGCGACTGAGTCCAGAGCCCACTCGACCGTCCCATTGAAGTGGAAGCGGGACTGCCCGCCCCTGACCACCAGCTCCACGACCATGTCACTGACCAGGAACACCGAGTCCGCGATCTCCGGCTTTGGGATGAAAAACTGGTCGCCGTTGGCGGGCGTCCACGCGAGATACGGTGCCAGTTGGGTAGCAAGGTCCCGGGAGATCACGCACGCAGCATAGGCGGCGATGTCAGCGCTGAGCGCGGATGAAGCCCGCGCGCGCGGCAGCCTCCTCGCTGTTGAACCAGACCTCTGCCGTTGTCCGTCCGTACCCGGCCGAGTCGGGCACGTGGTACTTCTTCGAGCGCTCGTTGCCCTTGATGGTGTATCCCTCGGGTGGTTCAAGACCGATGTAGATGCCCTCACCCTGGTAGCGCGGTCGTTCGCCTAACGGGCCCGACGTGGGTTCGGCCGACTGGGCGATGGGCAGCTCAGTGTCGACCGAGGAACCCTCGTTCGATTGACTTTCCATCGGCTGGCCGCCGTCTCCAACCCCGTCGGTCTCGGTGGAATAGACGAGCGACGCACTTTCGTCGGCGTCGGCCGGGGGTATGTCAGAGCCTTGGACGTCGCCGTCGGCGACGGGCGGCTCGCCCAAGTCAGCGACGGAATCGCCGGCAGCAGGAATCGAATCAGCCGAACTGGGACCCGATTCGTCCGTTGGGGCCGTGAGGTCATCAGCGGCGGCGGCCGCGCCGCCAGCGCTCGCCTCGGTGGTTGTGGCAGCTTCATCGACCGACGATGTCGCCCCCTCAGCGCCGGGCTCCGCTGCTCTAGCCGGTTCTGGCGGCGGGTAAGGAGTGCTGGGACGGGCGGCCTGCCAGTCGGCGTCGGCACTTCCCAGGAACTTGCGGGCCGCGACGACCGCGACGCCGGCCAGAGCGGCGAGAATCGCCAGTCTCTTCAACCACCTCCGCTTTTTCTTGGGAGGCGGCAGGACGAGTTCACCCTTGGCCGCGGCCAACGTGGCCTGTCCACGGCGGGTGGCCTCAGCAACGACTGGGGAGCCGGCGGCGGCGCTCAGCGCGCCCGCCAGCTTCGGGAACAGGTCGTCTGACAACTTGTGCCTGCCGGCATCCAGGGCGTCATCCAGCCGGGGCCCGATCTTGTCCAGTGCGCCGGATGCCACCTGGGCGCTCCGCTTCTTGGCACTGGCGGCCAGCGGGCCGACTTTCTCCGTCGCCAGCTGAGCGTACGGCGAGACGCGACCCATCGCAGCAACGGCATAAGGCGAAACGCGCTCGCGGGCGTGCTGGGCGTATGGGCCGACTCGGGTGGCGGCCGATGTAGCGAGCGGAGCAATCCGATCGGCGGCCGTCATTGCCAGCGGACTGACCCGGTCGCCGGCGGCGTGGGTGAAGGGGCCGACCCTGTCGGCAGCGGACTGGGCGAGCGGACCGGCACGGTTTGCCGCCGACTGAGCAAGGACAGCGGCAGCCGCCAACCAATCTGCCGCGGCTTGGGCGAGCGGACCGACCCGGTCAGCGGCAGAGTGTGCCATGGGGTCCATTCGATCCGCAGCGCCGTGGACCAGCGGCCCGATCCGGCCCGCTGTCGTATGCACGAAGTCCGGCGGGGGGGCGGCCTTTGCCGCCTTGGCGGCCTTCTTCCGTTCAGATCTGCGCGTCACGTTTCCTCCGTAGGCGACACCGGCTTGTGGCACGCGAGTGATCCGCGTCCGGGTTAACCGTACCGCCAGGGGTCGGGGGCGCGGAGGGCTATGTGTCGATCTCGCTGATCAGACTTTGGTTGATCGCTCGTGACAGGATGGGCAGGCGGACCGCTCAAGATCGCAATTAGAGGAAGGCGACCACCGACGTGCCCAGAACGGCCACCTTGCACACCAGTCATGGCGACATCGTGCTCAACCTCTTCGAGAACCATGCGCCACAAACGGTTGCCAACTTCGTGGGATTGGCGAGCGGAACCAAGGAGTACACGGACCCGCAGACCGGCGCCAAAACGACGGGAAGTTTCTACGACGGACTCACGTTCCATCGGGTGATCGATGGCTTCATGATCCAGGGTGGATGCCCACTCGGAACGGGGACCGGCGGTCCCGGTTACACGTTCGGCGATGAGTTTCATCCCGAGCTGACCTTCAACCGGCCCTATCTGCTCGCTATGGCGAACGCCGGACCGGGAACGAACGGCTCCCAGTTCTTCATCACTCTCGGTCCGACCCCTCATCTCAATCGGCGGCACACCATCTTCGGTGAGGTTGCGGACCCCGTCAGCCGGGAAGTCGTCGACCAGATTGCGCGGGTACGGACCGGGCGCGGGGACCGCCCGCGCGACGCGGTGGTCATCGAGTCGGTCGACGTAACCGAGTGAGTGCTCCGCCTCCGGTCGGACCGGATTTCGCCGCCCCTGGATTCGTGGGCTGCTACCGGCACCCTGAGCGGATGACCGGCATCAAGTGCCAACGCTGTGGGCGTCCGATCTGCGGCGAATGCATGCAACCCGCCTCGGTTGGTTTCCAGTGTCCGAAGTGTGTGACCGGCGCTCGGGCCCGGCAGCCGAGAACCGCATTCGGCGCCGCCCTGCGGCCGGGTGGCGGCAGCATGACCAAGATCATCATGGTGGTGCTTGCGGTCGTCTACGTCCTCGACCTGGTCACTCGCGGACTGATCTTCGGGCTGCTTGTCATGGCCAACGACTTCGTTGCCATGGGCCAGTTCTGGCGACTGTTGACCAGCGCTCTGTTGTCCGGCACTTTGATCGGACTGCTGATGAATCTGCTGGTCTTGTGGATCGCCGGTCGGGCCATTGAATCTGAGTTGGGCGGCTGGCGCTTCGCCGCGCTTTACCTTGCGGCTGGGCTCGGCGGGACGACGGTGTTCTTCCTACTCGGACCGGCAGGGGGCGTCGTGGTGACATCTGGCGCCGCGGTGGTCGGCCTTCTCGCTGCGAATGCGATCGGCAAGCTCAAGACCCGGGAGGACATTCGTGCCGATATCGGGCTGCTCGTCTTGCTCCTGCTCTATAGCCTGCTGATTGGTTTCTCGAGCATGGGGTGGCTGAGCTTGATCGGCGGGATCGCCGTGGGTGCCCTGGTGGGTTACATCCTGGCGTACGCCCCGCGCCGGAACCAGAGTGTCATTCAGATCGTCGGCTTGCTCGGCGTCATGCTCGTCTGCCTGGTCGCCGTGGTGGCCAAGATCGCCATCCTCTGAATCCAGAGACGGGCGGGATACCCGCTCGAGACCCAAGTCTGGCGCGGGGGGTTCTAGCGTCCGGTGTGCCTGTCGTCGACACTTCCTGGGCCGGGAGCCAAGCTCCTAAGTGCCGAGGGAGAAGGCCGCTTCCAGATCGTGAGCCGAGTATGCCCGGAAGGCGATGTGGGTCTCAGTGCTCACCACACCCGGGACCTTGTTGAGGCGGTCGGCCACAACTTCGGCAATCTGCTCGTGGTCGGCGACCCGGACCATGGCGATCAGGTCAATTGCTCCGGTCACCGAGTACACCTCACTGACTGCCGGAAGGTCGGCGATCTCTTCAGCGACCTCCGGTATTCGGGAAACGTCAGCTCGTATGAACACGATGGCGGTGATCACGTGCTCATCCTAGGGACTTCGACTGCTCGGCCAGGGCGACGGCACGTGGCCCCAGTGCGTGGTGAATGAAGTTCTCCTGGCTCAGCACACCATGCAGCGGCCAGGCCCAGTCGCCTACGATCTCGATGATTCGAACGCCGGGCTGCTCCAGCCAGTCGGCAATGCGCTCAGTTTCTTCGATGCCAGCTGCCGGAAGGGGATCGGGAGGTCGGGTCACGGTCTCGGCGGTTGCCCGTACGGTTCGTGCCACCGCTTGAGGCACATCGGTAGGTGTGGCGATCCCCGTGCCCGCCAGCCGTCCATGGCGGATGACGTGAATCTCCCAATCCGGGCCGTTTTTGCGGGCGGCGACGATCTCCGAGCAACCGGCCAGGCTGCGGACCCGGTGAAATCTGTAGCCGGTACGGGTCAGCGTCTCGAGCCGCCGCCGGATGGTGGCCGCCTCCTCGAAACGCTGCTGATCGATGAGCCTGGACAACCGGGTTTGCAGGCCGCTGACCGCGGGTCGCACGTCGGTCGACAGCGCGGATCGAACGTTCTCGACGACGTCGGCGTAGCCATCCTTCGAGATCGTCCCGTCGCAGGGTGCGCAGCAGCGGCCCATGCCGGCTAGCGCGCATGCCGAGATCGGGGCCGACGCACTGAGCCGTGGAGTGCACTGTCGGATCGGGAATCCGTCGTAGATGGCGAAGACGACGTCTTCACATCCCTGTCGGTGCGAGAACGGGCCGAAGTAGCTGGCGCCGTCGTCGCGCACCGAGCGCACGATGGACAGCCGGGGAAAGGCCTCATCGGTGATCTTGATCCAACAGATGCGTTCCGGAAACTTCGACCTCTTGTTGTAGCGCGGCGCGTGGCTCGCGATCAGTCGGAGCTCCACCACGTCAGCTTGCAGCCCGGTTCGGCAGGGCACCGCCTCTACTCCGGTGGACAGCCGCACCATCTCATCGATCCGGGAGCGTTTCTCGGCGGCGGTGAAGTAGCTCCGCACCCGCTTGCGGATGTTCTTCGACTTCCCGACGTAGAGCACGTGCCGGGTCTCCTCGTGCTCGGCCACGAAGAGATAGACGCCTGGCTCCTCGGGCAGATCCGCTGCCCAGGTGCGCTTGGCGCGGCGCTGCGGAGAGACCCGGCGAGCGAACTCCTGCAGGTCCTCGATGGTGTGGACGCCGAGATTTCCCACCCGCTCGATCAGACCGTGGAGCACATCCACGGTGGCCCGCGCGTCGACTAGGGCCCGGTGATTTGGCGTCACGGCTGCCCGGAAGTGCCGGGCCAGCGTCGCCAACCGGCAATTGGGAACCTCGTCCCGCAGCAATATCTGACGGGCCAGCGCGGCTGTGTCGATCACGGGCCAGCGCGGCGGGGGATAGCCCAGCTGGTCGCAGGATCGTCGGAGGAAGCCCACGTCGAAGGGCGCGTTGTGGGCAACGATCACCGTGTTCTCGGCGAACGACAAAAAGGTTGGCAGCACATTCGCCAGGACGGGCGAGTTGGCCACCATGGAATTGGTGATGCCGGTCAGCACCGCAATCAGCGGCGGGATATGGATTCGGGGATTGACCAGCGTTTGGAACTCGCCCTGCACCTCGCCACCGCGCACCTTGACCGCGCCGAACTCGGTGATCGAATCGGTCTCCGCACCTCCGGTGGTTTCCAGATCGACAACGCAGAACGTCACCTGGGACAGGTGCGTACCAAGATCATCGAATGATCCCTGGAGACCCGAATCCCCGGCACCGCGATCCGCCGCGCGCGACCCTGCCATGCCGAAGACGGTAGAGACGACCTCCGACACTCAGTCGGATCGAGCAAGGCTTCGCCTCCGGTGGGATCAGGCGAGGCTTCGCTCGGGTCGGATCAGGCGAGGCTTGGCCTCCGGTTAGATCAACCGAGGCTTCGCCTCGACAGCGAGCTAACAGTTCGGTGGATCGTAGTTGTCGAGCGCCTTCTCGAAGCCATTGATGTTCTTCGGAGCAGCCCGGTAAGCCCTGATCCACTCTCCCTGAGGATCGCTGACATGGCCGTCTTTGTTGCGCTGCATCGCGGCTAGGTGTGAGGCCCAGTCCTTCATGCCTTTGGCTCCCGCGGACATGACCGGTTCCTGGTCCGCATTCCGGCTGGCGCACTTCTCTAGTGAGGCAGCGATGGCCTTGGGCGCCTGGTCAATTTCTGAGCAGGAACCGTCCTCATCCTGATACGCATTCACCGCATCTCGATAGCGCTTCTGATCCCCGGGACCTAGCACGCGGGTCTCCTTGAATCGTGCCTTCATCTCATCGATGCCGATCTCGCCCTCGTCGGCGAGGCGTTGCGACTCGACGTGAGAGGCCCAGTGCCCGACCCCGGTTTTGGCTTCCGTGATGACCTTGTCGCCGGCGGACACCTTCGCCTGGCAGGCTTTCAGGGCCTGCTCTGCCTTGACCGTGTTCGGGTCGACAGTCTTGCTGGGTTTGGTCGTGGGCGTCTGGCTCGGTGTAGCGCTGGCCGCTGACGGGGACGTGCTCTGGGCTGTCGAGGCCGTCGTCAAAGTTTGCGGCTGGGCGGACGTTGTGGATCCATCCGGCCACAGCTGCCAGGCCGCCACACCACCGCCACCGAGCAGAACCAAACCAGCTACGACGGGTACGAGGACCCTTGCTGCGCTTTGTTTTGCTCGTCGTGCCTTAGCCACAGATCTCCCCTGAGTAATGATGAGCCCCCATCTGGGGCCTCAATCTACCCCGATGCCGGCACCAGGCTTAATCGTGCATTAAATTGTCGGACCCCTCGGGCACAGTTGCCTGCAGCGGTGGGGAAGGGCAGCGGGGCACGGACGAGAGGGAAACCGGGATGGATGTTTTGCATGTCGACTGCGATCGATGCATGGCGCGTGGTCCCGCTTGCGCGGATTGTGTGATCACAGTGCTCCTGGGCCCCCCGCATGGAGTGGTGGATCTCGATTCCGAGGAGCAGGCGACGCTGTCCGCGTTGGCGCAGCAGGGCCTCGTACCGCCGCTGCGCCTCATTCCCGGCGTTCGTCCGGCGCGCTCGGTTTCGCCGCTGCCGGGTCGACAGGATTACGCCTAGGTCACCCGACGGATCATATGGCGATCAGATTTTGGGCTGGCGGTTTGCTCGGTGACCATTTCGTGACCTAGCCTGGGGCACGCTGTTTAAGTCGGCTGGTTCGGGGGAAGTTTCGCGCGCTCGACCATGCCCCAGAACTGACGGTCGGGTGACGAGGAAAGGGATTGGCCGCTTGCTAGCACGCATTGGAAGCGCCTCGGGCGCCTCGAAACGCCTCGTTACCCTCCGCACCGCGATTGTCGGCCTGGCATCTGCCGCCCTGACCGCGAGTCTGCTGGTCTCCTCTGGTGCACCCGCCGCCGGCGACCCGCCGCTGACTGTTGAGGAGGCAAAGGAACAGATCGCCGCCTTGCAGACCGAGGCAGAGGCGATGGATCAGGAGTACATCGGTGTCAAGGAGGAGTTGGACCAGGGCCGCAAAAAGCTCAAGCTGAAGAAGGCTGACGTCGACACGCAGGTCGCCAAAGTCAGCCGAATGAAGCGACAGGTCGGTCAGGTGGCGCTTGCCCGGTTCCAGAACCGTAATCTCGACGCCGCAGCTCAGCTGTTCTTCACCACCGATGCCGACGGCTTCCTCAGCCAAATTTCGACCGTCGAGAAGGTCAGCGAGAATCAGAACTCGGTCCTTCAGGACTACCTGCAGCAGCAGGCCGACTTAGCGGAGCTCGAGGAGTCCACCGAGGCCGATCTTGCCGCTCTGGAGGAGCAGGAAAAGGAGCTGAAGACACTCCGGGCCGCGTCGGAGAAGAAGATCAGCGAATCGAAGGCGGTGCTGGCGCGACTGAGCGCCGAAGAGCGCCGGAGGATTGCTGAAGAAAAGCGGAAGGCGGCCGCTGAGGCCCGCGAAGAGGCCGAAAAGGCCACTGACCAGAGCACCTCCACCCGGTCGCAGTCCAGCTCGCGTAGCAACACAAGCGCGCGGAGCAACACAGAAGAGTCGACAACCGTGTCGAGTGGCAGTGGCCGAGGAGCGACCGCGCTCGCCTTTGCCAAGGCCCAGCTCGGGAAGCCGTACCAGTTCGCGTCCGCCGGTCCGGATTCCTATGACTGCTCCGGTCTGACCTCTGCGTCCTGGAAAGCCGCGGGGGTGACCTTGCCGCGGACCTCGCAGGCGCAATTCGGAGTCGGACGTGCGGTGTCGAAGTCCGAGCTCGCGCCCGGTGACCTCGTTTTCTTCTACAGCGGGCTTAGCCACGTCGGCCTGTACGCAGGAAACGGGATGCTCATTCACGCGCCGCACCCGGGGTCCTCGGTGGAGTACATCAAGATGTCGTACATGCCCTACGCGGGCGCGCGCCGACCGGGCTGACCAGGAGCGATATCCCTCGATCCGGCTCAGCCGCCGCCGCCCTGCTGCAGCTGGTCCGTGTTGCGGCGGTCTCCGTCGCGATGTGCCTCGCGCTGACGGGATGCCGCTCGGGCGCCAGCACACCGCCCGAGCCGCCGACGGCCGAAGCCCTGGCGTCCGCGGATGCCGCCACACGCACCCGGCTTACGCAGACCCTTCTCGACGAGGTCATCCGCGCGATCGGCGCACGAGACCGCACCGCCTTCAGGTCGCTGGTCAGTAACCGAGATCATGCTTTCGGTTCGCGCGCCGAGATGATCTTCGACAATCTGACGGTTCTGCCGCTGACCACCCTCCGGCTGACCGCTCGGCCCCGCTTCGGAATCCTGCCGGCCGGCCGCCAACGTGAACTCGGCCGGGTCGGCTGGGTACAGGAGGTAGCGCTCAGCTGGCAGCTGCCGGCCGATCCGGAACTGACTCTCTTCTTCGCGAAGGATCGCATGCCGCCCCGGGGCCGCAACATCAACTACGTGTCCGACGACGCCTTGACCGCGCTCGTCTACGCCGCCGATCGCACGGTGAGCCAGGCC
>OBLS010000219.1_pt1 | contig 18729 bp, 20 predicted proteins | sample 1519901 | NCBI WGS metagenome assembly OBLS01 (sample SAMEA3113585, study PRJEB22503) | soil metagenome | reverse complement strand
ATGAATAATAGCAAATAAGATGGTAGATCGCAACTTAACCATAAAAGGTTCCAATATAAGGTACAGAGAATTTGGACAGAGTAGTGGAGCCTCTAAGCACCTCTTGTTTCTTCATGGCCTCGGTTCTTCATCAGACAGATGGATAGATATTCCTGAAGCGTTCTCAAGGCATTATCACACAGTAGCAGTTGATCTAATAGGTTTCGGCGGAAGCGACTCGCCTAAACTCAATTATACAATAAACACTTTCAGGGAATTTATTTTGGATTTCATGAGTTCAATTCAAATTGACGATGGTATGACAACTATAATAGGTCATTCTCTGGGAGGTTACATAGCAGCTGAAATAGCGATTAAGGATAGGAGTATAGTAGACAGTTTAGTGTTAATAGATTCATCAGGGATGCTTGATAGACCTACTCCTTTATTAAATGACTATCTTGATGCAGCTATCAGTGCATCCCCTGAAAAGGTAAAGAGAGTATTTGAACAATTAGTTGCTCAGTCTTGGAGAGTAATTCCAATATTAATTGACCTTTTCATTAATAGGATTAATAGACCAGGAGCAAAACATGCCTTTGAGTCAGCGTTTTTCAATAGCACCAACACCCAGATCGGCCTAGAGAGATTAAAAGGAATCCAGGATGTGCCCACTCTAATTATATGGGGCAAAAAAGACAACTTAATACCAGTTGAGCATTCAAAATTGTTTGAACATACTATCACGAATTCCTCGCTGGATTTAGTAGAAGATGCAGGACATGCCCCATTTGCCGAGAAACCAGCTATCGTTAGCGAGATTTTGCATGAATTTTTTAGATTGTGAGTGATGACTATGCATCTATATATAGCGAATGACATGAAAATAGGTAAAAGGACAGCATCATCATAATCATGACCAGGAATATTTTTGGAATACACCATGTTACGGCAATAACGAGTGATCCGCAGAGGAATATCGATTTTTACACAGGAATTTTGGGACTTAGATTTGTAAAATTAACTGTAAATCAGGACGATCCGACTTCATACCATCTTTATTATGGAGATGAGCTTGGACGCCCGGGAACTATTCTTACTTTCTTTCACTGGCCCAATATTCCTAAGGGACATCGTGGAACTAGCCAAGTGGTCGCCGCGGCCTTTCTGGTTCCAGAACGTTCTGTTGATTACTGGATGAATAGATTGAAGAAAAATCAGATAGAATTTCAAGGCCCGTCTACGCGTTTTGATGACGAACAGGTATTATCTCTGCACGATCCAGATGGGTTAGGACTGGAAATTGTTGCACATAGATCTGCAGATGATCGGGGACCAAACACTTGGAAGGAGGGTCCAATACCTACAGATCATGCTGTTCGAGGATTTTACTCTGTAACTCTGTCCGAGGAAGGCTACGAGCGTACTGCCTCAGTTTTGATCAATGAATTGGGATTTGTTCCTACACGTCAGAACGGAAGTCGGTTCCGCTATGAGATTCCTACCGGCAATTCATCCTCCTCCCCCTCCGCCAAAGTCGACACCAAGGTGGAGGAAGAGGGGTCGCAAGGCATAGCCAAAATTGTTGATGTCCTTTGCCTACCATACACACAACAGGGTGTTATAGGAATTGGTTCGGTACACCATGTAGCTTTTCGTACCCCTACTGATGATCAACAACAAGTGCTCCGTCACAAACTAGTTAGAGCTGGATTGAACGCAACTCCTGTAATTGATCGGTTCTACTTTCATTCTGTCTATTTCCGTGAACCCGGTGGTATCCTTTTCGAGATAGCTACAAATCCTCCCGGATTTACGGTCGATGAGAAGGCAGAAGAGCTTGGCACTCACTTGGTGCTTCCTCCATGGCTTGAATCTATGCGTGTGGACCTTGAGAAAATTTTACCTACAATAGTCCATCATCATCCAAAAAAGGAACTCAAGACCAGCAGCAGCATCAATCGAGTTACTCATTCACGATAGAATCGACAGATGAAATATATGAAAGAAAAAAAAGACCAATTAGGATTTATTCATCAGTTTCTTAAACCAGAGCATTTCAATCCAGATAAGTCTAGGACTCTACTATTATTGCATGGGACTGGAGGGGGAGAAAATGATCTACTTCCAATAGCTAGGATGATAGATCCTGCAGGCGCTTCAATTCTAAGTCCTCGTGGCAAGGTGCTCGAGAATGGTCTGCCAAGGTTTTTTCGTAGATTATCTGAAGGAGTTTTTGATTTAGAAGATTTGAAATTTCGTACTCACGAGCTGGCAGATTTTCTACAGGATGCATCAACATTCTACAAGTTTAAATTGGAAAAGACTGTGGCAATAGGGTATTCCAATGGCGCTAACATCGCTGTGAGCATGCTAATGCTTAGACCTAAAGTGCTCGCCGGTTCTATTCTGTTTAGGGCTATGGTCCCATTTGTACCTGAATCGATTCCTAAATTGTCAGACAAGTACATATTCATGTCTGCTGGTCTACACGATTCTGTCGTACCCCGTACCATAACAGAGGATCTTTTCGATCTACTAAAGAAGACTGGTTCAAAAGTTTCATTAACATGGCAAAATAGTGGACATGAACTTACCCAAAAAGATGTGAATGAGGCCAGAGAATGGTATCAGCATCTTTTACTAAAATAAACTCTTGGCTACAAATTTGATTAATGGATTGAGATTTTTCTGATTCAAATTAAGAGATTCTTCATTTAGTTGATGATAATTAACCATTGATTATATTATTTTTCGAGGGCTTCAATTAAATGAAGAGAAATATCTTGATCAAGATTGATCTCTGCGCATGAATGGCTCCTATGCATGCTCAACATAGCGACTGACTCACCATCACATGACAGTTGGTATTACATCTTTAACATCATGACTCAGATCCAGGATTTAAATAATGAAATTAAACAAATATAATTCATCATCCACTTCAAGAGATTCCAATAGCTATGTCTGTAACTAATTAAAGTATAGCCAAGCTCTAAAAGTGAACGCGAGTATATTAGATTTGGATCTATGGAATAGAATAAGTCCCAACATATACAGTGAGTCGAATCATAATTGTAAATTCTAATCCTATCTTTTGAAATTGCAACTGAATGTTGCTCTTCATCTACGCCCAGTGTAAATACTGGAATCTAGAACGGAAGATGCCAAATCGGATCCCATCTAGATTCATCATCCTCAAGTGGCAAATTATCATTTGAAACAGCTCTTATCATCTTCATCTCTTCGCGACTATCTCGCGCCTTTTGCCGGCCTATGATAGGAACAAATGGATAGAATTTGTCTAGTTCATAATCATAGGTCAAATAGTAAGGTTGATGTATGCTCCCTTTTTTTCCAAATTCGAAAACAGCAGACTTTAGTAGGATCCTAGGCCCTTCCTGCTCCAAAATCTCGCTTATCACTGTTACGCATGCTACACTGTCTTCTATCGATCTTGCATCAACCACTAACCACACGAGGCCATGGTACTCATTAATACTAACGTCATATGAAAACTTCAGGTCAGTTTTCTTACTCGCTTCCATGAGGTTTTCAATTGATAGTTTCAGCCTATTGAAGCTGACATCAGTCTCAGTCTTCTTAATACATATGCCACATCTTCCGGTATATATCACATTGAGTCTCGTTTCCAGGCTGATGTATGCCGAAGATAATGTAAATATAGCATCTGAATCAGAATTAGTTTTTCTATTATTACCAATACTATCCACAAATCTTTTGAAAAATGTCATTTAGTACCCTCCACCCTTCAATATTAATATTTTAAACAAGCACTAATATAGTAATAATCGATGTGACCTGATTTGAGTTCATACCAAAGAAGAGTATTAGTATATGAAGTGCAATCAGCAAATATAAAATACGGTACCATGGGCCACTGTAATGTCTCGAATAAAATGACACTTTTATTATTCTAACATTCATCTGATGCAGTATTAGATTTAGTAACGCTTCTTGATGCAATATATTGCAATAATATTGAGTCATTTGGAATTCGTTTATGATTAGGAGAAAAAAAAGATAATAACAGAGGAGATGGACTTAATCGTAGTAGCATTGTTGTATAAGGTGACATTTTCTTACCATTATGATTGCTCAGTAATGTTGAGTTGAAGTGAACTTAGAGGCCTCTCTTCCAGTACTGCATCTAAATCTATCACACTTCCATTTCTGAACACACTCAGAACTACATTGTCGCCAGGTGACTTATTCCGCTCTATATAGGATACTAACTGTTCAAACTCTCTAATCTTATCTCCATCAACTGCCACGATTACATCTCCTCCGTGCTTTCTACCATATTGATCGATTGTTGTCCCGTTCAGCCCCGCCTTGTCCGCAGGACCCGCCGGTACTATGGTATTTACGGATACTCCCTTCAGATTTTGGGTGACATTTGCAATACTAGCTGCCAAATCAGAAGTAAGGGTGGCTCCTGTAAATCCAAGGTAAGGATGGGTATAATTTCCTATAGCGATCAGAGCTGGAACTATTTTCTGTACGAAGTTAGATGGTATTGCGAAATTCACTCCGCCGGGAAAGCCTCCGAAAGTAACCCCCACTACCCTACCCTGCGTGTCCAATAGTGGGCCTCCTGAGTTACCTGGGTTCACAGCAGCATCAGTTTGAATTACGTCAGGAATCGAGAAGCCAATACCAGGGGCCGGGACTAATCTGCCAACTTGACTCACAATTCCTGTTGTCATAGTTCCCGCAAGTCCATAAGGATTTCCGATAGCGATCACTGGGTCACCTACTTGCAGAGCTGATGAATTGGCAAGTTGGAGTGCATCTAAGTGTTGTTCTTGCTCCATGGTATTATTTTCTGTTTCAATAATTTTAAGAACTGCTAGGTCTACGTATGGATCTACCGCTGTAACGTTAGCCCTAGATCTATCTCCATTAGTAAATGTCACATCTACTACCTTCGCGTCTGCAACCACGTGATTGTTGGTGATAATGTGTCCCTCTTGATCGAATACAAAACCAGATCCTAATGCCGTTCTATTCTCTTGTGAAGGATCTACAGCGATGCCTGTTTGGGGGACCGTTCTACTTATTTGTACAACGGATCCTTGTGTATTTTTGAATACATCATTAAAAACGCTACTATTAGGCCTTGATACGGAAATGACTGACGAAGAAGCATTTGCCTGCCCTAAATTCGAATCATCATCATTATTATTATTACTTAACCCCTGTTGTTGATGAGGTAGTTGGGCATAAGCGCTAGAATCAATCAATTGTGGTGATAGATGAATTAGTAAGAAAGCTAACGACAATGAAGCAGCAGCAAACCAGAAAATTGTTGGCTTACACCCGATAATTATCTTACTGATTTTACCAACATCCATCTTGCCAGTCCCTCTATTAATTTCACCATTGTTATGCATTTTTTTCTTTCTCTTCAATTGAATAATGGATTTGACTATTGTGTGTTTTGGCAATTCTTGTGTGCATTCATTGTAAAGTCTCGTTCTAAAGAAGCTTATAGATGCTTGCCTCAACTAATCGCTTAAAAAGGGAATCAATTTATACTGCGGAATCATAAAATGACTGGCCAACACGGCATAGCAATGAGATGAGCGAAAAATGGATGTAGACAATAATAAAGAATCATCTAATGGCGGTAATAAGATAAACAATGACATCAAAAGTAAAATATTTCCAGAGCCACGAAAAGTAGGCGGAAGACAAAAACGAGAAATAAGAAAAACTGAGAGGACCTTCTCAGAGGCAGCCGAAATGAGGTTAGGGACCGTGCCTGACTCATTAGAATTGTTCTCGCTATTGTCTGATAGAGGCTCAGTTAATCTCTTAAAAGCAGCATATACCGGTCTTAAAACTAATTCCTCAAATTTTGTTGGAAACTTGAGTAAGAGACAGTTTTATACTAGACTTAGGCGCCTTTGTGACCTTGGCTTGATAGAAAAGCGATACGTGGAAGTATCTGGAGGAGGTAAGTCAATGTATAGAACGACTTCATTGGGTTCTATAATTTATAATGGACATATCGAAACAATGGAACAGGCCCTCTCTAATTATTGGGAGCTGAAAGCGATAGACATCTTAAAAACAAATCCAAATTTTCCGCCAGTTCAGAAAGATGCGATTATCAATCAATTGGTGCAATCCAACGATAGCCTTAACAGAATGTTGAATTCAACCCATTTGTCTAGCTTTTCCGTTTTAAAGGATTTTAATCGCCTCATAATCGAGGTTATGCGTGTTCTCGATAATGCTCAAAAGAATATTTATTTCGCATCTCGATATCATGACCCTCACGTCTCAAGCAAGTTATTTGAGTCATTTTCAAAGGGAGTTGGGGTGCATATCATCGATGGTACTCCTGAACAAATTAGTTTGGAAAAAAGGATTAACGCAATTGTTAGAAAAGCACCTAATCAAGACACATCTAAAATGATCGATAGAATGATTCATGCTCCAGCAAATAAATTTGAGCTTCTTAGAGTGTCGGATCTACCTGTAAGCTTTATAGTAGTTGATGAGCTTCAAGTAGTCTATGAGACCGTTAATCATACGAATCCGCAGCAGTTCACAAGCGCATTAGCATTTTACGATGATGCATATTTGGCTCAACAATTTATCAAATACTTCAAGATCTTATCGGAGAAAGCCCAGATGCCTCGGATAATTCAAACAGCTGAGTCAAAAACCTTGAATTCAAATAGGTCTAGACCATCCGCATCAAAAAATTCGGGCAATAGCGACAGCAAAAAGTACTAAAAGTGTAAACCTATAGCAGCAGCAACCGGCATGGAGCCCGCAGGGTTACTTTTTAATAACTGGGAACTTATATCATTATACAGCTTATTTGCATAATTGTCGTTCTATTCTCTACTGGTTAATGCTTTTTGCTGATATCCGAATCAAAAACGCAATGATCAATACAGTATCACTGGAGTCTTCTATGATTCCTGTTTATCATTTTCTCAAAGGTACCGGATAGCAAACCTATGATAAAATTTGATTTGAGCTATTCAATAGGGAGTATAGTGACAAGGAATACCTGATTTCGTTACTGTTTGCAAGAACCATGTCATCTGAAGATTTTTCCGACACCCCCAAGCGTAAAGAAAAGAGAGCAACAACTGTGGTTCCCATCAAGAAATAAGGTCTATCAGAACCATATCATGTGGGTGGAGTAAGAACTGTCGTGATTTTTGAAATACACTAACGGATTTGTTGGTGTACCGCTGTTACAAGCTAATTAAAATGTTAGTCGTTAAATCCTTCGGATCCAATTACAAGTATTGGTGTGCGTAATACTCAGATGCAGTTTCTTATCGCAAGTTAGTCCCACAGAACGGACATTCATGAATTCCGCGTAATATCTTTTTCCGACATTTCGGACATCTTGGCTTCAATATTGACGAAAGAATGACAACACCAACTGCCCCTAACCCAAGACCTACCAGAAAATCCGAGTACCTAGGTTTGTTCCGCCGCCTATCTGCATTGGATTTGTTATTATTGTCCATTACTATTTTCACAAGGCCTGCATATGAGCGATATTATGCTAGATGACATACTCCTCTATCAAAGTTCTTGGTTATATCTTTTGTACTACCTCTAACAAGATCTAATATCTCCGCAGAGAATTCTATAGCCTCTTGATTCTATATCTTATGGCATTAAAGATTATTCTTACCGCATTACTGGTTCCTTTCGATTTAACTAATATTGCCTTGGGCAATAGCTTAGCATAGAGTTCTTTGTCAGAAGTAAGTAGAAACACAGGGATAGCTTTGTAGGAACCCACAATTCGCATTATCTCGATATCAGAGCTGCCCGTGGGCACAATATCTATATAGCAGTTTAGAGGGGGTTGCATCGCTTGCAACTTATGGAGTAAAATTAACATATTTGATTTTCCTAGACCACGTCTAGTTGATTCATCGATGACCAATACCGCTGCAAAGCAATCATAAGGAGTTCTACTGATTAAAATGGGCGATAGTTCTCTATATGAGTCCCATTTCCGTTCACGGTATGTCAGATCCTTATGTTCTTGAACAGGCGATTGTCTCGGAGGACACTTTTTCAGCATACTAGGCAGATCTTCCTTGTAATGAATACATGATAGAAATGTCCTACAATAGTAGCAAAATCCACACTGTTCACAGATAGGGTATAAAAGCGTCGGGATATATTCTGAGTAGCAATTAAGACATTTCATATTGGTTAATCGAATGTTCCCATCATTGAAGATTCCTTACTACTATATCTTTATTATCCTATTAAAGAGAGCACAAACAAAACAAAAGCAGCCTCTGGCCAATATTCCTTGATTCACATATTTTGAAATCTGCTACAAGGAAAATCGTAGCCACCCATACCTTATTGTGATTTATTAAACTCACCTGCTATCCCCTAAAATAATAATGAAAGCTTGGCCCCAGCAATATCACTTGTAATGCTTCAGAAGCTACCAACATCCGCGGCTGCTCTGCCAACTCGAGATATTGATATCTACAAAATATATTAATTTGAATAATATTATATTGGGAAAATAGTTTGAGAGAGGGTCCACTACTAGTAGAACAGATTGAACTACAAAATGGCAAGATTATCCGGCTAGTTAAAGGAGATATTACTACAAGAGCTGTTGACGCAGTGGTAAATGCCTCAAACTCTAATCTTAAGCACGGAGGAGGAGTAGCAGCTGCAATAGTAAGGAAAGGAGGACATATAATACAAGAAGAGAGTAATAAGATAGGGTTTGTTCCAGTAGGTTCTGCGGCAATTACAACCTGTGGTAAATTACCATGTAAAGCAGTTATTCATGCAGTAGGGCCAAGAATGGGTGAAGGGAATGAAGATATAAAGCTAAGAAGTGCAATTCGGGCCAGTCTTCTATTAGCTTCTGAAAGAAAGTTCCGAGACATTGCGATTCCTGCGATAAGCTCGGGGATATTTGGTTTCCCTAAGGATAAATGTGCCGCTATATTAATGCGTGAATCTCTGAACTTTCTCCTTCATAGTGACAACAAGTTAGGATCTACTGTAGAAATTGTAGAATTTTGTATCATAGATGGTGACACATTGAAGGAGTTTAGGTCGGAATTTAGGGTTTTGAAGAATGAATTGAAAGATAATGATCGTAACTGAAGTGAACATCAAATGAAGAAGCGTGGTTATCCTTAAAAAATAGGAAACATTTGAATAATCAGATGGCCATATTTGATACAGATCTTGACTCATAATTTGAAAGTTGTTCAGGTATTACAAGATTTAGAGCAAATAGCAAAGAGACAGAGTTTACCATCTATAGGCCCAGTAAAGGGGGAGATTTTGAGGGACATTATTTCAAAATATAAACCTAAGACAATACTCGAGATTGGAACACTACATGGGTATTCTGCAATTTTGATGGCTGATATGTTACCAGACGACGGAAAGCTAATTACCATAGAGAAAGATACAAATCTCTTTAGTATCACGATGAAGAATGTTGAAGATGCTGGGCTGTCCCACATTATTGAGGTCATTAATGAAGATGGGCTGAAGGGCATCCCACTGCTTCAAAAACAAAAGTTTGATCTAATGTTTTTGGATGCTATAAAATCTGAATACTTGAAGTATCTTAAGCTAGCAGAGGAGAATAATCTGTTAAGTGATAGGGTGGTGGTAGTTGCAGACAACGTTCTGCTATACGCAAATGAGATGCAGGACTACCTTCAATATGTTAGGACTTCCGGGAGATACAAGAGTCAATCAACTGAAACCACACTAGAATTTACAAAGAATGTCAAAGACGCTCTCGAGGTAAGTGTAAGGAATAGTTGATTGACAAACTCCCACTTTGTCGAGTCCACACCTGTACTAGTTCTTGTACATTACACAAGCAAAAAATGAATGCTAAATAGCATTGTTTAAAAAAGGCCTTTGCACTAAACGCCGCATCAAGAAATTATCAAAATGAAAACCAATCACTGGCCTTCCAACAGCGATGATCTCCCTAATTCCATATCTAGATCATGTTCAACAATTCTCCGCCATCTCTGCTATCGAAAAAATTATAAAATCAGGAGGCATTTTCACGTACTTCTATGTGATATTTTTTTGCTCTGTAAATACGCAGTACATTATCGATAACTAGGCATGATATTTTCAAGTGAGAAACCCAGCAATAGCCTTTTATTGACACAGAGCCACCAATAAAATGCAGTTGTCAAAGAATAAGATGATGAGCGTAAGGTCTCTTTTTCTCAGGTTGGATCATGCTAGAACTTCGAGAAAAACTAGCGACAACCTTGGAAGAAATGATCTCTGGCTTACTGAAGGTCAGTTAATACTAGGAGCAGAGAAATTCATTAAATTGAGTGGTTACCAAAGGATTGAATTTAACCAGACTTTCAATCAGGGCGGATATCCGTTCATTTCCCCTGTAGTAGGATATAGAGATTCATCCCAACACCACCTGAGGGAACCTGTATATCAAGAGCAAGACAAAGATTACACTCGAACGCAGAATCAAGAGGACAAGTCGATGGAAGGTGAGCGAAAAGCATCGGGAGTGTTTGGGGGGGATACTAGTAAAATTACCACTACCGTATGCGTTATTAACCCAAAAATTCAAGACTATGATCTCGGATTCTTTGGGCATTTAGAATCAATCCTGTATGATGTTATAGACAGTTACGATAACACGAACCTAATTCTTGTAACTGATTCTTTATCGTACTCGTCTATTACTACGAAAGAAGAGATTGGTGTCAGTGTGGAAACCCTTATGGGAGAAGGATTACATCTGTTATTTATGAATGAGAAATCAGATTACGCATTCTTCGAAAGATACGATGATATTGTAGGAAAACCTATCACAGTTTACGAAGTTTGAACGGTTGTGTTGTCCTTCTGAACCTAAGATATGAAACTAAAACCTGTTCCTCTGCTTTACCTTCATGCCAATATATTTTAGTGCGAGCCTATGAATTTCAAATTGGATCCTTCAAATGAAGGTACGCGAGAACGACACACATCGTATTAGCAGTCTCGGAACCCATGGAAGGCTTTCGAAGCCTGTCGAAATAGGGAATGAGTATGAAGTAGAGATCATTGACCGAGGAAAGAGTGGGTCAGCAGATGGAATTGCCAAGATTCAAGGATTAGTAATATTCGTCAAAGACGGAAAGGTCGGTGACAAAGTGCGAGTGAAAATAACTGCCATAGGCGAAAGATTTGCAAAGGCGGAGCTAGTAATCCATACCTAAGCATTGAAGCAGAAATTAACGCTAAACTAGACGCTTTAATGTTTTTTCGTAATCATCTACAAGGAATTATGATAACTCACAATCATTACATCTGGTATCAATTATTATGTCTGGTACCACATCGATAAGGACAATTAACTAATGTAAGCCTTTGCTTAAAGTCAGTCTGAGATCTTTTCATCCCAGTTCCTGCCCAATCTTCCTAATTTATCCGGTTTACTTGCCTGGCATCGAATTTGCAATAATCTCATAGTATTCTTAGAGGGATTAAACCACCAAGCACTACTGAATCTTATCATTGGAGCTTAAAAAAGGATCATCGTACAATCAAAACAGGGCATCGTGCATACAATAACACAGCTAATGCAACACTTCCTAAAAGACTTCTTCTAAAACCTGATCTCCCTCTACTCCCCATTACTATAAGGTCTACATTTTCCTTTTCTGCAAATTCAACAATTACCTTTTCCACCTTAGAGAAGGGGTCTTCTAGAATTTCTGATCTAAATCTTACTTTTGTATCTTCAGCCTCTTTCAAAGCATCTAACATCGATCTTTCGACCTCCTCCAACATTTTTTTTGCTTCCATTCTTTTTTCTTCCAATACATCGTCCTCGTGTGAGCGAGTTCCAGTCTGACTAACGAAATATCCGTATGGCAGGGACATTAGATCAATTACCGTCAAACCAATTAGATCTGATTTAAATCTCATAGCAAGACTGATCCCAAAGCGAGCGGCCCTCATTGAAGTCACTGACCCGTCTATTGAAAGCAATATCGTTCTGATATTCCTAATTCCTCTATTAGATATCATGAGCTCTAGAGGTAATACGATATATCTGGTTAATTAGCTCTGCGTAAACACTAGAGTGTAGATCTCAAATATAGTACTCTAGCATCCTTTCGATTTCATTCTTACCCACTTCGTCATTTGGAAATTCTTCATATCTTGCGAAATCGAGAGGGGTAATTATCCCAACAAAGTGTTTTGGATCGGATTTATCATTGTTATTTTTTATCATCAATAACAAGCAAATGTCTTACATTGTACCTCAACATTGTATCAGCGGCTATGGCAGGGGTAGAAGTCGAATCAATCGTGATAAGGGGCACTGACATTATCTGCTTATTTGTGATTGTACTAGTAAAAGCATCATTGACACATACTTTGGTGACCAAATCCCGTTCGGTCACCAAACCTTGAGGTTTACCATCTCTGTTGACTACTATCAACGAGCTGACATCCTTGTCCTTCATTTTTTTTGCTGCGTCTTGGACGGAAGCCGAATCATCAATAGTCTCTAGCCTTTTTCTCATCATGTCTCTTAGAGTTGTGGCCATCTATTTGAAATAATAAACGTCCTCAACTTTCAAGTATATTGATGATACCATCAATTTGATAAAGGACCTCAAAGTCATTACCGCACATGGACCTGATTCCCAACTTTCCTAATATATTTTTACAAGGACCTCATACATCTGACTAAAATCAATTAAAGAGCTTAGTATGTGATGATATGCGGGGCACTTTTTGAACGAATGTTTGCCATAATTCTCCCATAAACAAGTTCACAATAAATGGGACTAATAGTGTATATAGTTCTGGTGTATCCATACTAAATTGGCACGATCTGATAGCTTTGCTATTGAGAAGGGTAAGGCAGAAAAAGCTATAAACTGGATGAATAATTATGCGGCAACGAGAAACAAGAAATTTAAGGCGAAGCTTATCGGATATACCCTATCAACTGTAAACTTTGGAATTTTTGAAGTAATTTCATGGGAAGGGGATTGGTCTGCAGCTCGTCATATAACAGTTAAAGTGAGCAGCAAGTTGAATATGAAAGTAATGGAAGCTGGATATCATTCTAAATCCAAATTTCTTGAATCGTTTCTTGGACTGGGTAAAGAATATGCTAAAGTGTACAGCGGCGGCGTACTCACAGGTAATATCGTACTAGGAATGAAGAGAGGAAAAATCATCGCCGATTCTGAAAAGTTAGTCTAAGTGTCTATGATGGCAGTGGAAATGATAAATATGGTAATGATAATGATGACGATGAAGAATACACCATCACGATCAGGTCAAGAGGGAACGCAAATATGGGATTACTATTATCAACTGAATGGGTATAGTCCATTTCATGTCGGGAATTCCAATACCCCTTGATCACTCCCCTTTCTTGTCTAGTAGATCTTTTTTGAGGTAGTCAAATTCTTCCTCATTCAACACTCCTTGTTCCTTTAGATTCATAAGTTTAGTCAATTCATCTGCAATTGAAAAACCGCCTGGTTGGTTGGATTGGAGGGCTAGGACAGAGAAATTCTCTTTTTCAGGGTTGTGGAGTCCTTCAATTCCTTTTTGATGCATTCCAGAACGTATTACTTCTATTAGATCCTCTGCCTTCGCTTTCGGGATCGCTTGTATCACTCCTTCTTGATCATTGTTACCATGTATCATACCATGTATCATACCTAACCTTTTGGAACCAACTAAGGCAGGAGCTTCAAATCTTATAGTGGATGAGAACAATCCTTTTTCAAGCTTGATGCTTGTAACAACATCATAGGGGATATCTATTAAATTTTCTTTTATGCCTAACATATATGGGTCTCTAATAATCAACCGCTTTTCAGTTGCGTAAATAGTATTAGGAGTAACGTAGGAACCTCCAGGCAATATTCTTGATTGGCGAGCAACAATGATCACACTCTCATTGGGATTTAGTACGTCTTGAATTCTTCTAATTTCGTTCATATCATCACTGTTAAGTGCTTGTATCGAAAATTTTTCACTTGTTCTCATATCTAGGGAATTTCTATTACGTAGCCGCCTTCTCAAACCAAACAATTCCAGTTTATAAAATGATATCTTAATGCTTATTTAAGAACTACGAAGGAATGATCGCTGCAGTATCTAATTTACAACTAATTAAGGACTATCTAAATATCGAATGGGAAATTCATGTCATTACAAATGATCGATTCTATGTGATTTGAGGATTTGCATAAATACGATACCCATAACGCTTCAGGTATGTGTCACTATTTTTACGCCAATCCCATATTCTAAAAAGCTGAGTATGCTAACATTGATTGAGGTGCGAGGCAGTTTCGTAACCTGAATTACATTCGTAATTGTGATGGTCAAAGAATGCATAACAACGAGTTTGAAAAGTAACCGTATGTAATAACACATAATGAATTAGGTGGTTTTTTATCTGAGGGCGAGTTAGCCACGTCGTCGCATATGCAAATTTACATCACAGCCGTTGCATATTGAATTTTTTTGCAAATAGCTGAATGTGACGCAATTTTGAAATCATAACCTTTTTTTCTCACGCCGGGTAGTAAGTTACTTCAACAGTCTTTCAGGTGGTTTGCTTATGACCTCATAGTTATTACGTCAGTTCACATAACAAACGTTACATGACAAGTAATCTTGTTATTCTGCCACTAGATAATACTCTGCACAAACATTCAAAGCTTGGACCATACTAGCATCAGTTACTCTCACCATCTCCTTAGTACACCATTCTATGAGTTCAGCTTGTTGCTGTGTAACACGGATAGTGCTTGCTAGAGCCATATTCGAATCAAAGTAGCCAATGACTACACATACAAGCACTAACGAGAAAATTATCTTTACCAATGTCATCACGGAACATCTGAAACTAGAAGTGTTATTAATTTCCTCCGGATCCCCTAACGTCTTGAGGACGCTAACACAACCTTCAGAAATAATAATACAGGGAGAGAGTCCATTAAACTGTTAATTTACCCGTCATAACTCGTGTTCTGACATCGCCTTATAGATTACGACGACTAAGTATCTGAATTCTGCTACTTTCATCAATAGATGACAAGTAGAAGACGTTATGTAAGGAATCTAATGAAGCAGTTTATGTAGAATTAATAGAGAACTTGAGCGAAAAGGAATGGACTTCAGCTCATGACCAAGCTATATATTTTACACCATCTCACCACCAAAACTTCAGATATATGTTCGATTATAGAAAATATCGGTGATAAACTCATATTTACATCTTGGCCAATTCTATCTTTCTTGGATAAAGAAATGTCTAGACTAACGTTTAACTGAAGACTCTTCGAACGTGAAATCAACGAAACCAATTAACGCTGGACCAACGCACAACTTAACCATAAATCATAGTCAAAAACTGACACTGATAAATTTCACAGTACACGAACCCAACTTTTCTTATTGTTACTAGTCCAATACCATACAACCAACCTTGCGACTAAATAACTTCTATATAAGGTTTAAACACATAGGAAACCTGTCAACTAATTAACTAGTTATTGTATATATAAAAAGTGTGGAGATTATGCCAGTAGCATATGTGTTGGTCACATGTGAAATCGGCTTTGAGGACAAAGCCATGGAACAAATAGCTAAACTACCATGCGTCGAAGAGGTGAATCGAGTCACAGGAGTCTATGACATAGTAGTAAAGCTATCTGGGAGCGATTTGGATTTATTACGGGAAGTAATCGGAAAGGATATGGTAAAAATTAGAGAAATCTCCTTTACACACACATTAATGGCAGATCAAATTGTATAAATAGTGACTTTAATCCCCTTCATTGGAAGTTGCATTAGGTTTATGATATCAACCTCTTTTTTCCGCAAGAAACCCTCAATCATCTCCTTAATTTGATAAAACTTTAGCCAAGCTAGAGTCCACTATCGCAAACGGTTTCGAATAACAATAATGTATAAAGATCATTGTTGATATCGAAATGTACAATCTATTTTGAATTCATTTTCTTGGGACAACTCCTCTAAGAGCCACTGATCGGACCACCTAGTTCACCATTGCATGGTCAATTTTAGGTAACAAGAATTTTTGTTCTAGAACTATTGTATCTAGATCCTGATTAAGGACCGATACCTATGATCCAATAAAAATGGGTTGCTGATCTATATGCCAGAATATCCCTTCAGAAGCAATTAAGGGAGAATTCTACTAATCTGATATTGAGTCCGCCGGCAGCATTATTCCCAGTTCTGTCTATAAGAAAAGTTAATGCATGTTTTGGCAAGAATTTCACAGAGGAAGAAGCAGGAGTGAAACTGCTCATTACTTATATTTGATTCGTAAATCTCTGAAAGTCTCTTCAGAGTGGGAGTATAGAATTTGGAGTGTTTAGTTAAGCATATATGATTTACAGATTTTCACCCTTCTCTAATACCTCGTCTACAAAAGGATTTGAATACGACATGTTGATCTTTGACAGAACAAAACTAAAGTAACGAATATCATATTACAGAAGAAAATGCAAACTCCTATTCAATCTGTCCATAAATAACCTTTATACTACAACATTTTCGCATCCCATCCATTAAGGAGGTCTAAATGGAAATAATCTTTTTATTTAGAAACTGATAATAGGCAAGAAATTTCTGGGTAAATTCTTAAATTACACACCGATCTAAACCGAAGATAAAACTTTGTTTAATCTTCTTAAAAATAATAGATCAGCAAGGATCTTTGTTATCATTATCTTAATAATAATAACAAGTTCCATATTAGCCCTCAGTTATCTGCCCTCTTTGATTAGATTTTATGATGAAATATCTCAAGCCCCTTACATTTATCAAAGCGACGACAACGACTTGAAAATTGAACTTTTTGCCGATGGCTTGGCCCAGCCCACCAGTATGACATTTGTTGATGAAAATACTATTTTGGTTCTGGAAAAGGATACCGGAATGGTTCGAATAATAAACAATGGAAAACTTGAAAAAAATCCTGTATTAAGTGTTAGAGTTGATCCTAAAGCAGAACGTGGCTTACTTGGCATCGATATACTTAAGAGGGATATTGGACAAACAGAAATTGACGATTACGCCTTTATTTATTTGACAGAGGAAACAAACAGGAATACAGAAGGAGATAGTGCAAGGAATAGAGTCTATAGATACAATTGGAACGGTTCTGACCTTTTTAATCCAGTACTTCTGCTAGATTTGCCAGGAGTACCTGGCCCCTATCATAATGGCGGCAAGGTTAAGATTGGTCCAGACGAACAGCTGTATGTAGTAATTGGTGATCTCACTAGTCCTTCTACTATACTACAAAATCACGTACCTGATAGTGATGCTGCTCCAAATAATTCATCAGTTATAATACGTATTAATCCCCTAAATGGAAATCCAACATCAAGTAATCCATTCAAGAACCAGAGCCGAAGCGATATCATTAATGATTCCAATCTGGATTATTATTACGCTTATGGGATCAGGAATAGCTTTGGCATATCCTTTGATCCTATCACTGGAAATCTTTGGGATACCGAAAATGGAGAGGATCAATTTGATGAAACCAACTTAGTAAAACCCGGATTTAATAGCGGTTGGTATAAGATTATGGGACCATTATCTAGGAACAAAAACTTCAGCGGAGATGAGCTTGTAATGCTAAATAATTCATACTATTCTGATCCAAAATTTAGTTGGATTAAACCAATCGGCGTTACTGATCTAGAGTTCTATAATTCATCTAAACTTGGAGATAAATTCTCAAATAATATTTTCATAGGAGCTATCAACACTGGTGATCTGTATTTTTTCAAAATAGATGGAAACAGAACCGGAATTAGAATTGATGCCTCTACGTCAGGTCATATCGATCTGACCGATTCGGTTGCTGATCCTCAAGATGATCTATCTCCTGCACTCTTTGCTAAAGGATTAAACGGTAGGATCACTGATATTGAGACAGGGCCGGATGGCTTCGTATACATCTTAACCTACTCAGATGGCCGTATTTATAGAATAATAAAGTAGCCCTATGGGATCCTAAGGTTGTTGAAGGAGTGTAATGAAGCAAAGTTTGCATTACTTGAAAAAGGTCCTTCAGTGCTAAATGTGAAAAAAATGGAAGAGAAATTATCTAATATTCATTCTAAACAGGCTGTCTCCCACACTCCCTTCGTAGATGGAGGCAATAAATACCGCTACGATCATACAACAGAGAAGCGGAAATTAAGCTTTGTTGATAAATCATTTATTCACGGAAAGACCTAATAACGAGTCTATGAATTACTCAGAGTGATGACACCGGAAATTTATGATTGGGAAGCTACTCTGCATAAGATGGTAACGTCTAAGGCCGGAGATCTAGTAGGAAATGTAGATGCAGTTGATGATACTTCGATCCTAGTTTCTACTGAAGGCGCACGAACACATTATAAAATTCCTAAGCATATGATAGAGGGATATGATGGTCATTCAGTCTCACTTAAAGTCGAGAAGAACGAATTGGAAAGATTCAAAACAGACCGCGGAGAGGGATTTGGCGAAGTAAAATAACAGATCACATCTATGCTGAGAACAGCAATTGAAAAGTGAATTATTCTCAATCTGTTTTTTTGAATAGAATAAAATTAACAAGGGACTAAAAGGTTATATTTTATTTCAGAGAACGCAGCGCTTGCAGCCCAGGTTTCATAAGGGATCTAA
>OBLS010000218.1_pt1 | contig 18815 bp, 19 predicted proteins | sample 1519901 | NCBI WGS metagenome assembly OBLS01 (sample SAMEA3113585, study PRJEB22503) | soil metagenome | reverse complement strand
CGGGCAGGTTCTCGCAGTTGGTGCCCTCGCGCTCGAACAGGTAGGGCACGGCGTCGAGGCGGAAGCCGTCCAGGCCCAGGTCCAGCCAGAACCGGATGACCTCGAGCATGACGTCCTGGACCTCGGGGTTGTCGTAGTTGAGGTCCGGCTGGTGGGAGAAGAAGCGGTGCCAGTAGAAGGCCTGCGCCTCCGGGTCCCAGGTCCAGTTGGAGGTCTCGGTGTCCACGAAGATGATCCGGGCGTCCAGGTACTTCTGGTCGGTGTCGGACCACACGTACCAGTCGCGCTTGGGCGACCCCGGCTTGCGCGACTCCTGGAACCAGGGGTGCTGGTCGCTGGTGTGGTTCATCACCATGTCGGCGATCACCCGGATGCCGCGGGCGTGGGCGGCCTCCAGGAAGTCGTAGAAGTCCCCGAGGGTGCCGTAGTCGGGCAGGATCGACAGGTGGTCGCTGACGTCGTAGCCACCGTCGCGCAGCGGCGACGGGTTGATCGGCAGCAGCCAGACGCAGTCCACCCCGAGCCACTGCAGGTAGTCGAGCCGCTCGGTCAGGCCGCGGAAGTCACCCTGGCCGTCCCCGTTGCCGTCCTGGAACCCGCGGACGTACAGCTCATAGAAGACCGCGGTCTTGTACCAAAGTGGGTCGTCCTGCATCGTTGTCGCTCCCGAGCCGGCTCCGTCCCTACGGAACGTAATGGGAAAGCTACCCAAAATCACGACCGGTGCATCTCGCCGCTGGCGTGCCTTCAGACCTTCGACGTCGGGAGGGCGACGGTTGAGGGAATTTCTGATTCAGCGCCAGGCCGGTCGCCGGCCGCGCCTGGAGCCCTGCGGGTTCTCGTGCTCGCCCGTCTTGGGCGTTGGCACCCCGGCCCTGACCGCCTCCAGCTGGGCCGCGAAGGCCAGGCCCAGGTAGATGGCCAGGGAGGTCAGGAAGGTCCAGATCAGGATGGCGATGACCCCGGTCAGGGGACCGTAGGTGCGGCCGAAGGTGCCGGAGGAGGCGTCCAGGTAGAGGGCCAGGGCGCCGGTGAACAGGAACCAGAGCAGCACCGAGACGCCCGACCCGACGGCCAGCCAGGACCAGGACGGCTGGTGGCGCCGGGGGGCGGCCCGGAACAGCAGGGCGAAGGCCACGATCACGAAGCCGATGCTGAGCGGCCACCGCAGCAGCGTCCACAGCCCCTTGACGACACCGGACAGCCCGACGGCCTTGGCCACGTCGGTGCCGCCCACGATCAGCATGAAGGCGACCACGGTCAGGACCCCGGCGGTGCAGGCCAGCTTGAAGCCGTTCAGGTACTTGTCCCCGGTCGGCCGGTCCTGCTCGACCCCGTAGAGGCGGTTGGCGCCCCGCTCGATCTGGCCCATGGCCACCGTCGCCGAGGCCAGGGCGGCCACCGCGCCCAGCAGCAGGGCCCACAGGCCGCCCCGGGCGGCGCTCTTGGCCCCCTGGCGGATGGCCTGGGTGAAGATCTGCCCGGCCGGGCCGGGGGCGAGCCGGTCGACGGTCTGGGTGAGCAGCTGGCGGAACTGGTCGATGTTGAGGGCGGTGGCCAGCCCGACCACCGCGATCACGAACGGCAGCAGGGTCAGCATCACCTGGAAGGCCAGGCCGCGCGAGTGGCTGGTGCCGTCGGCGGCCCGGAAGCGCACGAAGGAGTCCTTGGCCAGCTGGCCCCAGCCGGTGCTGCGCAGCGTCTTGAGGGCGTCGTCGCCCTCCAGCTCGTAGGTCTCGGGCACAGAGGTCGCGGTGCTCATGGGGCGCTTCCTTTCGATGGTGGCACACAGAGGGTGAGGGCCCTGGGGACGACCTCGACGACCAGGTGGTCGCGGGCGTCGGCCGGGTCGCCGTCACGCTCCACGGGCTGGGGGGTGTCGCAGTGGATCTCGACCCGGCGGGCCTGGAACAGCTCCAGCTGCGGGTCCTTGCGGCGGCGGCGCAGCAGGACCCGGGCGGCCAGGGCCAGCCAGTCGAGCACGGTGCGGGTCTGGAGCACGGCCACGTCGAGCAGGCCGTCGTCGGGCCGGGCGTCGGGCATCACCGGCAGCCCGCCCTGGAGCCGGCCCAGGTTGCCGATCAGCACCCCCTGGCCGGTCCGCTCGATCGGCGGCTGGTCGTCGAGCCGCAGCTGGAACCTGGTCACCCGTCGGCGCAGGTGCTTGAACCCGCTGAGCACGTAGGCCACGGCCCCCAGGGTTTCCTTCAACTTGGGGTCGGCGTCGCGCAGCATGGCCGCGTCGAAGCCGATCCCGCCCATGACCACGAAGCGGTCGTCGTCCATGGCGGCGACGTCCAGGCGCACCCGGTCGCCCTCGATGGCGACCTCGACCGCCTCGTCGAGCTCGCTGGGGATGTCGAAGTTGGTGGCCAGCAGGTTGCCGGTGCCGCCGGGGAGCACGGCCAGGGGCACCTCGGTCCCGGCCAGGCCGGTGACGCAGGCCATCACCGTGCCGTCGCCCCCCTGGGCCATGACCAGGTCGACGCCCTCGGCCACCGCCTTGGCGGTCAGGCCCTGGCCCGGGTCCTCCCGGGTCGTCTCCAGCCACAGCACGTCCAGTCCGGCCCCCTGGAGGGCCTCCTGGGTGTCGCGCTTGCGACCGGCCGTGTCGCCGCCGCCGGTGGCCGGGTTGAACACCACCGCGACCCGCATCCGGCTACCCATGGCGCACGGCCGATCGCCGCCACGGCCGGTGGTCCGCCCCGGCCCCGCCGTGGCGCAGGGCCCAGTGGGCCACCCCCAGGCGGATGCCGCGGACGGTGGCGGCCAGCCAGAGCCCGCCGAGCAGGACGCCGCCGAGCACGTCGGTCAGGTAGTGCATGCCCCGGTACATCCGCGAGGACGCCACCAGCAGCGGGAGCACGAACGCGAGGACCAGGAACAGGTTCCTGACCAGGGCCGAGCGGGCCCGCTCGGAGGCCAGCACGGCCAGCGCCCCCCACAGGGCGATGGTGGCCGCGGTGTGCCCGGAGGGGAAGCTGGAGGTGGGCGGGGCCTCGTCCAGGTGGGACACGGGGGGCCGCTGGCGGTCGACCAGCATGGTCACCACCAGGAAGATGCCGACCTCGCCGGCCACCGCCACCGCGACCAGCATCGGCTCGCGCCAGCGCCGCCAGGCGAAGGCCGCGAACGCCACCGCCAGCACGGCCAGCCCGGTGATGGTCAGGGTGCCGCCGACCTCGGAGGTGAAGACGGTGACCTCGTTCAGCTCGGGGCTGCGGTCGCCGGCCAGCTCGCGGCTCAGGCCGGCGTCGGCCCGGCCGATACCGTCGTCGTGGACGACCTTGCTGAGCACCCAGCCGATGCCCACCAGGGCCACCGCCAGCACGACCGCGCAGGCGAGCAGGAACAGGGCCGGGGGCACGCCGTCGCGGAGCCGCCGCCAGCGGGCGGCCAGGGCGGCCTCGCGGTCGTCGGGCCCCGGGTCGAGCGGTCCACGGTTCGTGCTGGCGGCCATCGGTCTCCTTCTCGGGCAGGCACCTGTACCAGGCGCATTCTCAGCCAAGAAGACGAGCAAACTATCCTGTCGGCGGCCGGACCGGCCACGGCCATGCTTGCTTTCCCGCTTCGCTGGGAAGTCGCAGGCCGGCCGAGGGGGACGGCAATCGAGCGAAGGGGAGGAGCAACCGTGCCAAGCGCCCGCACCTGGCGCCGGGCCGCCGCCGTCGGCGGCCTCGGGCTCGCCGGCGTCTACGCGTTCGAGGCGGCCCAGTACCACCGCACCGCCGGCAAGGGCTTCGAGCTCGAGGACCCGCCGGCCCCGGGCACGCCCGACTTCGCCCGCATGGTGGAGGCGCTGACCACCGCCCCCCTGCGCCAGGGCAACCGGGTGACGGTGCTGCGCAACGGCGACGAGATCTTCCCGTCCATGCTGGCGGCGATCCGCTCGGCCGAGCGGACCATCAACTTCGCCACCTACGTGTACTGGACCGGCAGCATCGCCCCCGAGTTCGCCGAGGCCCTGGCCGAGCGGGCCAGGGCCGGGGTCGAGGTCAACGTGCTGCTCGACGCCGTCGGGGCGGCCAAGATGGACCGCTCCCTGATCGACCAGCTGGACGACGCCGGGGCCAAGGTGGCCTGGTTCCGGCCGCCCAAGTGGTACACCCTGCACAAGCTGAACAACCGCACCCACCGCAAGATCCTGGTCGTCGACGGCCGCGTCGGCTTCACCGGCGGGGTCGGGATCGCCGAGGAGTGGACCGGCAACACCGAGGACGCCGGCCACTGGCGCGACACCCACGTGCGGGTCGAGGGCCCGGCCGCCCGCGACCTGTTCGGCGGCTTCCTCGACAACTGGGCCGAGGCGACCCAGTGCATCCTGTCCGGCCCCGACCACCTGCCCGACATCGACGGCTTCGACGACGGCGTCCAGGTCCAGGTGACCCGGAGCACGGCCGAGAAGGGGTCGACCGACGCCGAGCACCTGTTCTACGCGGCCATCGCCTGCGCCAGGGAGCGGATCTGGCTGACCACCGCCTACTTCGCCCCGCGGCGGGCGTTCGTCGAGGCCCTGTGCGAGGCGGTCGGGCGCGGGGTCGACGTGTGCGTGCTCACCAACGGCCCCCACATCGACAAGGAGGTGGTGCGGCGGGCCGGCCACCTCACCTACCGGCGGATGCTGGAGTGCGGGGTGCGCATCTTCGAGTACCAGCGGACCATGCTCCACGCCAAGGTGATGATCGTGGACGCCAACTGGGCGACCATCGGGTCGATCAACTTCGACAACCGCTCCTTCGCCCTCAACGACGAGCTCAACCTGTCGCTGCGCGACCGGGGCATCACCGCAGGGCTGGAGAAGCACTTCCTGGCCGACCTGGACGACGCCCGCGAGCTCGACCTGGCCGCCTGGCGGAGCCGGCCCCTGCGGATGCGGGCCAAGGAGCTCGGGAGCGCCGCCGTGCGCCGGGAGCTGTGATGCCTGCGGACCTCGACATCGTCCAAACCGTCCGCCGGGAGCTGTAGCCCATGCTCGGGCCGGTCACCACCCTGGTCCTGGTCGCCGGCGTGCTCGGCGCCGTGGTGGCCGTGGTCGCCGGCCTGGTGGCCGGCCGCCGCGGGGTGGGCGGTGGCCACGGCGCGGCCGAGCACGCCGGCGAGGAGCTGTTCCGGGCCAGGGCGGCCAGGTTCCTGCGCCGGCGGCTCGACCCGGAGGCGGCCACCGGGCTGGCCCTGACGGTGGCCCTCGGGCTGGTCTTCGCGGCCGCCCTCGGGTTCGGGCTGGTGTCCGACATGGTCACCTCAGAGACCGGCCTGTACCGCCTCGACGCCAGCGCCGCCGCCTGGGGGGCCGACAACGCCACCCCGACCTCGACCTGGCTGCTCGGGCTGGTCACCTGGCTGGGCGCGACCGTCACCGTGCTGGCCGTCGTCTCCGCGCTGGGGGCGTGGGAGTGGCTGCGGCGTCGCCGCCTGGCCGTGCTCGCCTTCCTGGTCACGGTGGTGGTCGGCCAGAACCTGATCGCCAACTCGGTCAAGGCCCTGGTCGAGCGGGAGCGCCCGCCCGTGCCCCACCTGGGCCCCTCCAGCGGCTTCTCCTTCCCCTCGGGGCACACGGCCGCCGCGGCCGCCACCTGGGCGGCCGTGGTCCTCGTCCTTGGCCGCGGCCGGCCCTTCCGGTTCAAGGCCTGGCTGGCCGCCGGGGCCGCCGCCGTGACCGTCGCCGTGGCCGCTTCCAGGGTGCTGCTGGGGGTGCACTGGCTGACCGACGTGATCGGCGGGGCCGCCCTCGGCTTCGGCTGGTTCGTGGTCTGCTCGGTCGCCTTCGGCGGCGCCCTGCTCCACTTCGGCGCCCCGGCCGAGCGGGTCGAGGCCGAGGAGGCTAGGCTGTCGGGCGTCCAGCAACCGAGCCCGCGAGGAGCCCCGCCGATGCCCGACCCCGCCGAGCCGAGCTCCGAGCAGGTCGACAGCCGGGCCGGGTCGCTGGCCGCCGAGCCGGGCAACGCCGCCCAGGACGCCGACGCCCAGGCCAGGGCCCTGCTGGAGGAGTCGGAGGAGCGGGTCGAGGACCCGGCGACCCGCGACCCGGACGACCAGGGGGTCATCCGGCGCCGGTCCGACGAGGGCATCAGCGCGGACTGACATGACGGTGTCAGCGGCGGGGTTGCGGCAGGCCCTTGACCAGCTCGCCGACCTCAGGACATCCCCGGTCTCGGTCGAGGAGGCGCTGGAGCGGGTGGTGGCCACGGCCGACGCCCTGTTCGGGGTCGACGGGACCGCCCTGATGCTGATCGACAGCGACCAGGCGCTGCGCAACCTGGCCTTCTCCGACGCCCGGGCGACGCTGCTGGAGGAGCTTCAGGCCGAGCACGGGGAGGGCCCGGGCGTCGACGCCTTCGAGGACAAGCAGCCGGTCGGGGCCGGCGACCTGGCCACCGACGACCGCTGGCCGGCGTTCGCGCCCGCCGCCGCCTCCGGCGGGCTGCTGGCCGTGCTGGCCAGCCCCATCCCCTACAGCGACCACGCCGTCGGGGTGGTGGCGGTGCTCGCCGGCCAGGCCCATCCCTGGACCGAGGCCGAGCACGAGGCCATCGTCGCCTTCACCGAGCTGGTCGCCCTGCTGATCCTGAACGCCATGGAGGCCAGCGAGCGCGGCCGGCTGGCCGGCGAGCTCCAGGTCGCGCTCGACTCGCGGGTGGTGATCGAGCAGGCCAAGGGGGTCCTGGTCGGGCGCCACGGGCTCACCACCCGCCAGGCCTTCGAGCGGCTGCGGCGGCAGGCCAGGGACCAGCGCCGGCCCCTGTCCGAGGTCGCCCGGGCGGTGGTCAGCGCGGCCGAGCACCGATGACCGGCGGCTGCTAGCCTTCCGGCATGCCGCTGGACGCCCTCACCTCAGCCGAGATCTCGCTGCCCGCGACCCCGGACGCCAGCCAGGTCCGCGAGCGCATCGCCGTCCTCTCCCGCCATGTCGACCTGGTCGGGCTGACCGACAACCACGCCGGCAAGCCGCGCATGTCGCCGCTGGCCGCGGTCGCCCTGGCCCGCGAGCAGGGGGTGGCCACGGTGGTCCACGTCTCCTGCCGCGACCGCAACCGCCTGGCCCTGCGCTCCCAGGTGATCGGGGCGGCCGCCCTCGGCTCCGAGGGCATCCTCTGCCTGTACGGCGACCCGGTGCCGGACGTGCCCCGGGTGCGGGACTACACCACCACCAAGCTGCTGGCCGAGGCCAAGGGGTGGGCCGCCCCGGCCGAGCTGGCCCTGGGCTGCGTCGCCGACCCGTTCGGCCCCGACAGCGAGGCCGAGCTGGCCCTGCTGGGCCGCAAGGTGGCCGCCGGGGCCGACTTCGTCCAGACCCAGATGGTGTTCGACCCGGCCGCCCTGGCCGCCTTCCTCGACCAGGCGGCCGAGGGCGGCAAGCTGGGCGACTGCCGGGTCCACGCCAGCGTCCCGGTGATCCGCACCGCCCGCATGGTCGACATCCTCAACCAGACCCTGCCCTGCCAGATCCCGGAGAAGCCGACCGCCCAGATCGCCGCCGGCGGCGGCATCGACCTGGCCGTGGAGACGGCCATGAGCCTGGCCGCCCTCGACCGGGTCCATGCCCTCCACGTCATGTCCTGGGGCTCGGAGGAGCAGGCCGGCCAGGTCGCCGCCGCCTTCCGCACCGCCCGTGGCGCCCCCGCGGAACGCCCCGGGCGGCCCGCGCCCGCCTAGAAGGCGAACACGCCGGCCCGGGCCGCGGCCACCGCGGCGTCGGCCGCCAGGTCGGCGGCGGCCGGGGTCAGCGGCTCGGCGATGACCAGGAACCGGTAGTAGAGCGGGGCGCCGACCTGCTTGATGACCTCGGCGGCGTCGGTTCCGGTGGGCAGCTCCCCCCGCTCCACGGCGCGCTCGACGATCGGGACCACCAGGGCCGAGCGGGTCCGGTAGAAGCGCCGGCGCAGGTCGCGGATCTCGGCGGTCTCGCCGGTGCTGAACAGGGCCCGGACCACGGCCCCGCTGTCGCGGGCGGTCAGCATGGCCACGATCGAACGGGCCCAGCGCCGCAGGTCCTCCTCCACCCGCCCGCTGTCCGGCACCTCGGCGGCCCCGGCCGCGAACCCCTCCACGGCCTCGGCGACCAGCCCCTGCTTGCCGCCCCAGCGCCGGTACAGCGTGGTCTTGTGCACCCCGGCCCGGGTGGCGACCCGCTCGACGGTCAGCGCCCCGTAGCCGTGCGCGGCCAGCTCGGCCACCGTGGCCTCCAGCACGGCCCTGCGGGTACGGGCGGTCCGGCCGCCCGGTCGCGTGGGCATCTTAATGCAACTAGTGTAGCATTAGGCTCATGCGGGCGATGTCCCTGAACCTGTTCGGCCACCACGGCGACTGGCCGGCCCGGCGCGAGCTGCTGACCGCCGGGCTGCGGCGGCTGCGACCCGACGTGGTCGCGCTCCAGGAAGCGGTCGTGGACGACACCGACGACCAGGCCGCCGAGCTGCTCGGGGCCGGGTACCACCTGGCCCACCAGACCCTGGGGCTGGTCGGGGACGGCCGCCACCACGGGGCCTCGGTGGCCAGCCGCTGGCCGATCCTCCAGGTCCACGAGGTCGACCTGCACCTGACACCGAGGACCGGCGACTACAGCTGCGGCACGGTCATCGCCGAGCTGGCGGCGCCGGCGCCCCTGGGCCGGCTGCTGGCGGTGAGCCACGGGCCCTCGTGGGCCTGGTGGGCCGAGGCCGAGCGCGAGCTGCAGGCCCTGGCCGTGGTCCGCCGCATCGAGGAGCTGGCCGCCGACGGCCCGGCCCACGTGGTCGTCGGCGGCGACTTCAACGCCACGCCGGACAGCTCCAGCGTGTGGTTCTGGACCGGCCGCAAATCCCTGGACGGCACCAGCACCGCCTACCGCGACTGCTGGGAGAGCGTCCACGGCGCCGACCCGGGGTGGACCATCGACCCCGGCAACCCGTTGACCCATCTGGAGGAACGGGACGTCAACCGGGGCCGGCGGATCGACTACCTGCTGGTCCGCTGCGGCGACCACGGCCCGACCCTGCGGATCGCCGACTGCCGGCGCGTGTTCGACGAGCCCGTCGGCGGGGTCATGGCCAGCGACCACTACGGCGTCGTCGCCGACCTCACCGCCTGAGGAGGCCGCCATGACCGAGGGGCTGCGGGTGCTCACCATGAACCTGCTGTCGCCCGAGCACGCCGACTGGGACCGGCGCCGGCCGGTGCTGGCCGCCGGGCTGCGCGAGCTGCGGCCGGACGTGGCCGCCCTCCAGGAGACCGTCTGGGGCGACGGCGCCGACCAGGCGGCCGAGCTGCTCGGGCCGGGCTACCAGGTGGCCCGGCACTCGGGTCGCTCGGCCGACGGGGTCGGGGCGGTCCTGGCCAGCCGCTGGCCGCTGGGCGCCGTCCGCGAGGTCGACCTGCACGTGACCGGGCGCACGGCCGGCTTCCCCTGGGCGGCCGCGCTGGCGGTGGAGGTGCTGGCCCCGGCGCCGCTGGGGCCGCTGCTGCTCGTCCACCACAAGCCGAGCTGGCAGTACGGCTACGCGCGCGAGCGGGAGCTCCAGGCGGTCGCCACCGCCCGCTTCGTCGAGGGCCTGGTGGCCGGTCGTGACCTCCCGGTGGTGCTGGCCGGCGACTTCGACGACCGGCCGGACTCAGCCAGCATCCGCTTCTGGACCGGCCGCCAGTCGCTGGAGGGCAGGAGTGTCTGCTACGAGGACGCCTGGGAGGCCGCCCACCCTGGCGAGGCCGGGCACACCTTCTCGCCCCGTAACCCGCTGGTCACCGCCGGCGAGATGGCCCTGGAACGGGGCCGGCGGATCGACTACGTGATGGTCCGCTGCGGGCCCCACGGCCCGGGGCTGGCCGTGGGCGGCTGCCGGCTGGCCTTCGACCAGCCGGTGGAGGGCGTCTGGGCCAGCGACCACTTCGGGGTCGTGGCCGACCTGGAGCTTCCGCGGCGGCGGCCCGGCGCCTGGGCCTGACCGGCCGGGAGGGCGCTCAGCGGGGGATGGCGGTGGCCTTGAACTCGTTGAGGTCGGGCCAGTCCTCGACCATGGTGAGGACGCGCTCCAGGGTCGAGCGGGCGGCCTCGGGGGAGGCGGGGCGGTCCATCAGGCGGACGAACACGGACCGGTGGGCGGTGACGAAGGTGGGCACGCCGAACACCCGGGCGGTGTCGACGGCCCAGGTGTGGTCGTCGGCCAGGGCGGCCGCGGGTCGGCCGCCGGCGACCAGCTTCTCGACCTCGCCGGGGTCGACGCCGGCCGAGGCCACGGCCGTGGCCAGGACCTCGGGGTCGTTCAGGTCGAGGCCCTGGTCGTGGCGGGCCGCGAACAGGGCCAGGTGGACGGCCGGGAACCGCTCGGGCAGCTCGTCACGGACGGCCAGGCCCCACTGGAGGGCCCGGACCCCGGAGCGGAGCTCGGCGCCGGGCTGCCAGACCGGCGCCTCGCCCTCCTCGAGATGGACCTGGGAGAGCGAGAAGGCCCGGAAGTCGACCTCGAACGGGTCCCCGGTCTCCAGGGCGCGCACGACCACCTCTGCCGCGTTCCTGGCGAACGGGCAGAGGTAGTCGTGGGTGATGGCGAAGCGGCGGGTCACGCCGCGACGAGGTCCTCCAGGCGGGCGCGGATCTCCGGGCTGCGCAGAGCAGCCAGGGCGTCGCGCTCGACCTGACGGGCCCGCTCGCGGGAGAAGCCCATGACCGCCCCGACCTCCTCCAAGGTGCGGGGGGTGCCCGAGTCGAGCCCGAAGCGCAGGATCAGCACCTGACGCTCCCGCTCCGGGAGGGCGTTCAGCACCTGCTCGAGGGCCTCGCGGCCGACCGCCTCGACGGCCAGCTCGTCGGGGCCGACGGCCGAGTCGTCCTCCAGGAAGTCCTGCAGGGCGGCCCCGTCGTCCCCGATCGGGGTGTCCAGCGAGGTGATCGCCTGGGCGGTGTCCTTGAGCCGGTGGACCTTCTCGGTCGGCATGTCCAGCTCGGTGGCCAGCTCCTCGTCGGTGGGCTCGCGGCCCAGGAGCTCATGCATCCGGGTCTGGGTCCGGCGCAGCCGCCCGACCTGCTCGTCCACATGGACGGGGAGGCGGATGGCCCGGGCGCCGCGGTCGGCGGCCCCCCGGGCGATGGCCTGGCGGATCCACCAGGTGGCGTAGGTGGAGAACTTGAACCCCTTGCGCCAGTCGAACTTCTCCACCGCCCGGAGCAGCCCGAGGTTGCCCTCCTGGACCAGGTCGCCCAGGGGCAGCCCGGTGGCCGAGAAGCGGCGGGCGATGGACACCACCAGGCGCAGGTTGGACTCGATCATCTTGCGGCGGGCCCATTCGCCCCGCTCGGCGACGGCGTCCAGGTCGGGGCGGGCCGGGTCATCAGGGTCAGTGTCGGCGAGCTTGAGCTGGGCCTCCAGGCCGGCCTCGTAGGCCTGGGACAGCTCGATCTCGTCCTCCTTGGTGAGCAGCGGGTGCCGACCGACCTCATCCAGATAGAGACGGAACGAGTCCGTCGTCTGGAGGTCGAGCAGCTGGTCCTGGTCCTTCATCGCACTCCTTGCGACAGCACGCAGATCGTTTCGGGTACATACGTCACGTTCAGTTTTGCCAACAACCATGTTCGCAAAACCTATTCCCGTCTACCAGGGGTTCTCGGAAGAAAGTGCATCCGAGGTGAGTGGGCAGAGGCCGGGAGCGCCTCAACACCGCCAACGGCGACCATATCACGCCGCTCGCCGGAAGGTGGGCGGTTTCCCACAATGGCCCAGCCGGCAGGGCCGGCCACTTCCGGCCGCACAGGAAGCTACGGTGACCAGGGGCCGCCCGCCCGGGCCCAGTCGACCCGGCCGTCGGAGGTCAGGGGCACGCCCTCCTCGGCCAGCCGGGCCCGCTGCTCGTCGGCCCCCGGGGTCCCCTTCATCGCCCCGTCGGCGTGGACGACCCGCCACCAGGGCACGTCCCCCGGGCAGCGGGCCATCGCCTGGCCGACCCCTCTGGCACCCCTGCTCACCCCGTAGTGGGCCTCGGCGAGCGTGCCGTAGGTGGTGGCCCGGCCTGGGGGCACGCGCCGGGCCAGGGCCCACACCGCGGCGCTGAAGCCGCCGTCGGCCGCCATCGCCTACCCGCCGGCCCGTTCCTGGAGGTCGGCCAGGTACTCGTGGACCAGCTGGATGGCGACCGAGCCCTCGCCGACGGCCGAGGCGACCCGCTTGATCGACCGGTAGCGGACGTCGCCGGCCGCGAACACCCCGGGCAGGCTGGTCTCCAGCGGCAGGGGCGGGCGCTCCAGCGGCCAGCCGCCCGGGAGCCGGCCGTCGCCCTGCAGGTCACGGCCGGTCAGCACGTAGCCCCGCTCGTCCCGCTCGACCACCCCCTCCAGCCAGTCGGTGCGCGGCTCGGCGCCGATCAGGACGAACACCGCCGATGCGGGCACCGTCCGGGTCGCGCCGGTGTGCCGGTCCCGCAGGGTGAGCCCCTCCAGGCGCTGGCGGCCGTGGCCCTCGACCACCTCGGTGTTGAGGACCACGGCGATGTTCGGGGTCGCGCGGACCTTCTGGACCAGGTAGTCGGACATGAACTCGCCCAGCCGCTGGTCGATGGTGACGATCGTCACCGAGGCGGCGTAGGCGGACAGGTGGACGGCGGCCTGCCCGGCCGAGTTGCCGGCCCCGACCACGAACACGTCCTCGCCCCGCATGGCCCGGGCCTCGCTGCCGGCGGCCCCGTAGAAGACCCCGGCGCCGTTGAGGGCCTCCAGGGACGGCACGCCCAGCCGGCGCCAGGCCACCCCGGTGGCCAGGATCACCACCTTGGCGACGACCTCGGCGCCGTCCGACAGGCGCACCAGCCGGTCGTTCCCACTGGCCCGCAGGCCGGTCGCGGACTGGGACAGGATCAGGTCGGCCCCGAACAGCCAGGCCTGCTGGACGGCCCGCTGGGTCAGCTCGTCGCCGCTCAGCCCGTACGGGAACCCCAGGTAGTTGCGGATGTGGGAGCTGGTCCCGGCCTGCCCTCCCGGGACGGCCGGCTCCAGCACCTGGGCGGCGAAGCCCTCGGAGGCGGCGTAGACGGCCGCGGCCAGGCCGGCCGGACCGGCCCCGACGATCAGGACGTCGCAGCCGCCGGCGGCCGGGCTGGTCCGCATGCCCAGGGCGGCGGCGACCTCGGCGTTGGTCGGGTCGACCAGGACAAGGCCGCGGCGGAACAGCACCACCGGCAGGCGGCTGCCGTCCTCGCCGGCCTGCTCCAGCAGGCGACGACCCTCGGGCGACTCGTCGGGGTAGAAGCCGTAGGGGATGCCGACCCTGGCCAGGGTGTCACGCAGCTCGTGGGAGCGGGCCGCCCAGCGCCGGCCGACGATCTGGATGGCCTCGGTGGAGGGGGCACGGGACTTCTCCCAGGCGGCCAGGAACTCGCTCACCGGCAGGTACAGGTACTGCTCGATCGGCAGCCAGGGCCGGAACAGCACGTAGTCGACCTGGCCGAGGGTCATGGCCCTGACCACCGGCTCGCCCGAGGTCCACTCGCCCCGGTGCTCCAGCAGCACCCGCTTGGCCGACGGCTGCAGCTCATGGGCCCGCAGGAGCAGGGCCAGCCCGTCCAGGTCCTGCATCCGCCTGGCCGCGATCACCAGGGCCACCGGGTCGGGACCCGTGGCCAGCCGCTCCATGGTGGCCAGGGCGGCGGCGGGGGAGCGCTCGGCCAGGATCCGGTAGCCGCCCCCGAAGCGCCGTTCCAGGTCGCCGGCCAGCGCGTCCAGCAGCTGCTGGTGGTCGGCGACGACCAGGATGATGGGGCCTGATCCATGTGGGGGGAGCCCGCTCCCCCCACGGCCCCCCAGAACCTGCGACCCTGCCATGGTCAGGGAGTCCCTTCGCTTACCCGTCCTCGGCCGCCAGCCTGGCCTGCTCCTCCTTGGAGAGCAGGTCGGTGCCCATGGCGTGGAAGCCGCCGTCGACGTGGATCAGCTCGCCGCACACCCCCCGCGACCAGTCGGAGAACAGCCACAGGGCGACCCGGGCGACCACCGTCGGGTCGCCGACGTCCCAGCCCAGCGGGGCCCGCTTGGACCAGGCGTCGGCCAGCAGGCTGAACCCGGGGATGCCCTTGGCGGCCATGGTGCGGATCGGGCCGGCGCTGATGGCGTTGACCCGGACCTGCTTGGCCCCGAGGTCGCGGGCCAGGTAGCGGGTGACCGACTCCAGGGCGGCCTTGCAGACGCCCATCCAGTCGTAGACCGGCCAGGCGACCCGGGCGTCGAAGTCGAGGGTGACCACCGAGGCGTGGTGGTTCTCGAGCACCGGCAGCAGGCCGGCGGTCAGCTCCTTGAGCGAGAAGGCCGAGACCTGGAAGGCGGTCGAGGCCGACTCGTAGGGGGTGTTGAGGAAGTTGCCCCCGAGCGCGTCGGCCGGGGCGAAGGCGATGGCGTGGAGCACGCCGTCGACCTGGCCCCAGCGGCCGGCCAGCTCGTCGTTGACCGCCCGGACGTCCTCGGGCTTGTTGACGTCCAGCTCCAGGACGTCGACCTCGCGGGGCAGCCGCCTGGCCGTCCGCTCGGTCAGCGAGCGGGTGCGGCCGAAGCCGGTGAGCACCACCTCGGCCCCGTTGTCGAGGGCCTCGCGGGCCACCGCGTAGGCGATCGACCCGGGCGTCAGCACCCCGGTGATCAGCAGTCGCTTGCCGTCGACGAGCACGGGGGCGGTCCTCCTCGGGGGGCGTCCAGGCGATGAGCCGCATTCTAGACGCCAACGGGGGGCGGCCATCGGGCCGCCCCCCGGTTCACGACTGTGTTGCGCGTCAGTGCGTCAGGCGCTCGGTCATGAGCGAGATCACGTTGCCGCGGTCGTCGAAGTCGCGGACCACCGCGAACTGCGCCGTCTCCCGGGAGGCGAGCCTGCCCCCCGCATCCAGGTAGGAGAGGCGCTCGGCGCTGCCTGGCGCTGGCTCCTCGGCCACTTCCGAGTCCGGTGGAATTGCCACTGGCATCCCTCCTCGGGGCGAGGCACAACTTGCCCCTCACGGTGTACCACCTTCTGGAGGGTTTCGAAAGCCCGCAGACGGGTGGCCCTGCTGGGCGCATGGGTAGTCAATTCGGGCCATATCGGGGCGGGATTCGGATAGTCCGTCCTACAACTACCTGTGTCGCCATCTCCGTAGTTCCCCTGATGTTCCGTTTGGGAACAGCGCAGTACGTTCACGCTGTCATCGCCGGTGGCGACCGAACGGGAGCGGTCCCCTGGCGATCCGGAAGCGCCGCCTCCCCCCGGGCGGCACCCGCAAGGGCCGGAACCCTCACAGGTTCCGGCCCTTGTGTATTGAAACCCCGGACCTGCGCTCCCCGGTTCCGGGGGCTTGTGTATTGGCCCCACCGAGACGAGTAGGATCTGGAGGGTCGGGCGCAACGACGCGGGAGACACTGGCATGGACCAGACCGACGAGCAGGTTCGGCTGCTCGGCGAGGACGGGACGCTCCTCCAGCACGACACCTACAAGGTCGACCTGACCGACGAGGACCTCTGCGACCTGTACCGCCAGCTGGTGGTGGTGCGGCGCATCGACGTCGAGGGCAACAACCTCCAGCGTCAGGGCCAGCTCGGCATCTGGGCACCCTGCCTGGGCCAGGAGGCGGCCCAGGTCGGCAGCGCCAGGGCGCTGCGGCCGGACGACTTCGTGTTCCCCTCCTACCGCGAGCACGGCGTCGTCTACGTCCGGGCCGGCATGGAGGTGCTGTCGGTCCTCGGCCTCTACCGCGGGGCCAACCTGTCCGGCTGGGACCCCCAGCGCCACAAGCTGGCCCAGTACTCGATCCCCATCGGCACCCAGGCCCTGCATGCCGTCGGCTACGCCATCGGGGCCAAGTGGGACGGGGCCGAGGTCTGCGCCGTGGCCTACTTCGGCGACGGCGCGACCAGCGAGGGCGACGTCAGCGAGGCGTTCAACTTCGCCGCCGTGCACAGCGCCCCGGTGGTGTTCTTCTGCCAGAACAACCAGTGGGCGATCTCGGTGCCGCTGGCCAAGCAGATGGCCGGGCCCGTCTACAAGCGGGCCTTCGGCTTCGGCTTCCCCGGGGTCCAGGTGGACGGCAACGACGTCCTGGCCGTGTACGCGGTGACCAGGGCGGCGGCCGAGCGGGCCCGCGACGGGGCCGGGCCGACCCTGATCGAGGCCATCACCTACCGGCTGGGGGCCCACACCACCACCGACGACCCGACCCGCTACCGGACCTCCGACGAGCTCGACATGTGGAAGGCCCGCGAGCCGATCGGCCGCTACCGGGCCTTCCTGGAGCGGGCCGGGCTCTGGACGGAGGCGCTCGAGGGCGAGGTCCAGGCCGAGGCCGACCGGGTGGCGGCCGAGGTCAGGGCCACGGTCGAGCACATGCCCGACCCGCCCCTCTCCGACCTGGTCGACCACGTCTACGCCGACCCGCCGGCCACCCTGATGGCCCAGTGGCGCCAGCTGGAGGAGTTCGAGGCCCAGTTCCAGGCCGAGGGTTGAGGGAGGCACCGATGGCGCAGATCACCATGGCCAGGGCGCTCAACACCGCCCTGCGCGACGCCATGGAGGCCGACGACCGGGTGGTCCTGCTGGGCGAGGACGTCGGCACCCTCGGCGGGGTCTTCCGCATCACCGACGGCCTGCTCAAGGACTTCGGCGAGCAGCGGGTGATGGACACCCCGCTGGCCGAGTCGGCGATCATGGGGGTCAGCATCGGGCTGGCCCTGCGCGGCTACCGGCCGGTGCCCGAGATGCAGTTCGACGGCTTCAGCTACCCGGCCCTCGACCAGATCATCAGCCACCTGGCCAAGTACCGGAACCGCTCGGCCGGCACCCAGCCCATGCCGGTGGTCTGCCGCATCCCCTACGGCGGGGCCATCGGGGCCGTCGAGCACCACTCCGAGAGCCCCGAGGCCATCTACGGCCACACCGCCGGCCTCAAGGTGGTCACCCCGTCCTCGGCCGCCGACGCCTACTCGCTGCTGCGCCAGTCGATCGAGAGCGACGACCCGGTGATCTTCCTCGAGCCCAAGCGGCGCTACTGGGCCAAGCAGGAGGTCGACCTGCCGGTCTCGACCGAGCCGATCGGCAAGGCCAGGGTGCTGCGGGAGGGCAGCGACCTGACCCTGGTCGCCTACGGCCCCATGGTCAAGGTGGCCATGGACGCCGCCGAGGCCGCCCAGGAGGAGGGCGTCGGCTCGCTCGAGGTCATCGACCTGCGCAGCCTGGTCCCGCTGGACGACGCCACCCTGGTCGCCTCGGCCGCCAAGACCGGCCGCATGGTGGTCGTCCACGAGGCCCCCCAGTTCCTCGGCATGGGCGCCGAGGTCGCGGCCCGGGTCAGCGAGGCCGCCTTCTTCCACCTGGAGGCGCCGGTGCTGCGCTGCACCGGCCTCGACATCCCGTACCCGCCGGCCCGGCTCGAAGAGGCCCACCTGCCCGGCGTCGACCGGGTCCTCTGGACCGTCCAGCGGAGCCTCGACTTCTAGTGCAGGAGGAGATTGGGTCCTGATGGCCGAGCGCGAGTTCAAGCTTCCGGACCTGGGCGAGGGGCTCACCGACGGCGAGGTGGTGCGGTGGCTGGTCGCCGTGGGCGACGCCATTGCCCTCAACCAGCCGATCGTCGAGATCGAGACGGCCAAGGCGGTGGTCGAGATCCCGGCCCCGTACGCCGGCACGGTGGTCAAGCTGCACGCCGGCGAGGGCGAGTCCCTGGACGTCGGCGCCCCGCTGATCAGCGTCGACACCGCCGGGGGGGCCGCCCCGGCGGCCGCCGCCTCTGCCACGGCGGCCCCGGCCCCGGTGGCGGCGGCGCCGGAACCTGAACCGGAGCTTCAGGCCACCCTGGTCGGGCCGGGAGAGCGCCAGCAGGTCCGCCGGCGCCGGATCGGCGGCCACGCCCGCAGCCCCAACGGCCCGGCGACCACCGCCCCGGCCCCGGCCGCCCAGCGCCCGCGGGCCACCCCGCCGGTGCGCCGCTACGCCAAGGACCGCGGGGTCGACCTGACCGCCCTGGTCGGCACCGGCCGCGACGGCCGCATCACCCGCGAGGACGTCGACGGCGCCCTCGACGGCGGCCAGGACGGCGGGCAGCCGGCCGCCGCGCCCGCGGCCCTCCAGCCGCGCGACCGGGGCGAGGAGCGGATCCCGGTTCGCGGCACCCGCCGCCAGATCGCGGCCGCCATGACCGCCTCGGCGTTCTCGATCCCCCACGTCACCGAGTTCCTCACCGTCGACGCGACCCGCCTGATGGAGCTGCGGGAGCGCCTCCGCGCCCTCCCGGCGGCCGACGGCCTCAAGCTGACCCCGCTGGCCGTGGTGGCCAGGGCACTGTGCGCCGCCCTCCGCTCCTACCCGCTGATGAACTCCTCCTGGGACGACGACGCCCAGGAGATCGTGGTCAAGGGCCGGGTCAACCTGGGCATCGCCACCGACACCCCCACCGGGCTGCTGGTCCCCAACATCAAGGACGCCGACACCCTCGGCATCCTCGACCTGTCCCGCGAGCTGACCCGCCTGACCGCCCTGGCCAGGGAGCGCAGGGCCGCCCCGGCCGACCTCACCGGCGGCACCATCACCATCACCAACGTCGGCGGCTTCGGGGTCGAGACCGGCACCCCGATCATCAACAAGCCCGAGTGCGCCATCCTGGCCACCGGCCTGATCGCCCCCCGCCCCTGGGTGGTCGACGGCCAGCTCGCCGTCCGCCAGCTCATGACCACCTCGGTCTCCTTCGACCACCGCATCGTCGACGGCGCCTACGCCGCCCAGTTCCTCGCCCACCTCCGCGACCTGCTCGAGGACCCCGCCCTCCTGAGCGCGTTCTAGGGGCCGCCGCGCCGCACCCCTGCCCGCCGCCGGTGGAGCATCCTGCCGGTGCCTGGCACGGTACTGCG
>OBLS010000217.1_pt1 | contig 18822 bp, 15 predicted proteins | sample 1519901 | NCBI WGS metagenome assembly OBLS01 (sample SAMEA3113585, study PRJEB22503) | soil metagenome | reverse complement strand
CGGAGTCGAGGATGGGGCCGTCTCGGGATCCCTTCCGGGTGTTCGATGACCCGGCGGCCCAGGACGATGGGCTGGTCGAGGACGAAGGGAGCGACGACGAGGCGGGGCCAGAGGCCAACCTCGGCGTCCGTACCACCCCCGAGGCCTAACGCTGCCAAGGCGTCGGGGCGCTCGACCGAGTCGATGCCTTGGGGCCACCGCGCCCATCGACGCCACCCGACCGAGTGGCAGCGGATTCGTCGGTTCAGCCAGCGTGGCGCCAGAGGCTGGTGACCAGGGGGTCACCAGCGACTCCAGCAGCGCACCACATGCGGCCCCCTGTCCCCCGGCCAGGCCCTGGGATGACAGTCTGGCCCCCTGCTGGTCATCTAGTCGTTCAGGGCTTGAAGTCGTGACGTTTGTGACAGGTTTCATGATGCGGTTCCGAGGCGGGCGTTGGCGCTACAGCTTCAGTGGCTTCCCGTCGTTCATCACCTGCAGCGTCGAGCTCTCTCTTGCTCGAGCTGCTCGAGCTGCTCGAGCTGCCGGTGGTGAATGGACATCCGGCCGCCGAGAGCAACTTCTCGTGCACCGACACGGCGACCTTTGGGGCGCACCTGGAGCAGGTAGTCGATGGCTGCGACAGCTTCAGCCATCGCGCCCCGGCCCGCACCGCCAGCACCCGGGATGTCACCGTTTTCGCGGTAGCCTCCACTGCAAGGTGGGAGCGACTCGGTGGTGGACAGTGGGGCAGGCGAACGGCTGGGACAAGGCGGCGGTGCAGGAACTGCGTGGCGCGGTCTATCGGGGTGACGGCCAGGCCGTGCTTGCAGCGCTCCGCGAGCGGCCGCTCGAGTCGGTGCTGCAGCTGGCCGGCGACGGGTTGCTGGTGGCGCTGCGGCAGCAGACGAGAGGCGCCCGGGAGCTGGCCGGCGCCTGCCTGGATGCCCTGCGCGAGCGTATGGCCGAGGGCGACGAGGAGCTGGCCGAGGAGCTGGCGGCGGCCCTCGGGGGTGCGGTACTCATGCGCCGGCCGGTCCCGGTCGAGCTGGACGAGCTGTCGGGCTGGCTGGAGAGAAGCCCGGTCGACGGCGGCGGCCGGCTGGATGTTGAGACCGGGGAGATCTGGTCGGCCGAGACGGAGGGCCTCCACGGCGGCGAGGATCTCGGGCTGGGCGAGGCTGAGCCAGCTGACTTCGAGGATCCCGACCGTTGGCTGTGGATCGACTGCCTCGGCTCGGGGGCCGCCTACCGGGACATGGTTGACTTCGCCGCCACCGTGACCGACTCGGTGCTGGCCGACCGTCTAGACGTCGCGCTGGACGGGCGCGGCGCCTTTCGCCGCTTCAAGGACGTTCTGGATCGCGATCCCTATGAGCTGACCCGCTGGCACGTCTTCTCCGGCGACCGCCGATGCGGGCGGGCCCGGGCGTGGCTGGCCATGCACGCCCTCAAGCCCGCCCTGCGGGCCTGATCCGCGGTCCGGTGCTTGCTGTTCACGCGCTCTGGTCGGCCTCCGGCCGGCTGTGCCTGTGGGCGGAGGACCCGGCGCTGCCGGCCACCGCCCCGCCCAGGCGGGGTCGCCCCGCCAGGGTGCCGCAGCCCCGCCTGCACCCGTTCGCCTGCCCGACGCCGGGGCTGCGCGAGCTGCTCGGCGACGACTGGCCCGAAGGCGCGGCCGTCGACGCCGAGCTCACGCTGCTGCTCCCGAGCAGCCGGCGTGGGCCGCTCGCGTCCCCTGAGCTGGTACGCGGGCAGGCGCTGGCACCCGAGTCCCCGGCCGGCCTCGCCCCCTGGCAGGTCCCCGCCCTCGCCATTGCCCCAGGAGCGGCCGTCGACCTGCTGCTGGCCCCACCCGGGGCGTTCAGGGCGGGCGCCTCCCTGCGGTACCTGGCTGAGGTCGCCAACCTGGCCTGCGCACTGGCCGCGGCCGGGCGGGTCCTGCCCGCGCTGGTCGAGGAGGGCGGCCACCTAGCCGCCCGCTGGCGGCCGCTGCCTGCACCCGCCGACGCTGGGCAGCTGGCCCTGTTGGCCCGCACGATGCCCCCGAGCTGCCGGGCCGAGCGGACCACCAGCCGGTCGGCGGCGGACGGCCCCGAGTTGGAGGGCTGCCCCCCGCAGGTGGTGCTCGGGGCGGCCCTTGAGGCGCTGACCGATGCGGTCGTCCGGGAGGCGTTGGCGGGTCGCTCCCTCCTCCCGAGCAAGCCGGGACGGCTCCCGGCCCACCTCCGGGCCACGACGGCCTGGCTGGGCGCGCTCACCGCGGCCACCCCGGTGGTCGACGCCGGCCCGGCCGAGCTGGCCAAGCTGGCGCGGGCGCTCGAGGAGTGGCGACGCTCCGGGCTGCCCGCCGCCGGGGGCGTACGCACCTGCTTCCGGCTGCTCCCACCCGGCGACGGCCGCCACCCGGACCAGGCGCCACCCGATGTGGTCTGGCGGCTGGAGCTGCTGCTCCAAGGCGCCGATGACCCCAGCCTGCTGGTCCCGGCGGCCGAAGTGTGGCGCGCGGGTAGCGGTCTCGCCCTGGCCAGCGGCCGGGTCGAGCATCCGCAGGAGCGCCTGCTGGCCGACCTGGGCCGGGCGACCCGGCTGTACCCGGAGCTGGAGCGGGCGCTCGCCGAGCGCCGGCCGGTCGCGCTCGACCTCGACACCGAGGGCGCGTACCGCTTCCTGCGGGAGGCCGCCTCGCTGCTCGCCCAGGCCGGCTTCGGCGTGCTGACCCCGTCGTGGTGGCGGTCGGGTTCGGCCCGCCTCGGGCTCAAGCTGACCGCCCGACCCACACAGGAGGCGGACTCGGCCACGGCTGCCCCCGGCGGGATGGGGCTCGAGAGCCTGGTCGACTACCGGTGGCAGCTTGCCCTCGGCGACGACCCCCTCCCGGCCGAGGAGCTGCGTGAGCTCGCCCGGCTCAAGCTGCCGCTGGTGCGGGTCCGCGGCCGATGGGTGGAGCTGGACCCGGAGGAGCTGGACCGCGCGCTCGGGTTTCTTGAGCGGCAGGCCCCAGCCCGCCCGGATGGCGCCGGTGAGATGAGTGCCGCCGAGCTGCTGCGGATCGCGCTCGGGCTCGAGGCCACCGAGGCGGGTCTCCCCGTGGTGGCGGTCGACGCCCAGGGTTGGATCCGCGACCTGCTGGCCGCCGCCGACCGCCGTCTGGAGTCGATGGCGACCCCGCCCGGCTTCCACGGCCGCCTGCGCCCCTACCAGGAGCGCGGCCTTGCCTGGCTCAGCTTCCTCGGCCACCTCGGGCTTGGCGCCTGCCTGGCCGACGACATGGGCCTGGGCAAGAGCCCGACCACCCTTGCGCTGCTGGCGGCTGAGCGTACGGCGGGGGCGTCGCCCGGCCCGACCCTGCTCGTGTGTCCCATGTCGGTGGTCGGCAACTGGCAGCGGGAGGCCGAGCGGTTCACGCCCGAGCTGGCGGTCCACGTCCACCACGGGGCCGAGCGCCTGACCGGGCCGGCCTTCAGGGAGACCGCCGAGCAGGCCGACCTGGTCGTCACGACCTACGCCCTGGCCGCCCGCGACCGCGACGCGCTGGCCGAGGTCCCCTGGGCGCGAATCGTGCTCGACGAGGCGCAGAACGTGAAGAACAGCGCGGCCAGACAGTCACAGGCGGTCCGGTCCCTGCGCGCGCCCCGGAGGGTGGCGCTGACGGGCACCCCGGTGGAGAACCGGCTGGCCGAGCTGTGGTCGATCATGGAGTTCCTCAACCCTGGGCTGCTCGGCTCCGCGCGGGCGTTCCGCGCCCGGTTCGCGGTCCCGGTCGAGCGCTTCCACGACGAGGACGCGGCCACGCTGCTCAAGCGTCTCACCGGCCCGTTCATGCTGCGCCGGGTCAAGACCGACCGCTCGGTCATCGCCGACCTGCCAGCCAAGCTGGAGATGAAGGTGTACTGCAACCTGACCCGCGAGCAGGCCACGCTCTACCAAGCGGTCGTGGACGACATGCTGGCCAGGGTGGAGCAGAGCGAGGGCATCGAGCGCAGGGGCCTGGTGCTGGCGACGATGCTGAAGCTCAAACAGGTCTGCAACCACCCGGCCCAGCTGCTGGCCGACGCCTCCGGCCTGGGCGGACGCTCGGGCAAGCTAGAGCGGCTGGAGGAGCTGCTGGAGGAGGCGCTCACGGCTGGCGACAAGGCGCTGGTGTTCACCCAGTTCGCCGAGTTCGGGCAGCAGCTGCAGCGCCATCTGGCCATCCGCTTGGACCGGGAGGTCCTGTACCTGCACGGCGGCACCCCGAAGAAGGCCCGCGACCAGCTGGTTACGCGGTTCCAGGGTGACGGCGGGCCGGCGCTGTTCCTGCTGTCGCTCAAGGCGGGCGGCACCGGGCTGAACCTCACCGCCGCCAACCACGTCGTCCACTTCGACCGCTGGTGGAACCCGGCGGTTGAGGACCAGGCCACCGACCGGGCGTTCCGGATCGGCCAGCGCCGCGACGTGCAGGTCCGCAAGCTGGTCTGCGTGGGCACGCTGGAGGAGCGCATCGACCGGATGATCGAGGAGAAACGGGGGCTGGCCGCCCGCATCGTCGGCACCGGGGAGGCGTGGCTCACCGAGCTGTCGACCGGCGAGCTGCGGGAGCTGGTCGCGCTGCGCGCCGAGGCGGTGGTCGAGTGAGCGGCTGGTACCCGCCGCCGTCGCGCCCCCGCCCGGTCGAGGGCGGGCTGAAGGCTCGCAGCCGGCGCGGCGCGATCGGGGAGACCTGGTGGTCCAGGCGGTTCATCGACCTGTTGGAGTCGTTCCGCCTGGGCGGCCGCCTGGATCGTGGGCGCCGCTACGCGCGGGCCGGGCAGGTGCTCGACCTCCAGGTGGCGGCCGGGCTGGTGAGCGCCCGGGTGCAGGGCTCGCGGGTTCGGCCCTACCGGGTGCGGCTGGAGACGCCGGTGCTGGCCGCACCCGACTGGGAGCGGGTCGAGCAGGCCATGGCCGGCCGGGCGGCGTTCGCAGCCAGGCTACTCGCGGGCGAGATGCCCCACGACATCGAGGAGGCGTTCGCCGCCGCCGGGGTGTCGCTGTTCCCGGCCTCGCCCCGGAACCTGGCCAGCTCGTGCTCCTGCCCGGACTGGTCCAACCCGTGCAAGCACGTCGCCGCCGTCTACTACCTGCTCGCCGAGGCGTTCGACGACGACCCGTTCCTGATCTTCGCCTGGCGGGGCCGGACCAGGGGCCAGTTGCTCGGCCGCCTGCGCACGCTGCGGGACGGCGATACCAGCCCGGCCGAAGCACCCCGGACGTCCGAGGCCGGCGGGCCGGACCCGGACGACGGCGGCGGGCTGGTCCCGCCGGTCGCGGCGCCGCCACTGGCCGATTGCCTCGACCGCTTCTGGTCGGCGGGCGACCTTGGCGCGCTCCGGGTCCGCCCGCGGGCAGCTGAGGTCCCCGACGCGCTGTTGCGCCAGCTCGACCCGCCAGCGGTGGACGTGGCGGGCCGGGATCTTGCCGAGCTGCTTGCCCCCGCCTACCGGATCTTGACCGTTGCCGCCGAGCGCCGCGCGCTCGCAGAGGACACTGGGTAACTCCCACGAAGAGCAGGAGTACGCACCGACCAGCCACAGGAGCGTCACGGCAGAAGCCGTTGGTTCGAACCCAACCACGCCCACTTTGGTCGAGCGTCTCCCGGGTGTTGCCCTGAGTTCCAGGTACCGGTGGTTGACGGCAGGGGGTGGCCGCGTGCCCTTCACAATGCACCGGCCGACACGCCGAACAGACACTGATCAGCCGTCGGCGCCGCCGAGGTGCAGGCTGTCGTGGGGCGAGGGTCAGGGCCGCGCCGGGCGGGGAACCGCCCTCTTCCTGGCAATCTGGTCACACATGCTGCACCCGGCAAATATGGGACGATACGCCGATGAGCGTGCCCGCCGACGGTGGGAGCCTGAAGCCAGGAGACCCACCACGAGCCCGTCGCCGCCGTGTGCTGATCCGCCTGCTGCTTGCCGCTGTCACGGCGGCGGTGTTGCTCGTCGGGGCCACCACCGGGCTGTTCTTGGAGCGGCAGCGGACCTATGACCGAAACATCCAGCGGATCTCTGGCGCCTTTCCGGCCGAGGCGGACCGCCCGGCCCACGCTGCGGGCCGGGCCCAGAACTGGCTGCTGGTCGGCTCCGACCGCCGGGCCGCCCAGGCCACGACCGGCCTGGACGCGAACGAGCCGCTGTGGCGCTACGGCGCGCAGCGCGCAGACACCATCATCCTGGTCCACCTCCCGGCTGACCGCGGCCGCATCTACCTGGTCTCGTTCCCGCGTGACGCCTGGGTGCCGATCCAGGGCCAGGGGAACGCCAAGCTGAATGCCGCCTTCTCGTTCGGCGGCCCGCCGCTGCTCATCGCCACCGTCGAGCGGCTGACCGGGGTCCGCGTCGACCACTTCGCGATCCTCGACTTTGAGGGCTTCAGGTCCATGACCGACGCGCTGGGCGGGGTGACCGTGCGGGTGGCCCGGACGGTCAGGGACCCGGCTCGGAAGGTGGTCTGGCCGGCTGGGACGCAGCATCTGGACGGGGCGCGAGCGCTGGACTTCGTGCGCCAGCGCCACAACCTGCCCGGTGGCGACCTGGGCCGCATCAAGCGCCAGCAGGCCTTCCTCAAGGCGCTGGCCGGCCAGGTGGTGGACCGGGGTACGCTGGCCAACCCGCTCAAGCTCAACGCCTTCTTGGAGGCCTCGACCAAGGCCGTGAGTGTGGACGAGTCACTTACCATCTCCAGGCTCCGCTCGCTGGCCCTGCAGTTCCGTTCGCTGGGTGCGGGCGACGTCGTCTTTGTGACTGCCCCGGTCGCCGGGATGGGGACCGAGGGTCGCCAGAGCGTGGTCTACCTGGACCGGACGGAGGGCAGGCGGCTGAATCAGGCGCTGCGGACCGACACGGTCGCGGGCTACCTGGCCGGCGCTGGTGGCACCCTCAACCAGGTCGACGAGGTGCACTGACCCAAGGTGCCTGCCTGGCATGTGTGGCGCTCCTTGGGACACAGGGGCAGGGAATCGGCCGCTCCGTGATGCGCGTTACCGCCCTCGTGCCTTCATTCTTCAGCGGTTGGCGGCGGCGAGTCTCACCGGTCCTACAAATGAATGCCGCGAGACCTTCTTCGGGTCATTCCCTGGTTGGATCGCGGAGGCTCTAAGATCGGGCGACGGTGTGCCGGCCGCGGCAAACGCCTCAACGCCGAGGGCGGCATGGCGGAGTTGATGGACTTCGAGCTACTTGAGCGATGACGCCAGAGGAGATCCTCGACACCTGCCGGACTCAGGCCGTCCGCCTCGTCCGGTTCCTTTATTGCGACAACGGCGGCGTCATCCGCGGCAAGGCCACCCACGTGGAGCGGCTGGGCGACCGGATCCGCACCGGGATCGGTCTCACGGTAGCCATGCAGGCCATGAACTCCTTGGACCAGCTCCAGCCCGTCGAGGGGATGGGCCCAGTGGGGGAGATCCGCCTGGTACCCGATCCCGAGACCTTCACGGTCCTGCCGTATGCGCCGCACACCGCAGCGATGCTCGCCGACCATGTGCGGCTGGACGGGCAGCCGTATGAGGCCGGGCCGCGTAACTTCCTCAAGCGGATGGCAGCCCGCCTGGCCGAGCGGGGCATGGTCCTGTCGTGTGCCGTGGAGAACGAGTGGAGCCTGGCCAGCCAGCGGGACGGCCGCTATGTCCCGGTCGACGAGAGCCTGTGCTTTTCCACGGTCGGGATGGCCGCCTCGGCCGAGGTGACCGACGCGACCGTGGTGGCCCTCGGCGAGCAGGGCATCCAGGTGGAACAGTACTACGCCGAGCTGGGGCATGGGCAGCAGGAGCTGTCGGTGGCGCCCCGACCGGCGGTCCGGGCCGCCGACACCCAGATCCTGGTGCGCGAGACCATCCGGGGCGTGGCGGCCCGATCCGGCCTGGTGGCGTCCCTTGCCCCCAAGCCATGGCCGGACCAGGCCGGGAACGGGGCGCACATCCACTTCAGCCTGTGGGACGGCGACGGCCAACGCAACCTCTTCCACGACCCCGCGGGCAGGTTCGGGCTGTCGAGGACGGCGGAGCAGTTTGTCGCCGGCGTGCTGACCCATGTTCCCGGGCTGCTGGCGCTCACGGCCCCTTCGGTCAACTCCTACCACCGGCTGCTGCCCAAGCACTGGAGCTCGGCGTTTGTGTGCTGGGGCCCGGACAACCGGGAGGCGACGGTGCGGGTGCCGTCGACGTTCTGGGGGATGGAGCAGGCCTCCACCAACCTGGAGTTCAAGCCGACCGACGCCTCCTGCAACCCCTACCTTGCCTTCGGCGCCTTGATTGCCGCGGGCCTGGACGGGATCGAGCGCGAGCTGGAAGCTCCCGAGCCCCTGGCGGTGGATCCCGCCACGCTGCTGGACCGGGAGCGTGAAGCGGCCGGGGCGCATCGGTACCCGACGACGCTCCAGGAGTCCATCAGGTTCCTCGAGCGCGACCAGGTCCTCCTCCAGGCGCTGGGCGACCTGCTGGCCCGTTCCTATCTGGCCGTTCGGCGGTCCGAGTGGGAAGCCTACTCGGCAATGGCGGAGGAGGACCGGTTCCGGGCCCACTTCCTGAAGTACTAGGCCGATGCCGGACCTCGACCCCAACAGGCCTACCCGAGGTACCTTCGCGTCCGTCAGCGGGATGCCACTGGTCGACCATCACTGCCACGGGGTGGTCCCCGGTGACCTGGACCGTCGGCCCTTCGAGGGGTTCCTCACCGAGGGGTTCGACCCTGCGCCGGAGGGAACGAGCCACTTCGACGCCCCGGTGGGGCTGGCCATCCGGCGCTGGTGCGCCCCGGTGCTGGGTCTGCAGCCGCTGCCGTCCCCCGACGACTATCTGACCCGGCGGGCGGAGCTGGGCGCCGAGGAGGTCCACCAGCGGTTCCTGCAATCGGCCGGGCTGGAGGCCCTGCTGGTGGAGACCGGCCACATCATGGGGGCCGACCTCCTGGAGCCGGCGGCCATGGGGCGGCTGGCGGCCGCGCCGGCCCACCAGGTCGTGCGGCTGGAGACCGTTGCCGAGGTGGTGGCGCGCCAGGGCGTGGACGCCGCCGCCTACCCCGACGCCTTCGCCCGGGCCTTGGAGGCGGCGGCGGCGGGCGCCGTCGGGCTGAAGACCGTGGTCGCCTACCGCGGCGGCTTCGGGCTGGACCCCACGCGGCCCTCGACCAGCGAGGTCGTGGACGCAGCAGACCGGTGGCTGTCGAAGCACGGGGCACCCCGCCTCGAGGATCCCGTCCTCCTGCGCCATGGCATCTGGACCGGGGCTGAGCTAGCTCGGGACCGGGGCCTGCCCCTGCAGATCCACGCCGGGTACGGCGACCCCGACCTCACCCTCCACCTGGTCAACCCCTCGCTGCTCACCGACCTCGTCCGGGCCCTCGGGCAGCTGGGGGTCGATGTGGTCTTCCTGCACTGCTATCCCTACCACCGTGAGGCCGCCTACCTCGCGGCGGTCTTTCCCCACGTGTACTTCGACGTCGGGCTGGCCCTCCACTACACCGGGCCAAGCGCCATTCGGATCCTGACCGAGGCCATGGAGCTGGCGCCGTTCACCAAGCAGCTTTATTCCTCCGATGGCTTCGCGCTGGCCGAGTTCCATTACCTTGGTGCCCTGTTGTTCCGTCGCAACCTGGCAGCGATCCTCGGGGACTGGGTTGGCCGCGAGGAGTGCTCGGCGGCCGACGCAAACCGCATCGCCGAACTCCTCGGCCGCGCGAACGCCCACCGGATCTACCCCATAGGCGATGGCTGACATGGCTGACCAGACCGCACCCTTCCAACAGCTCGACTTCCTGTACACACCCAGCCGCGACGTGGCCACAGATCTTGTGTACTTCACCGAGGTCCTGGGCGGACGCGTGGTCTTCGCGGTCGAGGCGATGGGCACCAGGGTCGCCGCCGTCCAGTTCACCACGGGTCCCCCGCTGGTGCTCCTGGCCGACCACGTCGAGGGTGAACGCCCCATCCTCGTGTACCGGGTGGCCGACCTGGGCGCCGCCCTGGCCGGGCTTGAGGCCCGGGGCTGGCGGCGGCAGCGCAGCGTGGAGATCCCTCACGGGCCGTGCTGCTCGTTTCGAACGCCGGGCGGCCACCGGATCGCGTTGTACCAGCTGACTCGACCCGAGGTCGTCGCCCACTTCAATGGACGGCGGGATTTCTAAGCGCTCCCGACTGTCGACGTTTGCACGTTCCGCATGATGGTGTCCTGCCAGTGCTCCGGCAGGCTGGCGCACGCTCGGGCACGCTCGTCAGCTTGCCGATCCGTCCTGCACGACCTGCTCGGGGATGGAGGCGAGCGGCACGACCAGCAGCGCCACCACGGGGAGCCCAAGGGTGAGCGTGCTTGGGATCACCAAGGCCGTCACCATCAGGACCCAGCCGAGGATGCGCAGGCCAAGCGCTTGGCCTCCTCGCCAGGCCAGGAGGCCGGCGACGTACACGACGCCTCCCAGGCTCACCGCGGCGCCGATCATCCAGCCCAGCATGTGCGCGTGGTCGTCACCGCCAAGCTGCAGGCCGAGCACAGCGATCCCCACAGCGCCCACGGCGGTGGCCAGCATGCCGGCGGCCAGCCGCACCCGGTGCTGGCCGGGCTCACTGAGCCGGAGGATCCACGGCCCACCTCGACGGCCGAATGCCCAGGCAATCACCCCGGCCGCGAAGCCGTAGGAAAGCAGCAACACCGACCGCTCCTTACATTGGGCGGCGCGACTCGAGTGCCAAGTGTAGGGCGAGTCAGCTTGGATACCTGAGCTTCGGCGGGCCGGCCGTTGACAGATTTGGGTGTTCTCGGGCAACGTGTTGGCTCATGACCGGCGTTCGCCTCACCCGCAACCGCGCCCTGGACTACGGGCGTGTCGTTCGTTGCGCGTGTCCCGGGGCCCGGCGGTCACTCCGCGCAACGTAGCGCGCACCTCGCTTCTCGACCGCCCGGGCCGTCCGGACCTTTCCGCGCGCGTCGAGAGGACATCGCATCGTGGCTTTCGCCACCAGAGCGCCACTGCGCCCGACCCAGCACGGAGTCACCGTCTGGTTCACCGGCCTGCCCTCGGCCGGCAAGACCACAATCGCCAACCTGGTCGGCGAGCGGTTGGCCGAATGCGGCCGCCCGGTCGAGGTCCTGGACGGCGACGTCGTCCGCACCCACCTGTCACGCGGACTGGGGTTCTCTAAGGCCGACCGGGACGAGAACATCCGCCGCATCGGCTACGTCGCCGGGCTCCTGACCGGCCACGGCGTCACTGTGCTGGTGTCGGCCGTCTCCCCCTACCGAGCGGTCCGCGACGAGATCCGGACCAGCATCGGCCGCGCCGGCGGCTTCGTCGAGGTGCATGTGGCCGCCGATCTGGCCACCTGCCGGGCCCGCGACGTCAAGGGCCTCTACGCCAAGCAGGCGCGGGGGGAGCTGCGCGGCCTCACCGGGGTCGACGACCCCTACGAGCCGCCACTCGCCCCGGAGTTGGTGCTCGACACCGCCGGCGAGCCCCCCGAGGCGTCGGCCGCCCGTGTACTGGCCCTGCTCGACGGCCGGCCGGCCCCGGCTCTGCTGAGGAGCCGATCATGACCGTGGCCCCGAGGACCTTGGCCCCGAGCAGCTCGGCGTTGCTGCCGACCCCGCACGGCGGGCGCTTAACCGAGCGGCTGGTTCCCGCGGACCAGGCCGAAGCCCTGGCCGCCCAGGCAACCCGGTTGCCGGCCGTTTCCCTGGACGGCCGCGGCTTGGCCGACCTGGAGTGCCTGGCCGTGGGAGCGTTCTCCCCACTGACCGGGTTCCTCGGCGCGGCCGACCACGCCGGCGTGGTCGAGCACGGACGGCTCGCCGGCGGGCAGGTGTGGACGCTCCCGGTGGTGCTCCCGGTCCCGGCCGAGGTGCTGGCATCCGGCCCGGAACGCCTCGCCCTGACCGATCAGGCCGGAACGGTGCTGGCGGTGGTCGACGTCGAGGAGGTGCACGAGCCGGACCCGTTGACCGAGGCCAAGTTCGTGTTCGAGACCGACGACCCGGGCCACCCGGGGGTAGCGGCGACCCTGGCCCGCCGGGGCCCGTTGGTCGGCGGGCCGGTGCACGTCCTGAGCCTGCCGGCGGCCCCGGCCGAGCTGGGGCCGCGGCTCATCCCAGCGCAGGTCCGGGCCGAGGCGGTCGCCAGGGGCTGGCGGACGCTGGCGGGCTTCCAGACCCGTAACCCGGTCCACCGGGCCCACGAATACCTGCACAAGGTGGCGCTGGAGCACGTCGACGGGCTGCTGCTACACCCGCTGGTCGGGGAGACGAAAGACGACGACGTGCCCGCCGCGCTGCGGATGGCTTGCTACCGGGTGCTGCTCGAGAGCTACTACCCGGCCGCACGGGTGCTGCTGAGCGCGTTCCCGGCGGCGATGCGTTACGCCGGGCCCCGCGAGGCGGTGTTCCACGCCCTGGTGCGCAAGAACTACGGCTGCACCCACTTTATCGTCGGCCGCGACCACGCCGGGGTGGGCGGCTACTACGGCACCTACGCCGCCCAGGATGCGTTCGACGTCTACGACGCTGGGGAGCTCGGCATCCAGCCGCTCCGGTTCGAGCACGCCTTCTTCTGCCGCCGCTGCGAGGCCATGGCGACCAGCCGGACCTGCCCGCACCCGGCCGGGACCCGGGTACAGCTGTCCGGCACGGCCGTGCGGGACCTGCTCGCCAGCGGCCAGCTGCCCCCGCCCGAGTTCTCCCGTCCCGAGGTCGCCCGCCTGCTCGCCGACGGCTACGGAGCGCGACGGGCGGTGGGCTGATGTCCAGGCTCACCCTGCCGGAGATCACGGCGGCGGCCGCGCGCCTTGAGACTCGGCCGGCCGATGAGCTGCTGGCCTGGGCGCTCGGCGAGTTCGGCGACCGGTTCGCGATCGTCACCTCCTTCCAGATCGAGGGCATGGTCGTGGTCGACCTGGCCCGCCGGCTCGACCCGGCCGTGCGGGTAATCACCCTGGACACCGGGCGGCTGCCCGAGGAGACCTACGAGGTCATCGAGACCGTCCGCGCCCGGTTCGGCGTCCGGGTCGAGCTGGTCGCACCCGACCCGGCGGCGGTCGCGGCGATGGCCGCCGAGCACGGGCCGAACCTGTTCCGGCGCGACCAGGCCCTGCGCCGCCTGTGCTGCCAGGTCCGCAAGGTCGACCCGCTGGGCCGTCCCCTGGCCGGGCTGGACGCCTGGTCGACCGGGCTGCGCCGCGACGGCGGACCGGCCCGGGCCGGCACCGCCAAGATCGAGCCCGACCACGCCCACGGCGCAATCGTCAAGCTCAACCCGCTGGCCGACTGGACCCGCGAGCAGGTGTGGGCCTACGCGCAAGCCAGCCAGGTGCCCATCCATCCCCTCTACGAGCAGGGCTACGCCAGCATCGGGTGCGTGCCCTGCACCAGGGCGGTGCTGCCCGGCGAGGACGAACGGGGCGGTCGCTGGTGGTGGGAGGCCGGCCCCGACAAGGAATGCGGTCTGCACCACGCCAGCCCATCGGCCCGCTTCGACCGGGCCCTGACCCAGCTGCGGGCCGACGTCACCGCGGGCGGCCGACCCCGCCCGGCAACCGTAAGAGGGTGAGATGCGCTACCTCCGCAGGATCAAGGAACTCAACCAGGTCGAGCAGTGGAAGCTCGAGCGGCATCCGCTGGACGTGCGTGACGCGGTGCTGGACCGCTACGCCCGGGAAGGCCCCGAGGCCATCAAGACCGTCCCCGGCGAGGTCGAACGCCTGAAATGGGTCGGCCTGTACCCCCAGCGACAGGGCGGCGACGCCTTCATGCTCCGCATCAAGATCCCCGGCGGGCGCCTGGACGCCGCCCAGGCGCGAGCCATCGGCGAGATCGCCGACACCTTCGCCCGCAGCCCGGCCCCCAACCCGGTGTTCGGCGATGCCTACCTGGACATCACCACCCGCCAGGACATCCAGCTCCACTGGATCCGGATCGGCGCCGTCCCCGAAATCTGGGGCCGGCTGGAGGCGGTGGGCATGACCACCGTGCAGGCCTGCGGCGACTCGGCCCGCAACGTACTGTGCTGCCCGGTGTCGGGCCTGGACGCCGACGAGGTGCTGGACGCCCACCCGGTCGCCCAGGCGATCTCCGACTTCTTCACCGGCAACCGCGAGTACGCCAACCTGCCCCGCAAGTTCAAGCTGAGCGTCACCGGCTGCCGGGAGGACTGCGCCCAGGCCGAGATCAACGACATCGGGCTGTGGCCGGCCCGGCGGGAGGACGGCACGGTCGGCTTCAACGTGCTGGTCGGCGGCGGGCTCTCAGACGGGCCGCGGATGGCCTCCGACATCGACGTGTTCATCACCCCAGACCCCGACCGGACCGTCGAGCTGTTCCGGGCCATCGCCCAGCTGTTCGGCGAGCTCGGCAACCGCGAGAACCGCGGGCTGGCCCGGATGCGGTATCTGGTGCAGGAGCTGGGCCCCGAGCGGTTCCGGGCCGAGCTGGCCGCACGGGCCGCGTTCCCGCTGGAGGCGGCCGGTGAGGCCCTGACCCGCCGCTACCGCGGCGACCACCTCGGCGTGCACCCGCAGCGCCAGCCCGGCCTGAGCTACGTTGGCCTCAACGTCACCGTCGGGCGCATGGCGGGACGGAACCTGGTCGAGGCGGCCCGCCTGGCCGGCCGGTACGGCGACGGCGGGCTGCGGCTGGCCACCGACCAGAACCTGATCCTCACCGGCGTGCCCAACCAGCGGGTCGACGCGCTGCTGGCCGAGCCGCTACTGGCCACCCACTCGCCCAGCCCGGGACCGTTCGAACGAGGGGCGGTGGCCTGCACCGGCAACGAGTTCTGCCGCTTCGCGCTCGTCGAGACCAAGGCCAGGGCGGCCACCTGGGCCCGCGAGCTTGACCGCCGACTCGGCCCCGACGAGGCCGGCGACGGCATCGTGCGGATGCATTTCTCCGGGTGCCCGGCCTCCTGCGCGCAACCCCAGATCGCCGACATCGGCTTCCGAGGCGAGACCGCCCACCGCGGCGACCAGATCCTGGAGGCAGTCGACGTCGGGCTCGGCGGCAGCCTCGGCATCGACGCCGCATTCGTCGACTGGGTCGAGGGGGCCAAGCCGGTCGACGAGGTCCCCGAGGCCCTGGCCGGCCTGCTCACCCGCTACCGCGCCGAACGGCGCGACGGTGAGGCGTTCCACCAGTGGGCGCGGCGGCTGCCCAACGCCGAGCTGCGAGCGACCCTGCAAGGAGGGCGGCCCTGATGGCCGGGTACAAGATCCGCGACGAGATGAACGACATCGAGGAGGCTCCCGGCAAGATCTGGTTCTGGGAGCTCGAACAGGCCGTGATCGACGCCGACCGGTGCGTCCAGTGCGGGGCCTGCATCGCCGCCTGCCCCAGCGATTCCATCGGGATCGGCGCCGACGGGCTGCCCAAGCTGGTCAAGATGTGCACCGGCTGCTCGCTGTGCTGGGATTTCTGCCCCCGCGGGGGTATGCGCCACGAGGCCACCTGGTCGCTGCCGGTGGCCGGGTCGGACGGGGCCGAATGGAGGATCACCGGCGCGGCCGGGGCGGCCGGTCAGGGCCTCGGGCGGGTGGACGAGACCTACACCGCCAGGGTGCGGCCGCAGCTGCCGGGCGCCCAGGACGGCGGTGTGGTCAGCGCCCTGCTGATCGCGCTGCTGGAGGCCGGCGACCTCGACGGCGCGCTGCTGGCCCGCGAGAGCCCCACCGAGCCCTGGAAGGGCGAGCCGTTCCTGGCCACAACCCCTGACCAGGTCATCGAGTGCGCCGGCAGCTTCTACAACCAGACCCTGGCCCTGGCCGCCCTCGACCTCACCGGCCATGACCTGCCACCCCAGCCCCGCATCGCCGTGGTCGGCACCCCCTGCGAGGTCGAGGCGATACGGGCAATGCAGGCCCGCCCCTGGACCTGGGGCGCTTCCCAGGTCGACGCGGTCGCCCTGACCATCGCCCTGCTGTGCACCAAGAGCTTCAACTACGAGAAGCTGATGGTCACCGAGGTCCAGCGCCGACGAGGCATCCCCCTGGAGCAGGTCGGCAAGGTGGACGTGATCCACGGCCGGATGATCGTCGAGGACGTCGACGGCCAGGTCCTGGTCGACGAGCCGGTGCGCGACTTCCACGGGGCCGCGCTGAAGGGCTGCGACGAGTGCGCCGACTTCCTCGGGCACGCCGCCGACATCTCGATCGGCAGCGTCGGCAGCCAGGACGGCTACTCCAGTGTGCTGGTCCGCACCCCGACCGGCCGGATCGCCTTCGAGCGGGTCCGCGACCGCCTGGAGCTGCGCGACCTGGACCGGGTGGAGGCGCTGCTCAAGCTGGACGCGCTCGACCGCAAGATCGCCACCCGCAGCCTCAAGCGGCCGTTCGATCCCTCGGGGCCGCTGTTCATCGACTTCGCCGAGCACGTCGACCACTACGCCGACACCGACAGGGCCCCGGTGGTGCGGGACCGATGAGCGAGACGCCCGACCTAAAGCTCCCGGAGGAGCCGGTCGCGCTGCGCCTGCGCACCCGGGCGCTGATCGAGGAGGACCCCGAACGGGGCACGGCGGTTGTGGATGCCGGATCCTGGATCGCCGACCCTCTCTGGGAGCGCTGGGGGCCGGCGCTCGAACCCGCGGGCATGGACCGGGACCGCTTCGGTGGGATCGTCACCGGCTACCGCCGGGAGCTCTGGCTGTGGGTCATGGGCGAGCGCACCTGGGCCCAGAGCGCGGGCGGCCTCCTCGGTCGGGTCCAGCGCCGCCTCCCGGCTCGCCAGCACGGTCACGGGTAGAGCGATTCGGGCCGTCGGGACCCGGGCCGATGAAGGCCAAGCCAGCGTCCCGACGGATCATCACTTTTCCTTCGTCTCTGGGGTTGGAGCGGTCCGTATGGAGCGGTCCGAACTTGCCAGCAATCTGCCAGCAACCCTGCCTCGCATAGCCTCGCGTCGCACGAGCTGGCTATCGAGGCCTCGGCTGTCTACGTGCGGCTTTGTGATGTGAAGGGTAGCCGCGCCGGGAGGTAGGTGCGGGGGGCGAAGTCTTCACACGGCAGAGGCCTCCGCCGCCTGACCCCGGCAGCGGTGCTTGTTCATGATCGTTGGGCGGGCCGCAGCGGGGCAGCAGCTCCAACCGCACAAGGCCACGCGAGACACCACGCGCGTCACAACAACGGTTTCAGTGTGATGGCTTGTGATGCGAGGCTTCGTACGGGCCGACTTGCCGGGGTTCCTCGATGGCATGCAAGGGATCACTCTGCTCGCTTGAAATTTCGTTTCCCCGGAATGGTAAAACCTCTGGACATATATCGAATGTACTGCACCAAATAGTAGGAAAGGGCTGTCAGGTCAATAGTAAGCAACATGGCTCTAGTCGCGAGCCTTCCCGAGAATGTTAGTGAAAGACCGAGCGAAGTGACTGCTGGAACAAGCGTAACGGCCATCATAGGGAAGTGCCAGATGCTCAATGCTCCCCGAGCATGAGTTGGAGCGGGAGCACGGCTCGACTGCCATCCCTGGAGCCCAGGGAATGCTTCCTTCAGTGGTCCCTCTATATTGTCTCGAATATAGTCGGCGATAATGTAAATGATGACATGTTGAAACAGCACCAGAAGGCCGAAGAGTACTGCGATGACAGGTACTACGAGTAGTAGGTCAGCACTTTCGCGTTCTACGGCGATGCCTATCACGGCTGCACTTATAGTCAGGGATGCAACTAGCAGCGTTATGCGGTGATCGGCCCGTCGCAGAATCTCATCTCGTAGGCTGCTATATTCGCTTAGAATGAATTGCAACATGGATGGGTCAGGGACGGCTCCTGATCTGCTCATGTCCAGCTCCGTTGGCCCCACGCCGTGTCAATCGTGCACCAGAGAATAGGAGTCAAGGGCCGCTCCGGGAGGACCGGCCCCGGCTCCTGATACATCCCAGCCACTCCTCACCGGCCGCCAGCCGCTGGCGCATGGCCGCATTGACCTGGCGGTTGGCGCCCGCCTTCTGCTCCAGCACCCGGGTGGGCAGCAGGTCCAAGCCGGCCCGCATCTCCGCGCGGGTCATGACTGGGTAGGGCCGCTGCCGTGTCTGCGGGCGGCCTGGCAGTCGGCGCACATCAGCACCGTGAAGGGACCCTCCAGACTGGAGAACGGGCCAGCGGTGGATCCGCAGAAGGAGCAGCCATCAGCCACTTCGTTCTCCACTGTCGAACGAACGCTCGCGAGATGCTACGGCGGTTCGTTGCGAGCTGTCAGCAGGTTGTCAGCACCGATCCCACACGTGGCCTCGCGTCGCACCACGGCGCCTCGTTCTGCACCCTCCGTGAGCTTGGGTGATGTGGTGCCGAGCAAGGCCGCGGAGGGCCTCGTGAAGGGGTGCGGATGGCATGGCATGCAAGAGGTCACTGGCGCTCGAGGTAACCTTGCCCTGCTGCTACCAACGGCCGCTCGGTCTTGCCTCGATTGGGTGTCATGCTGGTTCTTCGAGGCCCATTGCTAGGGCGGCCCCTTCCGGTACTGGCAAGTGGTAGATCGGGCGGCCAGGTACCACCTCACCGACGTCGGCATTAACCCGCCGGGGTGGGATCCAGCGACCCTCGTAGTGCCAGTTGTCGCGAGGGCCGCATCGGTAGAAGTTCCAGTAGCCGCGGCGATCGTGGGCGCGCGGGCGGCTTCTGGCTGGCTCGCCAGCATGGGCATTGTTGGGCCGGCCGCGGCGACTGGTGCGGTCTAGGTCCAGGACCCGGACCGCGGCGTACGCGCCGGCCCGCTCGGCTCGGCGGAACGCTCCGGTGTTGACCGCCTTGCGCCACGGTCGGCTCCCACTCTGGTCGGGGAGGTCGACCGGCGGGCGGGGTGGGGTCCAGGCGCCCCAACTGACGGCGGCGGCGAGGTTCAGGGCCAGCGGGCGTA
>OBLS010000215.1_pt1 | contig 18879 bp, 13 predicted proteins | sample 1519901 | NCBI WGS metagenome assembly OBLS01 (sample SAMEA3113585, study PRJEB22503) | soil metagenome | reverse complement strand
ATTCGACTCGGCCGCGACCGACATCGGAAGACACACCATCCGCGCCCGGGCAACAGACGCCGCGGGCAACGTTCAACCCGAAGTTCCACCCTGGAACCGGCTCGGCTACGGAAACAACGCGATCGAGGTCCCATACGTTGACGTGGCACCAAAGTGACGACTAGCGAAACGCTTCGCCCCCGCTAGTGCCGATACGACGCAAGCGGCCGAATGTCCGCCTTGGTCCACGTTGGTCTTGAACGAATTGGGAGCTACTTGTGGATGCTTGGTTTCCTCGAGATCAACTACGAGGAGGGTTCAGGCAGGCGGTGCCAGGCGCGTACGGGACCGCGCACCCACACCGCGCACCGGTCACCCACTCCCACCGGTGTCGCGCCGTCCAGCGCTCGCGACAACGCCTCCGTACCGTCGGCCAGCCGAAGCATAATCAGCTCGTCGTGTCCGTGGAAGACCCGGCGGGTGACCGTCGCGGGTACGGCTGTCGAAGGTGCGCGGTCCCGGGGACCGAGCAGAACCTGTTCCGGTCGGATCAGCGCGGTCACCGGTGTCTTCCCGTTAGCCGGTAAAGGGATGTCGTGCAGGGTCAGGGGTCCGAGGGACGTCTCAGCCACAGCACCCCGGGCCATCCCGCGCACCAGAACTGCGTCACCGACGAAGCCAGCCACCCACTCGTCCACGGGTTCCCGATAGACATCGATCGGTGACCCGGTCTGCACTGTGCGGCCGGCGCGCATCACCGTCACTTGGTCGGCCGTAGATAGCGCCTCGTCCTGGTCGTGGGTTACGAGAATCGCGGTGGCGTTGTCGGCCTGCAGCGCCTCGCGCACGTCGGTGCGTACCTCCGCCCGCAAACTCGCATCCAGCGCAGAGAACGGCTCGTCCAGCAACACGAGCGGAGGGCGCGGGGCCAGCGCACGCGCGACCGCGACCCGCTGCTGCTGGCCTCCGGACAGCTCATGCGGCATCCGCTGCTCGAACCCTGCGAGGCCCACTAACGCCAGCACCTCTGCCACTCGCCCCGACCGGCGAGCCATACGGTCCAAGCCGTACGCAACGTTGTCCCCGACGGACAGATGCGGGAACAGTGCACCCTCCTGAGGTACGACGGCGACCCGCCGCCGGTGTGGTGGCATGTGCACCCGGCCTCCGGCGAGCAGACGGCCGTCGATGGTGACCTCACCGCCGTCGATCCGCTCGAATCCGGCGATACAGCGCAGCAGCGTCGTCTTGCCGCAACCGGACGGACCGAGGACCGCGACGAAGCCCCCCGAGGCTACGGACAGGTCAACACCGGCAAGAGCCTGCGTACGGCCGAATGCTTTGGCCACGCCCCGTACGGTCAACGTGCTCATGTGTCACCCCCTCGCTGCAGAATGCCAAGTCGGACGGCAAGCAGCCAGGTCGGGATCACCGTGACCAGCACCAGAAGTGCCGCGTACGGCGCCGCCGCCGCATAGGACCCTACCGTGGTGTGCGTCCATAGCCTGGTTGCTAGTGTCTCCATGCCGGTCGGCCGAAGGAACAGGGTCGCGGGTAGTTCCTTCATCCCGGTGATAAATACGAGCGCGGCTCCAGCGCCGATGCCCGGCATGGCGAGCGGCAAGGTGACCGTACGCCACACGGTGCTCGACCGCCGACCGAGGGAGCGCGCAACGTCTTCGAGCATCGGCGGAGACTGCCCCGCGGCCGACGCTACCGCAGCGACGGCCAACGGAAGGAACAAGGCGGCGTACGCAAGCAACAGCAGCCAGACGGTCTGGTATAGCGCAAACGCCACCGTGACTCCGAAGAAAACCAGCGACAGGCCGATGACGACGCCGGGGAGGGCGTGGGTTAGGTAACTCAGGCGCTCGATGAAAGCTGGAAACTTGCCACGTCGGCGCGCGGCCAGAATCCCAATCGGCAGGGCCAGCAGCGTGGTGATGGCCGCCCCTGTTAGCGATATCCATAACGAGTTGCCCGCTGCGGAGGCGACCTCGGCCAGTGATCCGGGACGCGACACTCCGGCAACGAGACGTTGCGCGAGATTGACGGCAGGAACGCCCAGCGCCGACACCGATACCGCGATAAGCATGGCCAGTGTTGGCCACCGCAGCAGGCCGAGTCGAGCCCTGGCATGGGGACGTCGCGTAGCCGCGTTGACCGGTGCGTACCTTGCCTGCCGTTGGCGGGTCCGGCTCTCGGCCACAAGCAGCACAACGGTGAGCGCGATGAGGACGGTGGACAGGACCAGTGCGCCCGTACGGTCGAATCCCAGGTCGAACTCAACGAAGATCGCCCGGGTGAAGGTGTCGGCGCGCAGGATGGACACAGCCCCGAAGTCAGACAGCACGTAGAGGGCGACCAACAATGCACCGGCCATGATTGCGGGCCGGACTTGTCGCACGGTGACGCCAAGGAACGTGCCGACCGGGCCACGGCCCAGCGACCTCGACACCTCCTCCTGCGCAGGATCGGCTCCGACGAGCGACCCCGCCACGGGCAGGTATACGTACGGATAGCAACACAGTGTGAGGACCAACGCGGCGGGCCAGAAGCCCTCGAAGTTGTCGAATGCCGAGACCCAACCGAAGGCGGCAACGTAGGTAGGGACGGCAAGCGGCAAGGCCGCGAGCACACCGAAGAATCGTCGACTGGGCAGGTCCGTGCGCGTCACTGCGAACGCGCAACACACGCCGAGCAGGATGCAGGCGCTGGTCACGACGAGAGCCAAGCCCAGGCTGCGCACCGCGAGCTCGGCAACCCGTACAGTGAGTAGCTCGTCGACAATGCCGGCCCAGCCGACCTGCGCCGTGCGTACGACCAGATAGCCGAGTGGGATAAGGGCAACGCTCACCGCGAGTGCTGCCGCGGCTGGAAGCGCAACGGACCTTGCCGCGGGTACCGCTGGTACCCGCGGCAAGACGCTGGCGTGAAGGTTCAGGGTGTCAGTCCCGATTCTTTGATGAGTGTGATGGTCTGCTCGAGTGAATTCAGGTCGTTCAGGTCGATCTTCGGTCCGGAGAGCTGATCCAATGCGGGTACGCCGCTCGGGCCCGCCACACCAGCGACAACCGGGTACTCATATGTCTGCTCGGCGAAGTAGCCCTGGGTCCCCTGGTCGAGGAGGTAGTCGACAAATCTCTGCGCGTCCGGGTCGTCAGCGGCGTTCTTGAGCACTCCGACGCCAGCGACGTTGACCAACGCACCAGGGTCGCCGTTCGGGAAGAAGTACAGCTTGGCCTTTAGCGAGTCCGGGCTTACGCCTTGTTCCTTGGCCAGCTCGCCGAGGTAGTAGTGGTTGATGAGTCCCACAGCGATCTTGCCGTCGTTGATGTCCTCCAAGATGGGTCCATTCCCATCGCGGATCGCGGGCTTATTTGCCTTGAGCCCGGCGAGGAACTCCCGGGCCTTGTCGTCGCCGTCCTGGACACGAATGGCCGTGACGAACGCCTGGAACGAGGCGTTGGTGGGTGCCACACCAACCTTGCCCCTCCACTCCGGCTCGGTCAGTTCATAGACGGAGGTGGGGAGATCGGCTCTGGCGACGAGCTCGGGGTTGTAGGCAAGTACGCGGGACCGCGCGGTGACTCCCACCCACTCACCATTGCTCGCCCGGTACTGCTCAGGAACCGCCGAAATCACGCTCGATGGCAGCGGCGCGAGCATCCCCGCCTTGGTAACCGCGCCCAAGGCACCTGCGTCCTGTGCAAAGAACACGTCGGCCGGCGATTTCTCACCCTCCTCCAACAGCTGCGCCGCGAGCGGCGCCGTGTTGCCGTACCGCCCCTGGACCTCGATGCCCGTCTCATCGCTGAACTTGTCGAACAGCGGCTGCACGAGTTCTTCGCTCCGCCCGCTGTAGACGGTGATCTTTTGGTCGCTCTGGGATCCGGCTGTTGCTTGCTCGGACTCTTCGTCGCCCCCGCATCCGGCGAGGCCAAAGATCAGTAAGACCCCGACAAATCCGACCACGGTCCGTCGCACGTTGAACACCAAGACTCTCGAGTTAGGTAAGCCTATATTGATTAAGGTGACCCTAACTAAGCACAGTTTTGGCTGCTGCTCAAGCCACTAGCGGAAGTTCCCCTCTACCCGGGTGGGCACGGCAGGGCGACTACCCTGAATCGTCGCTATGCCGTAGGGCGTGTTAGGAAACGGCAGCATCCGAGGAGTAGCACGAGGAATGAAGCGCATCCTGCTCCGATCGGCCAAGGATCCTTTCCTGGCGTTGTCGCCGGAGGCGTCCCTGGCCCGGAACGTATTCGCCAGCAACTCCGGCAACATGCTGTTCGCCGAAGCGGTGCACAAGGTGCTGTCGGTCCCGAACACGGAGGTGGTCTCCAGCGGCTTCGTCACCGATCGGGTCGACCTGCAGCCCGAGACCATCGCCCGGATCAACGAGGAGTTCGACGGCTTTGTCATCCCGCTGGCCAACGCCTTCCGGCCGTCGTTCAGCAACAAGCTCCGCCGGCTGACCCGGCTGATCCGCCAACTCCAGATGCCGGTCGTCGTGGTGGGTGTCGGTGCCCAGACGAGAGCCCGGGCGGTCGAGCTACCGGAATCGTTGCGGGGGACCACGAAGGACTTCCTGTCCGCGGTGCTGGATAAGTCGACCAAGGTCGGCGTCCGCGGTGAGATCACCCGACGCTGCCTGGCCGCGCTCGGCTTCGGCGATGAACACATCGAGGTGATCGGCTGCCCCTCGCTGTACTCGTCCGGCCGCGATCTGGCGGTGCACAAGAGTGATCATGGTCTTACCCGGGCGAGCCGGATCGCGGCGAACCTGACGCTCTCCCAGGTCAACGCGGCCAAGATCATGAGGTTGGCCGCGGAACGCTATCCCGAGTTGATCTACGTACCGCAGACGATCAACGAACTGCGGATGCTGCTCTGGGGAGTGCCGCTGCCCCAGCCGCTCGATGATCACATGCCGGCAACGCCGGACGACCCGCTCTACCGGCAGGACCGGATCCGGTTCTTCCTGGACCCCCAGGTCTGGCACCGGTTCCTGGCCGATCGCGATTTCGCCTTCGGGACCCGGATCCACGGCAGCATCGCCGCCCTTGCGGTCGGCACCCCGGCCTATCTGCTGGCCTTTGACTCCCGGACCACCGAGCTGGCCGACTACCATGCCATCCCGTACGCCTCGGCCGCCAGGATCGCGCCGGACACCGAGGTCGCCGCGCTCTACGACCGCGCCGACTTCACCGCGTTCAACCAGCGCCAGCCAGAGGTGTTCGATCACTACCTCGGTTTCCTGGAAAAGAACGGGCTGGCGCACATCCACCAGCCCGGCAACGAAAACCCGGAGTTCGATCGCCGACTGGCCGAGGTGAACTTCCCGGCCGGGGTGCGTTCTCTGTACGCCGGCGGCGCCGAATCGACCGCGATGGTGCTGGACCGGCTGCGGTGGCTCTACCAGGGCGAACAAACCGACCGGGAACGCAACGAGGCGGCGTACCAGCCGCGGCCGTTCGGGCCACTTCCGGAGCCCGGTCCCACGGTGGATCAGGCCCCGGCTCAACCGCCCGCCCCGGCCGAGCCGAAACGCCGACCGATGCACCGCCGGATCAACCGGCGCGTCCGCCGGATCAGGCGTCGGCTGATGCGCCGACTGCGGGCACTGCGCGGCTGATCAAAACCCGCCGACACTGGCCCTGTCCGCAACGATGCCTTTTCGCTAGCCTCAGCCCTATGACGGAGTCCGTGGCCCTGCCGGGCGGGCCGACGCTTGCGTACCGTGAGTGGGGCCGCCCCGATGGCGCTGTCGTGCTGCTGCTGCACGGCCTCGGGTCCTCAGGGGCTGATTGGCGTCACTTCGCGCCGCTGATCGGCGAGCGGTTCCGCGTGGTGGCTCCGGATCTTCGTGGCCATGGAGAAAGCAGCTGGCCGGGGGAGTACAGCCTCGAACTGATGCGTAACGACGTCGTTCGGCTGCTGGACGCCCTCGGTTTTTACGGAGTCATTCCGTTCGGTCACTCCGCCGGAGGGCTCGTCGCCTTCTTGCTTGCCGCAACCCGCCCCGACTTGGTACGGGCTCTGGTGCTGGAGGACATGCCCGCGCCCGATCCCGCCGATCCACCTCTGGACGTGCCCAGGCGCTCGGGGCCCGGCGAGAAGTACGACTGGCGCGCCGCCAGCGAAATCCAGCGCTGGCGCAACAGCCCACCGAGCGATTGGTGGCAATTGACCGAACGGATCAGCTGTCCCACCTTGATCGTCGGGGGCACCAACAGCCATATCCGTCAGGACCGGCTGGCCGAGTTGGCCCGGCGAATATCCAACGCGCGTTACGAGTCGATGGACGGCGGTCATGACCTTCATGCTCGACGTCCGGGAGAGTTCGACACGGTCATCGAACCCTTCCTCGCACCCTGGGCGACATAGCTGACCCGTGAATAGCTGAAGAAATCGCGCGCCCTTGGCTTGGGTAGCCTTGTCGCCATGTCCACGGTGGCCGACGATCGGCGTGCATTGGCACGCTCGGGCATCCCCGTTGAACCGGATTTGAGCCAGCCGCTCCCCAAGCGGCTGCTCAAGAGCAGGATGTTCTGGCTGACCCTGATCATGCTCGGCGTCTACCTGACACTGCTGATCATGCTCTATCGCCAGGTCGTGCCGGATCAGCAGGTGCCGGGGGGCACGCTGCCGGGGCTGGGCACGGAAGCCATTCCCGTTGCCGCCAGGTACGCGGCGATAACCGCCATCCCCTTGTCGTTGATCTTCCTCTGGGCTGATCGATTCCGCCCGCAGCGCATCTGGGTGTGGATCATGACCTTCGGCTGGGGCGCCTGCGTGGCCACCTTCGTCTCGGCTCAGGTCAACACCTGGGCCGCCAGCCATCTCAGCATCGTCGGAGATGGCGATCCTGCTACCGGTCCGCGCGCGGCGATCTACGTGGCGCCGTTCGTTGAGGAAGCGTCGAAGGCCACCGTCCTCTTTTGGCTGGCGATCTTGATGCGCTACGCCTGGGTAAGCCGGATCAGCGGAATCGTGTTGGCCGGTCTCTCAGGCACAGCCTTCGCGTTCGTGGAGAACATTCTTTACTACGGCCGTGCCTACCGATATGCCGCTCGGACCTTCGGTCAGGTACCTCCGCTGGAGGCCCTGCAGCAACTCTTCATGTTGCGTGGGCTGATGACGTTCTTCGGGCACCCGCTCTTTACCGCGATGACCGGTATCGGCCTCGCCGTTGCCTTGCGATCCAAGAGCAAAATCGTCCGGGTCGTTGCTCCGTTGGCTGGGTTCTGCGCGGCGTCGTTCCTGCACATGGCGTTCAATACGACGGCCTCCCTGGTCAGCGGACCCAGCCTGCTCTGGATGTATCTTGGCGTCGCGCTGCCACTGGTAATCGGCATGATCTTCTTCGTCGTGCGGCAGTTACTGCGTGAGGGCCGGCTGATTCGCGAGCGGCTCATCGATTACGTCCGGGTCGGCTGGTTACCGGAAGGCGATCCGCGGCCCCTGTCGCTGTTACGGACCCGGCTACGCGCGCTATGGCATGCGATCTTCATTGGTCCGGACGCCTTTTTCGCCACGCTCCGAATGCAGCGGGCCGCGACCGAACTCGCGTACCTGCGCGACGCCATGACACGCGGCATCGTCGACCGGGCCGGGCTCGCTCGAGAGAAGGTGCTGCTCGCCAAGATTCAGTCCGTGCGCGGTCAAGCAGTCGTCAACCCGACTGGGCGAGCTAACTACCCAGCGCTGCGGCGTCGGGCGGCACCGGCCGCGGTTGACTATCCGGCGCCGAATTACCCGGGTCCCGCCGGCATCGGTGGCTACTACCCGGTGCCTGCTTCCCCGGATACGAACGAGGTTGCCAGCGCTCCGCTTGGACAGACTGCCACCTCCTACTCCGAGGTAGACCCGAAGTGGAAGCCGCCGGGTGAGTAGAGCCCTCCGCCAGGTGCGGCCGCTGGAGTCTGCGCTGGTCGATCTGCGGAGCGCAGTCCTCCCAGTCTCGCTGCCACTTCCGTTACCGGGCGCAGCCGAGCAACGACGCGCCGTCCGGGAGATCACCAGCCAGCTGGACGACTACGTGCTGCCTCGGCTCGCCACGATCGACGCACCCTTGCTCGCGGTCGTCGGGGGCTCGACCGGAGCGGGCAAGTCGACGCTCGTCAACTCGCTGGTGGGTCGACGGGTGACCGCGCCCGGCGTGATCCGGCCCACGACGCGGGCACCTGTGCTGGTCCATCACAGCCTCGACGCCGAGTGGTTCACCGACGATCGGATCCTGCCGGGGCTGGCCCGCTCTACCGGAGCCAACAAGGATGCTCGATCACTTCAGCTGGTTGCCGAGGACTCAATTCCACCAGGGCTGGCCATCCTTGATGCCCCCGACATCGATTCGGTGGTCGTCGAGAACCGTGAGCTGGCGGCGCAGCTGCTGGCCGCGGCCGACCTGTGGCTATTCGTCACCTCAGCCGCTCGTTATGCCGATGCCGTGCCCTGGGATTTCTTGAATTCAGCCGCCGAGCGCAGCGCCGCCGTTGCAGTCGTGCTCGATCGGGTGCCGCCGCGCGCCATGACCGAGGTGCCGGCGCATCTCGGCCAGATGATGAGCGAGCGCGGTCTGGGCGGGTCTCCGCTGTTCGCGGTGCCCGAGACCACCGTCGATGATCAAGGCCTGCTGCCGGTATCAGCCATTTCGCCGATCCGCGGTTGGCTTGCCCGGCTCGCTCGAGATCAGGCCAGTCGCGCCGAGGTGGTCCATCGCACCCTGGACGGTGCCATCGGAGCGCTCGCCGCCCGGGCGCCTCGGCTGGCTCGCGCAGTGGACGAGCAAGCCGAGGTGGTCAACCAGCTGCGCGCGGAAGTGGACCATTCGTACGCCGAGGCGGCCCGGACCATTTCGGTCCAGACTGCCGACGGCACCCTGCTGCGGGGCGAAGTTCTGGCTCGCTGGCATGAGTTCGTCGGTACGGGTGAATTCTTCCGGGCGCTCGAGCACAAGGTCAGCTGGTTGAGGGACCGCGTTGTCGCCGCCATCAAAGGTGAGCCGCCGGGTGCCAGGAACCTCAAGGTCGCCGTCGAGTCCGGGCTGGAGGCTTTGGTCCGGCAGGAGGCGGATGCGGCGGCCGAGCGAGCCGAGGCGTCGTGGCAAGCCAATGCTGCGGGTCGGGATCTGATCGGCCGCACGAGTGCGGACCTGACCCGGTCATCCCCGTCTTTCGAACAGAGTGCGGCTCGAGCGATTCGCGACTGGCAGGGCGCCGTGTTGGATCTGGTGGCCGACGAAGGAATGGGCAGGCGGTCGAAGGCTCGTTTTCTTGCTCTGGGAGTCAACGGGGTCGGTGTCGCCTTAATGATCGTGGTCTTCGCCCATACCGGTGGCCTCGTCGGTGCCGAGATCGGCGTGGCCGGCGGCACGGCGGTTCTTGCCCAGAGGGTTCTGGAAGCAGTCTTCGGCGATCAAGCAGTCCGCCGACTTGCGGAAACCGCCAAGGCGGAGTTGGACTCCCGGATCGAGGCACTCATGGCGGGTGAGTTGCTGCGGTACCACGCGATCTTGGATGGTCTCGGAGTCGACCCGGAACAGGCGACTCGACTGAGGTCGACTGCGCAGGCGGTAGAGGCGGCACGAGCCGAGGGCCTTCCCCAAGCGGTCCAGGCTCGGCCGGTGCACGATCAGGTGCTGGCCGCCGCAGACGAGCGGCCCGCCATCGAGGCGACGCGGGTACGCGAGCTGCCGGATCTCTACTCCGTAGGCACCGATGACATCGTCGACGCCGAGATTGTCGAGACCGGCCGCGAGGAGCTGCGCTGATGGCCAGTCGGGGGCTCGCGTTGCTGACTCGCAAGGACGAAACCGCCCACTTGGTGGAGCGGGTTCGGGCGCTTCGCGAGGCATCCGAGCTGTGTGCTGGAAGAGTTTCCGACGAGGTCGTCGCCGAGGCGGAGCGGGTCATCGACCAGACCGATCGTCGGCTGGCGACGTCCGGTGGCGCGACGGTCGTCGCCCTGGCCGGTGCCACGGGATCGGGCAAATCGAGCATGTTCAACGCGCTGACCGGGACGAACCTGGCCGCCGTCGGTGTCCGGCGTCCGACGACCTCCTCCGCGCTCGCGTGCAGCTGGGGTGACGATTCGGCCGAGGAGCTGCTGGACTGGTTGCAGATTCCCCGCCGGCACGCGCTGGAGCCGGATCCGGCGATGGCCGCGGCCCTCGACGGCCTGGTGTTGTTGGACCTGCCCGATCACGACTCGACCGAGCTCTCTCACCGGATGGAGGTCGATCGTCTCGTCCAGCTGGTTGACATGCTGATCTGGGTGGTCGACCCGCAGAAGTACGCCGATGCGGCGCTGCATGACCGCTATCTCATCCCGCTGGCGACCCACGCCGACGTGATGATGGTCGTGCTCAATCAGGTTGACCGGCTGACGCCGGCCGAGCGGGATCAGTGCATACGCGACCTTCGCCGACTGCTGGCCACCGAGGGCATGGACGGGGTTGAGGTGCTCGCAGTGTCGGCCGTAACCGGCGAGGGTATGGACGAGCTGCGCAGCAAACTGGCCAAGGCGGTGTCGGAGAAAAAGGCAGCGGCGCGGCGCCTGGCGGCCGATGTGGGTGCCGTTGGGGGACGACTGTCAAGCGCTTCCGGCACGGCGAAATCGGCCCCAGTCAGCAAGCAGACCATTGACCGGATGAACAAAGGCCTGGCCGAGGCGGCGGGTGTGCCGGTGGTGACTGAGGCGGTCGGCAAGGCGTGGCGCTTGCGTGGTGGCCTGGCCACCGGTTGGCCGGTGCTGGCTTGGGTGGCCAAGTTCAAGCCCGATCCGCTGCGCCGGCTGCACCTGGATCGGCTCAGTGCTGGCCGCAAGCAGAAGGAGATCGACCCGTCCGGCGTCGGCCGTACGTCACTGCCGGCCACCTCGGGGGTGCAGAAGGCACGGGTCGACACGGCGATCCGTGCACTTGCCGATGAGACGACTGACGGCCTCAACCGCGGCTGGGCCGATGCCATCAAGCGCGCTGCCCGCACTTCCGAAGACACACTCCCGGACACGCTCGACCGGGCGGTGGCCACGACGGATCTGGATTTGGCCGCACATCGCGGGTGGTGGCAGGCGGTACGCGTGCTGCAGTGGCTCCTGGTGGCCGGTGTGGTCGGTGGCCTCGCCTGGCTTGGCGCCGCCTTTGTCCTGGCGTATCTGCAGTTGCCGCCGTTGCCCGAAGTCACCTGGTGGGGCTTTCCGGCGCCCACGGTGTTGGCGGTAGGCGGCGTCCTCGCCGGCCTGCTGGTCGCCGGGCTGGCTCGCATCGGGGTCGAGGTTGGTGCTCGGCGGCGGTCGCGCAATGCGACCCGGGCGCTGCGCCGCTCGATCGGCAAGGTCAGCAAAGAGTTGGTCGTGGACCCGGTTGAGGCCGAACGCGAGCGCTACGAGAAAGCGCGGGTGGCGCTAGAACGCGTCCAGGGCTGAGGCGGGTCCGCTGCGATATCCACAGGCAACATACGAGGCCGGACCACCGTCCACAGATTCGCGGCCGGCCGTACGAAAACCTCCGCGATCCGCATAGTCCTCTTCGAACATCCCAGCGCGGGAGGCCGGAGAGGAAGACATGGAAGCGTACGTCCACATCACGGGTTACGTCGGAGCCGACGTCGAGCTGCGTACCAACAGTTCTGGCGGGGTGGCCAGCTTTCGGGTGGCCAGCACGCCGCGCTACCGCAAGGGTGGCGACTGGGTTGATGGGAACACCACCTGGTTGACGGTCACCTGCTGGCGCAGCTTGGCCGAGCACGCGGCGAAGAGCATCCGCAAGGGCGACCCGGTGATCGTGATCGGCAAGCTGCGGACCAACGTCTTCAAGGGCGAGGACGGGGTGCTGGTTGAGCGGCTGATCCTGGAGGCAACCACCCTGGGACACGACCTGACTCGCGGCACCTCGATGTTCTCGCGGGTCGAGCGGACGAGTGTCGCCGACGACACCGAGTCTGACGAGCAGGCGGCCATCGCGGCGGCCGAGGCTCAGCCTCGCGATCCCGCTGTCGCAGGTGCGGCCGCGGCCAGCGTGGGGTCTGCCGGCTAGGAACTGGCATACTTGGCGGTTGCGGGCGGCATTATCGCCCGCGCCCCAACCGACGCGAAAGTTCCGATTCCGCATGCCTGAGTTCATCTATTCGATGCACAACGTTCGCAAGTCGCTCGGCGACAAAGTCGTGCTCGACAACATCACCTTGTCGTTCTTTCCCGGGGCCAAGATCGGCGTCGTCGGTCCCAACGGCACCGGCAAGTCGACGCTGCTCAAGGTCATGGCCGGGCTGGAGAAGCCGAACAACGGCGACGCCAACCTGGCCAAGGATGCCAGCGTAGGCATCCTGCTTCAGGAGCCGCCGCTCACCGAGGGCAAGACCGTCCTGGAGAACGTCGAGGAGGCGGTGGCTGACGTCAAGCGGCTGCAGGCTCGGATGGAAGAACTCGGCGTCGCCATGGGCGATCCCGACGCCGACTTCGATGCTTTGATGGCGGAGATGGGAGAGGTGCAGACCGAACTCGATCATCGCAATGCATGGGACATCGACTCCCAGCTGGAGCAGGCGATGGACGCGCTGCGTTGCCCTCCGCCGGACGCCCCAGTCGACATTCTTTCCGGTGGGGAGCGGCGACGTGTGGCCTTGTGCAAGCTCCTCCTCCAGCAGCCGGATCTGCTGCTGCTGGACGAGCCGACCAACCATCTCGACGCCGAGTCGGTGCAGTGGCTGGAGGGCCACCTGAAGAGCTATGCCGGCGCCGTACTGGCGGTGACTCACGATCGGTACTTCCTCGACAACGTGGCGGAGTGGATCCTGGAACTCGATCGCGGCCGCACGCATCCGTACGAGGGCAACTACTCGACATATCTGGACACCAAGAAGGCGCGCCTCCAGATCGAAGGTAAGCGCGACGCCAAGCGCGCCAAGATCTTGGAACGCGAGCTCGAGTGGGCAAGGTCCAATCCCAAGGCCCGACAGGCGAAGAACAAGGCGCGCCTGACCCGGTACGAGGAGATGGCCGCCGAGGCGGAGCGTAACCGCAAGCTCGACTTCGAGGAGATCAACATCCCGCCAGGGCCGCGGTTGGGCACCAACGTGTTGGAGGTCAGCAAGCTGGTCAAGGGCTTCGGCGACCGGCTGCTGTTCGACGGGCTCAGCTTCTCGCTGCCGCGTGCTGGGATCGTTGGCATCGTCGGGCCCAACGGCGTGGGTAAGTCCACGCTGTTCCGGATGCTTGTCGGCGAAGAGCAGCCGGATTCTGGCGACCTGAAGATCGGCGAGACCGTGTCAATCTCCTACGTCGATCAAGGGCGGTCCCGGCTCGATCCCAGAAAGACCGTCTGGGAACTCGTCTCCGACGGTCTAGACCACATCAAGGTGGCCAGCTTTGAAATGCCGTCCCGGGCCTACGTCGCCTCGTTCGGCTTCAAGGGTCCGGACCAGCAGAAGCCGGCTGGCGTCCTGTCCGGCGGCGAACGCAACCGGTTGAACCTCGCGTTGACCCTGAAGATGGGCGGCAACCTGCTGCTCCTGGACGAGCCGACCAACGACCTTGACGTGGAGACCCTGCAGTCGCTGGAGGATGCGCTGCTCGACTTTCCTGGCTGCGCCGTGGTGGTCTCGCACGACCGCTGGTTCCTGGACCGGGTGGCAACACACATCCTGGCTTGGGAAGGCAACGATGAGGATGACGCTCAGTGGTTCTGGTACGAAGGGAACTTCGCCGACTACGAGGTAAACAAGATCGCCCGGCTCGGCGCCGAGGCTGCCCGCCCCCACCGGGCCACCCACCGACGGTTGACTCGAGGTTAGGACCGCGACTGTGCATGACGTTTACACGGAGGATTTGCCGGAGCCGCGCCACACCACGCCCCCCGGGGTGAGCGACGCAACGGTCGGTGCTCTCGGCAAGTTGTCGGAAGCGCTGGAGGCATGCGAAAGAGCGCGCGGCCACCTTTACTCGTTCCACCAGCTCACCGGCTCAGCGGACTGCAAGCTGGGTCAGGCGGTGCAAAAGTTGCGTGACGCGGGACACGAGACGATCGCTGACCGGCTGGACACCGAGCTGGTGGGTCGCAACGTGCTGGACGGCCGCTGGACCTTTCAGGTGGTCGAGGAATACGACGACAACTACTGGTCTTTGTTCCGTGAATTGGAGAAGGCCGCTCGGGATGAGCTCGTTGACGGCCGCCGCCATCTCTATGAGGCTCGCATGAAGCAGGCGGAACGGACGGTCGGACTTCCGGGCCACTCGGCCCACCCCTGATCACAGGCGGGAGGCGAGGAGTTCGGCAAGGGTGATGGCCTGGCGGTTGCCGAGTTCGGCAAGCTGATTGCGGCAGGAGAATCCGTCGGCCAGCACAAGTGCGTCCGGATGGGCGGTCACGGCCGGCAACAGATCGTGCTCAGCCACCGCGACGGAGACGTCGTAATGGCCTTTCTCGACCCCGAAGTTGCCGGCCAGTCCGCAGCAGCCACCGACCGTGGTGACATTGGCCCCAGTTCTGGCCAGCAGCGCGGCGTCGGCGCGCCAGCCGAGCACCGAGGCGTGGTGGCAGTGCGGCTGAGCCACGACTTCGAGATCGCTCAGGTCAGGCGGTGTCCAGTCGTCGGTGCGCTCGAGCAACTCGGCGAGGGTGAACACGCCAGCTGCAACCTCGGCGACTCGTCGGTCGTCGAGTAGTTCATGGGCGTCACTGCGCCAGACGGCGAGGCAGGACGGCTCCAGTCCGACGACTGGCGTCCCGGAGGCGACGTGAGGATGCAGCACGTCCAAAGCGTCCCGCAGCTGGCGTCGGGCGCCGTCGCGCTGACCGGTGCTGATCCAGGTCAGCCCGCAGCACGCCGGGCGGTGGAGGAACTGCGGCGCATAACCGGCGGCAGTCAATACGGCCACCGAGGCAGCTACCCCTTCGCCGGTGAAGCAATCGGAGAACGAGTCGACCCACACCACGGCAGGCCGCTTGCCGTCCGCGGGCGGCAAGCCAACACGCGACCGCGCGGACGTGCGCGCGAACCGCGGCAGGGACCGGCGTTGATCAACTCCTGCGCTCCACCGAACCAAGCGCCGCAGGCCGGGCGTGCCAGTAGTGAAGTTGATCAACGTCGACAGCGCCGGAGACCGGGTGATCAGGCGTCCCCAACGCGGCAACCAGCCCAGCGCGTAATGGGAACGAGGGCGCAGCTTGCCCCGATACGTCCGATCAAGCACCTCCGACTTGTAGGCTGCCATGTCGATCCCGGTGGGGCAGTCCCGGGCACATCCCTTGCAGGACAGGCAGAGATCGAGTGCTTCGTGGACGGCGGGTGACGTCCAGCCCTGTGAGATCACCTCGCCGTTGATCATCTCCTGCAACACCCGGGCCCGACCGCGAGTGGAGTCCTTCTCCTCGCGGGTGGCCTGATAGGACGGGCACATGACGCCGAGTCCTGGCGTGTTGTCGGCGACGCACTTGCCCACTCCACTGCACCGATGCACATCCGCAGTGAAACGGCTGGTTGATCCGATCAGAGCGACGGCGCGAAGATCGGCATCCACCGGTCGCGGATCGACCAACACGCCAGGGTTCAACAGATTGTCTGGGTCGAAGGCCGCCTTGACGGAGGCAAACAGGTCAAGCGCGGAAGCCGAGTACATCGTGGGCAACAGGGCCGAGCGGGCACGGCCGTCGCCGTGTTCGCCAGACATCGACCCGCCGTAGCCAGCCACCAGCCGCGCCGCCTCTTCGACGAAGCGCCGGTACGAGGCCCGGCCACCCTGCTGGGTCAGCGGGAAGTCGATCCGCACGTGCACGCAGCCGTCACCGAAGTGGCCGTACGGAAGTCCCTCCAGTCCGTGATCAGCCAGCAGCTTGTCGAAGTCGCGGAGGTAGGCACCCAGGGAGGTCGGTGGCACGGCCGCGTCCTCCCAGCCCGGGTAGGCCGGCCTTGACAGGCTGACACCGGCCAAGCCCGCGCCGTCCTCGCGAATCTTCCACAGGGCAAGCGACTGCACCGGATCACTGACCACGCGCCCGTCGAGCGCAGCAGCCTCGGCCAGCAACCGTTCAGCGCGCGCCTGGAGTTGATCGTGATCGTCTCCGGCGAGCTCGACAAACACCCAGCCGTCGCCGCGCGGCAACGGTGGCACCGCAGCAGCCCCACGCGTGCGGGCGACGACGTCCACGATGCGGCGGTCGAGCCCTTCACAAGCCGTCGGCGTATGCGCCAAGATCAGCGGACCGGCGTCGGCCGCCTCCGCCATGGACGGATAACCCAGTACCACCATGATCTTGTACGGAGCATCGCCGACCAGCCGCACGGTGGCCGCGGTGATCACGCCGAGGGTACCTTCGCTGCCCGCCAGGAAGCGGGCGACGTTGAAGTGATTCTCCGGCAGCAGATGCTCCAAGCTGTAGCCCGACACCTGCCGGCCGAACCGGCCGAACTCCGTGCGGATCGTGCCGAGGCCCGACCGAATCACCTGCTGGAGCGCAGTCAGGCTCGTGCTGCCAACCGTCGAGGTGTCCCCGTTGAGGCTCAGCCGCTCACCGGAGCCGGTGATCAACTCCAGCCCGACGACGTTGTCTCCGGTCCTGCCGTACCCCAGCGCCCGCGGACCGCAGGCGTTGTTGCCGATCATCCCGCCGATGGTGCAGCGGGCGTGCGTCGAGGGATCGGGTCCGAACCGTAGCCCGTATCGGGCGGCCGCCTTCTGCAACGACGCCTGGACCACTCCCGGCTCCACGACCGCAGTTCGCGTCTCGGGGTCAACGCGAATGATCTTGTTCAGGTGGCGGGCGGTGTCCACCACCAATCCGGAGCCGACGGCGTTACCCGCACAGGACGTGCCCGCACCACGGGTGGTGACCGGCACGCCCGCCGCCCGAGCCGCATCCAGCACTTCACCGAGTTCGGCAACTGTCCGTGGCCTGGCGACGGCCGCGGGCACGACCCGATAGAGCGAGGCGTCGGAAGAATAGAGCGCGCGGGCGAGATCGCTGGCATCGACGACGTCGGCAAGGTCTCGCTTGCGCAATCCGGCAAGCAGGTTGGCGGTGCCGGAGGGCAGCGCAATCGTGGTAGCCATGATCGCGCTCAAGGCTAGTTGCTGGGTTCCTCGCCTTCGACTTTCAGCACCGCCGCGAACACCCGGCCCAGAGCCTTGAAGTCGTCGCTGTCCACGGCATCGACGAGGTTGCGTCGAACGGCGGCAACATGGCTCGGAGCGACCGTTTCAAGGAGCTCCATGCCCTCGTCGGTCAGCTGCGCCCATACACCGCGGCGGTCGGTCGGGCAGCTCACTCTCCTCACCAGATCTGCCTGCTCCATGCGGGTGATGGTGTGGGTGAGCCGGGATCGCGACTGGTGAACGGCATCCGCAAGGTCCGACATCCGGCAGCGCCGGTCCTCCGACTCCGAAAGCACCACAAGGATCTCGTACTCAGGCAGATCGAGTCCGGAATCACGCAGATCGGCATCCAGTCGTTCATGCAGCCGGGCGCTGCCGAGCAGGTACGTGCGCCAGATGCGCTGCTGCTCAGCGTTCAGCCACCGCGGCCGGCCGGAGCTCGCCACATGCCCCACCGTACCGACCGGAACTTCACATTCCAGGGATTTCCCCAGGTGGCACGAGCAGCCTCCTCGGCGGCGTGGTTCGTTCAGAGTTCGTGGGAAACTGGCACTGGGATTGCCGACACCTTGTTGGGTGTGGGCCAGGGGTCTCAGGAGAGTAAGGGGCGGCATGGTGCGTCGGTCTGGTGAGCTGCGGTGACCGATGCCGTCATCGTTTCTGCGGCCCGAACGCCCATCGGCCGAGCTCGGAAGGGGTCGCTGGTCTCCATTCGGCCGGATGATCTTGCGGCAGGCGTGATCGAGGCTGCCCTGGGCCGGCTCGAAGGCTTCGATCCGGCAACGCTGGACGACATCTACCTGGGCTGCGCCCAGCCGTATGACGAGCACGGCGGAAACCTGGCTCGCCGGGTTGCGGTCCAGCTCGGGCTGGATAACGTCCCGGCTGCCACTGTGAACCGGTTCTGCGCCTCGAGCGCGCAAACGGCACGAATGGCGTTCCACGCAATTCGAGCCGGTGAAGGGCACGCCTACGTCTCCGCCGGGGTCGAGTGCGTCTCCCGGTACCGCGAGTTCGGTTCCGCCGGCGTTGACCTGGAGGAATCTCACAACCCGCAGTTTGCTGGTGCGAAGCAGCGGACCCAGCGGATCGCGGCCAGCAACGAACGCTGGTACGACCCCCGGAACGACGGCGAGATGCCGGACATCTACATCGCGATGGGGCAGACCGCTGAGAACGTCGCCACGCTGCGCGGCATATCCCGCGCCGAGCAGGACGAGTTCGGCGTGCGGTCCCAAAATCTCGCCGAGAAGGCGATCGCGAACGGGTTGTTCGAGCCTGAGATCGCACCGGTCACGCTCCCGGGCGGCTCGGTGGTGAGCTCCGATGATGGCCCGCGGCCCGGCACCACGCTCGAGGCGATCGCCGCGCTTCCGCCCGTCTTCCGGGCCGACGGTACGGTGACGGCCGGGAACTGTTGCCCGCTGAATGACGGGGCAGCCGCGGTGGTGCTCATGAGCGACGCGCGTGCAGCGGATCTCGGGCTGCGTCCGCTGGCCCGGATCGTGGCTACCGGCGTCAGTGCGCTCAGCCCCGAGATCATGGGTCTCGGGCCGGTCGAGGCGAGCCAACGAGCGTTGGCCAACGCGGGCTTGTCCATCCGCGACATTGACCTGGTGGAGATCAATGAGGCGTTCGCGGTGCAGGTGATAGCCAGTTACCGTGATCTGGAAATCGACTTGGACCGGCTGAACGTGCACGGTGGTGCGATCGCGCTAGGTCATCCGTTCGGCTCGACCGGTGCGCGGATCATGGCCACCCTGCTGAACGCCATGCAGTTGCGCGACGCACACTTCGGTCTGGAGA
>OBLS010000214.1_pt1 | contig 18927 bp, 18 predicted proteins | sample 1519901 | NCBI WGS metagenome assembly OBLS01 (sample SAMEA3113585, study PRJEB22503) | soil metagenome | reverse complement strand
TGGCGATATGCGATCGCGCTCCTGTCGTTCGACCAGACAACCGCGAAGGAGGAGCCATGACGAACGAAACGAGATCCGCTCAAGCGATGAAGCCGATCGCAGTCCGCAGCGACGAAGGAGAGGCGCGCTGGTGGTTTGGCAACCTCGCCGTGATCAAGACGACGGCACACGACAGCGCCGGCCAGCTGACGATCGTCGAGATCACAGCCCCGCCCGGCCTCGAGGTGCCGCTGCACGTGCACCACCGCGATGACGAAGGCTTCTGGATCCTCGAGGGCGACGTCACCCTCGAGGTCGGCGACGCGACGATCGAGGCGCACACCGGCGACTACGCCTTCGGCCCGCGCAACATCCCGCACCGCTACACGGTCGGGAACGACGGCTGCCGCATGCTCTTCATCATGGTCCCCGGGGGCCTCGAAGACTTGATCAGAGACACAAGCGACCCCGCACCGAGCCGCACCGTCCCACCCCCGCCCGACGGACGACCCGACCCAGCAGAAATCGAGCGGCTTAAGGCAGTCGTCGCAGAGCACGGCTACGAGCTACTCATCTGAAAGCCACGCGGCCCGCATGTGGTCGCCGTGGCTTTGCGACGCTGTGATCCCTCATCGGCGGACTCGACGACGACTACTCGTTTCGTGACGCTCGCCTGGACGCCGGATCCCCACGGGCCGCCGTCGGGACGGCGAGCGCTGCCGCTAACCGCAGTCACCCAGCAGCAGTAGGCAGGCCCATTTAAGCGACCTTTGGACGTCGCTCGCAATATTGCGAGCTTCATAGAACCATTACAAAGCGCGCGCAAGAACGAGTCGTCTACGGGGTCTTCCCATACGGGGGAAGAGGGCACGGGCCGGGTTGCGCGGGATCGAACTGGGGGGCGATGCCCTGCGCGCCCGGCTCAGCTGTTGCCACGGCACGTGAGGATGGACGCGGGGTCGATTCGGCAGGGCCCGATATTGGGGCCGTGATTGCCGGGACGCCGACGAGGTGCCAGACTCCTTGCGGGCCTCTTCCCCCAGAAGGCCTCTCTACGGCGCGCCCGGGGTCGCGGCCGCAGGCCCCGGGCGTCCCCTTCGTCCCTACGCATTCGACCGGTGACGATCTCGCTCCCGAGGGAGCGCGCCCGCGGTGGCTACGTCACGGCCGCCCTGCGCCGCCACCGTGCGGAGATAACCGACTGCGCCGACCGGATTGTCTGGAGCGATGGTCGTGCTCGCCGAGGAGGCTGGCTACTCAGTCCACCGGTTTTCAAGGTCCGCGGGAATGGGTCTCTCCGCTCAGCTAGGCCGTTCTCTACTCGCTCACATCGGCTCAGGTCAGCTCCGGTCGGCTCCAATGGGCAGAAGTTCGGGCAGACGTTCGGCCAAAGTTCGGCTGGCGCGGGCGTGCAGTTTGCCAGCTTCACATGGACGCCGCGGGCTTTGGCTCGCGCTCACACCTTGAACTGGCCCGGAGGCATTCCAAGCGCAGCCGCATTCGGCTCGCCTCGGCCCCGAGATGCACGGTGGCGGGGAACAGGAAGGGCGCCTTGCGGCGCCCTTCCTCATCGGTCGGATGAACGATCCTAGGGGAGTGTCGGATCGGCACCCGACCAGCCGAAGATGTCGGTGTTCCCGAAAGTCGCCGGGCACACGATGTTCGGCGCTGGCCTCGGAACGTCATCGGCTGTTGTCGCAGTTCGGAGCGCCATCCGCCACGCGTCAATTGCTGGGCAGTCGGCCGCGAAGCGAGCATCGTTCCAGACAGCGGCCGCGTAGTCGCGCGACGCGGCCGCGTAGACGTAGTCGCCGAGGAACTCGGCCTCCAGGTTGTTCTGAGCGGAGCCGCGAGCTTCGCCCGGCGCGCCTCGGTGGAGCTCGGTGAAGGCACCGGGGACGCCCGCGAGCACATCCGCGTGTTTCACGACGCCGACGAGAGTCCGTGGAGAGGTCGTGTCGTTGCGGAACGGTGTCGTGAACGCGTTGTAGACCACGTACACGTCATGCCCGTCCGGCGAGAGCGCTGGCGCCGCGTAGTAGCCGCGGTCAGGCGCGCTCGAGATGCGCCGTGGCGCCGACCACGTGCCCGGCGTCCCACCGCCGCTTGAGTAGCTGAACATGACGTCCTCGTTGTTCAGGCCGTCACGTCCGTCCGCCCACGTGCTGACGATCACGTTCGTGGCCCCCATCCCAGTGGGGGCGCCGTTCGCGATGTCCACGCTTGGTGCGGCGGAGAGGTCGTTGCGAGCTCCGGCGACCCCGTCCATCATGCAGCGGAAGATCACCGGGTCGACGAAGTAGCAGGGGTCGGTGACGGGGAAGAGGTCCATCGGCCGCGTCCAGCTGCGCCCGCCGTCGACCGACTTCGCGAGCACATGCGTCCCAATCGGCGGCAGGAACCTAAACGGGCTCTGGAACTCCTCCCAGAAGACGTAGACGTTGCCGGTTGAGTCGGTGCGGATCGTGCAGCCGGACTGCCCCCACTGCTTCGGCGCGACGTTGTGCGCGGGGCTGACATGCCTCGTCGCCCAGGTGTCGCCCCCGTCGCGGGAGACCGCGACGACCATCGGGGCCGCGCCGCTCCCGGTGAAGGACGCGTAGCAGACGTAGACGTTGCCGAAGAAGCGACTGGACGCCGCGTTATCCGCCCAGATCTGTTCCTTGTCGGCGAACGTCGCCGAGCTTTGCTTGCTGACGATGACCGGCCGCATCCATGCGCTCTTGACGCCTGCGGCCGCGCCGGTCACGTTGTCCGTCCGAGAAACGGCGATCGCCTCGAACCCCTTGAAGCCGGGTTCGCCCAAATCGGCCGTCACATTCGAGGCGAGATTCGCGTAGTACAGCCGCGAGCCGTTCGCCCACGAGAACCCACCCCCGCCGGCGCCCGGACGCGGCCCGAAGGCGAGCGCCGGGTCACCGTCCGAGATGATGCCTTCCTCGAAGTACCACGGCAGCGTCCCGATCGGGCCCAGGCCAGGAGTGCACGTGAATCCCGGCGGCCCAACGCAATGCCTCGCCGTCCAGCCCGTGTACGTCGGCTGCACCCAGCTATCACCGCTGTTGAACGAGAACATGATCCCGGACCCACCGACGTTGGGCGTGAACGGGCACGTCGTCGGATCGCCTGCGTTGCACGCCTCCATGTCGATGTTGTCGTTGGCGCCCGCAGCGAGGATGTTCGGCCGGCTCGCGTCCATCGCAACCGACGGCTCGTTCTGCTTGTTCTGAGAGAAGACCAGGTCGTTCGAACCGACGGTCACCTCCCGGTCGCCGCCGTGCACCGCCAACGCCCCCGGCGCCGACAGGACGGCAACGCAGCCCACAAGTGCGAGCGGCGCCACGGGGCGCCAGCCTCGACTCCTCCGAGGTCTGCGCATCAGCCTCCCCCTTCCCTTGAAGTGGATGGAGCGAGGCTCTATCTACGCCTCTCGACCCGCCGTGTCAACCGGCTTCGCAACCCTCGCGTGGACGCCGTCTAGCGGATGCACGTCCGTAACCCCACCAGCCGGGCCGGCGTCTGCCGCCGGCGGGGCCCTCGGAGGCACGGAGGCCCCCGCTGAGCGGGGGCCTAACGCCTACTTCTTGCCCTGGCCGGGCGGGGTTCCGCCGTGGCCAGGCGGGCTTCCAGAGTTCCCGGGCGGACCCGCAGCCCGGCCGGGCGCCGTGCCGCTGTGACCCGGCGCGGTGCGGCTGTGACCCGCCGTGCTGCCGCTGTGACCTGGCGCGGTGCCGCTGTGGCCTGGCGCGGTGCCACTGGAACCGGGCGGGCTGCCGCCTTGGGCAGATGGCGTTCCGGAGTGACCCGGCGCGCTCGTATCCTGGCGGGGCGAGTTGCCGCTGCGACCGGGCGCGGTTCCCGAGTGGCCAGTTGTGCTCCCGGCGTGCCGGGGCGAGCCCTTAGCTTGGCCCGGGGCGGTTCCGCTGTGAGCGGCTGAGATTCCAGCGGGCGCCTTGGCCTTCTTGCTCTTCTTGCCGTGCTGGCCGCTCTTTCCATGCGAAGCCGCCTTCTTGACTATCGAGGCAGCTGCGCAAGGACCGATCGTGTCGCCGTGGCGCAGATGAGCCGGAAGTGCATTCCGCGAAACAGTGATAGTCACGAACGGGTGCTTCTGCGAGTGCGTGTGGTGACAGATCGTCACCTTGTTGGCGTACTGGGAGGCCGCAGCGGGTGCACCCGATGATGAGACTGCCGCGGCGATCGAAGCAAGCGCGCCGACCGCAAGAGCGGTAATCACACCGATCGTGGTGCTTCGGCGCCAACTCGACCTTGAGGATCGTGTCATCTCTCTCGACTCCCCCTCACTTTCGACTCTACGAAGGCCCGCAAACGACGATTCTCAGGAATCCTGCCCCCATAGGGCGTAAGCGCGAGAGTGTCACCGACAGAGGGGCTCTCGGCCGTAAGCATTCTGTAAAAAGTCGCGCCAGCTGGCCATCGCGTCGGCCTGGAGATAGCTCAGTCGCCGGTTTCGCCCAAGTCCCGCTCGTCGCACTCGGGGCAGTAGAGGAGGGGAACCGCTCGACGCATAATCAGCACGATGGCACACGCGCCACAGAGGTTCTCCACGGTGGACGTCGGAACCGGTGGTGGTCCAGACCGTAGGAACCGGGGTGCCGCCGTCGCGGTTACGTGGGGAGGGTCACCGGTTTACGTCTCCTCGACTCAGGACCGCGAGTCGGTGCCCTCGGCGAGCCGCCGCGCCGATCCGGCGCGTTTACTCACAACGTCGTAGCCTTCGCGTTTCCGGACGACCTGCTCGACCGCGGCCACCTCATGTCCTGGCGCAATCGAGCGCGGCAGGCGCCAAGGCTAGGCAAATCTAAGGGGCGTCGTGCCGACGCAAGATTCTTCCGGCGCTGCCGCTAACGGGCCTTATCGGACGCACCTGATTGAGGTTCAGTCAGCTTGAGCGGCGTTTTGCTCTGCGACTCGGCTCGCTTTAGTTTCGCAGTCGGCGGCTTCCCTGGCGGCCAACGCGGCTCAATCAATCACAGACACGACCAGGCACCACGCGCGCGTCGGTCGAAACTCGCGGTTAGGTCAGGAGCCCGCCGGGCAAAGAGACCGAACCCAACGGAGGAGGCAGCAATGGAGAAGGACGAGGCAACCGGACGCATCAAAGAGGCCGCGGGCGACCTGACGGGCGACAAGGGACTCGAGCGGGAGGGCGAGACCGAACAGGCAGAGGGGAAGGCCAAGGACGCCGTCGACTCCGCCGCCGACAAGGCGAAGGACGTCGTGAACCCGGACTAGCCGACGCTGCGTTAATCGAGACCGCGAGCGGTGAGCGATGCAACGGCGCTTCCGACCGTATCCCTCTGCTCCATAGCGCCGCGTCGACTCGTGCCCCGGCCGCAGTGATCTCGCGCGCCCGCGCCTGGGCGCCGCGTAACGCGGACGTTCGTCGCGCGGCTTGGCCGAAACGCCCAGACGGGCCGAAGCACCAGGGGTAGGGTCGAGGCTATGGACTGGGCGATCTCCGCGGCCGGTGGCGTGCTCGTGCTGATCGGCTTGCGCGAGCTCTTCCACACGCTCTTCCACCCTACGGGCGAACCCTGGCTGAGCCGGGCGGTCGTCGGTGTGACGTGGCGGCTCGTGAAGCGGATCGACCGCAGGAAGTCGCTGCTCGTGCTCGCGGGGCCGCTCGGGATGGTGAACGTCTTCTTCGTGTGGGTCGGGCTGCTGGGGGCGGGCTTTGCGCTCGTCGTCTGGCCGCACCTCGAGGAGAACTTCGTCTTCCAAAACCTCGACCCCGCCGAGCACAGCGGATTCGTCGACGCGCTCTACTTCTCCTTCGTCACGCTCGCGACCCTCGGCTACGGAGAAATCACGCCGGCGACGACGTTATTCCGTTTGGTCACCCCCGGCGAGGCGATGATCGGCTTCGTCCTCTTGACGGCCGTGATCTCGTGGGTGCTCTCGATCTACCCCGCACTCACACGGCTCCGGCGCCTCGCTGTAGCCGTGAATACGTTCACGGATGCGCGAGAGCGCGTTCCCGACGCCAGCGTCGCGCGCACGTTCCACGACTTTGCCGATCGAACGCTCGAGGTTCGGATGGATTTCGTCCACCACCCGGTCATCTACTACTTCCATGCGCCCGACCTGCGCTCGAGCCTGCCGGCAGCGCTTCCGGTGCTAAGGCGGCTCGCGCTCGAGTTCGAGGCGACAGGAGACGCCGACGAGCGGCTCGCGGCCGCGACCGTACGGATCGCGGTCGAGGACCTCGCGCACGCGATCGGACGCGAGTTCCTCGGCCATGCGGGCGTCAATCCCGAGCGCGCGCTGGCGGCGTACGCCTCAGACCACACGGTCGAACTCGAAGACGAGTGGCGCGAGCGCGAGGAGGTATCCCGGTGACGACCGCCGAAGCCCGAAGAAGCAACCCATGTGAGAGCGCCGAAGCCGTGGAGAAGCAGGACGCCGACGAGAGCGCCCGCGCGCCGTGCGGGCTGCATTTCGCTCTACAGCTAGGGATTGAGTTCTACGCAGGAAGCCGCTGCTCGCGGCTCGGCCGAGACCGAATCTTGCGTCACTGCGGTCAAGCAGGCAGACCAAGGCGACGAACCTCCGGTCCTGGTCGTTCGGCTACTCCCATAGGTCCGGCAGAGTTCGCACATCGCAGACGTTGCCCACACGGAGACATTGGCCGACGTGAGCTGTACCGAGTGCGGCCGTCGCCCGCTTCCCGGCGAGCGCTGGTCGCTGCGGTTCGCGGACCGTGGCGAGGTGGCGGCTTACTGCCCCGAATGTGACGGGTGGGAGTTCGGCGAGGTCGCAAGCGGGTAGACGGAGAGACACGTTTGTGTGTGCGTTGGAGGCGAGCGCGAGGCCGTCAACGGCGTGCGGTCGTCTGCGGAATCAAGCTACGGCCGGGAGGAGATCGATGGCCTTCACGATCAGCAGGGTCGAGTACTACTACGTCAACGTCCGGGACGAGCTCGGGGCGGCATATCGCGTCCTGGCGCAACTGGCCGAACTCGGCGTCAACTTGCACGCCTTCACTGCGGTACCGAGTGGGCCGAGCCTCGCGCAGTTCACACTCTTCCCGGAGGACCCGGGCAAGCTCGTCATCGAGGGGCGCAGCGCCGGCCTCGCGCTCGACGGCCCCTACCACGCACTGCTGGTGCAAGGCGACGATGAACTCGGTGCACTCGCCGGTGTCCACGGGCGCCTCGTCGACGCCGGCGTCGATATCTTCGCGTCCTCGGGCGTAACCGACGGCCGCGGCTCCTTCGGCTACGTCGTGTACGTGCGCGAGGACCAGTTCGAGCAGGCGGCGAGCGCACTAGAGCTGTGACCGGGCTAACGCCCTCGCGCTCGACGACTCAATGCATGACCGCGCACGAGGTTCGCTGAAATGCGGTTCGTGCTTCTCGCGAGTTCGTCCGACGTTGACAGAACCAGAAAGTCTCGTCGAGCTGACCTGTACCGAGTGCGGCCGGCGCCCGCTTCCGGGCGAGCGCTGGTCGCTTCGATTCGTCGACCTAGCCGAGGTGGCGGCTTACTGCCGCCGAGTGCGACGAGCAGGAGTTCCGGGATCGGAGCGAATAGGTCTACCCGAGAGAGGGGCCGTGCCGCAGACGGCCCCTCCCTCACGATCTACTCCTGCTTCGTTAGGCGCTCGTGAACGGACTCTTAGGATTTCCGAGAGCAGGAGCCGACAATCCGGTTCTCCTGTTGTGGCAGGTCGCACTGCCCGAAGCGGCGACTAGCCGCCGCTTCCTGCGGGGCGCGATGCTCAAATGCGGGCAGGTGCCGCTGCAAACGCCGCGGCGTTCGGCTCGCCGCCTGCCCGATCTCCTACCCGAAGGAGGCGCGCCACGGGCGGCATAGGCGCTCCAGGCCTCGCAGCGCGTCATCAGTTCACCCCGCTGCCCGCGACGCCGGTCGGAGGGCACCGTCGAGAGCGAGTCGCCGGAACGGGGCGGTCAGCACCGCAGCACCAACCACCCCATACGCGATTTGTGCGATTGCCGAGGTGAAAGCGCCACCAAAAAGCCCAGTCGAGTAGGACCGAACGTCTGGACCGGCTCCGCGCATCACCGGCCGAGGGCTGCGGGCCGCTCGGCCTCACAAGCGATACGCTCCCTTTGCCGTTCGGTCCCGGTCGACAACGGAAGGAGAACCGAATGGCGTTTCATGTACAGGCTCGAGCAGGAGGACGGGACGCCGGCCGATCCGCCCACGCTCCGCACCGCCGTCCGGCTCGCCGCCGGCCTCTCGCCGCCCGCAGGCCACCAAGCGCTAACGTGTCGTCGGGAGTTTCTGTGGCCCCCGTCTACCGCTTTCTGCTCATGCTTCGGAACGGCGAGGCGGCCGATCCTCCCGCGTTTTTGACCCAACAGCGGGACTGGCGGCCCGGCGACGTGTTCGTAGCAGCCAACGGACGCACCTTCCGAATCGTGGACACGGACGCCGAGGTGGAAGCCGCCGGCATGGTCCTTTTCGATGCGATCTGGACGGTCGAACCCCTCGAGGAGTAGAGACGGCACAGTTCGGCGGCGCAGAACGTCGCATCGGCGTAAGGGACGGGCGCTTGAGGAGGTATTAGGTTGAGAGGCCAGACCTCATTCTGCGGCGAGAGCTGGCCCCCCTAAATTCATTTGCGTCGTGCGTCACGTCCTGAGGCCCGGAGGGTCCCATTCCAGCCTCCGAAGGGAAGACGGCGAGCGCAATCCGCGTGCCGGCCGTTGCAAAAGCCCTGTAAATCGGCCCGTCTCTGCCCGGGTGCAGAAGGCTGGGGCCGAAGGGCCGCCGTCCAGGTGCCCTCTTAGCGTCCCGGATTATGGAACCGTGCAACAAGCGCCGAACCCGGCGCCGCTACGACGAGGCGACGATCGCCGCGATCATCGATCGCTACGAGCACGGCTCAGCGTGCGACGAACACACGGTGCCAGCATCCCCGTAATCGCTGACGAGGGGCGCCGCATGTGACTCCCCGGCGCCCCTTTGAACGTCGGCGGATCGGTCTACACCGCTATCCGGCGGGGGAGACGCGCCGCCCGAGCGACGGGTCGTAGTAGGAACCGTCCTCCCGCATATCCACATACGTCTCGGACGTCCCGGCTAGGGCGCCCGTCTCGTGCGGCCAGAGCGGCCTCGGAGAGACGCGCCGCCCGAGCGACGGGTCGTAGTAGGAACCGTCCTCCCGCATATCCACATACGTCTCGGACGTCCCGGCTAGGGCGCCCGTCTCGTGCGGCCAGAACGGCTTCGGAAGCGTGGGGCTCAAGGCGGAGGCGTCATCCGTGACGGCGACTCCGACGGTGGCGACGAGGCCGAGCGCAGCGGTCGCGGCAATGGCCGCTAGGCGACTCTTGGTGGTCTCGATTTTCATGGCTCCTCCCTCTTCGTGCATACCAGGGACGGTAGGAGGCGAGGGCGGCCCCGTCGTTCACGGCCATGACACAAGCAGTGTCAACCTCGTCACAGCGGAGCGCCAGCTGCCAGCGGAGGCTGCTCCGCTCCTTTAGAGCGTCAGGGGGACTGCCACCCGAGCGAGACCGCGGTCACCTGGAACCAGACCGGTGTCGCGGGGCCACAGGGACCGGCAGGGCCTGCGGGGCCTCAGGGACCGGCAGGGCCGCAGGGCGCTCCGGGCGCAACAAACGTCACCGTCCGCACCAACAGGGAACGACGGGACAGTTTGTTGGAGCGGGAGGCATCTTCACGGCGTCCGTTTCCTGCCAGGCGGGTGAGGTCGCGACGGGCGGTGGCGGCATGTCGCACTTCGGCGGCACCGAGAACCCGTTGCCGTTCGTGGTGACGGTGGCAAGCCGGCCCACGCCGATATCCGGTGAACCGACCGGCTGGGCGGTGACCTTCAAGAACGTGGATACGACGAGCCACATCCTCGGCCATATCGTCTACGTCATCTGCGCGTCGCCGTAACGGTCGAGGCTGGGCCGCTGACGTCTACCTCGGACAACAGCGGCCGGCTCTAATTGACGAGCGGGCCCCACGCCACCGACGGGGCCCGCCTCGTTCGTAGGTCCAAGACCTCGCGGCGGAGCCATCTGCAGGGCACTTTTGCCGTCTGCTACCGAGCGATAGCGAAACGGGGACCCCGCTTGCAGAACCGCTTGCAACCCGAGCAGACTGGACGATCTGCAAGAACGCCGGGAAGAGAAAAGCCCTGCCTGAGCAGGGCTTTTCTTTGGAGCGGACGACGGGCTTCGAACCCGCGACCTTCGGCTTGGGAAGCCGACGCTCTACCAACTGAGCTACGTCCGCGTCAGCCGTAACGATAGCGTCCGATCCGCCGAATGGGCCTTGCCCGCATACTCGCCGTCCTCCTGCTCTCCACCCTCGCGTCCGGCTGCGCGTTGAGCGAGAACACGCAAAATCACGAGGCGGGCACGGCGATCAAGGACGTACTCGAACGCGAGTACGTGGGCGACTACGGAACGGCGTGGGACAATCTGCACCCGCGTCATCAGCGGCTGGTCACGCGCAAGCAGTACGAGGAGTGCCGCCGAGGCTTCGACGTCGAGGGGACGATCGAGTCGGTGCTCATCCTCGACGTCCGCGATGAGCCTTTGGTGGTCTACGGACTGCGGCCTCGCACCGCCTCGAAGGCGGTCAAGGTCCGGGTGACGACGGATGAGAGCGAGTACACCGCGTCGTACCACGTCGTCCGCGTCGGCGATCGCTGGCGGTGGGTGCTGACCGACGAGGCCGCGCGCGGCTTCGCGCGGACCGACTGCCCCGCCTAGCTAGGCGATAATCCTCCCGAAGACGTCAAGGGAGGGCTTGCGATGTCAGAGCTGCACGAGACCGCCAAGGCGCTCGTCGCCGAGGCCAAGGGAATCCTGGCCGCCGACGAGAGTTCCGGAACGATCAAGAAGCGTTTCGAGTCGATCGGCGTGGACTCGACCGAGGAGAACCGACGCGCCTACCGTGACCTGCTCTTCACGACCGAGGGCGCGGAGGAGTTCATCAGCGGCGTGATCCTCTACGACGAGACGATCCGCCAAACCTCCGCGGACGGCACGCCGTTCCCGAAGCTGCTGGAGAGCAAGGGGATCATCCCCGGCATCAAGGTGGATACCGGGGCGAAGCCGCTGGCCGGCTCGCCGGACGAGACGGTCACCGAGGGCCTCGACGGTCTACGCGAGCGCCTCGAGGAGTACCGCGGGCTCGGTGCCAAGTTCACGAAGTGGCGCGCGGTGATCTCGATCGGCGCCGACCGGCCGAGCGAGTACGCGATCTGGACGAACGCCCATGCGCTCGCGCGCTTCGCGGCGCTGAGCCAGGAGGCCGGGCTCGTGCCTATCGTCGAGCCCGAGGTGCTGATGGACGGCGACCACGACATCGAGACCTCGTTCGTCGTCACAGAGCGGACGCAGCGCGCGGTCTTCACCGAGCTCTTCGACCAACGCGTCGAGCGCGAGGGGATGCTGTTGAAGCCGAACATGGTGCTCTCCGGGTACGACGCCGCGGACCGAGCTGACGTTCGCACCGTCGCCGAGATGACGATCAGGTGCCTGAAGAACACCGTGCCGGCGGCTGTACCCGGCATCGTCTTCCTCTCCGGCGGCCAGACGGATGAGGACGCGACCGCCCATCTGAACGCGATGAACGCTCTCGGCCCGCATCCCTGGGAGCTGTCGTTCTCGTACGGGCGCGCGCTGCAAGCGCCGGCACTCAAAGCCTGGGTGGGCGACTCGTCGAACGTCGAAGCCGCCCAGCAGGCGTTCTACCGGCGTGCGAAGTTCAACGGCGCCGCGCGGACGGGCACGTATGCGCCGGAGTGGGAAAAGGAGGGAGTACCGGCCTAAGAGTTAACGCAGCGCGAGGTTCGAGATCTGCTCGAGCTTTTCGAAGGAGTGCGTCGCCTCGATGCGCCGCACGGTCCCGGATCGTGAGCGCATGACGATCGAGTCCGTGATCGCGCCGTCGCGCGTGTAGCGCACGCCGCGCAGGAGCGCCCCGGTGGTGACGCCCGTTGCGGCGAAGAAGACGTCGCGACCGCCCACGAGATCGTCGGTCGTCAGCACGCGGTCGAGGTCGTAGCCATCGTCGACCAGGCTCTGCCGTTCCTCGTCGTTCCGCGGCCAAAGCTTGCCCTGAATGACTCCGCCGACGCACTTGAGCGCCGCGGCCGAAAGGACACCTTCCGGCGTGCCGCCGATCCCCATCAGCAGGTCGACCCCGGTCCCGGGCTGCGCAGCCGCGATCGCCGGCGCCACGTCCCCGTCGGTGATCAGCAGCACCTTCGCGCCCACTTCTCTGAGCTCGGCGATCAGCCGTTCGTGACGATCGCGGTCGAGGACGACGACGGAGACCTCATGAGGTGAGACACCGCGGGCCTTCGCCACCGCTCGGACGTTCTCTGCCGGCGGTGCCTCGATGTCGATTGCGGAGGCCGCCTCGGGGCCGCAGGCGATCTTGTCCATGTAGACGGCGGCGCCGGGGAAGAACATGGTCCCACGCTCGGCGAGCGCGATCGTCGCGATCGCGTTGGGCATGCCGAGCGCCGTCAGCCGCGTTCCCTCGAGCGGATCGACGGCGACGTCCACCTCGGGGCCGTGACCGCTGCCGACGTCCTCGCCGTTGAAGAGCATCGGCGCTTCGTCCTTCTCGCCCTCGCCGATGACGACGATCCCTGCCATCGCGGCCGTATCGAGCATGATCCGCATCGCATCGACCGCAGCCTGGTCGGCGGAGATCTTGTCGCCCCGTCCGATCCAGCGGCCGGCGGCCATCGCGGCCGCTTCGGTCACGCGGACGAGCTCGAGCGCGAGGTTTCGGTCAGGCGCCTTGTCAGGCGGGGTCTGCACAGGCAGGGCCGTCCGCTCGATTGCCTCCCCCACGCCCTCAATCCTACGCCGATTGAGCTTCTTACATTCGCTCGGGCGCTTCGACTCCGATCAAGTCCAGCGAGCGCGCGAGGACGTTCCTCGTCGCCACCACCAGCGCAAGGCGGAAGGCTTGCTGCTCGCTCTCGAGGACGCGGTGCTGGTGGTAGAAGCGGTGGAAGTCGTCCGCGACCCGGATCGTGTACGTCGGGAGCGCGTGCGGCGCGCGCCGCTCCGTCGCCTCGCGCAGGACCTCCGGAAACTCGGCCAGCCGCTTGACGAGCTCGCGCTCCTCGGCGGCGAGCTCCAGCGGAGCCTCGGGCGCCGGCCGCGCGTCGCCGGCGTTCCGCAGGATTCCGGCGATCCGGGCGTGCGCGTACTGGACGTAGTAGACGGGGTTCTTTTCGCTCCGCTCCTTCGCGAGGTCGACGTCGATGTCGATCGGCTGGTCGTGACCGCGGGAGACCAGGTACCAGCGGGCTGCGTCGATGCCGATCTTCTCGACGAGCTCGCGGAGGAAGACGACGTCGCCGCGCCGCTTCGACGCCTGCCTGGCCTCGCCTTCCTCGACGATGTGGACGAGCTGGTAGATGAGCACCTCCAGCTCCTCGGGGTCGTGTCCGAGCATCGCTGCGGCCGCCTTCAAGCGGCCGATGTACCCATGGTGATCGGCGCCGAGAACGTAGATGAGGCGGTCGAAGCCACGCTTGAACTTGTTCCGGACGTACGCGACGTCGCCGGCGAAGTAGAGGAAGCTCCCGTCCGAGGAACGGACCAGCGGCCGGTCCTTGTCGTCGCCGTGCGCGCTCGTTCGGGCCCACGTCGTTCCCTCCGCCTCATAGGTGTCGAGCAGCGGGAGCGCCTCGGGGATCTCCTGCTCGACCTCACGCTGCAGCACCCACGTGTCGACCGGGACCCGGAAGGCCTGCAGCTCGTCCGCGATCACCTTCAGCATCCGCTCGACCGGGTCTCCCGGCTCGGCCGCGATCTCTGCGACGTACGCGCCGGTGTAGCCCTCGGCCGGGGGTTCTTCGCCTCGCCGGCGCGCCTCGACCGACTCGCGGAAGAGCTCGATCTGACGACCGACGTCGTTGAAGTAGTACTCGCGCTCGACCTCGTGACCGGCGAACTGGAGCAGGCGCGCTACCGAGTCGCCGTAGGCGGCATTGCGCGCCGAGCCCACGGTCAGCGGCCCGGTCGGATTTGCCGAGACGAGCTCGACCTGGACCCGCTCCTTCGCCGCGACGAACCCACCGCCGTACGACTCCCCGGCATCGAGCAGCTCCCGTAGCGCCTCGCCGTACCACGCCGGCGTCAGGAAGACGTTTAGAAACCCAGGGCCCGCGACCTCGGCGCGCTCGACTTCTGGCAGCTGCGCAGCCTCGGCCGCAAGGCCCTCGGCTAGCTCTCGCGGCGGCCGCCCGTTCCTCGGCCCCTGCTGGAGCGCGACGTTCGTCGCGTAGTCGCCGTGCTCTGCGCGACTCGGGCGCTCGAGCGTCACCGGCGCGCCGGCCAGGCGCTCGAGCTCGCTCTCCAGACGCCGGACGGCGTTAGCGCGCAACGGCTCGCTGCGGCGCGAAGAGCTCCTCGACCGAGGAGAGCTCGTCGCGCGTGCCGACGCAGATGACGACGTCACCTTCGGCGAGGACGGCGTCCGGCGCCGGGGTCGCGTCGAAGCTTCCGTCTGCCTTGCGGATCGCGATGATCAAGGCTCCGGTCGCATCGCGGACGTCGATCTGTCGGATCGTCTTGCCGCCCTGGCCCGAGGCCTCCGTGACCTCGATTTCTTCGAAGTGCAGATCAGGCCCACCCGCGGCCGATGCTGCATCGAGGAAGGCGGCGACCTGCGGCTTGAGCACCAGCTTCGCCATCTCTCTTCCAGCCGTGGAGTACGGCTGCACGACGCGGTCGGCACCGGCGAGGCGCAGCTTCTGCGCCGCGTCCGCGTCGGCAGCCCTGGCGACGATGAGGAGGTCGGGTCGCGCCGCGCGCGCCGACAGCGTGATGTAGAGGTTGTCCGTGTCCGAGTCGGACGAGGCGACGAGCCCACTCGCACGCGCGAGACCCGCTGCGAAGAGGTCGGCGTCCTCGGTTGCGTTGCCTTCGAGGTGCTGGACGCCGTTCTCGATCGCCGCCTCGATCGCCTCCGGATTGAAGTCGAGGACGATGAACGGCGCCCCGGCCGCCTGGAACTCACGGCCGATCTCCCGGCCGACACGCCCGTACCCGCAGATGATGTAGTGACCCTCGAGCCGCTCCACCCGCCGCCTCATCCTCCGTTCGGCCCAGTTGCCCGAGACTGTGCCCCGGACGACGAGCTCGATGACGAGACCAAAGACGTAGAGGAAGATTGCCACACCCCAGACGATCAGCAGCAGCGTGAAGAGCTTCGAACTGGTCGAATCGGGCGGCGGGACGAGCCCGGCCGTGTAGACGGTGACGACGGTTCGGTAGAGCGCGTCGACGAGGCCTTCACCGAGGATCGCGGCGAAGCCGATCGTCCCGACCACGAGGAGCCCGAGGAACGCGCCCACCGCAACGACCACTTGGCGCACGCTGACTGCGGGCTCGCGCATCGCTGTATCGTAGAAAGGTGGACAGGGACGGACCCGAGCGCCAGCTCAACATCCACCTCGACCCGGAGAATCTCGCCGGCGTCTACGCGAACTTCGCCAACATCAGCTTCTCCGACTACGAGTTCACGCTCACCTTTGCCCGCATCGACCACGAGGTCGAGGAAGGGGACATCCCGGGCGTCGTCGTGAGTCGCGTGAACGTCTCCTCCCGCTTCATGAAGGAGCTGCTCGACGCGATGACGGATTCGTGGTCGAAATGGGCGACGCGGGAGGGCATCAAGAACCTTCCCGAAGCGCCGCCGCGCGACTCATAGCGATCCGCTGCAGCGGGCTGGGATGAGTTTCGAGCAGTAGCAACGCCCAGCGCGGAGGATCCGGCTGCGCGAGCGACGCCTCGGCGAGCCTGCGCGTCAGCCCCTCGAACGCTCGAGGATCCCTCGTTGCGCGGATCGCGAGCCAGTCGGCCTCGGCCTCGTAGCGCCGCGAGATCGCGTTTGTCGCCGGCAGGACGGCCAGGCCGAGAACCGTGACTGTGAGGAGGGCGAGCGGAACCGCCGCCGGCCGGCCGAGCCCGCCGCGTCGGCGCGTCACGCGGGCGACGACGAAGGCGCCGGGGACTGCGAACAGGACGAGCCACGCGATCGACTTCCAGACGTGGTTTGACTCGACGTGTCCGAACTCGTGGGCAGCGAGCGACCGGATCTCGGCCCGGTTCAGCCGTCCATCGAGCGCCGTATCCCAAAGGATGATCCGTTTGGTCGGGCCAACCCCGTAGAGCTCCGCGTTGATCGCGCGGGTGCGGCGGCTCGCGTCACGGACCTGGACCTCGATGTCCCCCACTCCCTGGCGCCGAGCGAGCGCCCTGATCTCGGCGGTGGCGGCCTCGTCACGGAGCGGTGCCAGGCGCGGAACGAGCAGGAGCGGTTGTGCGAGCAGGAAGACGGCGCCCAGCGCGGCGAACGCCGGCCCACCGGCGAGCCACCAGCGCTCGCCGAGACGGCGCGCTAGGACCATCACGAGCGCGATCGCGGCACACGCCGCAGCGAGGGCACCGAGCCGCTCGAGCCAGGGATCGGCGAGGATCGTGGAGTAGTCCGACCGGGAGATTCCGTAGCGGCGGCGCCACCAGTGCGCAGCGAGAACGAACGGCAGCCGGCCGAGCCAGACAGCGACGAGCGTTCCGGCGCCCAGCGCGACCCCGCCGAGGACTCCGCGGACGCGGGCCCGCGGGGCAAGCCACGCGGCGAGACCGAGAAGCACGAGCTCGACGAGCAGAGCCCCAAGCCAGATCAGCCGCAGCCCGCGCTCGTAGCGCCGGCTGCGCTCGAGGTCGGTCTCGCCGAAGAGCCGGCCCGCCTCGACCCGCGGCAGGTCGAGATCCGCCGGCACGCTCGTCCGCCACAGCAGGACGGCGGCCGCGAACCAGAGGCCGGCCCCTGCCACGATGGCCCAGAATCTCGCCGTGCGCGTCGCCGTCATCTCGGATGTCCATGCCAACCTTTACGCGCTCGAGGCGGTGTTGGGCGAGATCGACCGCGAGCCGCCCGACGCAATCTGGTGCCTGGGCGACACCGTCGGCTACGGCCCGCGGCCCAACGAGTGCTGCGACCTGGTCCGCGAACGCGCCGACCACGTGCTGATCGGGAATCACGATCTCGTCGCGCTCGGTTCCGCCGACGTCGCACTAGAAGAGTTCAATCCCGAAGCGGCCGCCGCCTCGATCTGGACGGCGGAGCAACTCACCGAGCAGTCGCGCGCGTTCCTCGAAGGTCTCGAGCCGACTGCGGAGATCGACGGGGCACAGCTCTTCCACGGAAGCCCGAGGGATCCCGTCTGGGAGTACGTCCTGACCGAGCTGGCGGCCTTGGAGTCGCTCACGATGACGACGGCGCCGTTCGTCCTCGTCGGCCACACGCACGTCGCCACCGCGCTTGTCCTCGACGGCGGCAAGCTCCAGGGCGGCGTCGCACCCGAGGGATTCGAGACCTCCCTCGAACGGGGCCGCTGGCTGCTCAACCCCGGCTCCGTCGGCCAGCCGCGGGACGGAAACCCGGACGCCGCGTTCCTCGAGCTCGACCTCGCCGCCAAGCGGGCCCGGTTCCGCCGCGTCCCCTACCCTGTCGATCGAACCCAGGAGGAGATCCGGGAAAGGGGGTTGCCCGATCCGCTGGCAGAGCGTCTTGCCCACGGCGTGTAGCGCGCTGGTCCTTGCCGCCTGCGGCGGCGAGCAGAAAGAGGTCGAGCAGCGCACGGTCACCGGGCCGACGATCGAACGCGCGGTCGCCGACGGACTGGCGAGCCGCAGCGAGAAGGTGGCGAGCCTGCTCGACAGCGGCGAAGCCTGCGGAGCGAAGCGCGAAGCCGATCTGCTCCGGAACGAGCTGACGGACGCGATTAACGACGGCAAGGTCCCCCAGCTCTATCTCGAGGACCTCTCCGGCGTCGTCAACGAGATCCAGGCGCAGATTCCGCTCTGCACCGAACTGCAGCGGCCGTCGAGCGACGACGACGGCGAGAAGAAGGGCGAGGGCCACAAGAAGGGTAAGGGCAAGAAGAAGAAGGACGACGAGGACGATTGAGCCGTTACGCCCTCGAGAAGATGCTCGGCAAGGGCGGCATGGCGACGGTCGAGCTCGCCGAAGACACGGAGCTGCGGCGCAAGGTCGCAGTCAAACGGCTGTTCGCGTCGCTCGCCGGAGACGACGTCTTCCAGGAGCGGTTCTTCCGCGAGGCGCGTACGGCCGCGGCGCTCTCTCACCCGAACCTCGTCGCCGTCTACGACGTCGGCGAGGAAGACGGGCTGCCGTACATCGTCATGGAGTACGTCCACGGCGAGACGCTCGCCGAGCTGCTGGCGCGATCCGGTCCGATGCAACCCGAGGAGGCCGTCGAGCTCTTATTGCAGGTCTGCGGCGGGCTCGAGCACGCGCACGCCGCAGGTCTCGTCCACCGAGACATCAAGCCTCAGAATCTCCTGGTTCGAAGCGACGGCGTCATCAAGATCGCGGACTTCGGCATCGCCCGGACCTTGCACGCCACGCAGCTCACCGAGGTCGGGACCGTGCTGGGGACGGCGGCCTACCTCGCGCCCGAACAGGCAGCCGGCGAGAGGGTCACGCCCGCGGCGGACATCTATTCACTCGGCGCCGTGGCCTACGAGCTCCTCACCGGCCGGACGCCGTACGAGTTCGAATCCCTGGCCGATCTGGCCCGGAAGCAGCAACAGCCGCCTCCGCCGATGCGACACGTGCCGCCGGAGCTGGAGCGTGCAGTTCTGCGGGCCCTCGCGTTCAAGCCGTCGAACCGGCCCGCGTCCGCCGCGGCGTTCGCCCGAGAGCTCGACCGGCGCGAGGCGACCGCCGTCACACAAGTCCTGTCGCGGCGGGGGGCGATCCACGTCTCACGACGGGCGTTCCTTGCGCTTGCAGCCTTGGTCGGCGCCGGGCTGATCGCCGGCGGGCTCGCATTGGCCTATGACGGCGACGGCGGGAACCCGCCGCCGCCTCACCCACCGCCGCGCGCCCACCGACTACGACGCGGACCACGTGCTGCTGCGCTTGGTCCGC
>OBLS010000213.1_pt1 | contig 19020 bp, 15 predicted proteins | sample 1519901 | NCBI WGS metagenome assembly OBLS01 (sample SAMEA3113585, study PRJEB22503) | soil metagenome | reverse complement strand
GAGTGACACCGTCGTGGTTCCGGAGCCCAGCGCGCTGGCGATCCAGTACCACCGTAGTGGAAATGTGCTCTGGGCGGTCGAGACCGGCCTGGGCATGATCATACCGGCAGTGCTCCTGTTCTCCGGTTTATCCGCTCGGATGCGCTCGCTCTCGCAACGAGTTGGTCGCCGTTGGCTCCTCACCGTCCTGCTCTACGCGGTGCTGTTCACGGTGCTGCTGGCGGCTCTCACGTTTCCGCTGTCATACTATGCCGGATACGTGAGGCAGCATCAGTACGGCCTCTCGAATCAAAGCCTGGGAGCCTGGGCCGGGGACTGGATCAAGGGAGTCGCTTTGACTGGTCTTGGCCTGGCAGCCGTGCTCTGGATTCCATATGTCCTGCTCCGGCGGAGTCCTCGGCGCTGGTGGCTATATGCGGGACTCGCCAGCATCCCCCTTACGGCGCTGCTGTTCGTGATAACCCCGGTCTGGATCGATCCGCTTTTCAACGACTACGAGCCGATGGAGGACAAGGTGCTGGAATCCAGGATTCTGGCTCTGGCTCAACGGGCGGGAATTGGCGGCAGCCGGGTGTACCAGGTGGACAAGAGCTCAGACACGAAACTGGTAAATGCCTACGTAACGGGGGTGGGCGCCACGAAACGAATCGTACTCTGGGACACGCTCCTGGAGAAACTGGATGATGAGGAAATCTTGTTCGTCACGGCACATGAGATGGGGCACTTTGTGCTGCGCCACACGCTGGCCGTCATCATCGCCACGGCAATTCTCGTTACTTTATCGCTCTACGCAGTGCACCGGACAGCAGCCGGATTAATTAGACGTTTCTCGCTACGGTTCGGCTTCAGTGAGCTCTCCGATGTCGCGTCATTCCCGCTGCTTCTCCTCCTGGGTAATGTCGCGTTATTCCTGCTCGCGCCACTGGTGCTGGGATTCAGCCGCCACCAGGAGCATGAGGCCGATCGTTTCGCGCTGGAGATCACACGGGATAACCATGCGGGTGCGTCTACCTTTGTCGTTCTGCAACAGGAGAACCTGGCAGTGCCGCGCCCCCGCCGGCTCTACGTTCTGTGGCGGAGCAGTCACCCACCGCTCGCGGATCGGGTCGGCTTCGCCAACCGCTACCGACCGTGGGAAAGCGGACAGCCTCTTCGATACGATCGGATGTTCCGTGAGAGCAAGTAATCGGTGTGTCGCTCGTCACGGCATTTTCGCCGTACCAGTCGGCATATACCCTCGGCGTTTCACCTACATCTTCGGAGGAACCCCATGAAGGCCACCACCGCTGCCAGCCTGATCGTCCTGGCTCTCGCCGGTAGTTCCTGCGGCGGCCGGCAAGCAGTCGAGATCAATCCCAGCACGGTGCCGGTGCAGAACCGATGGAACGGGACAGTCTCCAGTCCGCCCGAGCTGGCCGGTGTCTCAGCGATTCGTGGATCCGGCTGGATGGGGCCGCAGGAAAAAAACGCCGACCGCACGGAGGCGGAGGTGAGCGTATCCAACGCGGTGCCGGGCGGGAAGCACCCGTGGCATGTGCATCGGGGACGGTGTGGCGCCGATCAGGGAATCTTCGGCCCGGCGGATTCCTACAAGCCGCTCGAGGTGAACAACGACGGACGCGCCACCTCGAAGGCCGAGCTCGCGGTGGCAACTCCGAGGACGGGCGAGTTCTTCATCAACGTGCACGCGTCCAGGCAGAACATGTCGACCATTGTTGCCTGCGGGAATCTGGCTCCACCTGCACGGTAGGCTATTGGCTATTGGCTATTGGTCATTGGCCTCAGCGCATTAGCCAATAGCCATTAGCTCATAGCCCTTTTAATCGTCTCTGCCAGCCACTCGGCCTCGCGTTTGTCGCGAATCGAGTGACCCACCTTGGCTTTCCTTCCGACCTTCCGGACGAGCACGATATCGTAGTACACGCTGGAGCCGGCCTGCATGCCGATCGCGGCGGTGACATCGGCGATTTCCCCGGCAGAGATCGTGCGCTCGCGTCCGGGCACGACATATCCCGTTGCCCACGAAACTCCTCCGGCATTGACTGTCACGCGTGATACCTGCAGCCACAGGTCCAGTACCGCGATAAGGAAAAGCATGGCGAAGAGCGCGGTCACGATGGGAAAGATCAGCGGCGCGCCGAAGTAGATCTGGAGCCCCAGGCCCGCGAGCCAGAGCACCAAAAACACTGTCAGGCTGACCGCGGCGCCGAGGTTGCGGGCAGCCGGAAACAGGATCTCGGTGCCTCGCATGGTCGCGGTCACCAGAATGCGCGAGTCGGCCGGCTGCTGATATCCGACCGCATCGGCAGCCTCGGTGAGCCGAGTCTCTTCCGGTGAAAGCGGCTGTTCACTGGCCGGCGTTCGAAACACCGGGACATCGAAGCAGGATTCATAATTCACCCCAGGCACGTCGGCCGAAACCTGGAGACTCCAGACTACTCGATTGGCCGAATTACTGGCGTCGGTCGAAGGCGCATCTCCCGAGATTCGGAAGGCGACTGGGATGTGTGTTTCCATGCGAGCCGGCCCACGGAACGGCTGCCCTTGAACCCGCTGCACGTCCTGCCACAGAACGCTTTCGGATGTGGATCGCTGCTTTCCTCCCCCGTGAGTCACCCGGCGAACGCAGGTCAGTGTCACGTCAAAGCCTTGAGCCGCCTGAATGCTCGACGGTGCCCGCACCATGCCGATGAGACTCCTGCCGATGATCCCCGGAACGGTAGCAAGCTCCAAACGTGACACGCCGTATCTCCGATGGCGGAGCGTTGCTCGAATCGCCCGAACCACAAGGCCGACGCCTACGAGGGGAAATAGCAGCCCAAGGAATGCGGCGGGCTTTCCCTCCTTCAGGGCAGCCCGGGCGGAGAGAAACCCTGTCGGCCACCAGCCGATCAGATTCCAGAGTGTGGCGAGCCAGGCACCGATCATGGTGTTGCGGCTCGAGTCGGTGATGTGCCCGGAAGCCCAATCCGCCCGCCACAGCCAGGGTGACTCTGGGTGACTCGCCTGGAGCGCCTCCTGTGCCTTGAGCGTACGGCGGCCGGCGACCACCGCGCCAATGCCGCCGATGCCCACCCCTCCGAAGGTGAGAGCGAACAACCCGAAGAAGAGCGCTTCAGTCGAGTTACCTGCGGCAATCCGCTGCACGGCCATCACGGCAGTGAAGAGGCCGACTCCGGCGAACGGCAGGAGGAAGAGCGTAACACAACCAATGCTCAGGTCGACATTCCTGGACGAACGTCTGCCGGAGCTCATGCTGTATCTCAGTTACCGTGGTGTGTGTGTTTCCACTGGAGTATCCGCTCGCGCGCCCCACTCGGACCAGGCCCCGTCATAGACGGCGCTCTCCGTGTGGCCGATCGAGTGCAGGGCCAGCACAAGAGCACAGGCGCTGGTACCCGAGCCACAGGTTGCGATCACCGGGCGGCGGAGGTCGACCCCGGCTTCAGCTAGCCGGCGCCGCAGCGCCTCAGCTGGAAGCAAGGTGCCGTCGGGACCCACCAGCTCTGTGTATGGGAGGTTGATGCTTCCAGGCACGTGACCCGAACGAAGCCCTGCGCGAGGCTCCTGCTCAGTGCCATCGAAGCGGCCCCGGGATCTCATATCCACCAGCTGTTCGGATCTGTTCACGATATTAGCGCGAACGGCGGCGAGGTCCCGAACGGCACGAGCGTCCAGCCGCGCAGTGAAGTTGCCTGGTGGCAGAGTAACCGTGCCTCGCTCGATCGGGCGCTGCTCCGCACGCCACTTTCCGAATCCGCCATCCAGCACAGCTACTTGCTCGTGCCCAAAGGTGCGGAATGTCCACCATACCCTGCCCGCACTGAGATTCACCCCGGATGCATCGTATATCACCAGAGTGTCGGAGTCGTTCAGGCCGAGCCTGGCCATGTGAGCGGCAAACTCTGTCGCGGGCGGCAGCATGTGGGGCAGCGGCGATAGCTGGTCGCTTGCGACATCGAGATCGACGAAGACGGCGCCCGGTATGTGCCCTTCCCTGTACTCGGCGGCAGCATCACGAGCAGTTCCCGGCAGGTACCAGGATGCATCCACAACTCGGAGCCCGGAGGTACCCAACCTGGCAGCAAGCCAGTCGGTGGACACCACAGGTGGCAGCGGATCGTTCAAGGCAGGAGCAGCACCTTACCCGTGGTCCTCCGAGCCTCCATCTCCGTGTGCGCTTCCGCCGCCGCGGCCAGGGGGAACTCGCGGCCAATGCTCACCTTCAGCGATCCATCGGCCACCCACCCCAGAACTGCGGAGGCACGCTCGACCAGCTCAGCCCGAGTCGCTACATAGTGTCCGAGAGTGGGCCGAGTGAGGAAGAGCGACCCCTTCTGACTGAGCAGCTGAGGATCGACAGGAGCGACGGGACCACTCGACTGCCCATAGAGTACGAGCATTCCCCGCGGAGCCAGACATGCCATACTCTTGGCAAATGTGGTCTGTCCTACCGAGTCGTACACGACATTCACCCCGGAACCACCGGTTAAGCGTCTGGTCTCGCTCTCGAAATCCTGTTCGGTATAGAGGATGACTTCATGCGCCCCTGCTGCCCGTGCCAGTGCGGCCTTGGCCGCGGTTGACACGGTGCCGATCACACGAGCTCCCCGCTGCCGCGCCATCTGACAGAGAAGCTGCCCCACTCCTCCAGCAGCAGCGTGGATCAGACAGGTATGAGAAGATGTAAGCGGAAAGGTGGAGCAGGCCAGATACTGCGCCGTCATTCCCTGGAGCATGACGGCGGCCGCAATGCGGGGAGACAGGCCGACCGGCAGCAGGATCAGCCTGTCCGCTCGAACGAGCGAGAACTCCGCGTACGACCCAGCGAAGTTCTGGGACGCCACCTGATCTCCAACCTTCACCTCGGTGACACCCGGTCCGACCTCGACGACCCGGCCGGCACCCTCGGTCCCGGGGGTGAACGGAAGCGTAACCTTGTAGAGACCGGTGCGTTGGTAGATCTCAATGAAGTTCAGGCCAGCCGCGTGGATCTGTACTAGCACTTCCCCCGGGCCGGGTACGGGCTGAGCGACCTGCTCGTAGCGCAGAACCTCCGGCCCACCAGTCTTGTGAACACGGATGGCTTGCACGTTGTACCTGTGGGTTGAAAGTAGGTGACCCCGCTGACGCAGTTCTTACGCGGCGATGGCGTTCCGGAGAAGATCGTCGGCAGGGGCTCTGCCGCGGCGGGTGTAGCGCTCGAAGTAGGCCTGCGCCTCCTCCAGATCCGAAGGATGAAAGTAGGCCGGACCAAGACCAGCGCAGCCGGCCAGGGCAAGCTCGAAGAGATCGGCAGAGGTGCTCGCTATCTCGCAATCGTGCACTCCGAGCCGTCCAGCGCGCTCCAGAAGCCCGAGATCCGGCGGCGGCAGCAGATCGGCGGCCGCTCTGAGTGTTCGCGGGTCGTAGAGGATACCTGCGGCGAGGGCCAGGGGGGCGGCATACCAATCCGGGGCAATGGCATCGGTCGAACGGAGCTCGAGATGACCACGAGGACGAACCTCAGGGAACAGCGTGCTGAGGTGATCCTGCCATTCTTCTAACGTCGGATTCGCACGCACCAGCCATTCTCCGAAGGGCATGTGCTCACCCTCGATGGTCGGAAGCAGAATGGCTGGAGCATCCAGCGCGAAGTCTAGATAGGTCTGTACCGGCGCGTCCTCGTGATACGGCAATCCCGTGCGAGCCGGATCCAGTTTGCGCCATACGTCCGCCCTGGAGCTCTGATGCCCGGTGCGCTGGCCGGCGTAGATCGGAGAGTTCGCGAAGATCGCAACAAAGAACGGAGCCGCCGCATTGAGCACCCGCCAGCGAAGCCACGGTTCGTCATCGAAATCGAGGCCGATCTGGAAGGCGGCTGTCTGCCGCATCATGCGCGCACCTGCAGGACCGCGGCGAGCGAGGTACTCGGCCATCCGCTCGTAACGCCGAGCTTGAAGGAGCAGCGGCGCTTGCTCCTCGCAGTTGTAAGGATCGAGGCCTACAGCCAGCAGGTCGATCCCTTCGCCGGTAGCAGCAGCGCGCAGTGGCAGGATCACTCCGCGAAGAACAGCGAGCAATGCGGACGCGGAACGAAATGAGGGCGAGCTGTACTCCAGCTGCCCACCGGGCTCAAACGTCAGTGTGCCGCCCGACGGTAGCGTGAAACACGGAGTGCCCTTCTGAGTAAGGCTCTCTCGCCATCCCTGCTTGTTGCCGTACCTGCGAAGAAACGGCAGGGTGCTGAGAGTGCCTTCCGAGTCGATGCCGCAGCGGCGACCGGTGCCTGGCTCCACTGGAATGAGCTCGACTTCGGCGCCAAGCCTCCGCGGTGCGAGCGAGGCGGCGCTCGGGCCCGCAAAGACCCGCTCCGCGAGATCCACCTCCAGCATCCCGCGGGTCAGCGTGGTCACGTGGGTGCCCCCACCACGAGGGCAAAGAGCGAATCCGGGTCCGGTCTCCACGTCTCGATTTGAAGTCCGGCAGGCTCGAAGAGTTGGGCCACGCTTCGACGATCGTACTTGCAGCTGATCTCGGTGCGGATGGATTCACCACGGGCAAAGGCAATCTGACCAATACCCGGAATTCGCACTTCCTGCTCCAGCGCAGACACCAGGTGCATCTCGATCCGGTGAGTGACGGGCTCATAGAACGCGAGATGCTGAAACAGGTCCGGCTCGAAATCCGCGCCCAGCTCGTGGTTCAGGACCAGAAGCATGTTGCGGTTGAAGGCTGCAGTCACACCCTGCGAATCGTTGTAGGCCAGCTCGATCCTGGCTATCTCCTTGCGGAGGTCGACGCCCAGGAGCAGCCGGTCCTCAGGATTCATGGCAGCTCGCACCCGACTCAGAAGCCGGATCGCTGCAGGCGGATAGAAGTTGCCGATGGTCCCGCCCAGGAATGCATACATCGCGGGATGGGGCAAGCTGGCAGGCCGGCCGAGCTCCTCGGCGATGTCGGCTACGACGGGCTCGACGGTGAGGCCGGGGTACTCTCGCCGGAGCTGAGCCGCTGTCTGGTTCAGGAAGCTGGCGCTGACGTCGATCGGCACGTAGCGCTCAGCGGTTCCAGCAGCGCGCATGGCGCTGATGATGAGCCGGCTCTTTTCGGCACTACCGGCACCTAGCTCCACCAGGGCTCTCGTCCCCAGCCCCGCGATCAGGGACGGCATCCACGCATCGAGGATAGAGCGCTCGGTTCGCGTCTGGTAATACTCGGGCAGCCTGGTGATCTCCTCGAAGATCTCGGAGCCCCGATGATCATAGAAATACTTTGGCGACAGCTCCTTCTGCGGCGCAGACAGTCCCGCGGCAACCTCGGCGAGCATGCCGGGATTCGGCTGCTTGTAGGCGTGCGCAGCCAGGTCGCTTCGGTCCACCCGCGTCAACCGAGACCAGCGGCTCGAAGGAATCTCAGTCATCTCGGGCACACCGGAAGCCGCTGAAAATCTGGCGCCTGATCGGGTAATCCCAGTTGCGGAAAGTGCTGCGAATTGCTCCGGGCCTGGTGGCCCACGATCCACCGCGAAGAACCTTGTAGTCGCTTCCGAAGAACGCTTCCGAATACTCCGAGTACGGGAAGCTCTGGAACCCGGGGTATCCGACGAAATCGCTCGACGTCCACTCCCATACGTCTCCGATCATGCCGTAGCAGCCTAAAGGCGAGACGTTCCGCGGGTAGCTCCCTACCGCGCGGGTACCAAACGACAGTTGATCCAGGTTGGCGAGATCCTGCGTTGGCGGCTGCTCGCCAAAGGGATAGCTGAGCTTGGCCTCAGACGGAGTCCAGGAGGCAGCCGCTTCCCACTCGAACTCTGTAGGAAGCCGTTTGCCGGCGTGCCGCGCATATGCCTCCGCTTCATGGTACGAGACGTGGCACACCGGGTGATCTGGCTCGATCTGAGCGCTGTGATCCATCGAGCGGCTGTGCCAACCGTCGCCGGCCCGAGTCCAGTACATGGGCGAGCGTGCACCTGATGTCTTTACCCAGGCCCAACCGGCCTCGGACCAGTACGCTCTGGTGGAGTAGCCGCCCGCCTCGATGAAGTCAGCGAACTCAGCGTTGGTTACTGGAGCGCGATCGATCCAGAAGGGAGGCAGATCGACAGGATGCGCCGGCCGCTCGTTGTCATAGGCAGCCGAACGATCATCGGTTCCGATATCCACGGTTCCGCCGGGAAACCGGACCATGTCGCGCGCTATTTCCGCCCGTTCTATGGGAGGGGAAAGTCTTACAACAGGTGTGTACGGGCTGCCCTGCTTGAGCTGAAGCGTCTGCAGAATCGTTTCATTGTGCTGATACTCATGCTGCAGCACCATCTGGTAGACGTAGCCCTGGCGCAGCAGCGGATTGACGTCATCGAGGTCAGTCTCGTGTAACCGCTCCAGTACGCGCGAGCGAATTTCCTCCATCACTTCCTGACATTCTGCAAAGGTCGGCAGCCGGAGCGACCCGCGCTCGCTTCGGGGATGCTCGAACGGATTGAAGAGACCCGGCATCTCGACGAACTCGACGGGTCCATCGAGGTTCCGGGTCAGCCACAGCTCCTCGAAATGTGCGATGTGCCCCAGATCCCAGATGATCGGGCTCATCAGTGGATCGTGCTGCAGCCGCAGCTCAGAGTCACTCAGCGGCTGAACCAGCAAGAGTGTTCTAGCTCGAGCTTCCGCGAGCTGAGCTGCTATTGTCTCGCGATCTACTCCCCTCGGCATGGCGACCGTCGTCATGACATCTCCGCGGAAACTGGGCAGCTAGCAGGGTCTCTTCATATCATATGTTCGATTCTGCCACCCCGCGAGATGCAGGGCACAATAACAGATTACAGGGTAACGTCCGGCATGCGCCGTGGGTTCCGGAGCAAAGCGGGGATAGCCACCAGGCCTCTGCTGTGCCACCTTGCTATCAGAACTGAAGCGAGTGTTCATGCCGACTCTTGAAACCCTGATTCCCCGCTTTAAGGCTGCCGACCGAAATACCCGGCTGGAGACGCTCCTCGATTACTCCAAGAAGCTGCCACCGCTGCCCGAGCGGTACGAAGCCGAAAAGCAGCTCGGACATAACCGGGTGCACGAGTGCCAAACGCCAGTGTTCATGTGGGTTGAGGTGGATGAAGGCCGGGTCCACATTCACGCCGATGTCCCCAGAGAATCTCCTACGGTGCGCGGATTTATCTCCTTGCTGGCCCGCAGTCTCGACGGCCAAACCCCTGACGCGGTGGCTCGTATTCCCGACGATCTGCTCGACCAGCTGGGTCTCAGCGAAACGCTGGGTATGACCCGTACTCAAGGCCTCACGGCCATTCTTCACCGCATCAAGCGTACTGTGGCCGCGGCGGCCGCCTGATGCTCGGCGTACTCGAGCTGGCCGGCCGGGGCAGTGGTTTCCTTCGCCGGCGAGAAGCCAGTTATCTGCCTTCCCAAGGCGACGTACACGTCGGCGAGCGGCTCATCCGCCAGTATGGCCTTCGAACCGGCGATGAAATCGCCGGATCAGTCAGGGCGCCGAGCAAGGGCAAGAGTGCGTCGCTGGAGACAGTGTCTGCCGTTCTGGGTAAGTCGCCTGAAGTTCTGGGTCAGCGGCCGGAATTCAGCCGATTAGGCGCCGTACACCCGAATGAACCGCTCCGGTTGGAGGCCTCGGGGAGCATTCCTGAGTCTGATCCTACAAACCGGGTGATCGATCTGCTGTGTCCTTTGGGCAAAGGCCAGCGCGCGCTCATCGTCGCCCCGGCGAAAGCGGGTAAGACGATGGTACTGCAGGCGATCGCACGGGGAGTGAACGCCAACTACCCTGCCGCGGATCTCTTCATTCTGCTGGTGGACGAGCGGCCCGAAGAGGTGTTCGAGATGGAGGCGGCGGGTGTGGGCGAAGTCATCGCCTCCAGCTTCGACAACCCGGCGCAGCAGCACGTCTCAGTCGCCGAGCTGACCCTCGAGCGAGCCCGCCGACGGGTCGAGATGGGTGGCGATGTGGTGCTGATTGTGGATTCCCTCACCCGGCTTGCCCGGGCATATAACACGGTCGAGAAAGGCACCGGCCGAACTCTTTCCGGTGGACTCGACGCGCAGTCTCTGGAAAAGCCGAAGCGGTTTCTCGGGAGCGCCCGCAGGATAGACCCATCCCAGAGCGAGGGGTCACTCACCATTATAGCCACGGCGCTGGTGGATACCGGCAGCAAGATGGATCAGGTGATTTTCGAGGAGTTCAAGGGAACCGGCAACAGTGAGCTGGTGCTGAGCCGCGAGCTGGCCGAGCGACGGATCTTCCCGGCGATCGATCTCGTCGCCAGCGCAACCCGGCGTGAGGAGCTGCTGCTCAGTGAGGAGGCACTGGCCGCAACCCGGGCCCTCCGTCAGAGAATCGCGGGGATGACTCCGATCAATGCCATGAACGATCTGTTGATCGAGCTCAAGCGGCATCCCACGAACGAGCAGCTGATTCGAGCGTTGAACGGACGCTGATCAGTTCCCGACGCCCTTGGCGATGGTCGCCAACCTCGTCTCGATCTCCGCCTTGGGCAGCCACCTGCCCCGCACCATGACACCCGACTGCTTTGCAGTGTTCCGTATGTCGGCCAGCGGATTGGCGTCCAGCAGGATCAGATCCGCCTGCTTGCCGGCCTCGATCGTGCCGGTGGTTGGCAGTGTGCCGAAGAATGCCGCGATGTTGCGGGTCCCGGTTTCCAGCGCCTGGTACGGGGTAAGCCCCGCACCGACCAGGGACTCCAGCTCCCGGTGCGTTGCAAAGCCCGGGACATTGTAGATCTGAGGAGCATCCGAGCCCAGCAGAAGGCCGGCACCTGCCTGGTGCAAAGCCTTGATCAGCTTGCGCCGAACGTCCATCGTCTTTGATACCGATGCCGCAGTCGAGCCCGTCTCCTCGAGCATCGACCGCTTTACCTCGGCCCACTTGGACTGAGTTTCCCGGGACACGTAGCGCATCTCGGGTCGTTGCTGCAGCACCTCCAGACTGATGGCCGGCACCAGGTTCTCCATCAGCACCTGGGTAGGCACGTTCCACACACCGGCGTCCTTGGTCGCCCGCACCAGCGCCGGCATCCTGGATAGGTCGAGTCGCTCACCCAGGTTCAGCCCGAAAAAGGCCGACTCTTCGGAGCTTCCGGAGCGCGCCATTGCTTCGACGTACCCATCCAGGTGATCGATTGTGATGTAGCCGGCAGCCAGAGCGCGCTGAAGACCCACCTCCTCAGGAACATGCCCGGCGAGGCGAATGCCGGCGCGCCGAGCCGTCGCCGCCAAAGTATCGAACACCTCGCTACGGATGCCCGGATGGATCTTCAGGAAGTCGTATCCTGCGGCCTTCTGTTCGACCACTATGCGGGCAGCAGCTTCCGGCGTCGGAACACTGTTGCCGTTCAACGAAGGACCCGACGTATAAATCGTAGGGCTCAGCAGATCACCCCGAGCGGCTCGAGTCCGAAGCTCCAGATGCTCCGGGTGGCCGAGCATACCACGGACGGTTGTGATTCCTCGTGCCACGTACATGAAGAGCGTACGTTCGATAACGCTGTCCGGCTGCTCGCCACTGGGAATATGAGCGTGCATCTCGGCAAGACCGGGTATCAAAAACTTGCCGCGTCCATCTATCCGGCCGCTGCCTGCGGGAACCTTCACCCGGTTGCTGGGACCCATGGCAGATACCCGGCCTCCCTGCACCACCACGGTCTGATGAGGAAGCTCCTGCTGCCGATCCATCGGGATGACCGTGACATCCACGAACGCCACCGTCGTATCAGGACCCGACGCCGGCGTTACACCGAGGAGTACTGCCGCAAGGCTCAGGGATAACATGCCGGTCAGCTCCGGGTTGCCGCCGCGCGATTGGCGCGCTCGAACTCTTTCATGAACGAGACCAGCGCTTCCACCGATGCCGGCGGGCACGCGTTGTAGATGCTGGCCCGCATTCCTCCGACCAGTCTGTGTCCTTTGAGTCCATCCAGGCCCCTCTTGGAAGCCTCTTTGACGAACTGCTTCTCGAGCTCCTCGGTCGGGGCACGGAAGCACACGTTCATGCGCGAACGGCTGTCAGGCTGAGCCGTCCCTCTAAAGAACTCACTGGCGTCCAGGTAGTCGTAAAGCTTGCGGGCCTTCTCTTCGTTGCGCTCCGCCATGGCCGCAAGACCACCCTGGGCCTGGATCCATTTGAATACCTCCCCCATCACGTAGATCGCGAACGTAGGGGCGGTGTTGTAGAGCGACTTCTCTGCTGAATGCGTTCGATACTGCAGCATCGTCGGCAGTGTCTTCGGCCCGCGCTCTATCAGATCGTTCCGCATTATGACCAGTACGAGACCGGCAGGTCCCAGGTTTTTCTGGGCTCCAGCATAGATCAGCCCGTACTTCCGGACATCGAGGGGGCGGCTGTACATGTCGCTCGATGTATCCGCGATCAGAGGAGCGTCGGCCGGAGCAGTGGGCTCGGACCGCCACTGCGTGCCATAGATGGTGTTGTTGGTTGTGAAATGGACGTACGCCGGGTTGGCTGAATAGCGGATCTCGCTGGGGATGCGATCGAAATTGGTCGCCTCGCTGCTGGCCGCCACATGCACCTTCCCGAGCTGCTTGGCCTCCTTGATCGCCTTCTGGGACCAGACGCCGGTGAGGAGATAGTCAGCAGTTCGGTCAGGCGGCAGCAGGTTCATTGGAATCATGGAGAACTGAAGCGAGGCGCCACCCTGAAGAAACAGGACCTGATAGTTGTCAGGAATTCCCGCAAGCGCACGACAGGACTGCTCCGCTTCGTCTATGATGCGGTCAAAAACCTTGCCCCGATGACTGTGCTCGATGATGCCGATGCCGCTTCCGTTCACGTTCCAGATGGCTTCCTGGGCCTTCCGGAGCACGGGCTCCGGCAGAACGGCGGGGCCGGCACTGAAATTGTGAATTCGATCGCTCATATGCTTTCGGAGTGAGGGCTACTTGCCGTTGCGCATCTCGCGGCCATCGAGGGCACTGAGATCGGCGCTGATGATGTCGGGGTTGCCGGTGCGAATCTGATTGAGTGCCGCCGTTTCGGGCTGGCCATCGAGGTGGATTCGGGCCAGGGTGGCGTGAGCGCCGTGATAGATAATGTTCTCGACCTCCTCGACATTGATCGAGGCGCCTGCCAGTACCCCGAACACGTGCGCGAGCACCCCCGGACGATTGCGGTGGCGAATGGTGAGAACATGTGTCGCCGAGCTCCGTGCCAGTCGGTTCACCGCATTCGGGACCTCGCCGCTGGACTGAAAGGACTGGACTATCCGGATTACCTCGTGTGCGATGGCAACCTGCGCCTGGTCGGTCGACGCGCCCACATGGTGAGTACCGTACACCCCCGCGCTCTGAACGACGGGACTCGAGAACTCACCGGTAGATCCTGCCGGCTCGTTCTGAAAGACGTCGAGTCCGGCGCGAATTCCCTTGTCGCGAACCGCCTGCTGCAGGGCCGCTTCGTCAACCACCGAGCCGCGGGCCGTATTGATCAGGTACGCACCTGACTTCATCGCCCCGAGGAACTCGGCATTCACCAGGTTCCTGGTCTCCGCATTGGCGGCGACGTTGATGGTGACGGCATCGGCCTCGCGGGCGACCTCGAGCGGCGTCTGGGCGTATGAGATGCCGAGGCGCTCCGCCTCGTCATGGGTGAGATTGCGGGACCAGGCGATCACGCGCATCCCGAACGCACGTGCACGCTGGGCCACCTCGCGGCCGATCTGACCCAGACCGACGATGCCGAGTGTGCGCCCATACAGGCCGCGCGCCTTGGAGTAGTTGCCCTTGTTCCACTGACCCAGCCGCAGGTCTGCCACCTGATCCGGAATGCGACGATCGCACGCCAGCAGCAGCCCCAGGACCAGCTCGGCAACCGCTATGGAGTTCTTGCCGGGACAGTTCGAGACGAACACGCCCAGCTCGGACGCCGCGGCAACATCGATCGTGTCTATGCCGGCACCCGCCCGGATGACCAGAGTCAGGGCGGTGCCTGCGCGAAGCGCGTCGGCGTTCACCTTCTTGCTTCGAACGATCAGAATGTGGGGATCGATCTGCCGGATCAGACCCGGAAGAGCGTCGGCTTTGACGTCCGGCTCGGAGGTTACCGTGCATCCGAGATCCTTCAGCCCGTCAATACCCACCTTCTCGAATTTGTCCGCTATCAGAACCTTCATCGATGCTCTCTCGACTGGCGACTGGCGACTGGCGACTGACGACTGACGACTGCCTAAAACGTATGCACAAACAGTCCACTCCGCAGCTTCGGCTCGAACCAGGTGCTCTTCGGCGGCATGATGGCACCGGCATCGCTCACGGACATGAGCTGATCCAGCGTCGTGGGGTAGAGTGAGAAGGCAATCGCCATCTCGCCCGAGTCGACTCGCCGCTTCAGCTCGGCAGCACCGCGAATTCCCCCCACGAAATCGATTCGTTTGTCGGTCCGCGGATCACCTATACCGAGGATTGGGCCGAGCACGCCGTCCTGGAGTAACGAAACGTCCAGGGATCTGATCGGGTCGTTACGAGGGATGGTGTCCGCGTGCAGCTCGACCCGATGCCAAGAGCCCTGGAGGTAGACACAAAAAGTTCCGGGCTGGGAAGGCTGGGGATCATCACATCGCGTGACCTGTCCCACGGTCCGCAGGGCACTCAGCACCTCCGCCGCCGACTTGCCACCGAGGTCGCGAACCAGACGGTTGTAGGGAAGGATCTTGAGCTGATCGCTCGGAAACAGCACCGCCAGAAACCAGTTGTACTCCTCATCGCCGGTGTGTTCGGGATTACCGGTTCTACGTTCCTTGCCGGCCCGCCAGGCGCTGGCCGAACGGTGGTGGCCGTCGGCGACGTAGGCGTGGGCGATTCCCCCAAACGCTGCCGTCCATGGTTCGGGCCGTGCGATACGCCAGACGGTATGCTGCACGCCATCATCAGCCGTGAAGTCGTAAAGCGCCGGGCTGCGTTGCACGAGCGCCGTCAGCTCCTGGACCTTTGCTTCAGGGCGGTACGTGAGGAACACCGGCTCCGCGTGCGCTTCCAGCGTGAGCACATGGCGGGTGCGGTCGTCCTCCTTGTCCTGCCTGGTCTTCTCATGCTTCCGAATGATGTCCTGCTCGTAGTCGTCCACATGTACGCAGCCGACCAGCCCGGTTTGCGCCCTGCCCTCCATGATTTGTCGGTATAGGTACAGGGCCGGTTTGCCGTCACGGACGAGAATACCGCGTGCGACAAACGCGTCGAGCGCATCGCGGGCCTGCTGGTAGCAGCGCGGATCGTGTGGATCCACGTCGTCGGGAAGGTCGATGTCCGAGCGTCCCACGTGCAGAAAGCTGTGAGGATTTCCCTGGGCGAGCTGCGCGGCCTCGTCGCGGCTCACAACGTCATAAGGCACGGCGGCGACGCGGGCGGCGAGCTCGGGAACGGGACGAAGGGCATCAAAAGGATGAAGGCGCACGTGAGGTTTACCGGCCGGGGGTGACCACGCGCTCGCATAGCCCGAGCACGGCGTCAACCAGCAGAGCAAGCACGGCGGCGGGCAACGCTCCGGACAGAATCATTCTGGTGTCAGACAAGGCGAGGCCAGCTGCAATAGGATCTCCCAGGCCGCCGGCTCCTATGAAGGCCGCCAGAGTAGCGGTGCCGACGTTGATCACCGCCGCAGTGCGGATGCCGGCCATAATGGTCGGCGCGGCCAGCGGCAGTCGAACGTAACCCAGTACCTGCCGCGAGGTCATCCCCACGGCGGCCGCCGCACTCACGGCTGCCGGTGCGGCGTCTCGTACACCGGTATATGTGTTCCGGAGAATGGGATACAAGGAATACAGGAAGAGAGCGACCAGTGCCGGCACGACACCGATCCCGAGCAGCGGAATCATGAATGCGAGTAGCGCTATGCTCGGCAGCGTCTGCAGCACGCCAACTCCACGAATGACCGTCTCGGCGGCCCGACGGCCGCGTTCCAGCGCAAGCCCGAGCGGCAGCGCCACGGCAATCGCAGCCAGCAAAGACACACCGACCAGGAGCAGGTGCCGGAGGGTCAAGCTGACGATCGTAGCGCGCTGATCCCAGAGATAAGACGGCAATCCTGGGCTCCGACCATCGACAGAACGGGTCGCGGGCAGCCCGGTAGTCTGACGGACGAGGCCGAGTGACATCAGCTGCCCTGCGGCTACCCGCGCGATCGGTATGCCATCGACCTCGATACGCTGATTCAGCCTTCGCATGGTCTCTTCAGTCAGCAGCCCGCTCAACTCGCTCAAGACACCCGCTGCGGCGGGAAGATCACGCTGCAGCGCTGGGCTCACCAGCGCTGCCGCCTCGTAAGGCGGAAAGAAGCGTTTGTCGTCCTTCAGGATGACCAGATCGTATCGGGCGATGAAGCCATCGGTGGAGTAGCCATCGATAACGTCCACGTCGCCGCTTGCAAGAGCCCGATACTTCACGGCCGGCAGCAGCGCGCGTACTGCCCGAAAATGGAGGCCGTACGCCTGTTGCAGTCCGGGCAGGCCATCCGGCCGGCCGATGAAGTCCGCTGTAAGGCCGGCTGTCAGGGTCTTGCCGACTCTGGCCAGATCGCTGAGGCTGGCAAGTCCGAGCCTCTGTGCCGTCTCTCGTCTGACCGCGATGGCGTAGGTGTTCTGAAAGCCGAGTGGAGGCAGCCATCGCACCCCGAAGCGGCGCCTGAACTCGCGTGATACCTGCTGGTAGACCTGCCCTGGATCCGAGCTGGGTCGTTGTCCGAGTATGGCAAGGAGCCCCGTGCCGGTGTATTCGGGATACACGTCGATGGCGCTGCGTCTCAATGCAGTGAATGCGATTTCCGTGGCACCCAGCCCCATACGGCGATCCACCCTGAACCCGCGCGCCTCGAGCAGCTGCGAGAACATTTCGGCCAGAAGAAATGACTCGCCGAATGGTTTGGACGCGATGATCACGGGCCGTACCACCTGGGCCTGGGGCCCCTCCGCCAATGTCAGCCCCACGAGCAGAACCGTGCCGAGTTGTATGACCGCTCTGCCCCTCACGCCGGTATCACCCGCGCACGCTGCAGCAGCCGCAGGACGTACTCGGTGGCAGGAGCGCGACGCAGCTCGTCAGGCGTTGCCGCCTGCTCCACTCGTCCCTGACGTAGTACCACCACGCGATCCGCAAGCAGAAACGCCTCGTTAAGGTCGTGGGTAACCAGCAGGGCGGAGGTGCGGAGCTCGCGACGGATATCGGCAAAGGCACTCTGAAGATCCGCCCGGGTAATCGCGTCGAGCGCGCCAAACGGCTCGTCAAGCAGAATGACTCTCGGCTCAGCGGCTAGTGCGCGTGCCACGGCTACTCGCTGACGTTGCCCACCCGAGAGCTCTCCCGGCCAGCGGACACGGAAAAGCGCCGGCTCCAGACCCACCAGCATCAGCGCACGGTCTGCCAGCGCGGCGCGATCGGGAATGCCGCGGAGCCGCGGCACCAATTCCACATTGCGACCGACTCGCCAGTGCGGCAGCAATCCACCGTCCTGTGGGACGTAGCCAACTTGTCTTCGCAAGGAGATCGGGTCGAGCTCCACGGCATCTATGCCATCGATGAAGACGCGACCATCATCGGGAAGGACCAGGCGGTTGAAGCAACGCAGCAGTGTGGTCTTCCCGGAGCCGCTTTCACCGATGAGCGCCACGCACTCCGCCTGCCGCACATCGATGGAGACCCCGTCGAGTGCAGTCAGCGCTCCATAGCGCTTGGTGACACGATCTGCATAGAGGGCGGCGGGAGCCAGTTTTCCTCGCAATCCACCAGAGTCGGATCTATCAGAGCAACACCTTGGAAAATCCAGCCGCTCTGCCGTAGCGGCAAGCTGCAGAAAAGGGCAGCGTGAGTTGCCGATCAGGAGCACGTCGCAACTGCTGGTTCCTCGCGGGATTCTGCTGTCGTCTGACGACCCCCTTTAACGACTCACAATCCTTGCATGATCCTTTCGCGAGCCACGGCGACATGAAGCAAAGTGCATCTCGCTCGTGCATGAATTTCGCATGTGTTTTCCACCTCTGCACCTCTCGCGACCCTCACCGCCCCTGAGGTGTGTATGTACCGTATCGAGCTGTCCCCCGGCGAAGAGACCGCATTCAGGTCGATCGAAGAACTGGCCGTGGCCATCCGCCGCAAGGTGGTGACGTCGCGCGCGCGCATCTACCACAACGCCACGAGCAAGTGGCTGCCGATTCAGTTTCATCCACACTACAAGATCGCGTGCTCGATGCCTCTGACGCAGGCCGACCTCGTGGCCGGCCCACCGGTGGCGCAGCGGTCAAAGCTGAAGCTGGATGACCAGCAAGGGCAGGCTGCTGCTGCCCCACTGACCGCTCCCTCCAACAGGCAAGCCGCGACGCAAGCGGCCTTGAGCGCGTGGCCGGAACCGAAGCCGAGCACTCCTCCCGTGGTTGCACCGCCTGCTGTGAGGGAAATTCCGAAGCAGGCTACTCCCTCGATAGCGCCAATCGAGCTGGGGACGCCGGCACCCGAACCCCGCTCAGCGCTGGAAGCCCGCCGCGTGGAGCCGCGCCGAGTGGTGGAGCCACGGCCAGTGGTCCAGCCCAACCGCGTTGTCGAGCCGGTACGAGCCGCTCAACCGCAGCGTGCGCCGGAGCCGCGGGTGGTTGAGCAACGCGCAACGGAGCCCACGACCACCAAACGCTCACGCCGTCGAAAGACGAAGCGCACGCTTCGCATCGCGCTTGCAGCTGCTGTCTTCGCCGCCTGCGCCCACCTGGCGATATCGGGCCCATCAATTGTGGGTGGAACAGTGGGCACACGTGCTCGTACCCCGAGGCAGCTCATCGAGGCTCCGGCAGAGGCGCTCAAGGACCTCACGCCACGGACCGTCGCGGCCGTGATGCCGGTCCTGCAGTCCATCCCGCTTCCGTCGCTCGAGTCCTCCGCCAGCCAGAAGCCTGTGCTCAAGAGAGCGACCGTGACAACCACCGGCTTCCCCAAGCGCGCGGCGATCGTCAAGCCGGCTCCGGCGCTAGTCGCCGTCGATTCCGCATCATCGCCCCAGATCGAAGCC
>OBLS010000212.1_pt1 | contig 19066 bp, 15 predicted proteins | sample 1519901 | NCBI WGS metagenome assembly OBLS01 (sample SAMEA3113585, study PRJEB22503) | soil metagenome | reverse complement strand
AGCAGCACCTCGAGCTCGTTGCCGCCCTCGCGGACCAGGTCGGTGACGTCATCGGTCTGGTACCGCAGCCGGTGAGCATAGCTGGTCCATCCCGGGGCCAGGACCTGGTCGCCCACCCGATGCCCGTTCAACCTGGCCTCGTACAGGCCATGGGCCGTGGCGTAGAGCCGCGCCTTGACGACCCCACCGGGCAGGTCGAGGGCCGACCGCAGCACGGGCGCCGGTGCGCCCAGCCCGCCAAGCACGCGCGGGCTGATGAACCGGGCCGTCCAGTCCTCGGTCCTGAGCAGCCCGGCCTCCACCGTTGCCGGATCGCTCCAGGCCGACTGCATCCCTGCCCCACGCACCCGCACCCGCACCCGCGCCGACTCCCGCGACGTCAGCGGGGCGGCCGGCCAGGGGACCAGCACCTGCTCCGCGCTCGTCACGCGAACGACCTCGGGCGCCCTCCCGGCGCCGGTGAGCTCCACCTCGTAGGCCTCCTGGACGAAGGCGGCAGCGGCCGCCGGGACGATCCAGGACAGTCGTGGGGTCGCGGTTCCGATCCCGAGCACAGGGCCCTCGTCGGTCCGGTGCTCGAAGCGCACCGCCGTCGGAGCGGCAACGTGTTCCATGGCCTCTCCCGCATGAGGCGTCCACGGTGTTAGGCCGGATGATGGGTCCGCGGCAGGCCCGCCGATAGCACCTCATGGCCCGCTAGTAGCACAAAAGAGACCTGAGGTGGTGACGCGGTATTGTTGGGGCCATGACGGAGATCCCGGTGACGATCTCCCCGGGCGGCCGGGCCTACTTCACCGAGGGCGTGCTCGCCTTTGCGAGCCCTTGGGTCCACGACGAGCCGCAGGAGGACCACACCCACAGCTTCGTCGAGATCGCCGTCGTGACCGGGGGGGAGGCGGTCCAGCGGTCCCTGGCCGGCCGCCACCAGCTCAGGACCGGCGACGTCGTGTTCCTGCGCCCCGGCGTCTGGCACGGCTACGACACGCTGCACCTGGAGCTGTACAACTGCTGCTTCAGCGCCGAGCTGCTGCACCGGGAGCTGGCCTGGACCAGGGAAGACCCGCTGCTCGGCTATCTGCTCTGGACCGGGCCGCTGTCGATGGGACGACGCGGCATGCTGATCACGACCCTCGATCCCGAGGTGCTCCAGGACTGCGAGGTCCACCTGGCCGCGCTCGACCGGCTCCGGTTCCGGCCGCTCGGCCTGCATCGCAGCGACATCATCAGCCACCTCACCCTGGTGCTGGGGCACCTCGCCCGAGCCGTCGCCGCCGACCGTGACCGGCCGCGGGAGCCGACCGGCCCCACCCATCCGGCCGTAGTGCAGGCCATGCAGCTGCTCGAGTCCCGGCTCACCCACCACTGGAGCCTCGGCGAGCTGGCCGACCAGCTGCACCTCTCCCCCGGCTACCTGCTGCGGCTGTTCAAGTCGTCCACCGGGATGCCCCCCATGGCCTATCTGGCCAGGCGGCGGGTGGAGACGGCGGCCGGGCTGCTGCTGCACACCACCCAGCCGGTGACCCAGATCGGCCGGTCGGTCGGCTGGCCGGACCAGAACTACTTCGCCCGCCGCTTCAAGGCCCACTTCGGGTTGAGCGCCACGACCTACCGCAGCCGCTTCGCCGACAAGGCCCGGCGGCTCCAGGCGTGGTCCAACTCCGGCCAACGGGGCTGACCCGAGGAGCGTTTCGTCCTATCGCGGGTTCAGCACGTGCTATCGGCGACCCCGTGGCACGCCCGTCATCCTGGGCGGCGGTCCGGCGGCCCGCATAAATTGGGCAACCGCAGTTTTCTGCGTCCGCCCACCCCAGGAGGTGCGCTGCCATGAGCCGACGGCACTGTTTCCTGCTGCGCGTCCGCCCCGACCGCCTGGACGAGTACCGGCGGCGCCACCAGCAGGTCTGGCCGGAGATGCTGCGGGCCCTGGCCGAGACGGGCTGGCGGAACTACAGCCTGTTCCTGCGCGGCGACGGCCTCCTGGTCGGCTATGTCGAGGCCGACGACCTGCAGGCTTCGCTCGACGCCATGGCCAGGACCGACGTCAACGCCCGCTGGCAGGCCGAGATGGCCCCGTTCTTCGTCGGCCTGGAGGGCGGCGGCCCGGACGAGGGCCTGGTCCTGCTCGAGGAGGTCTTCCATCTCGAGGACCAACTTCCCGGAAATTCCTGAACGAAAGCGCCGCGCTTTCGAGAAAAGCACGTCCGATGGCCTCTTCTCTTCATTCCATTGACGTGCCCGTAAAACCCCATTTACGTTGCGGTTGCGTGAACCCCGCACCCACCCCCTGTGAGGTCGCCCGATGCCGGGTAGTAGCGAACGCGATCGCCATCACGAGGTCATGCGCCTGCTCGAGGACGCCGGCCGCGTAAGCGTTCCCGAGCTCGCGGAGCGGTTCGGGGTTTCGGTCGTGACGATCCGAAAGGACCTGGAGCGGCTCGAGCGGCGACGCCTGCTCCGCAGGGTCCGTGGCGGCGCCGTCCCGGCGCCCTCGCCCGACGAGGGGTCGTTCGAGCTCCGGCTGCACATGCACACCGCCCAGAAGCTCGCCGTCGCCCGCGAGGCCGCCCGCATGGTCCGCGACGGCGACGCGATCGCGGTCGACGGCAGCACCACCTGCTACTACCTGATCAAGGAGCTGCTCGACCGGCGCGGCCTGGTCGTGGTCACCAACGGGCTGCCCGCGGCCGAGGCGCTGGTCGAGTCGGACGCCACCGTGGTCATGCCCGGAGGCACGCTGCGGCGGTCGTCCTGGGCGCTGGTCGGCGACATGGGCGCCACCCTGGCCGGCCGCGGCCGCCTGACCTACGGCTTCTTCGGGCTGCGGGCGTTGTCGCCGGAGCTCGGCCTGCTCGACCTGTCCCCTGACGAGACCGCGGTCAAGCGGCGGCTGGTGTCGATCAGCAGCGCCGTCTACGGGCTGTTCGACTCCAGCAAGGTCGGCCGGTTCGCGCTGCACCCGTTCGTCGAGACAGCCGGCGTCACCGGCCTGATCTGTGACGACGGCGTGCCGGACGACGAGGCCCTGGCCTGGAAGACGGCCGGGGTCCCGGTCCAGCGGGTCCCGGTGGAGCCGGAGCGATGACCGCCCGCAACGTGGTCGCCGTCGACCTCGGCGCGGAGAGCGGCCGGGTCGTGCTCGGGCGCTTCGACGGCTCCAGGGTCGCCCTCGAGGAGGTCCACCGCTTCCCCACCCCGCCCCGCCAGCACGCCGGCCGTCTCCGCTGGGACCTGGGCGGCCTGTGGTCGCAGATCCAGGGGGGCCTGGCCGCCGCGGGCGCGGTCGCGGGCCGGGTCGACGCCGTCGGGGTCGACGCCTGGGGAGTGGACTACGGGCTGCTCGACCGCGACGGCCGGCCGCTCGGCGACCCGGTCAGCTACCGCGACCCGCGCACCAAGGGCCTGCTCGAGGAGGCGATCGGCCGGGTGGGCCGGGAACGGCTCTACCTGGCCACCGGCATCCAGCTGATCGAGATCAACACGATCTTCCAGCTGATGGCCGAGGCCCGGGAGGGGTCGCTGGAGCGGGCCGACCGGCTGCTGCTGATCCCCGACCTGTTCCACCACCGGCTGTCCGGCGCGGCGGTGGCCGAGTACACGGTGGCCAGCACGACCGGCGCCTACGACATGGCGTCCGGCCGCTGGGCCGTCGGCCTGCTGGAGGAGCTGGGCGTCCCCACCCACCTGCTGCCCGAGGTGGTGGACGCCGGCACCGACCTCGGGCCGGTCCGGCCCGAGCTTCCCGGGTTCGCGGCCGCCAAGGTGATCGCCCCGCCGAGCCACGACACGGCCAGCGCCGTCGTGGGGGCGCCCCTCAGCGGCCCCGACGCCGCCTACATCTCCTCCGGCACCTGGTCGCTGGTCGGCGTCGAGACCAGGGAGCCGGTGATCGACGAGACGGCCATGGCGGCCAACCTGACCAACGAGGGCGGCGCGTTCGGGACCATCCGGCTGCTGCGCAACAGCTCCGGCCTGTGGCTCCTCCAGGAGAGCCGGCGCCAGTGGGCCCGGGAGGGCCGCGACTACAGCTACGACGAGCTGGTCCGGCTGGCCGGCTCCGCCCCGCCCGGGGTCAGCGTCGTCAACGGCGACCACCCCGAGTTCGCCGCTCCCGGCGACGTGCCGGCCCGGATCCGGGCCTACTGCGCCCGGACCGGCCAGCCGGTGCCGGAGGACGAGGCCGCCCTGGTCCGCTGCGTGCTGGACAGCCTGGCCCTCGGCTACCGGCGGACGGTCGACGACCTGGCGGCGGTCACCGGCCGCCCGGCCACGGCGGTGCACATCGTCGGCGGAGGCTCCCGCAACCAGCTGCTCAACCAGGCGGTCGCCGACGTCACCGGCCTGCCGGTCGTCGCCGGGCCGGTCGAGGCGACGGCCCTCGGCAACCTGCTCGTCCAGCTGATCGCGCTGGGCGACGTGCGGGACCTGTCCCAGGCACGCGAGGTGGTCCGGGACGGCGCCGGGCCGGAGATCCGGCGGGTCGAGCCGTCCGGTGCCGACCGGCTGGCCCAGCGGTACGGCCGCTACCGGGAGCTGGTGGCGGCCGACCAGGTCGGGGTCGGCGTCTGACGCGGAGAGGGAGGTGCACGACCAGGCAGCCGGTCAGCAGATGCAGTCAGAGGCAGAAAGGTGGGCCCTATGAGGTCGAAGCTGGTCGCCAGGCCGTTCCTGGTGTTGATGGTGTGTGCAGCGCTGGCGTTGGTCGGCTGCAGCAAGAAGGAAGAGGGAGGCTCGGCGGCCGGCGGCGGCAGTGCCGAGACCGTCAGTGTGGCCTTCGTTCCCAAGATCCAGGGCGTGCCCTACTTCGAGGCCATGAACACCGGTGGGAAGCAGGCCGCCCAGGACCTGGGGCTGGAGTGGATCTACAAGGGCCCGACCACGGCCGACCCGGGCGCCCAGACCGACATCGTCAAGTCGCTCATCCAGCAGAAGGTCGACGTGCTGGTGGTCGCCCCCAACGACCCCGACTCGATGGCCCCCATCCTGGCCGACGCCAAGTCCAAGGGCATCCGGGTCATGACCTCCGACACCGACGCCCCCAACTCGGTCCGGGAGCTGTTCGTCAACCAGGCGACCGCCGAGGGCATCGGGCAGGGCCTGACCGACGCGCTGCTCGAGGAGGCGGGATCCGACGCCCAGTACGCGATCGTCTCCTGCGGGCAGACCGCGGCCAACCTGAACTCCTGGATCGAGGTCCAGAAGGCCTACACCGCCGAGAAGTACCCCAACGCCAAGATCGTCGACATCGTCTACGCCGGTGAGGACGAGGCCAAGGCGGTCGCCATGGCCAAGGACCTGATGAACGCCAACCCCAACATCAAGGGCCTGGTCGGCGAGTGCACCTCCTCGGCCCCCGGCGTGGCCAAGGCGGTCAAGGAGGCCGGCAAGATCGGCAAGGTGTTCACCGTCGGGCTGGGGACCCCGCAGGCGATGAAGCCCTACCTGGATGACGGCTCCTCGAGCGCGGCCATCCTCTGGGACGTCGAGCAGCTCGGCTACCTGACCGCCTGGTCGGCCAAGCAGCTCTACGACAACAAGGAGCTCCAGGCCACCAACCAGGTCAACGACAAGCTGACCGCGGTGGAGTACTTCCCGGAGGACAAGATGGTCCTGCTCGGGCCGCCGCTGCGGATCACCAAGGACATCGTCAGCCAGTTCAGCTACTGAGGCAGCCCGCCGGCGCCCGTGGCCATCGGGAACTCCCCCGGTGGTCACGGGCGGCGGCAGCGCCCGAGGTGGGGAAGCCGTGACCGAATCCGAGGTGCTCCTGCGCCTGACCGGCATCCGCAAGCGCTACGGCGGCGTCCAGGCGCTGCGCGGTGTCGACTTCGACGTCCGTTCCGGGGAGGTGCACGCGCTGGTCGGCGAGAACGGCGCGGGCAAGTCCACCCTGATCAAGATCATCTCCGGCGCCGAGACCGCCGACGAGGGCACGGTCGAGATGGCCGGGCAGCGCCTCAGCGGGAACACCTCGGCCGCCCTCGACGCCGGCATCGCCACCGTCTACCAGGAGCCGCAGCTGTTCGGCGAGCTGTCGGTGGCCGAGAACATCTTCATCGGCCGCGAGCTGACCAGGGGCCCGCTGGTCGACCTGCCCACCCAGCGGGCCAAGGTGGACGAGCTGCTGGACCGGCTCGGCCTGGACCGCACCCTGGCCGACGTCCGGGTCGCCGACATCCCCGTCGGCGAGCAGCAGCTGGTCTCGATCGCCAAGGCCTTCTCCCACGACCCGAAGATCCTGATCCTCGACGAGCCGAGCGCGATCCTCACCGACCGCGAGATCGACACCCTGTTCCAGGTGGTCAAGGGGCTGCGCGAGCACGGCGTGGGGATCATCTACATCAGCCACCGCCTCGACGAGCTGTCGGTGATCGCCGACCGGGTGACCGTGCTCCGCGACGGCGAGAAGGTCGCCGCCCACCCGATGCGCGAGGTCACGATCAGAAGAGTCGTCGAGCTCATGGTCGGGCACGTGCCCGCCGGCCCACCGGCCGGCCACCGGGTGGCCGCCGACGTCGAGCCGGCCCTCGAGGTCAGCGGCCTCGGCCGCCGCGGCCGCTTCCAGGACGTCAGCCTGGCCGTGCGGCCCAGCGAGGTCGTGGCCGTCTACGGGCTGATCGGCTCGGGCACGGGCCCGCTGGCCCGCGCCCTCTACGGGATCGACCCCGCCGACAGCGGGACCATCACGATCAACGGCCAGCCGGTCAGCCTGCCGACGCCCCAGGCCGCCGCCCGGACCGGCATCGCCCTGCTCCCCGGCAACCGCAAGGCCCAGGGCGTGTTCGGGATCAAGAGCATCGCCTTCAACATCTCGGTCGCCCACCTCCACCTGCTCCGGCGGCTCCGGCTCTGGGTCGACCGCCGCCGCGAGCAGCAGGTCGCGACCGACTTCATCAAGCGGATCGCCATCAAGGCGCCGGGCCCGCACACCCCCGTCAACGCCCTGTCCGGCGGCAACCAGCAGAAGGTCGTGCTGGCCCGCCAGCTGGTCGAGCGCCCAGGGGTCCTGGTCCTCGAGGAGCCCACCCAGGGCGTCGACGTCGGCGCCAAGGAGGAGATCCACAAGCAGATCCTCGCCCTGGCCGACCAGGGCACGGCCGTCCTGGTCGTCTCCTCGGACCTGCTGGAGGTGCTGGAGCTGGCCGACAGGGTGCTGGTCGTCCGGGCAGGGTCGATCGTGGCCTCCTTCGGCCGCGGCGCCTCCCAGGCCGACGTGCTGGCCGCCGCCGCCGGCGACGAGTCCGGTGAGGGCACCACGCTGGACGCGGCCCGCGCCGCCGTCTCCCAGGAGGTGGAGTCCAGATGAGCGCCGTCGCCACCACCGCCCGCCCCCGGCGTGTCACCGCCCGGGCCATCGAGGGCCAGGAGCTGGTCCTGCTCGGCGTGCTGGCCGTGCTCTGGCTGGTGCTCTCGTTCGCCGTCGACACCTTCTTCACCGCCTCCACCCTCCAGGACCTCATGGCCGCGGTCGCCCCGGTGGCGATCGTCGGGGTGGGGATGACGGCGATCATCGTGACCGGCGGGATCGACGTGTCGGTGGGCAGCGCGGTCGCCGTGGCCATGGTCGTGGTCGGCCAGCTGGTCCGTGACAGCGGCCTGCCGTTCCTCCCCGCCGTGGCCGTGGCCGTCGCCGTCGGAGCCGCTCTCGGCCTGATCAACGGGGTGCTCGTGGCCTACGGCCGGGTCCACCCGATCATCGTCACCTTCGCCACCCTCAACCTGTACCGCTGGCTCGCCTTCCAGATCTTCGGGGGCGAGGAGGTCAACAACATCCCGGGCACGCTGGCCGCCCTCGGCGGCGGCGCCGAGGGGCGCACGGCCGGGCTGCCGAACGCGTTCCTGCTGGCCGTCGTCCTGGCCGCCCTCATGTGGGCGTACATGCGGTACTCACCGACCGGCCGGCACCTGTACGCGATCGGCAACGACGCCCACGCGGCCAGGCTCCAGGGGGTCCGGGTGACCCGCCGGCTGGTGTCGGTCTACGTCATCACCGGCGTCATGGTCGGGCTGGCCGCGGTCGTGTTCATCGGCGGCGGCGGCCGCATCGGCCAGGCCGTCGGGACCGGCTTCGAGCTCCAGGTGATCGCCGCCGTCGTCATCGGCGGCACCAGCATCCTCGGCGGCCGCGGGACGGTGTTCGGCACCGTCCTCGGCGCCCTGCTGGTCGGGACCGTCAGCGCGGCGGTCACGCTGCTGGGCTGGCCGAGCGAGCTCACGGCCCTGTTCATCGGCGTGTTCATCCTGGTCGCGGTCGGCGTCGACCTGCTCCGCCAGCGAAGGAGGCAGTCGCTGTGACCACCGAGACCCAGACCCCCGACGCCCAGGCCCCGGACCGGGCCGGGCGGCCCTCGCCCGGGTCCCTGGTCCGCTCCCTGCTCGAGGACCGGGTGGCGCTGCTCGTCGTCCTGCTTGTCCTGCTGGTGGCCTGGTTCTTCGCCCTCAGCGCCGGCGGCTACCTGGTCGCCCCCTACGACCTCTCCTACATGGCCTCGGCCCTGGAGTCGATGGTCCCCCTGGCCATCCTCGGCCTGGCCCAGCTGCTGGTGATCGTGTCCGGCCGGGGCGGCATCGACCTGTCGGTCGGGGCCATGGTCAGCCTGGTCGGCATGGCGTTCGGCTTCGCCTACGGCGAGTGGGGCTGGTCCTTCCTGCCCGCCCTGCTGCTGGCCCTGGGGGCCGGGGTCGTGCTGGGCGCCGTCAACGGGCTGCTGGTCGCCTACCTGCGCGTCCCGGCCCTGATCGCCACCCTGGCCACCTACTACGCCTACAGCTCCCTGGCCCTGATCAGCAACGACAACGCGCCCATCTCGACCAGGCCCCTCCAGGACCTGAACTCCATCACCCGCGCGGTGGACCTCGGCGGCCTGGCCGTGCCCCGGCAGGTGTTCACCTTCCTGCTGCCGGTGGCGGTGGTCATCTGGCTGCTGGTCAACCGGGCCCCGTACGGCCGCCGGCTGTACGCGGTCGGGACCAACGAGGTCGCCGCCCGGTACGCCAGCCTGGACGTGGCCCGGGTGCGCTTCACCGCCTACACCCTGTCCGGCCTCCTCTCGGCCGTGGTCGCGGTGATCACGGCCGCCCAGTTCGCCTCGGCCCGGCCGGACGCGGGCACGGTCGGCAACGGCATGGCCCTGCCCGCCATCACCATCGCCGTGCTCGGCGGCGTCGCCATCGCCGGCGGGGTCGGGCGGGTCGGGGGCGTGCTCGTCGCCGCCCTGCTGATCGTCTGGCTGAACGCCGGGATCCTCCTCTACTTCGAGGGCTCCCAGGGCAGCCAGTACCAGCTCTTCGCGCTCGGCGCCGTGCTGCTCGTCTCGGCCCTGTTCAACGCCCTGGTCCTGCGCCGCCGGGGCGCCACATGAGAACTCTGAAGGGGAACGGTCATGACCCAGCAGCCTGACGCCAACGGCCCCAGCCGCGACGACGTGCCCGCGGGCGTCCCGGCCGACGTCACCGCCATGCTGGACCGGGCCAACCGGCTCGGCGCCGACCCGACGGTGACCAACTACGGCGGCGGCAACACCTCCTGCAAGGTCGAGGTCACCCACCCGGCCACCGGCGAGCCGGCCACCCTGCTGTACGTGAAGGGCTCCGGCGGCGACCTTGGAACCCTGCGCTTCGGCGGCCTGGCCGTGCTGGAGCTGGCCCGGCTGCGCGGGCTGGACGACCGCTACCGGGGCCAGGAGCACGAGGACGAGATGGTCGAGCTGTTCCCCTGGTGCGCCTACGGCCCCGGCGGGGCGGCGCCGTCGATCGACACGCCCATGCACGGGCTGGTCGACCGGCCCCACATCGACCACCTGCACCCCGACAGCGTGATCGCCCTGGCGGCCAGCGCCGACGGCGAGCGCCTGACCGCCGAGTGCTACGGCGGCCGGGTCGCCTGGATCCCCTGGGTCCGGCCGGGCTGGGAGCTGGGCCGGCTGCACCGCCGGCTGCTGGAGGAGAACCCCCAGCTTGAGGGCGTGGTGCTCGGCGGGCACGGGCTGACCTGCTGGGGCGCCTCCAGCGACGAGTGCGAGCAGCGGGCCTTCAAGCTCATCGGCGAGGCGGCCGAGTTCATCGCCCGCACCGGGCGGCCGGAGCCGCTGGGGCCGGTCCGGGCCGACCGGGCGCCGCTCCCCGAGGCCGAGCGCCGGGCCCGGGCGGCCGCCCTGGTCCCGCTGCTGCGCCGGGTCGCCTCCACCGACGCCCGCATGCTCGGCCACTACAACGACAGCGAGGTGGTCCTCGACTTCCTGTCCCGGGAGGCCCTGGACCGCCTGGTCCCGCTGGGGACCTCCTGCCCCGACCACTTCCTGCGGACCAAGGTCCGGCCGCTGCTGTGTGACACCGCCCCGGACGCGCCGCTGGAGGAGGTGGAGCAGCGCCTGGGCGAGCTGCACGCCGCCTACCGGGAGGAGTACCGAGCCTACTACGAGCGCAACGCCGGCCCCGGCACCCCGCCGATGCGCGGCGCCGACCCGGCGATCGTGCTCGTTCCCGGTGTCGGCATGTTCTCCTTCGGCAGGAACAAGCAGACCGCCCGGGTCACCGGCGAGTTCTACGTCAACGCCATCAACGTGATGCGCGGCGCCGAGGCCGTCTCGGCCTACCAGCCGGTGGACGAGGCCGAGAAGTTCCGGGTCGAGTACTGGCCCCTCGAGGAAGCGAAGCTGCAGCGGATGCCCAAGCCCAAGCCGCTGGCCGGCCGGGTGGCCCTGGTCACCGGCGGGGCCTCGGGGATCGGTCGGGCGACCTGCCACGCCCTGGCCTCCCAGGGGGCGTGCGTGGTCGTGGCCGACCTGGACCTGGCCGGGGCCGAGGCCCTGGCCAAGGAGCTGGGCGGGCCCGACGTGGCCGTCGGGGTCGAGATGGACGTGGCCGACGAGGAGGCCATCAAGGCCGGGGTGGCCGCCGGCACCCTGGCCTTCGGCGGGCTCGACCTGGTGGTCAACAACGCCGGCCTGTCCAAGTCGGCCGCCCTGGAGGAGACCAGCGCCCAGCTGTGGGACCTGCAGCACAACGTGATGCCGCGGGGCTCGTTCCTGGTCTCCCGGGAGGCCGCCGCGACCATGCGCCGCCAGGGCCTCGGCGGCGACATCGTCTACATCGCCAGCAAGAACGCCATCGCCGCCGGGCCCAAGAACATCGCCTACTCCTCGGCCAAGGCCTCCCAGGCCCACCAGGTCCGGCTGCTCGCCGCCGAGCTGGGCGAGCACGGCATCAGGGTCAACGGCATCAACCCCGACGGGGTGGTCCGCGGCTCGGGGATCTTCTCCGGCGGCTGGGGCGCCGACCGGGCCAAGGTCTACGGCGTCAAGGAGGAGCAGCTCGGCGAGTTCTATGCCCAGCGGACCCTGCTCAAGCGGGAGATCCTGCCCGAGCATGTCGCCGAGGCGGTGCTGGCCCTGACCGACGGGTCGCTGGAGGTGACCACCGGGCTGCTGGTCCCGGTCGACGGCGGCGTGCCCATGGGCTTCCTACGCTGAGAGGAGCGCAAGATGACCACCGACCTGACCGGCGTGAAGGCCGCGCTGGCGACCCAGCGCATCGAGACGCCGTCCTGGGCCTACGGCAACTCCGGGACCCGGTTCAAGGTGTTCGGCCAGCCGGCGGTGCCCCGCAACGCCTTCGAGAAGGTCGCCGACGCCGCCCAGGTCCACCGCCACACCGGGATCGCGCCGAGTGTGGCCCTGCACATCCCCTGGGACAAGGTCGACGACTACGGCCAGCTGGCCAAGCACGCCCAGGAGGCCGGCATCGAGCTGGGCACGATCAACGCCAACGTCTTCCAGGACGACGACTACAAGCTGGGCAGCGTCTGCAACCCCGACCCCCGGGTGCGGCGCAAGGCCCTGGACCACCTGCTCGAGTGCGTCGACATCATGGACGTCACCGGGTCCCGCGACCTCAAGCTGTGGTTCGCCGACGGCACCAACTACCCGGGCCAGGACGACCTCCGCGAGCGCCAGGACCGCCTCGCCGAAGCCCTCCAGGCCACCTACGAGCGCCTGGGCGACGACCAGCGGCTGGTGCTGGAGTACAAGCTGTTCGAGCCGGCCTTCTACCACACCGACGTGCCCGACTGGGGCACCGCCTACGCCCACTGCCTCCAGCTCGGCCCCAAGGCGGTGGTGGTCGTCGACACCGGCCACCACGCCCCGGGCACCAACATCGAGTTCATCGTCGCGTTCCTGCTCCGCGAGCGGAAGCTGGGCGCCTTCGACTTCAACAGCCGCTTCTACGCCGACGACGACCTGATGGCCGGGGCCGCCGACCCCTTCCAGCTGTTCCGGATCATGTACGAGGTCATCCGCGGCGGCGGGTTCGCCCCCGAGGCCGGGGTCTGCTTCATGCTCGACCAGTGCCACAACATCGAGCGCAAGATCCCCGGCCAGATCCGCTCGGTCATGAACGTCCAGGAGCTGACGGCCAAGGCCCTGCTGGTCGACCGCGACGCCCTGACCGCGGCCCAGCAGGCCGGCGACGTCCTGGGCGCCAACGGGGCCCTGATGGACGCCTTCGCCACCGACGTCCGGCCCCTGCTGGCCGAGCTGCGCACCTCCCAGGGCCTCGACCCCGACCCCATGGCCGCCTACGCCCGCTCCGGCTACGACGAGCGGATCGTGGCCGACCGCGTCGGCGGCACCCAGGCCGGCTGGGGCGCCTGACTGGAGAGGACGCCGGCGCCCTCGGGGCGCAGCTGCGGCAGCCGTCGGTCGAGCCAGCCGGGCAGCCACCAGTTGGCCCGGCCCAGCAGGGCCATGGTCGCGGGCACCAGCACCATCCGGACGATGGTGGCGTCGAGCACGATCGCCGTCGACAGTCCAAGGCCCAGCATCTTGACCAGCGGCGACGGGTCGGCGACGAAGCTCGCGAACACCACCGTCATGATCAGCGCGGCCGAGGTGATCACCCGGCCGGTGGCCGCCGCGCCGCGGGCCACCGACTCGGCGTTGTCGCCGGTGCCGTCGTAGGCCTCGCGGATGCGCGAGAGCAGGAACACCTCGTAGTCCATGGACAGGCCGAAGAGCACCGCGAAGAAGATGCTCGGCATCGGCGAGGCGATCAGGTAGGTCCCCTCCAGCCCGAACAGGTCCGCGAGCCAGCCCCACTGGAACACGGCCACCACGACGCCGTAGGCCCCGCCGATCGACAGCAGGTTCATCACGACGGCCTTCAGCGGGACCACGACCGAGCGGAACACCACCATCAGCAGCAGGAACGACGCGGCCAGGACGGCGGCGATGAAGATGGGCAGGGTGTCGGACAGCTGCCTGGTGAGGTCGTCGGTCATGGCGGTCAGGCCCGACACGGCGACGTTGGCCGGGACGAGGTCACGGACACGCTCCAGGGTCGCCGAGGTCTCGGGGTCGGTTGGTGCGGTGGTGGGGATCACGGGCAGCACGACGGTGTCCCCGGCGGGCGAGGTCCGCGGCTCGCCGACCATGGCGATGCCGGGGTCGGCGGCGACGCGCTCGGACAGGTCCGGGACGGCCTGGGCGTCCACGCCGTGGCGGCGCAGGTCGGCCACCACCAGCAGCGGGGCGTTGAAGCCGGGGCCGAAGCCGTCGGCCAGCAGGTCGTAGGCGCGACGGTGGGTGGTGGTGGTCGAGTCGTCGCCGGCGTCCGGGAAGCCCGTCTCCATCCGCAGCGCCGGGGCGGCCAGGGCCAGCAGCACCGCCGCGGCGGCGACCAGGTACGGCCAGGGCCGGCCGGACACGCGGTGGGCAAAGCGCCACCAGGCCGTGTCCTGGGCACGCGGGGTGGGGCGCCGGCGGCCGATCAGCCGTCCCGCGTCCACCCGGTCGCCGAGCAACGTCAGCAGCGCCGGCAGCAGCGTGAGGGCGGTGGCCACGGCGAAGAGCACGACCAGCGAGGTGCTGAGCCCGATCGAGGCCAGGAAGCCGAGGCCGGTCAGGACCAGGGCGGCCATCGCCACCACCACCGTGCCACCGGCCAGCAGGACGGCGGCACCGGCCGATCCCATGGCGTTGGACAGCGCGGTCGGGTTGTCCTGGCCGGCGGCGCGGTGCTCGCGGTAGCGGGCCATGACGAACAGGGCGTAGTCGATGCCGACCCCCAGCCCGATCATCGCCGCGATGGTCGGGGCGGCGCCGGAGACGTCCATGGCGTTGGCCAGCAGGGCGATCCAGCCCAGGCCGACGGCCACCGCGACCAGGGTGAGCGCGATCGGGAGCAGCGCGGCCACGATCGTCCCGAAGGCGACCACGAGCACGACCAGGGCGGCCAGCAGGCCGGCGGCCTCGGCACCCGACGTCTCGGTCTCGGCGTTGATGAACGCCGCGTCGCCGCCGAGCTCGGCCGCGACCCCGGCCGCCCGGGCCGGCGCGATCGCGTCGGCGACCGCGGTCAGCGGCGCCGGGCCGAGCTCGGTCGCGGGCCGGTCGAAGGCGATCTCGGCGAAGCCGACGCGCCCGTCGGGTGACACCGTGCCGGCGGCGAACGGGTCGGCCACGGTGGCCACGTGCTCCACGCCGGCGATCCGGGCGAGGGCGGCGTCGACGGCGGGCCGGTGGCCCTCCAGCCGCTCCCCCTCCGGGGCGGCGAACACCGCCAGGGCGCTGCCGCCGGCCGCCTCGGGGAAGCGCTCCTCGAGCAGCACCATCGCCTCCTCGCTCTGGCTGCCGGGGGCGACGAGGTCGTCGGTGAACGACCCCCCGGCGGTGCCGGCCAGCCCCAGGACGATGGCGGCCGCGACCGCCCACATCCCGATGGTGGCCCATGGCCTGCGGGCGCTGGCGTCGCCGATGCGACGGGTGACGCGATGCATGACGGTGCTCCTTCGGTGGTCGGGCTCGGACGGTGGGCGCCGGCGGTGGCGCCGCGGAACCACCCTGATCGCCGGGGCCGGCGGGGTCGCCCGCCCGCGGACGGGTTGGCCCTCCCCCGCCAGGCGGGTCCTTGCCGCGCCCCGGCGGCCGGCCGCCCCCCCGTACGGCGGGGACCCGCATCCGTCCCCAGATGGATGACCGCGCGCCCGGCCTCGCTTATCGTGGGGCGATGCCCGCTGACCAGCCCCGACGGTTCCGGGGGCCCTTCGCCCGCTGGCCTCGCGCCGCGGACGCGGCCCTGGCGGTCGCCGTCTTCCTGGCGACGGTGTTCCTGGTCGACGGGCCCGGCGACGCGATCGTCGTCCGTCCCGTCGGCGACGTCCCGATCCCCGCCCTCCTGGTCTTCGCCGTGGCCAGCGCGGCCCTGTACCGGCGCCGGCACGCGCCCCTGGCCGTGCTGGGCGTGGCCCTGGTCGCCTGGGCCCTCACCCTCGGCAGCGGCTACGCCGATCTCGGCGGGGTGGCGATCATCGCCCTGTACAGCGCCGGGCGGTACGCCACCGACGACCGGTGGGAGCGGCTGGGCGTCGCCGCGGCCGTCGTCGTGGTCATCCTCGACGGCCTCCTCGACCCGGTCCCGTGGGGGGAGATCCTCTTCGGCGCCGTGGTCATGTTCGTGGCCTGGTACGTCGGGCGCCGCCTCCGGCTGCGCCGGGAGCGGGCCGACGAGCTGCTGCGGGAGCAGGCCGCCGAGGCCCGCCGGATCGTGGTCGAGGAGCGGACCCGCATCGCCCGCGAGCTGCACGACGTGGTCGCCCACCGGGTGAGCCTGATGACGGTGCAGGCGGGCGCGGCCAAGGCCGTGGCCGCCGAGGACCCCGAGGGCGCCCTGCGGGCGATGGGCGCGGTCGAGGAGGCGGGACGCCAGGCGCTGGACGAGCTGCGCCACCTGCTCGGGGTCCTCCGGCCGGAGGCCGACCACGACGGGCTGGGCCCGCAGCCCGGCCTGGCCGACCTCCCCCGGCTGGTCGAGCAGACCCGCGGGGCGGGCCTGGACGTCTCGCTGGCCACGGACGGGGTGCCGGCCCGGCTTCCGGCCCGCGTGGACCTGTTCGCCTACCGCATCGTCCAGGAGGCGCTGACCAACGTGCTCAAGCACGCCGGCCCCGGCGCCCGCACCGAGGTGCGGCTCGGCACCGAACCGGGTGGGATCGTCATCGAGGTGCTCGACGACGGCCGGGGCGCCGCCGTCCTGCCCGGGAGCGACGGCGCCGCGGTGGGGGCGCGGGGCCACGGCATCGTCGGGATGCGGGAGCGGGCACTCCTGCTGGGCGGGACCCTCGACGCCCGGCCGCGGCCGGGCGGAGGGTTCCGGGTCGCCGCCCACCTGCCCACCGGAGGCGAGCCGGCGTGAGCATCCGCGTCGTGGTGGTCGACGACCAGGCGCTGGTCCGCGGGGGCTTCGCCATGGTCCTGCGGATCCACGCCGACATCGAGGTCGTGGCCGAGGCCGGGACCGGGCTGGAGGCCATCGAGGTGGCCCGCCAGCACCGTCCCGACGTGATCCTCATGGACATCCGGATGCCCGACATGGACGGCCTGGAGGCGACCTCCCGGATCCTGGCCGAGGCCGACTGGAACGTCCGGGTGCTGATCCTGACCACCTTCGACCCGGACGAGTACGTCTACAAGGCGCTGCGCGCCGGCGCCAGCGGCTTCGTGCTCAAGGACATCCCTCCCGACCAGCTGGCCATCGCCGTCCGCACCGTGGCCGACGGCGGGGCGCTGCTGGCGCCGTCGATCACCCGGCGCCTCATCGGCCAGTTCACCGAGCGCGTCGAGGTCGACGCCGCCGTCGCCGGCCGCCTCGAGCGCCTCACCGACCGGGAGCGCGAGGTGGTGATCGCCGTCGCCCGGGGGTCCAGCAACGCCGAGATCGCCGGCGAGCTGTTCATCGGGCCGGCCACCGTCAAGTCGCACGTGTCGAGCATCCTCACCAAGCTCGGCCTGCGCGACCGCACCCAGCTGGTGGTCTTCGCCTACGAGAGCGGCCTGGTCGAGGCCGGCGCCCGCGACATCGGCCACTGACGCCACGACGGCCGAGGACAGCTCTGAGCGAGGTCAAGGGCCTGGCCCAAGCGGCCGACCTCAAGGGCACGGGGCGAGTGCCCTGGTCGACGAGGAGGGGGCGCCTTGGGGTCCGAGCGATACCGGCTGGTCACGCGGAGCGACTTCGATGGACTGGTCTGCGCGGTGCTGCTCGAGCAGCTCGGGCTGGTCCGGGAGATCCTGTTCGTGCATCCCAAGGACGTCCAGGACGGGAAGGTGGAGATCGGTCCCGGGGACATCGCCACCAACCTTCCCTATGCGCCGGACGCCCATCTCGTCTTCGACCACCACCACAGCGAGACCCTCCGCAACCCCACCATCGCCGCCAACCACATCATCGACCCCCACGCGCCGTCGGCGGCCCGGGTGGTCTACGACCACTACGGCGGGGCCGAGCGGTTCCCGAGCATCTCCCCGGAGCTGATGCGGGCCGTCGACCAGGCCGACTCGGCCCAGTACTCGCTGGAGGAGGTGCTGGCCCCCACCGGCTGGGTGCTGCTCAACTTCCTGATGGACAGCCGCACCGGCCTTGGCCGCTTCCGCGACTTCCGGATCTCCAACTACCAGCTGATGATGCTGCTGATCGAGGCCTGCCAGCACCACGACATCGACGAGATCCTGAACCTGCCGGACGTGCGCGAGCGGGTCGACCTCTACCACCAGCAGACCGAGGCGTTCGTCGCCCAGCTGCGGCGCTGCAGCAGCGTCCGCGGCGGCGTGGTGGTCGTCGACCTGCGCGAGGAGGAGGTCATCCACGCAGGGAACCGCTTCATGGTCTACGCGCTGTTCCCCGACTGCACGGTGTCGGCCCACGTGCTCTGGGGCAAGCAGCGCCAGAACACCGTGATCGCGGTGGGCAAGTCGATCCTGAACCGCACCTCGGCCGCTGACATCGGCGCCCTGATGCTGTCCTACGGCGGCGGCGGCCACGCCAACGCCGGCACCTGCCAGGTCGGCCACGACGAGGCCGACCGGGTCGTCGACGAGCTCGTCGGCCACCTCAACGCGGCCACCAGGACCACGGTCTAGGCGATACTTCCCGGGTGTACTCCGACGACGACGTCGCCGCGCTGTACGACCGGCTGAACCCCTGGGAGCCGAGCGACGACTTCTACCTGTCGTACGTGCTCGAGGCCGGGTCCGTGCTGGACGTCGGCTGCGGGACGGGCCGGCTGCTGCACCGGGCCCGGGAGGCCGGGCACGGCGGGCGGCTGTGCGGCATCGACCCGGACCGGGCCTCGCTCGCCCGGGCCCGGCGGCGGGCCGACGTCGAGTGGGTCGAGGGCCGGGCCGCGGACATGACCTGGGAGCGCGAGTTCGACCTGGCCGTCATGGCCAGCAACGTGTTCCAGGTGTTCGTGACCGACGACGAGCTGGCGGCGTCGCTGGCCGCGACCCGCTCGGCCCTCGTCGACGGGGGTCGGCTCGTGTTCGGGACCCGCAACCCCCGGGTGCGGGCCTGGGAGGGATGGACCCCGGCGAGCCCGATCGACGTCGTCGACCACCACGGCCGCGAGCTCCGGGTCGTCTACCAGGTCGAGTCCGTTGCCGGCGGCGTGGTCACCCTCACCGAGACGACCGCCACCCGGGACGGGCAGGCGCTGCGGGTCGACCGGGGCAGCCTGCGGTTCCTGGACGCCGACGAGGTCGAGGCGGCCCTGGCCCGCGCCAGCTTCGAGGTCCGATCCTGGTACGGCGACTGGTCGCGGGGACCGCTCACCGAGGACAGCGGCAACATCGTGGTGGTCGCCGGCGCGCGGTCCTGAGGGGGTCAAGTCACCTCGGCGGGCTGCCGATCTGCACGATATGAACGATCTCCACGGCCAGGCGCCCGCCCGGCAGGTCCGGCGTGGGGTGGCCGTGGTGCTGCTGGCGCTGCTGGCCCCGCCGGGGACGCTGGTGCTGCTGACGATGGTGCCGGCGCTGGACCTGGTGCTCCGCTCGGCGGTGGGGCACCTGGTCGTGGTCAGCGCGATCTCGGCCTGTGCGCTGGCCGTGGCCGTGGCCGCCGCGGCGGCGGCCGGCCGGAGCCGCGACGGGAGCCTGGTCCTGCTCGGGCTTGCACGACGTCGGCAAGGTTGGCATCCCCGACCACGTGCTGAACAAGCCCGGCGCCCTCACCGACGACGAGCGGGCCTGGATCCAGGAGCATCCGGTGGTCGGCGCCGACATCGTCGGGCGGG
>OBLS010000211.1_pt1 | contig 19080 bp, 7 predicted proteins | sample 1519901 | NCBI WGS metagenome assembly OBLS01 (sample SAMEA3113585, study PRJEB22503) | soil metagenome | reverse complement strand
ATCCGATACCAGCGGCGAGCAGGCTCCAGATGATCTTGCCGTCCAGGTGCCGTTGATACTGGCCGTCTTGGAGAGCCTCGGCATCGCCGTGGTTGGCAAGGACGGCTACGAGGCTGACGACGTGCTGGGCACGTTGGCCAGCATGTCTCCGATGCCGGTCGACGTCGTCACCGGTGACCGGGATCTCTTTCAGCTGGTCGATGACGCGCGTTCGGTGCGCGTCCTCTACATCGCCCGTGGCGTGGGCAAACATGAGCAGGTGGATGAGTCCTGGGTACGGGCACGGTACGGGATTCCGTCGTCGGCGTACGTGGATTACGCGATCATGAGAGGCGATGCCTCCGACGGCTTACCGGGTGTGGCGGGAATCGGCGACAAGACCGCCGCCGGCTTGTTGAACTCGTACGGCAGTCTCGACGGCATCCTGGCGGCCGCGAGTGATCCCCACACCAAGATCAGCGCTTCGGTCCGGTCGAAGCTTGGTGCCGCGATCGATTACCTGGCGGTGGCGCCGACGGTCGTCGCTGTGGTTCGCGATCTTGATCTGGACGTCGACTGGGATGATTTGCTGTTGCCGCAGGCGCCCAAAGACCCAGCGCGCTTCACCGAGCTGGCGGAATTGCTCGAGCTTGGCGGCAGCGCCGATCGGATTTTGGCCAGCCTCCGTGGTGACCGCTGACCGGATCGGGCGGCTCGCAGGACGGCAAGCGCATCCGTCCGCGATCGTGCTCGGTCCAGGGCCTGACCCCTCCGCGCTGATTGCGCTGCTGGATCCGGTTGATCATCCGGCCGTGCTGTGGGGCCGATGGTTCGGAGGAGGGGTTGTCGTGATGCGTTCGCCACTGCGCACGATGACAGCGGCGAACGTCGGCGAGGTTCTGGCGTTGATCGACGGCCAACCGACCGTCGTGGACGACGTTGTCGAGAGGTCAGAGCCCGTCGCGGTGATCGGTGGGGGGTGGCTCAGCTGCCTCGGTTTCACGCCGGGGGTGAGCGCGGCCTGCTTCTACGACTCGCTACTCCGCTGGCAGCCGAACAGCGGTTGGACGTTCGAGACCCTGGGCCTGGCCGGACGGGAGGGCGAGGTGAGCGCCGAACTCCAGGCCTGGCGGCGGCTCATGCACAGCGCCGTCGCCAAGACTGCGCCGCCAGTGTCGGCCGCTCGCTTCACGACACTGACGCCGCCGGCGAGCACGCGGCTGACCTACCTCGCCAGCATCGATGCCGCGATCGGCCGGATCCACGCCGGCGAGTTCTACCAACTCAATCTGTGCACTCGGCTCGTCTCATCGTCGGCAGACAGCGCGGCTGCGCTCTTCGCCCAGCTTGCCGCGCAGCTCGATCCGGCGTACGGCGGGCTGTTGATCACTATGCCCGGTGATCAACAGGTCGGCCTCCCGGCCCGAGCCGTGGTGAGCATGAGTCCGGAACTGTTTCTCCAGGTGCGGGGCTCGACAGTGACCAGTCAACCGATCAAGGGCACCGCGACCCGGGCCCCTGGCGATGCTGACTCTCCGCTGCTCAGGGCCTCCGCCAAGGACGCGGCCGAGAACATCATGATCGTTGATCTGATGCGCAATGACCTGTCGCAGGTATGTCGACCGGGCACCGTGACGGTGGATGATCTGCTCGAGCTCCAGGCCCACCCGGGTCTCTGGCATCTGGTGTCGACCGTCTCCGGGCAGCTCACTGACGGCGTCACCACCGGCCGACTGCTCAGGGCGACCTTCCCTCCCGGCTCGGTGTCCGGTGCTCCGAAATACTCTGCCCTGACTGGGATCGCGGATTTGGAGCCGCTCGCTCGCGGCAGCTACACCGGGACACTCGGCTTCAGTAGCCCCCTGGCCGGTGCCGACTTCAACGTCCTTATCCGCACGCTGGAGTGCAGCAACAACCAGATCGAGCTGGGCGTGGGCGGCGGGATCACCGTGGACAGCGTCGCCGTCAAGGAATGGGACGAGTGCCTGGCCAAGGCGGCTCCTTTGGTCTCGGCGCTGGGCTCGGACCTAGATCCGGAGCTGCAACCTTCGCCACCCTGGGTCAGCGACTGGCAACGATCCGGCGGACTGTTGGAAACGATGCTGGCGATGGGTTCATCCGTGCGCCGGCTGGCAGCCCACCTCGCCAGGCTCGACCGCTCCTGTCGCGAGCTGTACGGCGAAGGGATTCCCGATGATCTTGCCGGTCAGATCACCACCGCGGTGACGGGCGTAGACGCCGGCTCCGTCGCGCGCCGCGTCATCCGGTTGGTGGTCCGGCCGGAGGTCACAGGTCTGGCCTTTGACGTCTCTGTCGCGGCCCTGGGACCGCGGCCGAGTGGCTCAAGCTTGGCCCTCGCTGCACGGCCCGAGCGGTGCTGGCGCCACAAATGGGCGGATCGCCGCGAGCTCGAACGCGCGGAGCAAGAGCAGGGCCGACACCTGCCCTACTTCCTCACCCCCGCTGAACAGGTCGCGGAGACATCACGCGGCAATCTCTTCTGTCAACGGTCCGACGGGGTGTGGCTCACCCCGCCGCTGGACGACAACCTGCTGCCCGGCGTGACACGGCGGGAGGTACTCGACCTCTTCGTTCGGGCCACCATTCCGTTGTCGATCGAGTTCTTTTCTGCCCAGACGCTCCGGCGATCGGCAGCCGCGTTCTGGACCAGCAGCCTCAGCGGAGCAGTACCCGTGACGGCGGTCGACGGCTTTCAGCTGTCGGAACCGCAAGCTGTAGTCGCCATGCTCAACGCGGAGCTGGGAATCGACTAGTCTCCGTCGGCGCAGCTTCCGTTGGGCCAGCTTCGGTCGACACCGGTCGGCCGAGCGACGGCGGCGGCGCCGCCATGCCGTCACCGTCGATCACCCCTCGCGCGGCGATCAGGAACGCGTCCGCGTAGTGCGCGTCGTCGAAGGCGCCGAGGTAGTAGACCTTCGTCTCGCGACGCACCTCAGCAAGCGGATCTCGCCACAACAAGTCGGTGCAGACCTCCTCCAGATTGCTCAGGTCTTGCCGTAGGACATACGCCGCCCGGGCCGCCGGCACGGCGGCGAGCAGTTCGTTCGGCGTCCGACCGACCGATGCGATGGCCAGCGGCTTCTCGGAGTACAAGAAGTCCGTGACCACCGCCGAAACATCGGAGATCATCGCGTCGGCGGCGTTGAAGCATTGCTCGATGGTCATCTTCTGCTCGGCAGCGGCTCCCCACAGATGCCGCTTCCCACTCTTCGCCCGGTCGTTTGCCAGCATCCGGGTGATCTCTTCGATCATCGCGACGCATGGCCGGTAGCGGCGGTTGAAGGGATGTGGCCGGAAGATCACCCGGACCCCACGCTCCAGCAGATGCTCCACGATCTGGCGACCCAGCGGCAGTGAGTACACGCGCGTGTCGGCGTATGGACCTTGCCAGGTCGGCGCGTAGAGGACGATGGGCGGCTGTGGTTGTTGCGTTATGGGTCCGCGCGCGACTTCGATCGATTCCACCTGCGGCCGACCAACGATGCGGAACTTCTCGGCTGGGATGACCGCGCCATGGCGGGCGTAGCGGTCGATGCCTGCCTGGCCCCCGACGAAGATGAGGTCATAGATGGCGTGCACGGGGGTGTAAGACGAGGGCTTCTCCGAATCACCATGATTGAGCCAGACGTGGGTCAGCTCCCGCCGCTCAATGAGATGTGTGTTGCGTACCGCATTGTTCACGTAGAAGGCGGCACGCATGGACGGCACGACCGCCTCCTCCAGGCTGCGCAAGCTCGACCGGTTCACCACCGGCACGGTCACCCCCAGCTGTCGAACCAACCGAGCCATCTCTTGGGCGACCGCCACTGAGCGGGTCAGGATCACAAACGGCCGGCCGATCCGTACGAAATAGGGCAGCCACATCCCGACCTGGTAGGTAGCGCCGACGCCTGCCGCGAAGTAGACCACGAACTGCGGCGCGTACGCGGTGAGCGCCTCCGCCACCCGGCTGTCTGCCGCGAGGACCCGATGCGCCCGGATCAGCGCTCTGGTCGCCCCGTCCACGACGAGCAAGAACAGCATCGCCGCCGCCCCGGCGGTGACCCATCCCGAGAAACCGAGTGCGACTTCCAGGCTGGCGATCAGGATTACTGCCCAGATTCCCAACGGGACCAGTCCCCGCGACATCGGTTCCTTCACCGCCGCATTGATGCCCGGCAGCCCGGATACCTCGAGATCGAGCCCGCCCCATGCTTCCGCGACGTGCGGTTCGACACTGAGTCCGATGGCCAGCACAACGCCTGCTGCCGCGATCCAGATCGACACTCCGGCGGTGCCGCTCGCCATCACCGCGATCGTGCTCAGGAGCAGCGCTCGAGTGGCAGTGAAGCGGCCGACCAGACGCTCCCACCCGACAAGGCTGCGCACATCCGGGCCCACCGACTGCAGGCTGGCCAGGATGGAGACCGTCACTACGGCCGCGGTCAGCGGCTTGGGGCCGGCGAACAGCGCACACGCCAAGGCGATGGCCGCCATTGCGGTGCCCAGCAGGTCCAGACCGATGCTCATCACCAACGGCTGATATCGGCGCAATGCGCCCGGCTTGGGCGCTCGGTCGTCCTCCGGCGGCTCTTCATCCACCGCCTCCTCGTCCTCCTCCACGGCGGCGACCTTGCTTGGGATTGATCTCACCGCCTCCACGAAAGCGGAGGCGTAGCTGTCCGGCGGGAAGTCGCCCAGGTAGTCCACCCGGGTGGCCTCCCGTTGAGCGGCAAGCGGATCGTCGCCGAGCAGGTCGTCGAGGGCGGAACCCAGATTGCTCAGGTCACCCCGGATGACGTACGCGGCCCTGGCCACCGGATAGTCCTCAACGAACCGGGCAGGTTCGGACGGCACGGCCACCATGGCGAACGGTTTGCCGGAGAAGAGGTAGTCCGAAACCACGCTCGACACGTCGCAGATCATTGCGTCCGATTGATTCATGCAGTCGAGGATGGTCTGGTTCGTCTCCGCCGCGGCTCCCCACTGGTGGGCACGCCCAGTGGCTCTCGCGTCGGCGGCGAGGAGCGTGTGGATCCGCTCGATTGCCTCAACGTCCTCAGGGAACTGGCGGCTGAAAGCATGCGGCCGAAAGATCACGGTGGCGCCCCGCTCCAGCAGCGCAGCCACGATCCGATCACCCACCGGCAAAGAATGCAGCAGCGTCTCCTGCACATGACCTCGCCAGGTGGGCGCATAGAGCACCACCGGGTGAGCGATGTCAGCGATGGAGCGCTGCGCGCGCGCGACATCCTCCACCTGCGGCCGGCCGACGATCGTGAACTTCTCCGGTGGGATCGGCACCCCGTGCGCGGCATATCGGCGGGTCGCGGCGGGGCCAGCGGCGAAGATCACGTCGAACATGGCGTGGGTCGGGTTGTACGACGTTGGCTTGTCGGAGTCGCCGTGGCCCAAGAAGACATGGGTCAGGTGCTGAAATCGGACCAGGTAGCCGTTGCCGGACGAGGCATTGACGTAGAACGCTGCCTTCACCGAAGGCTGAAGCAGCGCTTCGAGGTCCGATATCCGCCGAGCCTCCACCACCGGCACGTCGGTGAGCTCGGCCAGGGCCTGCGCCGGAAGGGCATGCCGAGTGATCACCAGGAAGCGGCGACCGGCCCGCTTCAGGTACGGCAGCCACATCGTGACCTGGTAGGAGCCATCCTCCGGCCATGCGGTGTAGACAACGAACTCCGGCGCGTAATCGGCTACCGCGCGGCCCACCCGCTTAGCGAAGCGCCGGGTGGCCTGGATCCGAGCTCGACCACCCACAGCGACGACTGCAGCAGGCACGGCGGCGACCAGGCACACACCGACCCAAATCCACGATGAACCTCCGACTGCGGCCAGAACCAACCCGGTCGCACTGGCAACCAGACCAGCGCCGACGACAGCCGTACTGAGGTCTTGAGCAGGCTGAGCTCTCCGGACACCGGGAAGGTGGGCGACCACGGGAACCTGGAAGCTTGCCACCCGCCCCAGCAGTGGCTCCGCGGCGATCACGCCACTCAGCAGAAGGACTGCCAGCCCGGTCGGTAGTACCGCGGCTCGCCCGACGTCTGCGGTGTACAGAGCGACAGCCGCACCGGCCGCCACGAGACACCGCGGCGCCATAGCGGTGCCGAGCAGCAAGACGTCGGCCAGGCGCCATCGCGAGGCAGTACGGAGTGCGGCACCGAGCACGGCGAGGCCGAGAGAGCTCAAGGCGAGCCCTGGGGCATGGTTGAGCGCGGCGATGGTGCCGAGGGTGGCAAGGACGGCAGTCAGCACGTCGCCCGCCAGCAGAGCCCCGCGACGCAGAGGCAGGTTGCGGCCTGCTTCGGTCGCTGACGGCATCGACAACATCCTCATTCGATGGGCAGCGGTGCTGACGATCCGCTACCGCTGGCAAGACGGCCCGAGTCTAATGGCGCCTCTGTGGCGCGGCCCTTTTCTACGCCCAGCGAGGTGAGATATCTAAGGCATACTGTCCGCGTGGTCGGGCGGGCAAGGCTGTCGAGCACCGCAGCGCGGCGTACTGTCCGCGACCTGATGGCCCGGTCACGGCGGATCGCGCCGGCTTTGTTCTTGCTCGCTGCGGCCGTCGCGATCTGGCGCTCCGGCCCAGCCGGACTCGCCCTCCTGCTGCCCGCCATTCCAGCCGCGCTGCGTCCCGATCCGGACCTCAGGCCGTCGTACGCCATTGGCTTACCTGGCGTCCCCGACGGACCACCCGTCAAGTCGAGGGTGCCCGCGCGGCTCTACTCGGCAGTCGGCATCGGCGGCGGTCTCCTAGCGCTCGTGGTCGCCGCCCTGCGGGTGCCGGCGATTGTGCTCATCGGGTTGGCGGTGCTTCTGCTGGCCCTCTATGTCATTGCCGCAGATGTGCTGGTGCGCTACTTGACCGGCAATCTCAGGCTGGAGCGCGCCCTGCGGGCGTACGCCCCGACCATTGGGATGGCTTACGCGGGAAAGACGGGCGGCTCGTGGCAACTACGGATGTGGGAGCCGTACCTGCTCCGCTCCGGCGAGCGCTGCGTGATCATCAACCTGCATTCGAAGTACGTCGAGCGCATCCTCACCGGCCAGCCACCCCTGCGATCGCCATTCGTGCAGCTGGGCTCCCGCGGCGCGGCGCACCTCCGCCAGGTTCTTGTGCCGAGCCTCCGGACGCTCTACTACGTCCAGAACGCCTCAGCAAACCTCGGCTTTCTCAAGCACCGACACATCACCCACGTCTGGCTCAACCACGGCGATTCCGACAAGCCAGCCGCGTTCCACCCGCGCCATGCCGATTATGACCGGCTGGTCGTGTCGGGTCAGGCGGGCATCGACCGGTATGCCCGTCACGGCATCGCGGTCCCGGCCGAGAAGTTCGTCATCCTCGGCCGTCCTCAGGCGTCGGACATCGAACCTGCTCGGGGCCCCATCGCCGAGCAAGCCCCCCTGAAGGTCCTCTACGCCCCGACCTGGCAAGGGATCAACCCGGAGGTCGACTTCTCGTCGCTCAGCCGCGGCCCCGACATCGTGCGGGGTCTGCTCCGCCGTGGAGTGACGATCGTCTTCCGCCCGCACCCTCTGAGCTACAACAAGCGCACCTACCGCACCATCGTGCGCGCCATCGGCAAAGTCCTGGGTGCGGACAAGAAGCGGACAGGCCGCGAGCACATCTGGGGCCAGCAGGCCGACAAAACGTGGAGTGTCGTCGACTGCGCCAATCACGTCGACGCTCTCATCTCTGATGTCTCCAGCGTCGTGTCGGACTTCCTTCAGTCCGAGAAGCCTTACGCCATGACGTCGATGCGAGCCTCGATCGAGGAATTCCGCAGGGAATACCCGGTGGCCCGAGGCGGATATGTGCTTCTGGGTGACCTGTCGAATCTCGAGGATGTGCTCGACCAGATGCTCGGAACGGACCCACTGGCCAACGCCCGGTCCGAACTCAAGCGCTACGTCCTTGGCGACTTCACCGACGGTGAGTCGGCCGAGGCATTCGCCGCTTTCGTCCGCGAGCTGGCCGGTGAGCCAGCTGAGGTTGTGGCGCCGTCAAGGCTCCGGGCGGTGACCGCCCGGAGCTGAGCGCGCCTGCAGCCGACGCGGCGCCGGAAAGTCGAAATCAACCGCTCACGATGTCCTGTTGTAACCTCGTCGCCGAGTGGCGGGGGTCATCGACGGGCGAGCGCCCAAGCAACGAACGAGGTCAGCATGTCGACAAACGTCCGCAGCACGGCTGCCCGTCTGGCGCGCCAGGCGCTGGACAGGATGCCACCGAGACTGCAATATCTGGCGCGGCGGGGCGCTCGCCAATCTCGGATGCTAGGTCGGCGTTTCGGTCGCCGATCTCCCCTGGTCAGCCTGATTGTCCCCGTCTACGGTGTGGAGCGCTACCTTCCCGCTTGCCTGGACAGCCTGATCGAGCAAACGCATCCCCGGCTACAGATCATCCTGATCGATGACGGGTCCCCGGATCGATCGATCGACATTATGGAGGCGTACGCACAGCGAGACTCCCGAATCGAGATCATCCGCCAAGCTAATGCCGGTCTAGGCGCGGCCCGCAATACCGGCGCGCGGGCCGCCCGCGGCGAGTTCCTGATGTTCGTGGACTCCGACGACACACTCGAGCTGGATGCCGTCGAAACCTACGTCCGCAGTTTGCGGCGTACCGGCTCCGATTTCGCGGTCGCGTCCTACCAGCGACTGAGCTCGGCCGGCACCTGGCCGGCTGCTTGGTGGATCCGCGCAGCGCACCGCCTGTCCCGGCCAGCCGTGACGCTTCGCGAGTACCCCGATATCCAGGTCAACGCCGTGGCGTGGAGCAAGTGCTATCGCCGCAAGTTCTGGCAACGCCACCAGATGGCCTTTCCGGTCGGCGTCCTCTACGAGGACCAGGCGGTGTCATCGCGGGCGTATGTGCAAGCCTCATCTTTCGACGTCCTCTCGCGCGTATTGCATAACTGGCGGGTTCGTGACGATCGGACGTCCATCACCCAACAGTTGGCCGAGGTCAAGGATCTCCGGGCCCGGCTCGATGCGGCCTATTCGTCGCTGGCGGAGCTGGACCGGCCAGGGTTCGAGCGGCCCCGCGAGGTTCGGCTCGCCCATTACCTCAGCAACGACTTTCCGCTGTCGATCAAGGCGGCCCAGCACGGCAACGACGAGTTCTGGGAGATGCTGCGGGATGGTCTCACCAAGCTCACGGCGGAGATCACTCCCAGCGTCTGGGAGAGAGTGTCCGCTCAGAATCGCGTCGCCACCGAGCTGGTCATCGAGGACAAGCGCGCCGACGTCGAATGGTTCATGGGCCTGGGTCACAGCAATCCGAAGAGCTCACCCACCGTTACCCGCGACGGCCGGGTCTATCTGGACACCCAGGTCCGCCACGCGCTCGGCATGCCGCTGACCGACCCACTGCTCGCCCTAGCCGACCACCAGCTCGGACTGATCACTGCCACCCGACGGGCCCACTGGACTGCCGACGGCAGGCTGGAGATTGAGGGCTGGGCCTACATCGACAACCTGAGCCTGGCTGACGTAGGTACCACCATCCGTGCCTGGTGCCAGGAAATCGACGGTCTACGTCAAGTCCCCCTTGAGGTACAACCTCGCCCGACTGTCGAGGTCACTGCCGCGTCCAAACACCGCTACGCCGACTACGAGAAGTCCGGCTTTGTCACCTGGGTAGATCCGCACGTGCTGTGGCAGCGCCATCGGTCCGCAGAGCGCGTGGACTGGCAGCTGATGATCGAGGTGACGTCGGCGGGCATCACCCGCGACGGTCTGCTTCGCGGCATCGACAGCTCAAGCTCCGCTGGACGCCTAGCGGCACACTTCTTCGGCAGTCACCAGGCCGTCCCCCGCTACACCGGACGTGATGGCTTCGCCATCGCCATCACCCCGATCCGGTGCACCCTTGATGAGGCACGAGTCGAAGACCGAACGTTGAGCGTTGCCGTCTCCGGCACGGACGGCTTCACGCCGTACGAATTGGAACTTCGCGATCCGGCAGCCGATTTCTGGGTCCGCGAGCCGCTCCGTCGGTTGCCCAACAACAAGGGTGACGGCAGTCTGGTCATTCCAATCTCGATGCCGGACGGGAGCGTCGAGTTGGCCAGTTCGGCATGGACCGCTCGAGTCGTTTCGCTAGCCGGCACCCGGGCGCCGGCCGCGGTGGTCGCCGACGGCGCGATCACCTTTCCCCCAGCGACCAGCCCCTACCCCGGCCGTACGCTCCACCGGAATCTCTGCATCTTCGACGAGCCACGAAGCGTCTGGGTCGAGTCGGCGATCGTCGATGAGGACGGTGTGCTGCTGATCAGCGGCGGACTCGTCGGCGTTGTGGCCGAACGCTTGACGTTCTCAGTGGCAGCGCCGCGGGCCCAGGCGGCGGCCACAGCGACGGCGAGTGGGCCGGGCCGGTTCCAGGTCGCCATGTCATTGCGCCACGATCCCTGGCAACTAGGACCGACCGTGTTGCCAGTCGGAATCTACTTGCTGCAGTGCACTGAAAGCGCCGGAGGAAGGGCGACGGTAGCCGTGCCTGTTCATGCCGAGCAGGCGGTGATTGACACCCTCCCGGGTTTTTTTGCCACCGGCAACCTGCGGGGCCATCTCCGGCTCGCCAAACCGGACGGACTTCAGCTGGTGCTGGAGGCGCCGCTCACGGACGACGAGCGGGGGGCTCGACAGCAGGAGCGCCTGCAGCTCGCACTCAAGAGCCGCTTCTCCAGTCCCGACTACGAGCACGGTTCAGTGCTCTTCCGGTCCTACTTCGGCGAAGTCGCCGCGTGTAATCCCCTGGCGGTACATCACGAGTTGCGCCGCCGCGGCACCCAACACAGGTTGTACTGGGCCGTGGCGGATTACTCTGTCGCGGTACCGGAAGGTGCCATCCCCGTTCTCCATGACAGCGCCGAGTGGTATCGACTGCTGCACGAGGCGCACTTCTACATGGACAACATGCACCAGCCGATGTATCACAAGAAGCCGGCGCATCAGATTCAGATCCAGACATTTCACGGCTACCCGTTCAAGCAGATGGGACTGTCGCACTGGGCGTGGCAGAACCGGGACAAGGTCCACATCCAGTCCTACCTGGACCGAGCCAAGGATTGGGACTACCTGGTCTCTCCCGCGACGTACGGAACCAAGGCGCTCTGCGAAGAGTTCGGCTTTTCCAACGAGGTACTGGAGATCGGTTATCCGCGCAACGATGTCTTGTTGAGCGCGGAAGCATCACAGATTTCAGCCAGCGTGCGGGAACGGCTCGGCATCGGTCCCGAACAGACCGTGTTGCTCTATGCGCCAACGTTCCGCGATGAATTGGCCCAGAACGACTTCAAAGCCTCGATGGTCGACTTCCTGGATATACCGCGCCTGGCGGCTGCGCTCGGTGACAGCTTCATGGTGCTGGTCCGCGGCCACGCCTTCAACGCCCGGGTCGAGGCTCGAGTGGGATCCCGCGGCAACGTTCTCGATGTCACCGACTATCCCAACGTGGCCGACCTGTGCCTGGCGTCCGACGCGGCGATCTTGGACTACTCGTCGCTGCGCTTCGACTACGCGTTGACCGGCAAGCCGATGATCTTCATGGTGCCAGATCTTGATCAGTACACCGAGACGTCGCGAGGATCCCTGTTCAGCTACGAGCCCACCGCGCCAGGGCCGCACCTCAAGACCACCACGGACGTGGTGAGTGCCGCTCGCGATCTGCCCGCTGTGCGACGCAACTACGCCGACGCCTACGCGGCCTTCACAGCGGAATTCCTTGATCTTGACGACGGGCATGCCACAGAGCGACTGGTCGACCGGGTATTCATCCGAGACGGCCTGGCCTAGCGTCCTGAAGTGTCTATGTCACTCAGTGTCGGCGAGTAGGGCATCGACAGCCCGCTCGGCCGCGTGCCCGTCATCGAGATAGTTGAACTTCTGCCGCCAGGCGGCGTAGCGCTCGGCATAGGACAGCTGGACTACATGGAGGTCGTGTATTGCCTCAATGACCTGGTCGGTCGTCTCGAGAACAGGCCCGGGAGCGTGGTCGGGAAGCGAGAAGTAGGCCCCTCGCAGTTCACCCGTGTAGCGGCTGAGGTCTGGCGCGAAGAAGATCAAGGGCTTCCCCGTGACGCTGTAGTCGAACATCGCGGACGAATAATCAGTGATCATCACATCGGACACCAGATACAAGTCGTTGACGTTCGGATAGAGGGTCACATCGATCAATCCCGCATGCTGGAGGGTGGAGTCGTGGCGCACGGTGTTTGCGTGGCCACGCACCAGCAACCGCGCCTTCCCACCTAACCCGTTCAGGAGTCGATCGAAGTCCAAGCCTCGGTAGACGACCTTGTCGTCCTCGCGCCAGGTCGGGAGATACAAGACGGCAAGTTCGTCCGGGCGCAACCCGATCCGGTCGCGCAATGTCCGCAACACATCCGTGTCCACAGGCTGGGCCAGCACGTCATTGCGCGGGTAGCCAATCTCCAACATTTGATTCTCGAACCCGTAGGCGCCTGCGAAAATCTCCGCGCTGTAGTGGTTCTGGGCGATCAACTGGCTCCATTGGTCGACCTCGCGCTTGACCTTCGCCGCATATCCCGGGCGCTCGCCCCTCCCGAGCCGGTCGAGTCCCATGGCCTTGTAGGGAGTCCCGTGCCAGGTTTGCTGGACGCACTGGTAAGGCCGTCGGCGGAACGCGCCAGACATCCAGTAATTTGTGACCAGCAAGCGAGATGTGGCCAGAACGTTCCACCACTCGGCGGTGTGGATCAAGATCGGGACAGCACCGTCTGGGACCTCGACGAAGCAATCGGCGACGCCCCAGTAACGGGTGAGGTCTGGACGTCGCCGGACCAGCTCGTCATGCACCGCCCTCGTCTGGTCGAAGGCACTCTTGCCCGCCCAGCTCTCGAAATAGGCAGCAGCGGCCGGTGCCGATGGAATGCGTCGGTATCTCAGTCGCAGTTGGCGACGCGCATACGCTCCGGTTTCGGCGAATGGTCGCGGTGCTCCAACTCGGATATGGAGGCGTCCACCCCGGTCGATCTCCAACTGCACCTGGTGTGACGGCGTCCACATCACGTCCGGCAGCCGATCCAGCAGATCCTGCGAAGGTTCGGCCGCGACGTCCCCCGCCGTACGCACTCGGTAGGCGCCGGAACGAAGCGGTCGTTCACTCGTTGCCCAAGTCTCTTGATGCACGAGCGGAAAAACGGCCGTGAATTCTCGGCCGGAGCTTTCAAAGTCCAGAGCCCGGACAGCTACCCGCCCGCTGTCCAGTGTGAGGTTCGCCAACGCGTCCTGATCGCCGTGGTAGCGCCCACGGATCTTCAACGCAGCAGACTCGGTCCTGAGGAGCTCGACGTCGTCCAGCAGCGGTCGGGGCGTGGCGACATCGAAGCGCACCACTCCACTAGGTGCGTTACGCACGGAGCACCGTGGCTCTCCCGGATACGCCCGGACCAGTCCGCGACCACCCTCCCCCGACCAATGCACCCGTCGGGCGACACGGTCGTCAAGAACGGAGAGGTACCACCGCTGGCGCCTCACCGGGCCCTCAAGGGAGCTGCTGCTCAGCAGAGAAGCCGCATCAACCCGGACAGCCAAGTTATGGCCGTCGGCAGAAAGCGGGACTTCCCGTTCTTCGCCCGCGTCATTTCGCAGCAGCGCCCGGCTGGGCTGGAAATCGCCGACGATCCGCAACCGCAGGTTCGCTGATTGGTCGGTGAGGTCCACCGCGACAGCGGCCACCGTGCGTCGCGCCGTCGTCAGCGTAAGACGGCCATTCGCCTCCCAGTTGGGGCGTACCAAACAACCGCCGACATCCTGTGCGCCGAGCTGACCGGCCGAACCCCACCGGAAGCGGCGGGAGAACGAGGCCCGATCTGACCGTCCCTCGCGGTTCAGCACAACGTTCACCGACCAGGTGCGGTTGAAGGTCGCATCCGCTCGCTCGGAGCCGATCAACTCGGTCGCAGCCAGACGTGCCCGAAAGGCTGCCCCGGAGTGATCGCGCGTCGCATCTCCGGCGACCGTGTTGACGAGCTCCGAGGACTCGCGGATCACCTCGAACTGCGCCGATCGACCACCAGAGGACGAGGCGAAGATTCTCACGTCAGCATCGTCAGGCCAGCCGACGTGATAGGCCCAGCCCGAGAGTTCCAACACGGAGTCGTACCACCGAACTGCCCGGAGGTAGGCCACCAGCTCAGGAGAGTCTGACGGGACGGGTTGCAGCGATTGAGTCGACCTGGCTGACGGCCCCGACACGAATCCGCGGATCCGTCCGCCCACCCCGACGATCTTCTCTCCAACCCGACCAAGACGTCGAAGGACTGCAGCAACGCGCCTGGACAGTGCTGGAGCCGTCAGACGCCGAGCGGAGACTTCACGGCGGATGGTTGACACACGATTCACGAGGCGCGAAGGGATGTCTGTGCCCGCGCTGACATGCTCGAACTCTACAGCGACGGCCTTGCCGAGACGGCTATCGTGTGGGCTTCGACCCGGAACCAGCCAGCGAAGGGAGCGGGCTGTTGGCCGCCGCCTCGGAACCGACGCTCATCGAGCTCTATCGCCATCGTGTTGACGCCGCCCAGGATGCTGCCTCAGACGTTGATCTTGAGCTTCCGGTCCTCGACCAGAACGACTGCTCGGGACCGGATACGGGGACTCAGGCCGACGATGGCGAAGAACAACGGCGTCGTGGCGGTTACCGAAGCCTTCGGCGGGCCGAGGAAGCGGCGGTCGTCGACCTTCAAGCGGTGCTCGACCGCTGCCCAGCGGGCAATGTTGCCGTCCTCGTGGACGATCGGCCCAGCGCACTGCCCCAGCTCGTCTCACTGGCTTACCCATATTCAGATCTACGCGAGTTTTACGCCGAGACGGAGAAGGGGCGCCTCCACGCGGAGCTGGCGGCGTGGGCTCCCTACGACCTGATCCTCGTTGATGCGGCTAACTCGTCGAACCACGCTGCTCTGTTCCGCAACGTCTTCTCTCATCTGAAACCTGGCGGCACCTTCTTCGTCCGGACGTTTCGAACGACGAACTGGTCCTCCGACGTACGACCGTACGACCCGCACCTGTGGCCGGTGCTGGCCAAATTGATGCCGGTCCGCGGTGCGGTCGAGGAACCGACGTTGTCCTGGACGCAAAGAGACCGCATCAACATGGCCGACGCCGTCGGGCGAATGGTTATCGACGAGGACCACCTGATCCTCACCAATCGAGTCGCCCGTTACGCCAAACTGCGCGACGAACAAATGAACGCCATTCTCGACATCCGACGGGACGAGGTCGGCGTACTCCTGGAGCGGATGCCCTCGGTCAACTTCAAGTCGCGGTGCGTGCTGCGGCGCAATGCCGAGCTGCTCAAGGGCCATCGTGAGACGTACTCGGTGCCACCCCTATCCATCCGCGAATACCGCCGGGCGGTCTGCCTACCATTCGGCATCGCGGTGCAGGACAACCTCGTCCTCCCGGAGACCTATCGTCACAATCAGTACACCCGGCTGTCGCGCACGTCATTGTCGAGCAAGTCACACTTCTTCACCGACGTTCCACCGCACGAGCCAAGCAGAAGGCTGGACGGACCGTATTTCAACCTGGCCTCTGAGTACCCAGGCCACTTCGGGCACGTCATGTCTGAAGTGGTCTCTCGGCTCTGGGGCTGGGCTCCGGCGAAAGAGCGACATCCTGAGCTCAAAGCTCTGCTCTCACGAACGCGAGGCGGCAAGATGCCTAGCTTCGTGTACGGCGTGCTGGCTGCCTACGGAATCGGTCCGAACGACATCGAACTCTACGGACGCGATGAGGCCGTCGAGGTCGACGTACTGATCGGCGTTACCCCGATGTACTCGATGCCGGATTATGTCCACCCGGGAATAGCCGACGTGTGGTCAACGATCGGTCGCAATCTCGTCACCGAAGCCGATCCTGCCCAGATTCCCGAGCGAATCTTCGTGCTGCGCCCACCGGACTCCGTTCGTCCATGCGGCAACGAGGCCGAGCTGACCGACCGCTTCATTCGGGCAGGCTTCCGCACAGTCCGGCCCGAAACCATGCCCCTTGCCGACCAAGTAGCCCTCTTTCGCGGTGCCAAGGTCATCGCCGGAGTGGCCGGAAGCGCGCTGATGAGTCTGCTGTACTGCGAGACAGGCAAGCGGGTGATTCTGGTCGGCTCGGATACCTACACATCGAGCAACGACTACATGATCGGGGCCGTCAGGGGGCACGAGATAGACCAGGTCCTCTCTGCGGCAGAAATTCGACACCCGCCTGGCGGATGGTCTCGAGAGGCCTTCTTTTCGGGATGGAGCTTCGACTTCGAGCGGGAGGGACCGTTGCTAGACCTGGTGTTGGCCGACCTCGACGACCCGAACCCAGACCAGCTTGCAGCCGCGTACACCAGGTTTCGCAACGCCAGTCCTGGGGCTGACTCGGACTTGGTTCCCGGAGCCAAGGCGAGACCTCAAAAGTCTCGACTGGAACGAGCGGCGATCCGGATCGTCAAGCCGCATGTCGGACCGAGGACGTGGGCCCGCCTAAGGTCGCTGCGCCGGAGCTAAGGCGCCAGAAGTGCGTCCGCGGCGCGGACCGAGGCCTTCCCGTCATCCCAAGCGTTGAATTCTTGCCTCCAGGCCTCGTACCGCTCGGACCACTGCTGCCTGATCGTTGCACTGTCGGCGACGGCGTCGGCGAGGTCCTCCATCGAGGTCAGCATGGGCCCGGGGGCCCGATCTTTCAGCTCGAAGTAGACGCCGCGCTGCTCGTTCATATAGCGCTCATAGTCCGGCGTGAAAAACAGCAGTGGCTTCTCGGTGACGGTGAAGTCGAACATGACCGAGGAGTAGTCGGTGATGCACAGATCAGAAGCACAGAACAAATCTGAGGCCTCAGGATAAGACGTGACGTCGATCACGCGAGCAAGGCTGAGTTCGGCGTTCCGGCGCAAGGTGTTCGCATGCCCCCGAGCCAAGATCATGAACCCGTCGCCCAATCGCTCCGCGAGCTCCGCTAGATCCAGGTCGTTCGGGATGGAGCTCCGGTCGTCGCGCCAGGTCGGCGCATAGAGCAGCGCCTGTTGGCTGGGCCCAATACCCAGCAGCGAGCGCAGCTGGGTTCGCATGGCGGCCCCGGCGTCGGCGGTGAGGATGTCGTTCCGCGGATAGCCGGACTCGAGCACCTGACCGGAGTAGTCGTAGGCACGCCGCATCAGGTCGACGCTGTAGGCGTTCTCCGCCAGCAGCAGGTCCCACCGCCCACTCTCCTTCTGCACGGACCGGACGAATGATGAGCTGTCGCGCGCCTTCCATCGGTCCAGGCCGAGCAGCTTGAGGGCGGTGCCGTGCCACGTCTGCATCACCCGCTGGTGCGGCCGGTGCCGGAAAGTGTCATGCAGCCAGTCGTTGGTGACCAGGTATCTCGCTTGATGGCGGACCCGCCACCACTCGGCGCTGCGGATCGTCACTGCGGTGGCCTGGGCGGGAATCGGAACCGACAGATCCTTGACACCCCAGTAGAACCGAAGTCCGGTCTCTCGCCGACGGATCTCGTCGAAGATCGCTTTCGGGTTGCAAGCGCAGAACTTGCCGATGAAGCTTTCGAAGTAGATTGCGTCTTCGACCCCGACATCGCCAGGTCGGTGATAGGTGGCGCGGAGCTGCTTGGCAGCGTGGGCGCCAATTTCCTTCAGTCGCCTGGGATCGTTGATGACCAGCCAGAGACCGCCGTCAGGGTGATTCTCGATCCGCACGTTGAACTGATCCGGGAACTCCCATCGGTACAGCGTCGTGATCGCCGACGTCGAGACGAGGCCGTGCTGCTGGTTGCCCCGAGAGTCCACCAGCCACAGGCGATACTCCCCAGGAATCGGTGCCAGTCGCGCGTTGCCCCACATGTCATCGCGCAGGAGCGGGATGGAGACCGCGAACGTCCCATTGACGAGATCTGCGGTTGCCGACGGCGTGTCTCGGGGACCCCTCAGCTCAAACTTGACTGGACCGCTCCATTGCCCCGCCAACGATCCGGACAGCACCAGTCGCGGGTCGGACTGGGAGACCAAGTGGATCTCGTCGACCTGCACAAGACGATCGACCGTTGCGAGTTGAAGACCGCCGCGCCGATCAGCCGATACCTGTACCGCGGTTGTGGTCGCCCCGTGGACTTTGACTGCGGGATGGTCCGCCAGAACCGGATGTGGCGCTTCGCTGTGCGCGTCGGCCCACACGAGCTGGCAGGGCGCTGCCCCCGTCAGCTCACTCAACGGGATCCGAACGGTTTGCAGGCGCTTTCCGGGATCAAGGACAGCAAGGCTTCGACCGTCCGGCATTCGTGACAGCCCGGTCGGCCGAGCCTCACCGATGCTCCGCAGATACAGCGCCATGTCCTGGCCGGTGACTTCGACCGCCGCGGTGACAACGCCGGTCCTGCGGACGCACAGAACCAGACCAACGTCCTTCCGCCACGTCGGCGCGACCCAGGACTCGGCGTTGAGCGCCTGTCCAGGAATCCGGCCCGCAGATCCCCATCGGTAACGCTTGGTCAGCGGTGTCCGATGCCGCTCGCTGCCGTACTCGAGTTCGATCACGACGCCGAATTCCACCGCTTGGCCGTGCCGCCTTACTTCTCGCGGCAGGGCCTTCAGAACGTCAGCCAAACCCGTCGAGGTGAACGTGGCTGTCCAGGCGGTGGTGGACAGATCCTCCGCCGGCGAGGAGAAGGCGTTGACCTCGAAATCCTCGCGCTGGACGACCGTCGATTCCCACGCGACATCTATTCCGCTGCTCGTGGCGTAAACCCGCACCGCACTCTGCTTATAGTCACGGCCAGGCAGGTAACTCCAGCCCTCGAGACGAAGGTCACCGCTGTCCGTCCAGACGCAACGACGCAATGCGGCCACGACATCGGGCGACGTCGAGTCGGCCGGCCGGGCCACCAGCGACGGCGTTGAACGCCGGCCGCGTTGTCCCATTCGCTCCAGCCGCCGACGCACCTTCCCGAGTGCCCTTCGCGCAGCAACTGTGGCGGTGGGCGCGGCAATCCCTTCGGACCCCCGGGCCATGGCTGGCACTTTACAGCGGGCTGCGGGTGGCTGATGGCTATTGTGTCGACATTCGCCGCCAGCCGAGC
>OBLS010000210.1_pt1 | contig 19088 bp, 17 predicted proteins | sample 1519901 | NCBI WGS metagenome assembly OBLS01 (sample SAMEA3113585, study PRJEB22503) | soil metagenome | reverse complement strand
GCCGGTGTGCCGGTCACCGACCATGTGCTCGACCGGTGGCGGCAGCTGCCACCCCTGTTCCTCGACGCCGCCCTTGCGGCGGTCGTGGCGGCGGTCACGATCGTGTCGATCGTCGTCGAAGACCACAACGACCACGGCGTACGGCTGAGCGCGTTTGGCTGGGCCCTCCTCGCGCTCCAGCTCGTACCGCTCGTCTGGCGGCGCCGCGCACCGGTGGTGGTCCTGGCGCTGTCCATGGGCGGTGCCATCGCTTACGGCATGGCCCGGCTGCCCGATCCGGCGATCATGTTCGCCCCGTCGCTGGCCGTCTACTCGGTGGCGGCGCACCGGCCCCGCTCTGTCTCCGTCCCGTGCGCGCTCGTGGTGATTGTCGCAGCCGGGCTGGGCGTCGTCTTCGGCGACGAGTCCGACGCGGCCGACGTCTCGGCCGGCTACTTCGTGGGCATCACGAGCTGGATGCTCGGCGACATCGTTCGCGCCCAGCGAGAGCGGGCGGCCTGGCTCGACGCCCGCCGAGTCGACGAGGCGCAGCGAGCCGCGGCCGACGAGCGAGTGCGCATAGCCCGCGACCTGCACGACGTCGTCGCCCACCACGTGAGCGTGATCGTGGTGCAGGCCGAGGCGGCGCAGGAGGTGCTCGCCGCCCGGCCCGACCGCGCCCAGGCGGCCATGGCGGCGGTGGCCGACACGGCTCGCAGCGCCCTCAGCGAGTTGCGGCGGCTGCTCGGAGTGCTGCGCTCCGAGGCCACCGTTACGCCTCAGCCCGACCTCGCCGCCGTCGACGACCTGGTCGCGTCGGTGCGCGAAGCGGGACTGGACGTGTCCCTGCGCACCCGTGGCAACGGCCTGCCGGTCGCCCCCGTCGTGGGACTCACCGCCTACCGCGTCGTGCAGGAGGCGCTGACCAACGTGCTTCGCCACGCCCACGCCACCCGGGCCGACGTCGAGCTGGCGGTGGGCGACACAGAGCTGATCGTGACCGTGTCCGACGACGGGCGGTCAGGTGCGTCGGTGAACGGCACCGGGCACGGGCTGGTGGGCATGCGGGAGCGGGTCTCCATGCTCGGTGGCCACCTCGACGCTGGCCCACGGCCCGAGGGCGGGTTCCGCGTGCGGGCGCAGCTCCCGCTCGGTGCATGAGCGGGGTGGAGTCCCGGCCGACGATCCGTGTCGTCGTCGCCGACGACCAGGAGCTGGTGCGCGGCGGCTTCGCGATGATCGTCGACGCCCAGCCCGACCTCGACGTGGTGGGCGAGGCCGCCGACGGCCTCGAGGCGGTGGAGGTGGCGCGGCGGGAACGCGCCGACGTCGTGCTGATGGACGTCCGCATGCCCCGGAGCGACGGCATCGAGGCCACGCGGCGCCTCGCCGGGCCGGGAGTCGACGACCCGGTCAAGGTGGTGATCCTCACGACGTTCGACCTCGACGAGTATGTCTTCGAGGCGCTGCGGGCCGGGGCCAGCGGCTTCCTGCTCAAGGACGTGCGGCGCGAAGACCTCGTCCACGCGGTGCGGGTGGTCGCGGCCGGCGACGCCCTGCTGGCGCCGTCGATCACCCGGCGCCTGATCGAGGACTTCGCGCACCGGCCGGCGGCGGTGGTCGGCGCCGGCACCCGCATCGATGCGCTGACGCCCCGCGAACGGGAGGTGCTCGAGCTCATCGGTCGCGGGTGCAACAACGCGGAGATCGGCGAGACGCTGGTCGTCGGCGAGGCGACCGTGAAGACGCATGTGGGTCGCATCCTGATGAAGCTCGACCTGCGCGACCGCGTCCAGGCGGTGATCTACGCCTACGAGTCCGGGTTGGTCGGTCCCGCGGGTCCGACCAGGGGTGGACACAGCTGATCCCACCCTGGCCCGACGACGCGCCGTCGCCGTGAGCGCACGATCGGGCCATGCTCAACCGACTGTCATCAATCGCACTCCGGGCCCCCCGGCGCGTGGTCGCCGCCTGGGCCATCGTCTTCGTCCTGGGGCTCGGCGCAGCCGGGATGCTGTTCTCGTCGCTCGACGCCGACCTCGACGGAGCGTCCGGCTTCGAGTCCGAACGAGTCGCCGAGCGCCTGGGGGAGCTCGATCCGGGCGGCGGCGAGGTCGTCGGCATCGTCGACGGCGCCCCCGTCGCGCCGGGCGTGGTTGACCGCCTGGCCGGGTTCGAGGGCGTCGACGCCGTCCACACCCTCCCGAGCGGCGACGGGCGGGCCACGGCGGTCGTCGTCGAGCTCGCCGGCGGGCTCGATGACCAGGAGGAGGACGACGCCGTCGAGGCGGCCTCCGCAGAGCTGCGGGCGATCGATGCCCCCGAGGTCCTCGTCGGCGGCGAGCTGTTGCTCGACGACGAGGTCGCCGAGCTCGCCGAGCGCGACGCTCAGCGCGCCGAGATGCTGTCCCTGCCCGTGGCACTGGTGGTGATGGCCGTCGTGTTCGGCGGGGTGCTCGCCGCCGGCCTACCGCTGGCGATCGCGCTCAGCGGGGTGGGCGCGACCATGCTCGGGCTGACGGCCGTTTCCAGCCTGACCGACGTCTCGCTCTACGCCGTGAACGTCACGCTGATGCTGGGCATCGGGCTGGGCATCGACTACGGGTTGCTGCTCCTGAGCCGCTTCCGCGAGGAGCGGGCGACGGGTCTCGAGGTGGCGGGCGCCGTGCGCCGCACCATGGCGACGGCGGGCCGCACGGTGGTGTTCTCGGCCTGCACCGTCGCGGTCGCGCTCGCCGGACTGCTGGTCTTCGAGGACCCCACCATCCGGTCCCTGGCGTTCGGTGGCATCGGCGTGGTGCTGGCCACGATGCTGGCCTCGCTCACGTTGCTCCCCGCACTGCTCGGACGGATCGGCCACCGGCTGCGCCCACAGGTCGCGGCAGGCGGCGAGGGCGGGTTCGCCCGGCTGGCTCGCCTGATCCAGCGGCGGTCCGTCCCGGTCGTCGTGGTCGTCGGCATCGGCCTGGTGCTGCTGGCCGCCCCGTTCACCCACGCTCGGTTCGACGACATCGGTGTCCACGCGCTGCCGCGCTCGTCGGAGACCCGGCAGGTCGCCGAGGCGATCGACGGGCGCTTCCCCGCAGTGACCGCCGAGCCCGTCGAGGTCGTGGCCGACGTCGACCCCGACGACCCGGCGCTGGCGCGGTGGCTCGACGAGGTCGCCGCCCTGCCCGCCGTCGCCGGCGCCACGATCGACGATGCCTCGCGGGCCGGCGTCACCGTCGCCGAGGTGCGGCCGGAAGGACCGTCGAACGGCTCGGCCGCCCAGGGCGTCGTGCGGGCCGTGCGGGGCATGGACGCACCGTTCCCCGTGGCCGTGGGCGGCGATCCCGCAGAGATCGTCGACCTCCGCGACTCCGTCGTCGACCGGCTGCCGCTGGCCGCAGCGGTGCTGGTGACGGCCACGTTCGTGCTGCTCTTCCTCATGACCGGCTCGGTCGTGGTGCCCATCAAGGCGATCGTGATGAACGTCCTGTCGCTCGGGGCGACCCTCGGCGCCCTCGTCTGGGTGTTCCAGGACGGCCACCTGTCCGGGCTGCTGGGGTTCGACCCGCCGGGATCGCTCGACCTGTTGATGCCGGTGATCGTCTTCGTCTTCGCCTTCGGCCTGTCGATGGACTACGAGGTGTTCCTGCTCGCCCGCATCCGCGAGATATGGGAGGAGACGGGCGACAACGACCGCGCGGTCGCCGAGGGGCTGCAGCGCTCGGGCCGGATCGTCACGTCGGCCGCGCTCCTGATCGTGATCGTGTTCGCCGGCTTCGCCACCGGCGAGATCGTCGCCATGAAGCAGCTCGGGATCGGCCTCGCCGTGGCGGTGATCGTGGACGCAACCGTGATCCGCTCGCTGCTGGTGCCGGCCACGATGAAGCTCATGGGCCGCTGGAACTGGTGGGCGCCGCCCGCCCTGCGCCGGGTCCACAGCCGCATCGGCGTGCGCGAGACCCCGGCGATCATCGAGCCGGCCACCTGACCTACTTCCGCCACGAGCTGTCGCAGGGATCGATGCACGACACCCCCGGTGGCGCTAGGGCCGGTGGCGAGGCAATAGGCTCCGTCGGCGGAAGCCTGAGGCAATGGGTTCCGGATTCGGGACCTATCACCTCGACCTCGGTTCGGCGGAACCGATTGCCTCGGCTGTCGCCTCGCCCGCCCCTACGGCGCTCCCAACGGGTACGCATCATTGCAGGGCGCGCCATGACGTGGGCGTGGCAGAGTCCGATCCTCCGCTGCCGCCAACGAAGGGAGACATCGCCATGGCCGAACGCGTGGCCCGCATCGCGCTGGCGTTGCTGGTGGCTCAGGGACTGGTGGTCGGCCTCTGGGCCGCACTCTCGCCCCGCTCGTTCTACGACGACTTCCCGGGCGGCGGTCGCGCGTGGGTGGCGCCGGACGGGCCCTACAACGAGCACCTGGTGCGCGACATCGGCGACCTCAACCTCGCGCTCGCGGCCGTCTCGATCGTGGCGTTGATCGCGCTGAGCCGGGCGGTCGTGCTGGCCGCCGGCGTGGGCTGGATCGTGTACCAGGCGCCTCATCTCGTGTACCACCTACGCCATCTCGACGTGTACGACACCACCGACAAGGTCGCCAACGTGACCGCCCTCGTGGTCGCCCTGATCCTCCCGGTGCTGGCGGTGGTCGCGAGCCGGCGACTGGGCGCGGAGCGGCCGCCGCAACGGCTGGAGCAAGGGAGCCCGAGGTGAGGCTGAGGGAGACGTCCGACGAGCAGCGGTTCAGGGCCGACCTGCGGCGCTGGCTCGACGAGACGCTGCCGACGCTGCCCGAGCCGCCCCGCGATCGGGACGACTGGCCGGCCAGGCGGGCCCACGACACGGGCTGGCAGCGCCGGCTGTTCGACGCGGGCTATGCGGGCATCGCGTGGCCGCGGGAGTACGGCGGCCGGGGCGCCACCCCGACCGAGGAGCTGATCTTCCTCGAGGAGACCGAGCGGGCCGGCGCCCCCTACGTCGGCTGCTGCTTCGTGTCGACCCTGCACGCCGGGCCCACGATCGCGGCCGAGGGCACCCCCGAGCAGCGGGCCACCTACCTCCCCGGCATCCTGCGGGGCGACGACGTGTGGTGCCAGGGCTTCTCCGAACCCGAGGCGGGATCCGACCTGGCGTCGCTGCGCACCCGCGCCGTGCGCGACGGCGACCACTACGTCGTGTCCGGCCAGAAGATCTGGACCTCCAACGCCCAGGTGGCCGACTACTGCGAGCTGCTGGTGCGCACCGACCCGGACGCCCCCAAGCATCGGGGCATCACCTGGATCGTGATGCCGATGGACTCGGCCGGCATCGAGGTCCGGCCCATGAAGGCGCTTACCGGCGCCAGCGAGTTCAGCGAGATGTTCCTCGACGAGGTGCGCATCCCGGTCGGCAACGTCGTGGGCGCCGAGAACGACGGCTGGCGGGTGGCGATGGTGACCTTCGGCTTCGAGCGGGGGACCGCGTTCGTGAGCGAGCTGCTGGGATCGATGCGGCTGCTCAGCGACCTGGTCGAGATCGCCAAGAAGACCCCTGCGGGCGCCGGCCGGCGATCGACCGCCTGGGACGACGCCGGCACCCGCCGTGAGCTGGCCACGATCGGCGCCGAGCTCGACGCGCAGTGGGCGCTGACCAAGCGCAACGTGTCGCGGGCGCAGCGCCATGGCACGGTCGGCGTCGGAGGCTCGATCTTCAAGCTCGCCTACCACGACACCCGCGAGCGCATGGGCGAGGTGGCGCTGCGCATCCTCGGGCGGGCCCGGCTGGCGCTCGACGATCCGGCCGGGGTGTCGGCCCGCCACCTCGACCACGTGGAGGAGCGCCTGTACGTGTTGTCGCTGGCGATCGCCGCGGGCACCGAGCAGATCCAGCGCAACATCGTGGGCGAGCGCCTGCTCGGCCTGCCCAAGGAACGCTGAGCGGGACGCCGAGGGACCGAGGCACGCACGATGGACTTCGAACCGACCGACGACCAGCTCGCCCTCCAGGCCCAACTGCGCCGCTTCCTCGACGACCGCGTGACGCCCGAGGCCCGGCGGGCGATCGCCGATTTGCCCGGCGCCGTCGACCGCGACCTCTGGCACGACCTGGGCGGCATGGGTGTGTTCGCCCTCACCCTTCCGGAGAGCCGCGGCGGTGTCGGGCTCGGGTTCGCCGACGCCACGTTGCTGTTCGAGGAGCTGGGGCGGGCCGCGGTCCCCGGCCCGCTCATCGGGACGTTCCTGGCCGCCGGGCTCGGCGCCGACGTCGGCGCCGACATCTCCGGGCGGGCCGCCACCGGCGACGCGGTCGTCGGCCTGGTGCCCGCCCAGCCGGTCTTCGTCGACCACGTGGCTGCCCTCGACGCCCTGCTGGTCGTGGCCGACGACGGGGTGACCCTAACCGGCCGTCCCGCCGGGTCCCGTCCCGTCGACCGGCCGCTCGATCCCATGACCCCGGTCGACGTCGTCGAGGCGCTGCCCGCCGGGCACGCGGTGGGCGGGCCCGACGACGCCGCCCGGCTGCGCACCGTCGGTGGGCTGCTGGCCGCTGCTCTCCAGGTCGGGCTGGCCGGGGCCGCGGTCGCCCTGGCCACCGACTACGCCAAGGACCGCACCCAGTTCGGCCGGGCCATCGGCAGCTTCCAGGCGATCAAGCACCTGCTGGCCGACGCCCAGGTCGGTCTGGAGGTCGCCCGGGCCGCCGTGCAGGCCGCCGGCGTCGAGATCGACGAGGCGGGCGAGGACGAAGGCGAGGACGTAGGCGGAACCGATGACGGCGGCGTGCCCGTGGCCGCCGACGACGCTGCTGGCCACCGCGCCCGCCGGGCGGTCGACGCGGCCCGCATCGTGGCGTCCCGGGCGGCCAACCGGGCGACCCGCGCCTGCATCCAGGTGCACGGCGGCATGGGGTTCACCTGGGGCCTTGACGCCCACCTGTTCCTCAAGCGGGCGCTGGTCCTCGACGTGGGCATCGGCTCCCCCGACGAGGCGCTCGAGGCGCTGGCCGCGGCTCTGTGAGTGGGTCGGCGCCCGTAGGATGCCGGCGTGGAGGACGGGACCGATCAGGCGGCCCACGCCGGCCGTCCACCTCCTCGGCCCCGTCCGCGCCGCGGGTCCGGCCGGTCCCACCGGTCGTGGCTCCAGCGGCTGGTGCTGCTCGGTGGCTGCCTGAGCACCCTCGGGCTGGGCATGAGCGCCGCCGGCCTGGCCTACATCTTCCGCAAGTACGAGCGCCTGCCGCGTGTCGAGCTCGGAGGCGCGCTGTTCGAGTCGACCGGATCGGGGGGCGTCGAGAACTACCTCATCGTCGGCGTCGACAGCGCCTCGCGGCTCGACCCCGACGACCCCGTCCGCATCGGCCGCAGCGGCGAGCTCAAGACCGACACCATCATGATCCTGCGGATCGATCCGGGCACCAAGGACGCCAAGCTGCTGTCGCTGCCGCGCGACCTGTGGGTACCGCTGGCGGGCACCGGCTACAGCCGCAAGATCAACGCTGCGGTCGAGGTCGGCGGCCCCCAGATGCTCGTCCGCACCATCGCCGAGAACTTCAGGATCGAAGCCAACCACTACGTCCAGGTCGACTTCGCGGCGTTCCGGGAGCTGGTCGACGCCATCGACGGCGTCGACGTCTACATCCCCTTCCCCGCCCGCGACAAGGAGACGGGTCTCGACCAGCGAAGGGCCGGGTGCGTGACGCTCGATCCGGTGCAGGCGCTCGCCTACGTGCGCTCCCGGCACTACGAGCAGCTGATCGACGGCGACTGGGAGCTCGACGCGAGCGCCGATTTCGGTCGCATCGACCGCCAGCAGGACTTCATCGTGCGTGCCTTGCGCAAGGCCGTCGACCGCGGGTCGCGCAACCCCGGCACGATCGACGAGCTGATCGACGTGGGCCTCGACGGCATCACGGTCGACAACGACCTCACGGCCGACGACATCTTCTCGCTGGGCCGCGAGTTCCGCAGCTTCGATCCCGAAACGCTCAAGACCTACTCGGTGGAGGCGACGCCCGACACGGTCGGCGACGCCTCGATCGTGCGGCTCGTCGAGGACAAGGCCGAGCCGATCTTCGCCCTGTTCCGCGACGCCCCCGACGTCGCCAGCGGCGACATCGCCCCCGAATCGGTGAGGCTCCAGGTGCTAAACGGCAGCGGCGCCGCCCGCGAGGGGTCGGCCGCAACCGAGGCATTGCGGGCCGCGGGGTTCCGTGTCTCGGCCACCGGCAACAGCCCCACGCTCGACTACGAGCGCACCGTCGTGCAGTACCCTCCCGAGCGCGCCGCGCAGGCCGACCTCGTGTCCCGATGGCTGGTCTCGGGCGCCGACCTCGAGCCGGTCGCGGGGAGCGCCGGGCTGGTCCTGGTCACCGGCGCGGACTGGCAGGGCGTGCGCGACGAGGCGCGGCCGGCGTCGTCGACGTCGACGAGCGCTCCCGGCGGAGCGGGTGACTCCGGCACGACCACGTCGAGCGCGCCCGACGCCGGGGCGGCGGGGTCGAGCTCATCGACCACCGCACCGGCGGCAGCTCGCGACTGCTAGCCAGCAGGCGGGGTAAGTGGAGCGGGTGGACCGAGTCGTAGCATCCGCTACCACGTCGACCTCCGGAGAGCACGTGCCGCAGCCCGATCCCGTTCCGCCGGCGCGAGAGCGCGTCGGCATCCATCCCGTGGTCGCGCGCCTGGGCGCCTACAGCTGGTGGCTGATCGGCATCGGGATCGTCGGGCTGGCCGTCCTGTGGGTGGTGGCGCAGCTCTGGGTCCTGCTGCTCGCGGCCGCGATCGCGACGTTCCTCGCCCGCGCCCTCGATCCACCCGCACGGTTCCTGCGGGCCCATCGCTGGCCCCGGGCGCTGGTCGCGGCCGCGGTGCTGCTCGGGTTCCTGGTCGTGCTCGCCGGCATCTTCGCCGTCTTGGTGCCGTCGATCGCGTCGGAGTTCGACGACCTCGGGCCCACGATCGAGGACGCCATCGACGACGTCGAGGACTGGGTGGTCGAGGACAGCCCGTTCGACGTCTCGCGCCAGGACATCGAGGAGTTCCGCGAACAGGCCGACGAGCGCGTCGGCGATGTGCTCCAGTCGCAGAGCGGCACGCTGGTCAGCGGCACGGTCCTCGTGTTCGAGGTGTTCGCCGGCGTCCTGCTCGCCATGGTCACGACGTTCTTCATCCTCAAGGACGGCGACCGCTTCGGACAGTGGTTCGTGGGGCGTTTCCCCGAGCATCGGCGCGACCTGTCGGTGCGCCTGGGCGCTCGGGCGTGGCGGACCCTCGGCGGCTACCTCAAGGGCTCGGCGACGCTCGGCATCATCGAGGGCTTCATCATCGGCACGACGGTGTGGCTGGTCGGCGGCAAGCTCGCCATCCCGGTCGCGGTCGTGACCTTCTTCGCCGCGTTCGTCCCGTTCGTCGGCGCCATCGTCGCCGGGGTGCTGGCGATCCTCGTGACGCTCGTGACGGCCGGACTCGACGGCGCCATCGTGGTCGCGCTCGTCGCCCTCGCGGTGCAGCAACTCGACAACGACTTTCTGGCACCTTGGGTCTTCGGCAAGAACCTCGAGCTTCACCCCTTGGTGATCCTCGTCGCCATCACGGCGGGGGGCACGCTGTTCGGCATCTTCGGCGCCTTCCTGGCCGTCCCGGTCAGCGCGGTGATCATCAACATCCTCGCCGAGGTGCGCGTGGTCCCCGAGGAGCTGGCGGTCGACGGCTCGCCTCCGCCCGACGCGGAGCGCCCGGGCGGGAAATTCGTCCAGGATTAGTGTTGCCTCGGCGGCCGCGGTGAGGGGGAGCGATGGGCGCAGGGTTCGAGGTCGGGGCGATCGAGATCGCCGAGGCGGTCAGGACGGGCCAGCGCCGGGCCACCGAGGTGCTCGACGAGGCGTTGGCCGCCATCGACGCCCGCAATGATGAGTTGGGAGCGTTCGTCCACATCGACGAGGGAGTGGCGCGGGCGGCCGCGGAGGCCGTCGATGCCGCGGTCGCCGACGGTCGCGATCCCGGTCCGTTCGCCGGCGTACCGATCGGCGTGAAGGACCTCGAGGACTGCGCAGGCATGCCCACCACCCGCGGCTCGCTCGCCTACGCGGGGCGCGGCCCGGTCGCCGCCGACTCGATCCACGTGGCGCGTCTGCGGGCCGCGGGTGCCGTCCCGGTCGGCAAGACCGCCGCTCCCGAGTTCGGCACGCTCAACTTCACGAAGACCAAGGTGTTCGGGTTCGCCCGCAACCCGTGGAACCCCGAGCGCACGCCCGGCGGGTCGAGCGGGGGCAGCGCCGCCGCCGTGGCCGCGGGTCTGGTGCCGGTGGCGACCGCCAGCGACGGCGGCGGGTCGACCCGCATACCGGCGGCGTTCTGCGGCTTGGTCGGGTTCAAGCCGAGCCACGGGCGCATCCCGAACCCGAGGCCCACCGGGTCGGAGACTGCGGTCTATGGGCTGCTCACCACCACCGTCGCCGAGAGCGCCCGCCACCTCGACGTGACCGCCGGGCCCGACGACCGCGACCGCTTCTCGCTGCCTGCCCCGGCCATGTCATCTGGTGACTCGGCGTCGTACGAGGACGCCATCGAGTCGCTGGCCGTGGCCGGCCTGCGGGCCCGCTGGTCGCCCGACCTCGGCTTCGCCCGCTGCGACCCCGAAGTACGGGCCATCGCCGAGACGGCGGCGACCCGCCTCGCCACCGTGGCGGGCCTGGCGCTCGACGACGACCCGGTGCGGCTCACCGATCCTGTCCGGGCCTGGCTCGGCGCGGGCGCCATGGACCTGTGGTTCGACATCGACGAGGGCATGTGGCCCGGCGTGCGCGACGACCTGACCCGTTATGTGCGGTCAGTGCTCGACCGCACCGAGGACTACCCGGTCTCGCGCTACGCCGACGCGGTGCGGCGCCGCGAACGGCTGGTCGGCGAGGTGGCGCAGCTGTTCGACGACGTCGACGTGCTGCTCACGCCCGCCACCGCCGTGCCCGCGTTCGCGGCCGAGGGCCCGCCGCCCGAGGTGATCGACGGCGAGCCCGCGCATCCGCTGGGGGCCTCCGCCACCCCGTTCACGATGCTCGCCAACCTGTGCTGGAACCCGGCGATCTCGGTGCCGGCCGGCCCGACGGCCGACGGGCTCCCGGTCGGGTTGCAGATCGTGACCCGGCGCCATCACGACGAGGTCCCGCTCCGTCTCGCCCGGCTCTGGGAGCAGACCCAGCCGTGGCCCCTGCGGGCGCGGTGACCCCGAGGGGCGGACGCCAGAGCGGACAGTCGTCAGCCCTTGCGGTCCCGTAGGAAGCGCTCGACCTCCTCGACCAGCGACGTCGCCGCGGTGCCCTCGCCATCGTCGGCGTCGCCGCCCTCGTCGACGCGCTCCTCGAGATGGGTCACGTAGTCGGATGTCTCCTCGTCCTCCTCGACCAGCTCGGTGACCTGCCGCTCGTAAGCCGCGGCGGCGATCTCGAGATCGGTGGTCGGCAGCCACATGCCCAGCAGTTCGCCGATGTGCTCGAGCAATGCCAGGGCCGCCTTGGGCGACGGCGCGGTCGGCACGTAGGTGGGAACGGCGGCCCACAGCGACGCCGACGGCACGTCGACCTCGCGGCAGGCCGAGGACAGCACGCCGATCACCCCGGTCGGGCCCTCGTAGGTCGACGGCTTCAGTCCCAGCTCGTCCTGAAGGGCGGGGTCGGTGACCGTGCCGACGATGGGCACCGGCCGGCTGTGCGGCACCTCGGCGATCAGCGCGCCGAGCAGGACGACGAGGCGGCAGCCGGTCTCCTGGGCGATCGCGGTGATCTGCGCGCAGAAGGTGCGCCAGCGGAGCTGCGGCTCGGTGCCGATGACCAGCAGGGCGTCGCCGGCCTCGCCCGGCAGCGTGGCCGCATAGACCTCGGTCGTCGGCCAGGCGATGCGGCGCTGACCGTCGTCGTCGATCTCGACCTGCGGGCGCGTCGACGTGAAGTCGAAGAAGTCCTCGGGATCGATGTCGGCGACCAGACGACCGTCGTGGCGATCGATCAGGTAGCGGACCGCACCGCTGGCTGCGTCACCGGCGTCGTTCCACCCCTCGAACGCCGCTATCAGCACCGGCCGGTCGAGCGCGGGTCGTGATCGCCAGCGGACGTGCTCCACCCGGTCATCGTAGGGCCAGTGCCCGCGGACGCCGCGTCTGGCGCCGGCCGGGGGATCGCGTCGGGCGCGGGTCGGGCCGTCCGGTAGCCGTTCCGTTGTGACCGGGCCGCCTCTACTCTGGAGACGTGCGCACCCACACCGTTCGCACGGTGGCCGACGTGATGAGCGCGCCCGTGGTCACCGCGCTGCCTGACGAGACGGTGGCCGTGGCCGCCTTCCGCATGAACGAGCGTACCGTCGGCTCCGTCGTTGTCGTCGACGGCGATCGGCCCGTCGGCATCCTGACCGAGCGCGACGTGGTCCGCCTGGCCGCCTCCGGCCAGTCGACCGTGGCCACCAAGGTCGCCGAATGGATGACCCGCGACCCCGACGTCATCCCGCCGTCGTTGTCGGTCCAAGAGGCGCTCGTGGCGCTCGACCAGCACGGCTACCGGCACATCCCGGTCGTCGAATCGGGCGAGCTCCGCGGCATCGTGTCGATGCGCGACCTGATGCACGTCGCCGCCATCCAGCCGGTGGTGCACCCGGGCGAGATCGAGGCGCCCCCGGGCCTCGAAGGCGTGATCGTCGCCGAGACCCAGGTAGGCGACGTCCGCGGCCTCGAGGGCTTTTACCACTACCGGCAGTACTCGGCGGTCGAGCTTGCCGACAAGCGATCGCTGGAGGACGTCTGGTTCCTGCTGTTCGAGGGCCACCTGCCCACTGCCGCGGAGAGCCGGGACTTCGCCGCGGAGGTGCGGGCCAAGCGGGCCGTCCCCGGCGCCGTCCGGGGGCTCCTGCCCGACGTCGCCGCATCCGGCGGCTCGCTGATGGACCAGCTCCGTAGCGCCGTGTCGCTCATCGGCCACACCGAGGGGTTCCGCCCGTGGCTCGACGTGCCGGCCGACGAGCTGCGCACCAACGCCCTCACCGTGTGCGCCTCGGTGCCGACGCTGATCATGAGCCTGCACCGGCTGGCGCAGGGGCTCGAGCCGGTCGACCCGGACCCCGAGCTCGGCTACGGCGCCAACTATCTGTGGATGCTCGCCGGACAGCCGCCCGACGCCGAGCGGGCCCGGGCGGTCGAGCAGTACCAGATGCTCACGATCGACCACGGCTTCAACGCGTCCACGTTCACCGCCCGGGTCATCACCTCGACCGGCGCCGACCTGGCCGGCGCCGTCACCGGCGGCATCGCCGCCCTGTCGGGGCCCCTGCACGGCGGCGCGCCGTCGCGGGCGCTCGACCTGCTCGACGCCATCGGCAGCCCCGACAACGCCCGCCCCTACCTCGTCGACGCGGTCACCCAGGGCGAGAGGATCATGGGGTTCGGCCACCGCGTCTACAAGACCGACGACCCCCGGTCGGTGTTCCTGCGGGGGGTGGCCGAGCGCATCGACGCCGAGAAGGTGGAGTTCGCCAAGCAGGTCGAGCAGACGGTGGTCGACGTGCTCGCCGAGCTCAAGCCGGGCCGCAACCTCTACGCCAACGTCGAGTTCTACGCCGGCGTCGTCATGGAGCACTGCGGTCTGCCCCCCGAGCTCTTCAGCCCCACCTTCGCCTCGAGCCGGGTGATCGGCTGGTGCGCCAACATCCTCGAGCAGGCGGCCGACAACCGCATCATCAGGCCGTCGGCCCGCTACGTGGGCCCGCCGCCACCACAGCCGGTGCCCGACGCCCAGTCCTGAGCGGCTCCCGCCGCCCCCGCTAGCGTGCGCACGGTGAAGGTCGAGATCGCCACCACGCTCACGCCCGCCATCGTCGACGCTGTCGACCGCCTGGTGCCCCAGCTCTCGCAGTCGAAGCCACCGCCGTCGGTCGACGAGCTGGGCGAGCTCGTGTCATCGCCGGCGACCGACCTGTTCATCGCGCTCGACGACGACGGCACCATCGTCGCCATGGCCACGCTCGTGAACTTCCGCATCCCCACCGGGCTGCGCGGGTGGATCGAGGACGTGGTGGTCGACGAGTCGGCCCGCGGGCGGGGCGTCGGCGAGGCGGTCACCCAGGCCATGCTCGACCGGGCCCGCGAGCTGGGGTGCCTCACGGTCGACCTCACGTCGCGCCCCGCCCGTGACGTGGCCAACCGCCTCTACCAGCGCGCCGGCTTCGTCATGCGCGACACCAACGTCTACCGCTACGACCTGCGGAGGTAGCGCCTGCCCGGCTCGGGTCGGCTCAGGTCGCCGGGGCGCTCGCAGGCTCGTAGCTGTGGACGGCGACGCCCGAGGGGAACGCCTTGGTTTGGGGCGTCGACGAGGCGCTGGCAACCGTCCTCGACGTGCGGTGACCGGTCGACCGGCGGGCTCAGGCCAGGAGCTTGCGCACCTCGTCGCCCCGGCGGATGGTGCCCGCGACCACGACTTTGGCGTTGAGGCCGCGGAGGCGGAGCTCGCGGCCGGTGGGGGAGTTGACGAACCGCAGGGCGTCGGCGCCGAACCGGCGCCGGAACTTGGCGCACCCGGTGTGGGGCTGCTCCGTGACCTCGATGACCGCCTCGCCCAAGCCGAGACGAGTGCCGGGTGGGAGGTTGTCATGGCTGAGGTCGAGGTCGATGTGGAGCTGGTCGCCGGCCAGGGCTCGCCGGTCGGGATCGATGGCGATCAGCCCGGATAGCCGGGCGTTGATCACGTTGAGCTGCATGTCGGGGTGCGCCGAACCGTCGGGTGTCCGGCCGCTGCCTCGCATGCGCCACGTGTCACCGACCAGGCCCTCGGCGAGGTCGAGATCGCCCTGGTCGAGAACCTCGCGCTCGTCGACCGCGGGCCGCCGGACGATGAGCTCGAGGCGCCCCACGTCGGTGGGGGACGAGCGGATGTGGTCGAGGCCGTCTTCGAGGCTGGAGGCGGTGAGATGCACGGTCACGAGGATGGCGCACGCGTCGCCGGCGGGCGAGCGGATTGAGGTCGGGTCGACGCGGGCGGCCCCGGGCCGGGCGGTGTGGGGCGTCATCCGATGTCCAGGTCGGCCATCACCGGTCGGTGGTCGGAGGCGTTGGTGACCAGCACCGCGGCCTGCGTGGCGACGACGCCGGGCGAGGTGAGCACGTAGTCGATGCGGGCGTAGGGCTCGGCCGCGTCGAACGTGTGGCCGTCGCCCTGGCCGGCGGTGATCCAGGCGTCGACCAGGCCGTCGGTGAGCGGCGCGATCTCGGGCGCACCCGGGCGGGCATTGAGGTCGCCCATGACGACGGCGGGTCCGTCGCCGGCGGCCACCGAGGCTGCGACCGCGCGGGCCTGGGCCAACCGCTCGGCCCGTGATCGGACCTGCAGGTGGGTGCACAGCAGCCGGACGACGACGCCATCGGCCTCGACGTGCGCGCTGAGCAGGCCGCGTTGCTCCCCGCCGTGGGGGCTGGGCAGCAGAACGTTGCGGGGCCGGGCGATGGGGAAGCGGGACAGGAGCGCGATGCCGTACTGGCGGCGGGGCCCGCCCGGTGCGGCGGCATCGACGGGGCCGCGGTCGACGACGGGGCCGTACGCGACCTCCAGCCCCAGCCGGTCGCCCAGCCACCCCGCCTGGTCGACGTGGCCGCTTCGGGGGCCGAAGTGGCGGTCGACCTCCTGCAGGGCGACGACGTCGGCGTCCGCGCCCTCGATCACTCGGGCGGTGCGCTCCAGGTCGAGGACACCGTCGAGCCCGACCCCGTGGTGGATGTTGAAGGTCAGCACGCGCACGGCCCGCGGACGGTACCGCAGGACCGCCGGATCGCAGGTCGGCAGGACCGCCGGATGGCGGGACGGCAGTCAGGCGCGAACGATCAGGCGGCGGCGGGCTCGCCCGTGCCGGCGGGGAACCTCTTGCCGGGTAACTCCAGATCGACCACCACGGGCAGGTGGTCGGATGCGTCGGTGGTCACCACCGCGGCCGAGCGCGCGACCACCCCGTCCGACGAGAGCACGTAGTCGATGCGGGCGTGGGGCGTGGCCGCGTCGTAGGTGAAGCCGTCGCCGACGCCCGCGGTCACCCAGGCGTCGACCAGAAGGTCGGTGAGGCCGGCGATCTCGGGGGTCTCGGGCGTGGCATTGAGGTCGCCGAGCAGGACGACCGACTCGCTGGCCGTGGCGAGCACCTGACGGATGCGGTCGACCTGCGCCAGGCGCTCGACCTGGGAGTCGTGCTGCAGGTGGGTGTTGAACACACGGACTGGCACGCCGCGCACCTTGATCTGGCCCTCGAGCAGGCCCCGCTGCTCGCCGCCTGCGGGACGCGGCAGCAGGGTGTTGGTCGACGACCGGATCCTGTGCGCCGACAGGATCGCCGTGCCGTACTGGCGCCGGGGGGCGCCCGGCGTGAGCGGGTCGAGGTCGAGGTTGGCGCCGAACACGAGGTACATGTCGAGGCGCTCGGCGAGCCACGTGGCCTGGTCGACGAAGGTGCTCCGCTCGCTCCAGTGGCGGTCGACCTCTTGCAGCCCGACCACCTCGGCGTCGGTCTGCTCGACCACGCGGGCGATGCGCTCCAGGTCGACGATGCCGTCGAGGCCTGCGCCGTGGTGGATGTTGAACGTCGCCGCCCGCAGCGGCCGGACCGCTACCGCGGGCCGGGCGTCGGCGGCGGGCGGGTCGGAGAGCGTCGTGGTGGCGAGCGCGGTCGTGAGCGTGGCGAGCAGCGTCACGGCTGCCGCCACCGCGAGGACGGATCGGGCGACGCGCGGGTGGTGGTCGGCCACGGCTGGTTCCTCCGCGGTGGATGCGAGCGGGACACCGACGTTCTAGTGGCACCGGGGGAACGCCGCCCGACGACGGGTGAACCGGGCGTGCACACGACGTGCACGCGGCGTGCACAGCCGCCGTGGCGTCGCCGTTCCCCTGGTCGTCCCCTGGTCGGGCCCGGGGCGCGGGAGCGATCCCGCGGTCGACCGACGGCAGGTGCCAAGCTGTCCGAGATGCGGGGCGGCCGTCATTCGCTGGGGCCAGGTCGCCGGGTCGCCCTCCGTGACTTCGGCTACCGGTCGCGCACGTCGCGGGTCGAGTTCGCGGCGTACTCGGCCCACCTCGTGCTGCCCCGCCACTTCGGGCGCAACGAGGTCTCCGTGCCGGCGGCGTTGACCGCGGTGGTCGACCTGACGGCACCTGGCTCGCCGCGCGACGTCGGGCAGATCCAGGCGCAGTTCCCGGACCGCTCGATTGCCTTCCTGCACACGGCGGCTCGTCGTCGGGACCCGACCACGCTCCTGCTCTTCGCCGAGCCGCAGCCCGTGCCGCCGCTCAGCCTGCGCGCCGCGCTCAATCCCTCGATCCGGCGGTCGGTCGGAGCGGGGGTCGGCTACCGGTCGTCACGCCGTCAGCCGCCACCACACCTCGACGGAGTCCTGCTGCGCGCCGACAACCCGCGATGGGCCGCCGACCGCTTCGTCGCCGCCGGCTGCATGCGCGGCGTGCACCGCGACGGTGGCTGGTACGCCGACGGGCGGGGCACGAGCGCGGCCCGGCATGGCCCCGATCCGCCGTGGGCCCGCCCTGCGATCGATCGGCTGGACGGGCTGTCACGCCTGCTGGCCCTTGCCGTCGTGGCGCTGGCCGCGGCCGTCGCCTTCGTCGACGGCGTGCCCGACTGGTGCTGGGCCGCGTTGGCGCTGGCCATCGTGCTCGGGCTGTTGTGCCGGGTCGTGGCGGGTCGGCTCTACCGCCGCCAGCCAGAGCCCCAGCTCCGGCCCGACAACCCGTCCCATCGGGTCCTTCCCGGTCCGCGCCACCGCGTGTCGGCGACCGGCTGACGTGCCCGTGGACGTTGAGGCACCGGCGCACCGCTCGGGTGCGCCCTTGCCTCGACCCCTCGCCGCTGGGGGGCCGCGGCTCGGCAGGCGACCGTGACGCACCCGGCGGTCACCGTGCGGGTCAGGTTGCCGTCGGCCGCCGACGTGGACCTTGCCGCCGATGCGCTGTGGCGGGCCGGGGCCGTGGCGATCGAGGAGCGCGAGGCGTCGGAGGGGCTGGTGCTCATTGCCGGCGTGGCCGCCGGGGGCGATACGGAGCCGCTGCTCGCCGCCGTGGCCGGACGCTGGCCCGCCGAGCTGGTCCCCGTCGACCTCGACGCCGCCCTCGACGCCTGGCGCGACCACGCCCGGCTGGTCGAGGTGGGCGACCGGCTCGTCGTCCGCCCGCCGTGGGCCCGGCCGTCCCCGCGGGCGAGTGGTCGGATCGAGCTGGTGATCGACCCCGGTCGGGCCTTCGGCAGCGGCGCCCACCCGTCGACCCGGCTGGCCCTCGCCGCGCTCGAGCGGTCGCTGGTGGGCGACGCGCGGGTCCTCGACGCGGGGTGCGGCAGCGGCGTGCTGGCCATCGCCGCGCTGCGGTTGGGCGCGTCCCGGGCGACGGGCATCGACGTCGACCCCGCGGCGCTCGACGCGACCCGCCGCAACGCCGAGCGCAACGGCGTGCTCGACCGGCTGTCCGTCAGCGACGCCTCCGTCGACCACGTTGCCGCCACGCGAGGACCGTTCGAGCTCGTCCTCGCCAACATGCTGCTGCCCCAGCTCGTCGCGCTGGCCGGCCCGCTGCGAGCCGCGCTCGCCCCCGGCGCCACGCTGGTGCTCAGCGGCGTCCTCACCGAGCAGCGGCGGCCGCTGCTGGCCGCCTACGCACCCCTCGAGCCGGCAGCCGAGCAGGCGGACGAGGGCTGGCTCGCCGTCACGTTCCCGGCGCGGTGACATGCTCGACGGCCGTCACGGCGTCGACCGGGATCGGCGCGTACACGTGCGGGAACACCTCGCCGGTATGGCTCTCGTCCCAGCGCAGGGCGTCGCCCAGCACCGCCGGGTCGAGCACGAGCAGCACGAGGTCGCCCGCGCCCCGGAAGTGCCGCGCCAGCGTGGCGGTCAGCTGGGCCCTGGTCGAGCAGTGGACGAACCCCTCGGACTGCAGGCTCGCCGGACGGATCGCGCCGGCGGCCCGGGCCGCGTCCCAGTCGGCGGGCGAGGCGATGTGCAGCACGTCGTCGACAGCCACGTCCACCTCAGCCGGCGGCGTCGATCCGGAAGATGTCGCCGCCCAGCGACAGGACGTACACCTCGCCGTCGGCGTCCTCGGCGAACGACACCA
>OBLS010000209.1_pt1 | contig 19116 bp, 18 predicted proteins | sample 1519901 | NCBI WGS metagenome assembly OBLS01 (sample SAMEA3113585, study PRJEB22503) | soil metagenome | reverse complement strand
TCAATTCCGGGCACACTCTGGCTCTGTTGGTAGGAACTATATCTCACCGGGTGGCCTTGAAGTCGGGATCCGAGTCTGCGCAATGAGCTCATCTCATCAGGTGGGAAATATCCCGCTACAGATAGCGTAGCATAATATCCTGGAGCAGAATGAGCCTTGGAGTTTACGAAGTAGTCTCTATCCGGCCACTCGGGATTTCTAGGGCTATGTTTCATTACTCTGAGATAGAGAGAACCCATTATCTCCGCAGCGGAAAATGATGCCCCTGGATGTCCTGAACCAGCCTCCGCGATTCCTAAAATGGCGAGCATACGTATATCCCTAATTTTGCATTTCAGATTCAGATAGCGCATCTTGAGGCTCATATCAAAGGGTTACACCAACGCAATGAGAGTTAGGCATGACACGGATCATTACAACGGAATTGCATAGCACCCAACTTAAAAAGATATATCTTTTGCTAAAAGTGGCGAAGCTCATATTGACCTACATTGATCCAGGAGAAGCGGGAAATTCTCTCATAATGTAAAATAACCTGTGTTTCCTATGAGTCGCATGGTTGAAATAGTCATTGAAAAGCCGAGGTTCGAAGAGAATCCTCCTCCTCTTTTGATCATGGGAATCTCAGAAAGTAAGGAATATGCAAAATATTCTAGACACCTGGATTTTAAAACTGTAGAATATCTTAAGGAAATTCTTTCCGAAAGAATATTCACAGGAAAAATTGGAACAAGCTTATTGTTACCACTGGGTAGTAATTACAAAATAGGAAAGATACTCTTGGTAGGACTTGGTAATCCAGACAAGTTGACAGAAGAGACTGCCCGAATAGCAGCTGGAAAGATAGCTATAAAGTCGAGAGAGATAAACGAGCCGAACTTCTCTATCTTCCCAATTGTAGGAGAGGAGAGTCGGTATATCGAAGCGATGGCTGAAGGAATTTTTTTGTCGTTATATAAATTTGATAGGTACAAGGCTGGAGGCTCGGAGTCAGAAAGCGTCAATATTCAGAAGGTGAGCATTCTTATTGAGGGTGAAAATATCGAAGAGGTTAAGAAAATTATCGAACATGTAAAGGTTATCACTGATGCAGTTAATTTCTCCAGAGATTTGGGAAACCTTCCTCCCAATGATTGTTCACCCGGTCAATTAGTATCACAGTCTGTGGCGATGGCGGATCGCTATCAGATCCGAACAACGGTTCTAGAGCGCTATCAGATGGAGTCCATGGGTTTGAATGGGATAGTCTCTGTAGGAAAGGGAAGTAATAATCCTCCTAAAATGCTCGTTCTTGAATATTATGGCCCTTCTGCTGAAGAAAGACCTTACCTTCTGATCGGCAAAGCGGTGACGTTTGACACCGGCGGAATCTCATTAAAACCCGGTGATAAGATGGATGAAATGAAATATGATAAATGCGGAGGATGCAATGTTATCGGCATTTTGAGGGCCGTTGCAGGGCTTAGGTTACCGATAAGAGTAATAGGGCTGGTTCCCTGTGTGGAAAATATGCCATCGAGTAGCTCTTATCGACCTGGGGACATAATAAAGATGTTCAATGACAAGACGGTAGAGGTAGTGAACACAGATGCCGAAGGGAGGATTATTCTTGCTGATGCCATGGCGTATGGAATAAAGTTATTCAACCCCCGGCTGGTAATTGATTTTGCCACTCTGACTGGAGCAAGTATCATAGCATTAGGTGCAAATGTTGCAGCAATGGTTGGAACTGATGATGATCTTAAGAGCAATCTAAAGAGCCTCTCTGGAAGGACAGGAGAAAAGATTTGGGAGTTGCCACTTTGGGAGGAGTACCACGAGCAGATTAAGAGTCACTTCGCAGACATAAAAAATATAGGTGGAAGGCCAGCTGGGGCAATAACGGCTGCGGCTTTCTTATCAAACTTTACAGATGCAACACCGTGGGTCCATCTCGACATTGCTGGGACAGCATGGACTCAGGATGGGACCTCGGAGAAGAGTTACAATCCTAAGGGAGCCACTGGATTTGGGATACGTATGATAGCAAAGTTTTTCATTGAAGAATCGCGAAGAAACCATGCCGCTTAAGTCAGTCCGATCCGGTTGTTAAGAAACGCCAGCACTGCCGTCTCCCAACCGCTCACGCAGGTCAGTACACAGCAGCGATAGCAGGTTTGACTTCCGGGTTCGGAATGGGTCCGGGTCGCGCCCTGCTTCTATGACCGGCTATTAGTTGACTGTCAGAAGGGCCATTTTAATTTTTATCTGGCCGGGACGCAAAGATACATACATTCGGCCGTGTGCACCTTGTTCGAACTGCCAAACCCAAATGTTGATGGATTCGAGGTGGTATGGCAGAATCACACAAGCTATTTAACCTGTTACTGTTGAGAGTAATTAAAATTTGGTTCAGAGTTCAGAAAAGACTCACAGAGTAGCGGTGCTGGACGAAGATCTATGCCAGCCGCGCAAGTGTGGCCTAGAATGCATAATTTACTGCCCCGTGAACAAGACGGGCGGAGAGTGTATAGTTCAGAGAGAGGGCGACGGGAAGGCACTTATCTCCGAGGACCTATGCACGGGCTGCGGCATATGTGTAAAGAAATGTCCATTTGATGCTATTGTGATTGTAAATCTTGCCAAAGAATTAGGATCCGACAAAATGCACCAATATGGCGTGAATTCCTTTAGACTTTACCGATTACCCTCCCCAAAAAAAGGTTCAGTGGTGGGGTTGCTTGGTAAGAACGGTATGGGCAAATCAACTATAGTTAATATTTTGTCTGGAAACCTTAGGCCAAACTTTGGAAGTTATGATAAAGGGCTCTCCACCGATGAAGTAATTAGTAAATTTCAGGGGAGCGAGTTAAAATTCCATTTCGAAAAAGTGCTCAATGGGGGTGTTCGTGCATCTATAAAACCACAAATGGTCTCTATGATTCCTAGGGTGTTCAAGGGCTCTGCCAGAGATCTTCTCAATAAATATGACGAACGCAGGAATTCTGAGAGAATTATATCCGAGCTAGGCTTGAGTTATTCTTTGGACCGGGATCTTAATGAACTCAGCGGGGGCGAATTGCAACGACTTGCAGTAGCTGTGGCAGCCTTGAAAGATGCTGACTATTATTTCTTTGATGAGCCCTCTTCCTACAATGATATCTATCAAAGACTCGCGGTTGCAAGGGTTATTCGAGACCTTGCTAAGGCTGGACGTAGCGTAATGGTTGTCGAGCATGACATAGGTCTTCTAGATTATCTGTCGGACTATATCCATATTCTGTATGGTGAGCCCGGTGCGTATGGAATCGTATCTACTCTTCAAGGAACAAAGCTCGGGATTAACAGCTTTCTGGAGGGTTTTCTTCCCTCGGAGAACATACGATTTCGTGATAAAAGCTACAGGTTTGACATAAAGAGCTCTGGCGACGAAATAATCCCGGACGAGTTTATTGCTCAATATTCTGAACTCAAAAAATCTTTCCAATCCTTCTCTCTTTATGTTTCTAGAGGACGCATAAGGAGAGGTGAAATTTTAGGGGTCGTGGGGGCAAATGCTTTGGGTAAGACCACCTACATGAAAATGCTTGCCAATGCAGAAAAACCGGATGAGGGTCGTGTTAACATTGGAGCAACAGTTTCCTATAAGCCTCAATATTTGATTAGTGATGTTGACTCAAACGTCATCTCCCTGCTTTTGTCAGCATATCAAAACGTCGTAGAAGGATCTGCTTCAGAACACGAGATACTTATACCGCTTGGGATTAAGAGGTTGTACGAAAAAAAAGTAAAAAATCTCAGCGGTGGCGAATTACAGAAGATAGCAGTTGCTGCCTGCTTGTTGCGAGAGGCCGACATCTATGCCCTGGACGAACCGTCTGCTTTCCTTGATATCGAGGATAGAATAGCCCTGGCCAAATTTCTTCATCGCTTCGTGAGGGCGAGAGGAAAAACTGCTATCGTAATAGACCACGACATGCAATTGATAGACCTTCTGGCTGATTCCTTAATTTTGTTCCAAGGAAATCCGGGGATACAAGGCGCTGCCAGTGAACCTATGAAAAAGGAAGAAGGAATGAACAGGTTTCTTAAATCTCTATCTATCACATATAGGAGAGATGATACCACCGGCAGACCGAGGTTGAATAAAGAAGGTGGGAGACTTGACAAATTACAAAAAGAAGCTGGTCAATTCTACTACTTACATAAACAAGGTTCCTAGTCCAACGCATGTCGGGTAAATTAAAAGCACTTCTCGATGATATTTTATCCCCTGAGGAAAAATGTAACATCTTCTCGTCATATGACACAGTTGGAGATACCATCGTAATTAAGATTCCCGAGTCCCTTCTCTACAAGAAATATGCAATTGGTGCAAGACTACTCGAGAAGACGAAATCTGCTAAAAGTGTTTTTCTCCAGACCTCTTCGGTAGAAGGCGACTTTAGGTTAAGAAAATTAGAACATCTTGCCGGGCTTGAAAAGAGGGTAACTGAACACCGCGAGTACGGATGTCGATTTGTAGTTGACATTGATCAGGTTTATTTTTCTCCTCGACTGTCTACAGAGCGGCATAGGATAGCAACTAGCGTCAGGAACTACGAAGTCGTAACCAACATGTTTGCAGGGGTTGGTACTTTTTCGATATTGATAGCAAAAAGAAATCCCAAATCTAAGGTATTTAGTTTAGATTCAAATCCCAGGGCAAGCTTGTTATGTAATATAAATGCCAGACTTAACAGGGTACAAGACAGAGTGTTTCCTTTCTGTGGTGATGCAGACTACATAGCTAAGAGAGTCTTATCCGGAATCTCCCATCGAGTACTGATGCCACTTCCCGAGAGGGCAAAAGAGTTCCTAGATTCTGCAATTGAATGTCTTCGAGATGAAGGAGGTATAGTCCACTTTTTTGCACACGTGCGGGGAGAAAACAAGAAGGACGCTATTAACAAAGGAATAATGGATACGACGAACGCGTTTAAACGCTATAACCATAAGATAAGTTGCACCAGAGTGATAAGAGAGGTTGGTCCAAGGTTATACCAAATTGTGTCTGATGTCGCCGTGGTTAAATAGACTAATCTGCCTGGGTTCTCGGTGCAATAGCCATTGTGTATCCGATCCATGCCATAACGGCAGTTAATGCAGCCACGCCGGCAAGGACTGTAATCTGAACAATAAGTAGCCCCCATTGAGAAGCGAGCAAAAAGTACGCGTAAATTACGAAAAATGATATTGAAGCAATGAGTATTGCTAATCCTCCTAATTTGGTTGCCTTAGCAGAGGCTCTCATATCATCACTGTATAAACTCCGATGCCATAAGGTAAGCGTCCTCTCCGTCTCTATAATAGGATCGCAAACGTGACTTTGTAAGGAACCCTAGGCTTTGATACATCTTGACCGCCAGGTCATTGCTGACCCTTACCTCTAAATATATTTCATCCGTTTTTCTTACCGCAAGGCCATTTATGGCCTCTAGCATAAGTGATTTGCCGATCCCTTTTCCCCGGTATTCACGTAATACGGCTATCGACACTACGTGACCTTTTTTCACGAATCCCAGCTTACGAAAATTTGAAAAGCCAAATTCTATTTTACACATGATATACCCTACAATCCTCTGGTCTGTTTCTGCAACGATGAATGACTCCGGCAATTCTTTCAGTATAGATTCGAAAAAATAGTCTGAATAATGTTCAGGAAGAGAAGCAATATTTATCTCTACTACCGAAGGCAGATCAGAAGGAATACAATGCCTAATTGTACAGTCTCCAACCTTTCGCAGGGTTGTTTGCAAGCGGTTTTTGATGAACTAAACAAATTATTTAATCTTATCAAGACACCTTATTGCGCTGACTACCCTCTGGAAAGAGGTTGCTTTTTCTCTGATTTATTTTGCAGAATACTAGCTCTTATCTACCATTATATACACACGCTAAGGTAATTAACTCCACGGTCAGTTGACTGGAACCCTTCCTGTTAATGTGTTATTTTGCTATGCTCTTTGTTAATGTATGTCACTCACCTAGACGAAGTCTCTACTTGTATGATATTACTCAACGGTATTGCTATAATGAGTCCAAGAAGGAACCCTCCTGCTATGTCGGTCACGTAATATTGTAAAACGTAAAGTCTAGATAAAGCCATGAGAATAGGATAGAACCATATCCCTGAGGTAAAAATTCTGTGCCTAGTGCCGAGTCTTGCTCTCACAAGGTATGCAAGACAAACAGCAATTGCCATATGGGTGGAGGGGAACGATAGGTTTTTTGCTGAGTGGGGAACGGCCTCTGGCTCTATATCTTGATTCTGTGAACGATCTTGAAATGAAGATGAAAACGACGGTGGCAGTTCTCGTCCTACAACGATCTTGATATACATAGCCAAAACTACTACAATTAGTATGCAGCAAAGATAAATCATGCCAACTCTTCTAGTTCGCCTGATAATAGTGAGAACTATCGCTAAAAACAATAACGAGGATGTGTCTCCCAAAAATGAAAGGCTTACCATTACCATATTCATCGCACTATTACCATGCAATAACTTTATCATGGTACTAGTCCCTTCGTCGAAAGAAGAAGTGGCTCCTAGTGCTACTATTGCAGAAAGTGTACCGAATGACGAGACTGAGAACAAAAAGAGTGGCGATCGGATCCATGTCCATCTTTCGAACCGTGCGGAGTTACTCGGCAAACAAAAAAAGTGCGCTAATGCCCCGATTGTTATCGCGGTTTAATCTAGATACCCGAGGACTAGATTGGGAAACCTCTTATGCAGTGAGGCCATGGAAATTAAGTCTAAAGAGATTTGAAATCATCTTCAAGGGTTCGGGCCGAATCTGGGTCCCTTGACGCAAGATAATTTACCATACCCAACTTCATCACTTTGAGCGCCAACAGCGCACACTTTACTCTTGCTGGCCCAAGGTTGGTAAGGCCTATGTTTTCAAGTATATCAGTCTTTGCAATATCCTTTACGTTAGTTAATGGCTTGTTGATCACCATTTCAGTGAGCATGGAAGCACTCGCCTGGCTGATAGCGCAGCCTCTTCCTTCAAATTTGACATCTGTTATTTTGTCACCGAAGATTTTCATGTGGATGTCTATTTCATCTCCACATAAGGGATTGCTGTCGTGAGTGCTTATATCAGCATCGGGAAGCTTGCCCTTATTCCGAGGGTTTCTATAATGATCAAGAATAATTTCCCGATAAATATCATCGCTCATACTCTGAACAGCCTCCTTGCATCATAAAGTGCCTGCACAAACGAGTCTATTTCTTCTTTTGTGTTGTAAATATAAAAACTTACCCTGGAGGTGGCAGAAACCTGAAGCTTCCGCATCAAGACTTGGGCGCAATGGTGACCAGACCGAATAGCTATCCCTCGATCATCCATTATAGTGGCCAAGTCATGAGGATGAATATCAGCTAAATTAAAGGCTATAACTCCTCCCCGTACGGAGGACTGTGTCGGTCCGTAAATTGTTATCCCTTGAACATCCTGTATGGCTTGCATAGCGTACTGTATCATCTCTAATTCATGATTCCTAACTGCGGGCATACTAATTCTGTTCAAATAATCTATTGATGCTCCAAAGCCGACAACGTCGGCTATGTTTGGCGTACCGGCTTCAAACTTGTACGGCAACTCGTTGTAATTGGTATAATATTTGTCCACCTCTTTGATCATGTCTCCTCCTCCTAAGAAAGGGGGCATTCCTGTTAGTATATCTCTTTTTACATACAGCACGCCCACCCCGGTTGGTCCGAGCATCTTATGGGCGGAGAAGGCCATGAAATCACAATCCATTTGCTGTACATTTACTTCCATGTGAGGTACTGATTGTGCTCCATCAACCAGGACATGGATCCCTCTCTCATGTGCCATTTTAACGATTTTATTTATGGGAACAATTGTACCTAAGACGTTGGACATATGACTGACTGAAACAATTTTGACCCTGTTTCGATCCAGCCGCTCTCGATAATCATCAAGGTCTAATTCTCCGTTCTCATTGACTACTACGTATTCCAGCTTGCAGCCTCTTTCCTCTGCTAGAATTTGCCAAGGGACAATGTTACTATGATGCTCCATCTCGGTTATCAGTATACAATCATTTTCGCTAATATTCCTAACACCCCAAGAATGTGCTACAATGTTGATTGCCTCGGTAGCGTTACGTGTAAAAATGATTTCATCATTTGACTTGGCATTGATAAATTTTTTAACCTTTTCTCTTGTCAATTCGTATTTTATTGTCGCCTCCTCAGCCAGCTGGTGCACACCTCTATGAATGTTAGAATTATAGTTCATGTAATATTCAGAGATCGCCTCTATAACCGAAATTGGTTTCTGTGTAGTAGCAGCGTTATCGAGGTAGACAAGCCGCCTGTTCCCCCTTAAGACCCTTTTCAGAATCGGAAAGTCCTCTCTAATCCTCGCTACATTAACCATTTGATTCCTTTGACTACTCATGCCTTCTACTTGCCTTTGTCCCAGGTTCAATAAGCATATCGACATGCAATTATATAAAGGAACTACCCTTACCCTACCTGATTTTCCCGTACTGTTTGGTATTGCCCAACGGACTGCTATGAGCGAAGTTACTTGTATAACCAACAGAGCACGAAGCCAAGGGCGGTTTTCACAGCGGGTGGTCCTTTTTTGCATTCATCCATTGCATAAGGACATCTATTGAGAAATTTGCAGCCTTCCGACAAATTTTTTAGGTCCGGCGGCTGGCCCTTAATGTAGACAATATTCTCTCCGGAAGATAGTCTTGGGATAGACGAGACCAGCAGCTGGGTATAGGGGTGCTTTGGCTTCTTTAATACCTCGTCATTACTACCCAGTTCGACTATCTCGCCAGCGTACATAATTGCCACTTGGTCCGCGATTTCGAATATGACACCAAGATCGTGACTAATGACGATGATTGTGAGACCTTTCTTAACCTTAAGATACTTTAATAGCTTCACAATTTGTGCTTGGACAATAACGTCCAGCGCTGTAGTTGGCTCATCAGCAACTAATATTTCGGGATCATGTAGAAGCGCCATTGCGATAACAACTCTCTGCTTCATTCCTCCACTTAATTCGTGCGGATATTTTTTAGCAGTGGTACTATCAAGACCGACGTCTTGCAGAGAGATCAAAATTCTGTCATCGGTATCGCCTTTTGATCCATGGAACCTTAGAATCTCTTCCATTTGATCGTGCACCGTGAAGACAGGATCTAGACTGTTCATCGCACTCTGAAATACCATGGCGATTTTTTTCCATCTGATGTGTTTATCATATTGGGCATCTTCCAGCTTCACAATATCCTTTCCATCTAAAAGCACTGCACCGCTAACTATCCTACCCTGAGGCGGGAGGCTTCGCATCAGTGCAGAACCCAACGTGCTCTTCCCGCATGCTGATTCACCCGCAATACCCATCGACTCTGTTCCTTTAATGTTAAAGCTAACCCCGTTAACTGCCCGTGTTACTATTCCTTTTTCCTCGAAATAATGTACGCTCAAGTTTTCCACAATTAATTTGAACTCTCCAGACGCCATGAAAGACAGCATATTTCGTAATGGCTACCAGATACTTAATCATAGCGAGCCATACAGCCTTAAGTTTTGGGTCAGTCTTTGGAGGTATTTTTCTCCGGAGCGTTAATAGTAGAGCATGCAAATTGGTCAGTTTCTTTTTGTTTGTACTTGTCTCATGCCCGTTTGTAATAACGAGTTAAATAAGAGGTATGGTATAAGTTTGACTTATGGAAAAGTGATGGCTTTGAAAACTCCGATTTGTTCGTTTGATGCAAAGACTGGTGTCCTTTGTTCTAAATGTGAAGAAAGATTAAGGTCTAAGGATCTAACTCAGGATGAAGTTCATGCATCTATTGTCCTCACAAGATTGGCGCAGCGTTATTCAGAGGTCGACAAGATTACCCTGGTTACAGCGTTTAAGGTAGAGACTGATTTCGTTCTGGTTATGAGAGGATCTGATCTCCAACTAATAAGGACCCATGAAGCAATACGTGCCGAGACCGCAAGGCAATTTGGCGCTAGGGTTTGGATGGTAGAATCAGATTCCTCGGATCGCCGGTTCATTGAAAATCTTCTCTATCCTCGCAGAGTACTTTCTGTGAATTTGATTTGGCTCCCAGATGGGAACAAACTGACTAGAGCCATCCTAGATTCTAATAGGACTTCGGATCTTGGAAACGACCTTTACAAAATTCAAAGGATAGCGAAAAAAATCAAGGACATCGAATTGCTTGTTGAGCATAAAAAATAGAAGAGATATGCTACACAATAACCAGAGATCTCATTATATAGGTCAGTTAAACGAGTCTCTGACCGGTCGACGGGTATTTGTGGCAGGTTGGGTCGAAGACATAAGGGATATTGGACGGCTCGTATTTGTCATTTTGAGAGATTCAACTGGCTCCATACAAGCGGTCGCCAGAGGTCAGCACCTGAACCTAGTCAAGGAAATCTCGAGGCAAAGCTGTGTTGTTATTGGAGGATCAATAAGGAAGAGTGATGCGAGAGACTTTCCCATAGAAATTGGGATTGAAGAGATTGTAGTAGCCTCTCGGGCGGCGTATCCTCTGCCTATCGATGGAACAGGAAGAGTCAGTTCATCGATGGACAAACGCATCGACTCCCGAGCGTTGGATCTGAGGAATCCTTCGGTCAGCAGGATTTTCAAGCTGAGAGGGCTTGTACTTTCTTCAACAAGAGAGAGTCTTTTAACAAAGGGGTTTCTGGAAGTAAATACACCCAAAATCATAGGCACAGCCAGCGAAGGAGGCGCCAATCTTTTTGGCTTTGATTATTTTAAAAGAAAGGCATACTTGGCACAAAGTCCCCAACTTTACAAAGAGGAATTAATAATAAGCCTCGACCGCGTCTTCGAGATTGGGCCCTACTTTAGATCCGAAAAGTCACACACTGTTAGACATCTTTCAGAATTCACCAGCGTTGACATTGAGGCTGCATTTGTAGACTATGAATTTACGATGTCCATTTTAGAAGGGCTTGTAAAAGGCGTTGTGAGAAAAGTAACTAGCGCATTCAGTGATTTGGCCCCCTTGCGTGACCTTGCTTTGAAGCTGGGGTCGAACGGGTCTATCGAAAAACTCACATATAAGCAGTGTCTAGAGGAACTGTGGAATAACGGAGAGAAGATAGAGTTCGGGGCAGACCTTACTGACTCTTCGTTACGTCTTCTAGGCGAGCGGCACACAGGTTTTTACTTTATTACAGACTGGCCAACTGAATTAAAACCATTTTATATCCAGGATAAGAGACAGGATCCGGAACTTTCTGAATCATTCGACCTACAGTATGGATACTTGGAACTCGCTTCTGGAGGAACTAGACTACACGATAAAGAAAGGCTCCAGGCCAGACTAGAGCAAAAGGGCCTCCGACCTGAGAATTTTGCTGACCATTTGAAAGTATTCGATTGGGGTATGCCTCCTCATGCTGGATGGGGACTCGGCTTCGACAGATTTATGATGGTATTGACTGATTGTCAAAATATTAGAGAGGTTGTATTATTCCCCAGGGATGTCGAACGCCTTCATCCTTAATTAACCCCATGTGAACTTGCATTACCATTCCTGAGTACATGAACGCCGAAAATGTATGGCTCAAAGTCGAATATATGAGCCATACAATTTGATTTAATTGCATAAATTTTATATCCTTACGTGATGGCCTCGGCATAGAGGGATGAGAATGAAAAATACCGACAATGTCTAATCCTATTTTTCTTGCATGTTCATAGGCACAGAAAAGATCGTCAGGGTCCACACTAAAAGAGATCGGGGATCGGTCGTGGTTCGTCAACACGAACATTTCGAGAATGTTGCGGTTGTTATGCATCTCTTCACCGAGTAGGAGTGCACAGGATTCAAATGGAAGAGTAGATTCCGCAAGATTGGCTAACCTGTCCAATGTAACTGAATGGATGGTCACTTTTTGCAAGGAGACTTATAGTGCTAGTGCTAGTGCTAGATAAAAGTTAACAACATCACCTTTACCTTGTCGAAGTCGTCATGACAATACTGCAACTCTGCGATTAAACCGCCAAGGATTTTTCAGCTCGAGGACACATCATTTGCATCATACCGGATACGATGATGCGATTAGACAAGTAGGCCCTCCCGAGTCGTCGCAAAAAATATTAATATTCATAAGCCAGTCAGTGCCAGCGATATGAGTTCTTCCTGCACTACGTTAAATTCTACATTTGTTGTATTTTTCGCTCTTACCTCGGTTGAGTTTTCTCCAGCAGGATCACTGACCTTTGGAGTAACAAGACCGAAAACATAAAAAGAAGCCGCCCCGATTACCGCAGCCCCAATAAAGATTACGGCCAGCGCCTTGATATATGGGGTCCTCCTAAACGAAGCAACAGCTAGCACCGAAGATGGTATAGCAATTGTCATGATCAATCCGATATAAACAAAAATGCTAGGGGCCTGTGTGCTAACGGTTACCGCCGCAGCAAAGCCGAAAGTAACAAGAAAGCCTAAAGTAATAAAGGTGGCTGATTTTGCCCTCGCGCTTGTAGGAAACCCGTCCTTAAATAGGCCCGATGCGAGAAAAATTAATCCTATGAACAGAGTAAGCAGACCCACTGCGTGCATTCCTTCTATGAAAGTTTTTGCTATTCCTGATAGGGATATTCCAACTGTGACAATACCAAGTGAAGAAAGACCGATCCCTGGTGTCAGCAGATCCCAGTCTGTCATAATAACATACTTGTGACGTGATAGCGTATAATTAATCCTTTCTGGATAGCATAAACTTAATCCGATTAGTCCACGATGACTGTAAAATGTCATCTAGGTTGACTTTCTATCAAGGATTGAAATGGCCGTTCGCTTCGGCATCGAGTCACGGCATGCAACCCAAAATCCATAGTTATTTCCGATACTAAATGGTTTCAGAAGTTCGAATAAGTTAAATGATAGTACGCTACAGTGCCACCTAAGGTACCTAGCAGTGAGCTTAAGAGCATATGTTGAAGTGTCGAAGCCCAGAATAGTTCTAGTGCTGGTAATAACTGCCGTAGCCTCAGCTCTGGCTGCCTCGAGGTTTGATGCATCTCCTCAAGTAGGTTGGGATATAGCTGCGAAGGATCTAGTTTTGCTTGCATTGTTTGGCGCCATAGCCTCGATGGGTGCAAGCGCTCTTAATCATTATTATGATAGGGACATCGACGGAACCATGGAGAGAACTTCTAGGCGTCCAATTCCAGCTCACAAGATCGCGGCAAAAAGGGTTATGATTTACGGATTGTTCATGTGCATTTCATCGGTTGGTATGTCCTGGCTCCTCCTCAACCCTTACGTAGCAGCAATGATTTTCATTGGTATAGTTTTCTATGTTGTTGTTTATACAATTTGGCTCAAACGTAGCAACGTACTTAACATAGTCATAGGAGGATTTGCAGGAAGCGCTGCTTCGATGGCGGGATGGGCGTCGACTACTGGCTCAATCGACGCAACAGGTTTTCTAGTCGGTTGGCTGGTTTTCATGTGGACGCCTCCACATTTTTGGTGTCTGGCAATAAGGTCAAGAGACGAGTACGCCAGCGTCAGGATTCCTATGCTACCCGTCTTAATCGGGAACGAAAAAACAGCAGGCTACATTTTTTTAAATACAGCAATTCTTCTCCCCTACTCGCTTGCGTTATATTTTTTTGGATTAGGCTTGGTGTATACTATGACAGCCGGAGTTGCTGGTTCAGCCATGCTCATCTATCATTATAAGTTGATAAAGTGTCCAACACCGGCCTTTGCTTGGAAGGCGTACAAGGTAACGGCTCCTTATCTTGTGATAATATTCATTGCCTTAGCCCTTGACGCTCTCTTTTACTACAGGTTATGAGTTTCTACCAGCCAGATATCAATACGTCATGTTGGGACGCAGCTCTATCCGTTTCTTTTCCTTCGAGATCCAAAAAACTCTTATTAATCCATATATTTCAAGATCGATCAGTGTTTTTGCTAGATCAGCCTCGCTAAGGCTGACACCTGCCTTTGTTAGACTATTTAGTAATTCCGTGTCGGTCAGGTTTTCGGATTCTTGGATCTTTTCAAAGACAAAATTGCGAATAGGATATTTCATGCTACCACTGTTTTTAATCCTTTGAAGCGGACTGACATAACTGCAGTGCACTACGCACGCTTATGAACATGGCATGTCTCCTTCATATATAAGTATGCCTAACAATTAGCCGTAAAAGGTCCTATCCAGAGGTTTTGGAATGGCATAGGTAAGATTCCTCCTAATCGACTCGTACCAATCCTCGACATCTTTTGTAATGGATGGCTTTACGAACTGCAGGCTCTTCTCAAAATCAGAGTTGTTGACTATCCTTACCTTGTTACGTATCGCGTTGATCGCCGCCTCTCTACACAGAGCCACCAAATCCGCTCCACTAAAGCCTTTGGTTCTGGCCGCTATCTGGGCTAGGTCAACGTCCTTTGAAAGTGGCATTTCTGAAGTTAGTTTTCCAATGATCTCGTTTCTTGCCTTTTCATCAGGGGATTCAACATAGACTATTAAATCAAGTCTTCCGGGCCTAATAAGCGACGTGTCTATTAGATCTGGTCTGCTGGTAATTCCAATAATAATGATACCCGAACTTCCTGAGTCGTCCATCTCTGTCAACAATTGTGAGAGCACTCTTTCGTTTCCCGAAATATCATCTTGGCCCCTTGGACGAGCTAATGAGTCAAGTTCATCAAAAACAATCACGCACGGTGAAGACGACTTTGCCTTTCGAAATATCTCTCTTATTGCCTTCTCAGATTCTCCCACCCACTTCGAGAGTACCTCAGGTCCGCGAACAACTATTATATTTGCAGAGCTTATCGTCGCAAGTGATTTCGCAATTAATGTCTTTCCACACCCCGGCGGGCCAAACAATAGAGCACCTCGGGGAGCCCTTACTCCCATCCTAGAAAAATTTTCAGGCTCTTTGATAGACATAATCAAATTATCGTGTAATATTCTCTTAACATTATGCAGCCCTCCTACGTCTTCCCATTTTATGCGCGAGACCTCTACGTAGAATTCTCTCATAGCTGTAGGAATAATTTCTTTCATCCCCTCTCTAAAGTCCCTGCTTCTGATATCCATAACCCTTAGTGTTTCGGGCGAAACTTTGCCCGTTCCTGAATCAATCTCTGGAATGTATCGTCTTAGTGCCTTCATGGCTGCTTCCCTGCATAAGGCCTTGATGTCTGCGCCGGTATAACCATTTAGTTCCAAGGCCAACTCCTGGAGATCAATGTCTTGAGCCAGTGGCATTCCCCTGGTGTGAATGCCCAATATCTCGAACCGTCCTTGAGCATTTGGGACACCAATCTCAATCTCCCTATCGAACCGACCCGGCCTTCTCAACGCAGGATCAATGCTTTCTGGCCTATTCGTAGCACCTAGTACAATTACATTTCCGCGATCCGACATTCCATCCATTAAAGACAAAAGCTGAGCAACAACTCTCTTCTCTACATCGCCAAAAGCCTCTTCTCTCTTGGGTGCAATCGCATCTATTTCATCTATGAAGATAATACTTGGCGCTGTCTCCTTTGCTTCCTTAAAAATATCTCTCAAGCGCGCTTCTGTTTCTCCGTAGTATTTATTTACTATCTCCGGACCATTTATGATATAAAAATTGGCAGATGACTCAGATGCTAGCGCCTTGGCTATTAGCGTCTTTCCGCATCCCGGAGATCCATACATGAGAATCCCACTATGTGGTTCAATTCCAAGCTTAGCAAACACTTCTGGATGCCGAAGTGGCAGTTCGACGATTTCTCTAAGCCTATTGATCTGTTCCTTCAGTCCGCCAATTTCGTCGTAGGTGACTCTAGGTCGTTCGTCAACAGTTGTTGGCGCAACTACGTTAACTTTGGTAGATCTCTCGATTCTCGAAATAGTTCTAGGTATTATTTTCTTGATAACAAAATCTATTGAGTTACCCAGAACTCCTACCGATATCTCATCTCCCTCGTTGATTGGATATCCCGCGAGTTTGTTTCTCACAAAGGCGCAAAATTGGTCGTCGATGCTCATTGCGTTGTGACCTAGTGGCAATAGGAAAACGGATTTCGCTGCCTTTGAACGAACCTTGCGTACTGTTAGCATGTCATTGAGCCCTACCCCTACATTCTTACGGGTTTGGCCGTCAATTCTGATTATCTCTCTGCCGTTCTCCTGAGATTCGGCTAGCCACACGGTAACTGGAGTACTCCGCTTGCCTATAAGCTCGGCTATTTCCCCTGGTTTAATGGCAAGTTTGGCCATCGACAGCGAATCAATACGGGCACGCCTTTTGCCCACATCGCGATACTTCGCCTCTGCAACTCGTAACTTAATCTTTGGGTGGGCCTCGCCACTGCTGAGACGAGATTTTTTCAATAGTGCTTCCCTCTAATACTGGATCTAGATCGTCATATCCTAATCACTTTATGTTAACAGACTGCCTGCTCACGAAAACTACTTCGACCTCACCGACTCCAGCAATACCTTTGAGTGAAGCCTCGAGTCTATCCATTTCGCCTTCGGCATCATCTAGAAGAAAGTCTGCGACAATTGCATTTAGTCCAAAGGCAATTGGTTCTTTAATCGATTGTTTCATAACCACTCCTGCTGGTGGATTCTGTCTTAGAGTCATAACAACATTTTCCACATCAGAACCTTCCTCTGCAGGTAACATCTTTACTCTAGCAACAAGACGCGACATATTATGGACCCTCAAACCCACAACCAACACACTTGTACTGCCTGGAAAAATCTCTGCAACTCTCACAGCGCCATATGATTACATAGCCACAGCTAGGACAGTAAAACTTTACACACTGGTCATTAGGCATAACGGCCCTTCCGCATGACGTACATACCGGCAGAACCAAAGGTTTTGACATAGACACAGTTCTTGTCTAGCCATAGAGATTTATACCTTGCTTACTACAATAACCTTCTGGCTTCATTGTCCAGCAGCGCCCTGAAAATTCTTAGCCCGCCGACACTTAGAAGTTTTCTAATAGAGATTGAATGAAAATCGAAGTCTCCGGCTTCCGAGGCTTTGTCCACGTATGCCATATTGATTCCCGAAAATACTCTATCCAGGGCAGTATTGTCTAGATGTTCAAGGACCTTCCTAAAGAGCAGCATCTGTCGAAATTCTTTCTCAAATATTCTAGCCCAATCGTTTTGGTAGTCAAGCAGGTAACGGTCCTCTTTCCTCTCTATAGCTTCAGATATAGCTTTCCCAGCATAGATTCCTGCCAGTCCACACGTATAAATACCTCCAGCTGTTGTGGGTTTAGTTTGGCCTGCGGCGTCGCCAATAGTTATGGTTCTTCCTGTTACAAATTCGTCAATTGGCCCTCCAATCCATACTGGGGCAAATATCTTCCGAATCACTGAAAACTGCGCTCCCTTGCTACACAGGAAGGAGGTAATAGATCGTGCGACATTGATGTTCCTACCTGCTAATCCAACCTTGCCTCTTCCATCACCTATAGGTATAACCCAGGCAAAAAAGCCAGGGTACTTTAAACTGTCAAACTCAACAATTACTGTGTCTTTTTCAATCCAAGGTGCGTATACTTCGTACTGAGCAGCAACTAGAATTCCGGAACGATAATTTTGTATTAACGAGGTAATTCCTCGGGCATCCACAAAGTATCGGCACTGGAACTCACCTTCAGAAGTCACAATCCGAAAGCGTCCATCTGGCGAGTCGGGCTTAAATCTAGCGTTCAATAGGGAGCATCCAGTTGTTATAGCAGCCCCTGCCCTTGTCGATTGTAGCGCGATCTGTTTGTCGAACTCGCGCCTTTCGATGACTAGCACTTTTTGTTTGGTCGCTTTGATTTCAAAATCTTTAGAGGGTGAGCATATTTTTGCGGCTCTGATCTGATTTTGAATGATGTTACTTCTGGGTATGACTCCAAGATTCTTAATGGCATCCATGCTAACCAGTCCCCCGCAGTGCTCTGGGGTTCCTATTTCCGGATCTTTCTCTAGAACAAGTACTGAATGACCTCGGGACGCTATCTCTCTAGCAGCCAATAGTCCCGAAATGCTACCACCACCAATTATGACGTCGTAGGCCTGTTCCATGGGACAATGACGGATCCTTTTTATTAGGTTAATAAATGATTGGCAAAGGTTTGGGCGGGCTTAAGCAAGTCATAGTCGTTAGAAAAGATATTGTTATGGGAAGAGGAAAGTTGGCTGCCCAAGCCGCTCACGCCGCCGTAATGGCCGTCGAGAGGGCGCGGCTCGCAAGACGGGACTGGCTAAAACTTTGGTTCTTGACAGGACAGGCAAAAGTTGTCCTGCGGGTTGAGGGCCTTAAGGAGTTACTTGACCTTGAAAGCCAGGCCCAAACGATGGGCCTCCCCGCAGCGAGAGTTCAAGACAGCGGACTAACACAAATTCCATCAGGAACTGTTACTTGCATAGGGATCGGCCCAGGGCCGGTAGAGGTAATAGATAAACTTACTCGACATCTGAAGTTATTGTGACCCAGTAGGGTAGCTTAGTGTAAACGATTAGTATAATTCTGAACTATTGCAATTCGTCATTAGCAGCGTGACTAATTTCACATTTGTCTGATCCTGTTGTCAAACCTCGATTCAGCGAAATGTAGAGATCCAAAAATTGATAAATGGTTGACTTTGAATAAGAGTGGTGCCTTCATCTACCGAGTATATATGTGCTGATTGTGGGTCTCTCTTAGGTCACAGCAATCCTCTTACTCTACAAAGCATGAAGGACATTCATAATCAGCTCTGCATTGTGAAAAGAACAAAAATTTTGGCTGAATCTTCTATGAAAGGGACTCCTCCTAGGGCGGTAAAATCTCAACCGGTGCCGAGCCTGGAACAACAGAACAAGACCTCTTCTGTCGCGCAGGCTGGCCAACCAACGCCGACGCTTGAACAGACTGTCGGCACTGCACCCTCTTCACCCCCTGCTACCATCCCTAGTCCAACTGTGGGTAATACAACTATCTCCCTCACAGGAAGTGGGACTGACTATCCAAAGGTTGATGGTCCTATTGATCCATCATTTAAGACAAAGAGACAAAATGCAGG
>OBLS010000207.1_pt1 | contig 19161 bp, 23 predicted proteins | sample 1519901 | NCBI WGS metagenome assembly OBLS01 (sample SAMEA3113585, study PRJEB22503) | soil metagenome | reverse complement strand
CTGCTTCTTTGAGTTTCTTTGCTGTGGTAGGACCAACTCCTTCTATGTCTTGTATCTCTAGGTCCACAACAGTTGGAGAAACTGAAGAATTGTGAGGCATAACATTACTCTGTTCTGCTATGTCGTACTCGGTGTTGCTATCTGCTTCATTTTCTTGAGAGGCTGTTTTATCTATCATTCTCTTCACAGTTTCTTGCACCTAGTTGTATTAATATAGGAAGGCCTCAATAGGAGAGGGGGAGCTTCTGGTGTCATAAGAACCGGACTTATGAGCCGTAACACAGATTTTATCTTAACTATCTCAAAAAAAGATAATGGTTAAAGCCCCTTGTCTCTTCTAAAAAGATGCACATACAGCGAAGTACATTGAACGCTATCAATGAATAGACGACTATGTTGGCCAATCTTATTGACAAGAAATACTTGTGTATTAGACTCTCCAAGGATTTATAGCAGGAAATTTATGCATATATACATGGTCAAAGCTGAATATCCTGATAGATTTAGCTGGTGGCTGAACGAACTGGAATCTCTAGGCATAAGTATGAATACAAAAGATGCGTGCAACAATATAAAGGAGGCTAGCGAGCTGACAGAGGAGGTTAAGCAGATATTTTATGAAGAGTATCAAAGAACATATAATGAAAATAATGGATAATTAGATGCTACGTAAAAGATTTGGACGTCCTAAGGCTGTATTTTTTGTTTGATGTCTAGTTTAGATTTGCCGTATTCATCCACGAATAGGGGTTTACCTTCCATACTATTGTCCCAACGTGCAATATACAAGGCGGTCCATTTTGGCTATATAGTATAGCTAACTCATACTTTAGCTCTTATTCTATCTTTTTAGAGGTGATCTCATCTTCTAGCTGAGTACGAGATGTTTTAAACGGTTTTATTGCTCATTTGTTGTTGCTTTGTAAGAAAAATCTTACATTAGATCTAGTGACAAGCTCGAGAATGAATAAGCGCATCAGTCTTAGGGACCTTTCCAGGTATTTTCTGAAAAACTACCATAAGTTCCTACATACTGAAAGCTAAGATTATCATCATTTGCAACAAGCATTCTTGTAGATGCTTGTTCCATTCGGCTGGACTCAAAGCCTTCAGGGATTTCAATAATTGCTCTGTGAATTTTACCCGTTATGGGATTTCTGATGGGTTCAAGCCTTGCTTCAGCAATGATATCTCGGTCTTGACCACTTTTTCTTTTTGGTTTTTTCTCTTCTCTCATATCAAACACACTGACACGACTTCTGAGATCGCTGCTCTGAAACTTTATTCTCGCTTTCTTGGGTTCTTGTAATTTTTCGATGGTACTTGCATAAACTTCAAAAGGACCTCCTCCTGCTCTACCCGTAATAATGTTCGATAATGCTTCAAACTGTTTCTCATTTGCCCTGTTGTCTATGTAGAATGATGCTCTCCCATGACCCTCATGAATAGGACCGGGCCAAGAAGCTATTAATGCCATATTGAGTCCATCTAATTTAACGGTAGTTCCATAAATACCAGTTACTATATGGTATCCAGCCACTCCTTCACAATTACGATGAGTAGGTTTAGCGTTAAACTGACAAGGACATCCCCAGTCACAGTTACATGCATCTAGAAAATACGCCTTTACTTTCCAAATTGGCCTTTTTTGTTGCTGCTTTGCCCTAATATTCAATATGATATCGGAAGTCATAATTGTACCATATTTATGAGTATTTGTTTTCTTTTAGTTAGACTAAATATTAAGATAGGCTATCTCCTGCCAAAAATGTAAATAGAATCACTAATTTCCTGAAATGTTTCTGCTGAATTATTTATTATGATTAGATTTTATTATCGTGATGTTGTGATAGATGTCATATCAGGTTTCGGAAAGTCAATCATAGGAAAAGCCCATGAATACATTCGCCCGAATACTGTGTGTAATGAAGATAGCCCGCTATTTTGCCTTATTTAAGAAAATCACTAAATTTTTCTCTAACATTGTTTATATGAGGATACAATGTATTACTAATGGGCCTATACTGCTATCATTAAGGCCGCAGGATGGCCCAGGCTCAACTAACTAGTATGTTCCATTAGGTTACTCTTGAGTTTCCTGCGGCCATTCCGCAACAGATGAGAAAGAATGTTATATAAGGATATTGCCCGCTTTTGCGTCTAAATTCCAAAAATTTTGTATTGAAAAACTCATTACGGACTTCATTAAAAAGTATAAAATTGGCTGATGCGATAGTAGCCCTACGATGCATATATGGATTTGTTTCAGCGGAAGAGAAATATTTGGAAAATAATACTTCTCACTGGCAAGTAAACCTAATCAGCAGGAACACCGACATAAAGAAAAGTTATCCCCCCTTTACCAAACGAATCCTCATTGTGGATGATCATCCTGATATTATATTAACATTCAAAAGAGGTTTGGAAGCAGAAAATGAATATAGCAGCGGCAAGATTTTCTTCCAAGTTTACGCTTATGATGATCCTTTATTAGCATTATCAGAGTTCAAGCCAAACTTCTATGATCTATTGCTAGTAGACGTTAACATGCCCAAAGTGAATGGTTTTGAATTTTCGGAGAAGATATTGAAACTCGACTTCAACGTGAGGGTTTGCTATATTTCTGCAGGGGAAATGAACATAGAAGCATTAAGAGAACAATATCCAACATTGAGCATTGGATGCTTTATCAAGAAGCCCATTACAATAGAGAATTTAGTTAGAAGAGTAAAGGCGGAGTTGAAGTAAGTGGTAGATGAGTCTACGCTTGTATCAAGAAACAGATGTGTCGAATGCTTTGGTCATCTTAGATCCCGAAATATTGCCCCGGTTGTTTTCAAAGTTTGTTACCAAGTCTCAAAAAAGGAACAGGAATAGGTCTGTATATCTTAAATATTGAAGCCCATGGTGGAGACTATATGCAAATAACAAACAAACCTTAACGATAAAGGAGGAACATTTCCATTACTATACCATTATTTAGAGAACAAGAATAAAGAACTCATCTTATAGACTCTTAGTTGCAAAAGAATTTGCTATCTAGATGTGAATGGTATTTGATGAGATGGTATTCTTTATTATATATGTAAACGATATCCCTCTTACAAAATAGAGGATTGTGGTTGGCAGTAGCAGAAAAAAATAGGGTGTTACTAGTAGATGATGAACCTGATGTGGTATACCTTGTTAAGAAATCATTAGAACGAAATGGATTTGTAGTTGATGCCTATACTGACCCCCTATTAGCATTGCAGAACTTTAAAGGTGGTGTTTATAGTTTGTTACTTTTAGATATTAAAATGCCAAAAATTAATGGGATCGAATTTTTCGGGAGAGTAGAAAAAGAAGATGATAAAGTCAAAGTTTGCTTTTTCTCAGCATCAGAATATCTTACTTCTGATGTAAAAGATAAATTCTATAATTCTCCAGATAAGTTTCTTTTTATATCAAAACCAATATCAATTCCTGAAATGACTAGACAGATAAAGCAATTTTTTGGATAGGTTGTAGACAATGTTTGTTATTTGTGGATTATAGTTGTGACACGCGTGATCTGAATAGAAGGTAATGGCAGTTTGCCTTTAACTAACCACTATATTCAACTAGCCTCATAGATTTGAAATCATTTGCTCATTAGTTGCAATATGTAGTGGTATAACTTTATGCAGATATGTATGCCAGATATACCTTCTGTCCATAATTTCTATCCCCATTCTTATTCTCTTTGAAAAAACTATAGAAATAATCTTGTGATAATTTGCACTTCCCGGTTTGTAAATCAGATTGCTATTTTTGGTATCTTTTTGTCAAAATTGGATTTCACTTTTGTAGTCCTTGTCCTAGATACTATATGGTATGTAGTAAGAGGGACCGATTGACCAACTAAGGATTTCCAACTGGACTGTATAATAACAGTTATGAAACTTGTAGTACATATTTAAGAAAGGAGTTAGAAGTCTACTGGATGTTTGACACTAAAGACAATGATTCTCATAAAGACACAGTTGAATATGCTCAGCATTCATCAGTATACGATACAGATTCTTTGAATAAGGCAGTAGAGAAAGCTAACAGAGATCCCAATTTCATCAATAAGTCAGTACAAATCCTAAATGAAATGGAGTTCCCCTCATACAAAGAAAATATTGTAAACTATGTTAAACGTAACACAGATGAATCGGAGGTATTATCGTTATTTGAAAGTCTAGATGGATATATAGAATATAAAGATCAATATCATGTACAGAAGGCGCTTGAAGAAAATAACTCACAAAAGAAAATAGCAAATCAAGTTAGTGAATCCACTCGACATCATCCAGAGGTTCGGACTCGAAGTAAAACAGATGATCAAAGAATAAAAGATACAGAGGCTGTCAAAAGAAGTGAAGAAAGAAGCGACTATCCAGAGGTACCACCATCAGCAATGTCAAACTTTGTATGTGATAAATGTGGCAAGATCTTTCAGAATCAAAATGATTTATTGCAACACAAACGTTTTGAAGGTTAGGCAAGCTTTGGAATGAACGAGCAATGTTTTTGGATAACCCTCACTACAGTCATTTATCAGTCTGATGGACTTGCTTTTCGTAAATTTGAATCACCTTCTGTAAGCTATCGACCTCTGCAATACTTTTATCAGTTCTGATACTTTTAATTCTAGGAAATCTTAAAGAAAATCCACTGTTATGTCTGTTACTCTTCTGAATACTATCAAAGGCCACTTCCAGTATTATTTCCGGTCTCACTAGGAGCCTATAGCCTTCATTTTTTATAGTAGCCAAACGAAGTCTATCTGTCATTTCATATATTTCCCTATCTGTTAATCCGGAATAGGCTTTTCCAATTACCTTTAGGCTATTTCTTCCATCACTCAAATCTTTCACAGCGAAAGTATAGTCCGAAAGAACACCTGCTCTCTTGCCATGACCATATTCAGCGATCACAATTACTGCGTCAATTGTATCAAGTTCTTTTTTCAACTTTATCCAATGCCTTCCTCTTTTCCCAGGATGATAATGTGACGATGGGTCTTTGATCACTAGGCCCTCATGACCCATCTCTTTACTTTGGTTAAAAAGGTCGACTATCTTTACTATTGAATCTGTAAGGATATACGTCGAGTTTAATATGGGTTGTCTGAACTGAATCTTTGACAAAATTTCTTTTCTCTTACTAAGAGGTTGTTTGATTAGCTGCTCGCCTTCTAAATACAAAATATCATATACAACATATATCACTGGAACTAATTCAGCGAATTTATCGGTCAGCTTTTTTCTTCTGAGTCTCTTTTGTAATTCCTGGAAATGCAGTGGTTTAGAATTTTTAAAACCTATAATTTCACCATCCAAGATAAAGTCTGAACTTTTGAAATAAAATGAAGTCAATGATTCATTTTTGAATGCTTCCACTATTTCTGGAAATGCAAATGCAATATCTTCAAGCTTCCTTGAAAACATTCTGATGGTGTCTCTAAACTTGTGTAGTTGTACTCGGATCCCATCATATTTATATTCGCATATAAGGGACTTGCCGTAGTAGCTGATTACTTCTTCTGCCGTGAACATTACATCAGCTAGCATAAAACTCAAAGGGCTAAGAGGCCTTACTTCCATAGTATTCAGAGTTTTATTTTTTGCCAGTAAAGATACACTACCGATGTCCCCAGAAAGAAGCATGGCTTCCCTTATATCCTTGATCGAAGAATCGAACGCTTTTGCTAAAGCAAGCTCAACCAGTCCCTCGACCAAACCAATTCGTAGTTCACCATTCATAATTTTTATTAGATATTTTCCCTCCATAGGGGAACAGCTAATAAGTAAACCTGTAAGATTTTTCTTCTTATCTTTATTAGAACCAGCCCCTTCAATATCGGCAATTTTTTTTAATATTGAGAAAACGTAGGACATAGTAAGTGTATCCTGTTTTTCGAGCTGTTGAAATAACGGCACGGTGTGTTTTTTCGATATTGCGTATTCGCCTAACTTCCCCAAATCTCCATATTTCAAATAAATTTGCTGAATCTCAGTCGTAGTTAACTCTGCAATTTCACATAGTGAATTCATAATCGTTGTAAAACCCAAATTCAAACTTAATGCTGAACCCTTTGGGAAGATTCTTCCTCCTAAAAATCTGGCTGCTAAAGGCAGTGAATCCTCGCTTAGCTTTGCCAAGTATTTTGAGAGAATATCTACTTTTTTATTCTTGCTTGTGGACGATTGAATCTCTTCGCAGACACTGACAAAGAGGGCGAAACTATCCGATTGTAGACCCATAGAATGTAAATGTATTGGGTACTATCTTAATTAAAAAAGATAATATATCAATGATTTAGTATTTTTTGTACATAAATCGCATAACCTTTCTCTTTACTCGATACACAGAAACAGTAAAAGTGTTCAAACAAGAAATAGAGAACCCTCGCTGTTCTGATATTATGACATTATCCTCTGATTTTGTTAAGCTGCTCTATTTCTGTCAAGAATCTCAATTACCGCTTGTGGTAATAGTTTATCTCCTATCACACTAAAGATAGGAAATGTGCAAGAACTCGAATGAGTTTGATGTATATTTGCTGTTATTTCGACAAAGTTTGTCGATTTTAGAGTAGCTTCACTTATAGGTGGAGCACAGTGTGTTGTGAAGTGGTTTAAGGGTCAGTGATGGAATTACCGAAGAAACAAAGTAAAGTTCTGGTAGTTGATGATGAACCAGATATCAATATGTCATTCAAGCTAACCCTAGAAAATGCAGGTTTTATAGTTGATGGATATCATGATCCTCTCATCGCATTGTCCAATTTCAAACCAAGCTATTACGATTTAGTTGTGCTTGATATTAAAATGCCAAAAATGAATGGGTTTGAGCTTTATACGGAAATACAAAAGATAGACAACCAAGTGAAGGTGTGCTTTATTACAGCAGGTGAAATGTATTATAACGAGCTTAGATAGGGAAATGGAGAAGAAGAGGAAGAATATTGTAGGTTAGATGAAGATCGATTTTTACAAAAGCCTATTCCAAGTGTAGAACTTGTAAACAGGATAAATAAAATAATGATGGAAATCGAACAGACTGAAATTCTTAAGAATGCTTAAAGCGCGGCAGCAATGGATCTCATTCAACACAATTTCCAAAAAATAATTTTCATATAAAGATACACAACTAATTAGAGAAGGAGAGTAATTGTCGACCCTGGATTCAAAAAAGTACAAGGAAGCAGAACGTCAGAGTTGGGATAGTGTAGCTAATAATTGGCAAAAGTGGTGGAAGACGATTGAGAGAGGTGCTGAAAAAGTTAGTAGGCGGCTATTAGAACTTGCAGCGATTAAACCAGGGTCCAAAGTTCTCGATATTGCAACAGGTATAGGAGAACCAGCTATTACCGCTGCAAATCAGGTAGGTAATAGTGGCCACGTATTAGCCACAGATATTTCACCACAGATGCTATCTCTAGCGAAACAGAGAGCTGTTTCTTTGGGTCTACAAGATGTGATTAAATTTAAAGAGGGAGATGTGGAAACAATTGACTTACCATCTTCAACATTTGATGCGGTACTCTGTAGGTGGGGATTGATGTTTTTACCAGATCTTAAGGCGGGTTTATCAAATATTTACCGATCATTAATAGAAGGTGGTCAATTCGCAGCTGCGGTTTGGGCTTCGCCAGTTCAAGATACTTTGATTGCTACGACAATGAACATTGTAATGAAAGAAACTAACAGCAAACCACCTCCACTGGGAACTCCCGGTCCATTCAGTCTGTCTGACGAAAATAGCCTTAAAAATTCATTTATGATTTCAGGATTCAAAGGCCTTACTATCGAAAGGATGAGTGTGTCTTTTGATTTTAAATCGCCCGATACAGCCTTAACAAGTGAAACTGCCGGTCCTCTTCAAAAAATACTAGCAGATCAAACAACCAAAAAAAAGGATCAGATATTAAAAACAGTTACTGAAGCAGCAAGAAATATGCTGACAACAATGCAGGAAAAGTCAGGTTCGAAAATGAAGCTATACTTATTGTAGGTAAAAAATGAGTATCAATAAATGACTTATTTACTTTAAGTCAAGCCAACTATCGCAGCAATGAAAATTAGTAGTTAGAAATAAAAGAAAATGTAATCCCAGTATCCATGCTAGTATGGCATCAACGAGTTGATTTCTTATCCACTATTTTTTTCTTCTGCTGCAGGTCTTGTCTTATCCTCTACTAGCTTGTATTTGGATAGCTGCTTGTACGCCAAAAATACGATTAAAGCAATGATGAGGAAGTCAATTATGTTGGATATCAAATCCCCGTATTTGAACTCTGTAGTAGAACCCGCAAGATTAGTAACTTTAAAAGTCATCGTTTCGAGACTTCCTGAAGGAAGAAAAAAGCCAATGATTGGGTCAATAATGTCATTCACTAATGCAGTCACCAATCTAGATGCTGCCTGTCCTAATACAAAAGCAATAGCAAGACCTATAATTCCGAAAGTCTTTAGGAAGTCAAAGAACTCTTGGGCTAATGTTCTCCTTACTTCAACTGGCAATTCCTCTTTCTTGCTCAATTAGTCTGGCACGAATTAGCTACGCTGCTTAATCTGTGAATCCCTTGATTATTCTAGAATAATGATAGAAATAAGGTATCAAGCCAAACATGTTCACTGGTAGAACCCCGCGGTTTCAAGAGCACAATGATATTGTATTAATTTCTAAGCACAGCTTTATGTATTCCCATGTTGGTTCGAGATTTTTAATTTTCTGTTTTTCAATTTAAAATTCACATAGTCACGTCATTTTATACCTTTTTTGCACAAGTGTCACAGTATTTTTCTATAAGCATAGCACCATCTACATTGAATAATGCTTCCTGAGTGGCTATACTGCCGCAACTTATGCAGAATTTTGACTTCCTGCCACTATCAACAAATGTCCTTATCGACGAAAAAGTTTTTTCCATTATCATCTTGCCTCCTCAATTGTTACTCCAGTGGTTGGAGCAATTATGAATTCTACGTTCTCATACATGATTCTGTAAAGGATAATGACTATAAGAACATTTACAGAAATGACCTACTAAAATTTCATGGACTATTATCAATATCCCTTGAACAGTCCCTCTTGGAAATCGTATATTAGGTAGGGTTCGGATATTCGAAAGAATACTCTTTCTAATTTGACATAAAAAACGATATCTCATATATATGACATAAATATATGTTCTAGTTCGACATTTAGTCTGTTAGATTCCCTTGCCTTGATTGACTACCAATTATCCTTCTTTTAGTCCATATCTTTGTATGTTTAAGCGGACTTTATGTGCAGAAGATAATACCTGACGGCCTGAACCTTATTCTTATCACTCATGTTTGTGGCTGTCGTGACAGAACTGAGCGTAACTCTAAAAGCTACAATGGTTGGTATAGGTCTCACACTATTGGGTTAAGGATTAAGAGGTTTATAACCTGTTTTGGTCACATTCGATTTAAAACTCTTTATAGTTGTTATGCGTAATATAATATGTCCGACTAGGAAATAGCGAACCACGACCTCACAACTAATGGAGTGTTTGTGTAGGTAAAGACTTACACCCCCACCTGTTGTGATGTTACCTATTCAAGGTTAGTAGGCCAGGCTGCCGGCTGAAAAGGAATAGCAGTGAGCACCAGTCTAGGATAGGAATGACTACCAAGGTCGAGATTCTCTGGAGCCTGCTGGAGAATTTTTGAACGTAGTCACGTTGATTCGCTACACTAGTCGGAAAAAGTTTCTAGTTTTTATTGTGTGCATGTTCCATTTAGTCTAGTTTGTTTCGTAATGTGTAGGAATCAATAGATCCAAATTGAGAGATGCAGTAATTATTTTCAAGACGGAGAAACCATTCTCGCCTGATAGATTTACTATATCTCTTACGGTATGCTAAATAATTAGAAATGTTGAAATGTTGATATTTTCTTTACTGCTTACAAATTGAACATTTAAATTGACTTAGCTTTTTGACAACAAACTACTGCTATTTATCGCATCCATTATCACTTGTGTTGCTCTGCTGCCGAGGTTATCTATGCAATAGTTTTCGTTCCTCAATTTTGAGTCCAATTTATTTTCTCTGATCAGCGCCGAGATTCTGTTTACCCCAGCTAGATAATGCATTACTGACTTCCAAGTGACTATAATCGAACAGTCATCACAAACACGGCCTTTAGCATTGGTTGCAAAGACTACATTACAAAAAATGCATTTGTTATACACCATTGATTTACCTGTTCGTGGGGCATTAATGCCAAAATGAAGTTTATTAAAACAAGTTAAACACAAAAACTGATTGTTAGATTCTTCGCATCTATGATATCGCTCATTTTTATTACACAATTCACACAATGGGCTCGTCGTTGGTTCTTCTCTTATCTCGAATGCACCTCAGAGTTTTTCGTTTGCTAATAGTTCTCTAACTGTAAAAACAACAACAAATCGATCATACTGCTATCATAGATTTCTTTATTATCTGAGTATATATCTGGGCATGTTGGCTAGCTATAGCTTGCCAACTTATTTCTTTTCGAAAAGATTCGACTGTTTTGATATATTTCATATAATCTCGGTCTAGTGTTACGAGAGCCTTTGAAAATTCATCAGGGGAACGGTTCACAGTTATTCCTAGTCCTTTCTTGGAGAATTCTTTGAAGAACTCCAAACTAGTAGCAACAAATGGAAGTCCATGAGCCAAAGCATCAAACATAACACCTGATCCAGAACTCACTGTATATGGTAGGATTACAGCGTCAGCTGAAGAAAACAAAAAAGAAAGCTCTTTTTCAGTCAGAAAATCCTTTTGCAAATTTATTATGTTTTTTTTAACAAAGTTTGGATTAAACTTCTCAGTATTATAATGATTCTTTGAAGAGTTTACTACTACAGTCCATCCTTCTGGTATGTTCATCTTCTCTATAATATCCCAACCTTTAGTAGCAGTCATAAATCCAAGTGCCAAGGCTATTCGACCAAATTCAGGTAGATTGAACAACTTTCTAGCTTCATCTTGTGAGATATATACTGATGAAGAAGATTCGGCACCATGTAAAATAACTTCGCCTCCTCCAATCATTTTAGACATATAGTTTGAGAATACTATACCTGCTTTACTCTTTGCCAGCTTTTCTTTATTCAAATTGTGGAATGAGTGGTAATTAAGCAACATCTTCCAGCATCTGATAGTATTATTGGAGAACTTACTAAGCATATTTCGTTTTGATGAATCTTTAAAAGACGTGATAAGATTAAGCCATTGCTTGAAAGGATAGGCCGAATGGAAGGTCGTTACAATTGGAGTCTGGCAGTATTTATAGAACAAATCAATGTTAGTGGTTGTTTTTCTAGGGTTTAGAGGATCAAGCCTTAAACCATATAAGCCATGTTCATACTGAACGTGAACCAAATCAGGCTTGGTCCTTTCGACTATTTCTAACAATAAGTTGGAATTTTCTGGATTTTTTGGGGAAAGGCCTGAAAATTCACCATTACCCAGCCTATTGGATACTACATTAACCTCAAAGTCAAGCTTTCGCAAAGCCTGAGTCAAATTGAAAGTATAACGTCCTACCCCCCCTTTCATGGGTGGGTATTCGGTAGAGACCATCAAAATTCGAGGCTTTTCAACACTACGAAGCATATACTAATCAATATACAAATACGTATATAAGTCTTGATACATATTTGTCATAAGGCTTAAATATTAATTTGTACTAGTATTATAACATGCCTACAAGATATACTGTGACAGTAACATCAGTGGGCTCTAGTTCGGTAGTGGTCCTGCCCAAGCCCGTGGTGAATGGATTCAATTTAAAAAAAGGAGATAGATTAGAAATGACAGTAACAGATAATGGCATACATATTCCCCTAGCAGAACAGAAAGAAGAAAGAAAATAGTTTCTAGGTAGAACATACGACTGACTGTATATACTTTGCCACTGCACGAGGAGAAAGAACTATCCCGCTATCTAGAGGCGAGACCTTTCCCTACCATGACAATAATATTATTTGGATAAAACAGATGATAAGCAATGACTCAAAGGCTAGTATTAGAGATACTCAGGGAACTCGGCGGTAAGGCAACTACAAGAGATATATCAAATCTTGCAAAACTAAAATATCCAGATTCAGGGTTTGATAATAGAGGTGTAGCACATAAGCTGACGCGACTTCAGATGTGGGGGTACATACAACATGATAGAATCAACAGAACATGGTTCATTGTTGACAAATAAGTTGGAGACGATCTTAGTATGCGGCGAGTAGATAATATTATAATGAGTTAGAATCGTGTTTTTGAGATCCTATGCATCAGAAGCTTGCACTACCAATAAGGTACCACCAATAAGGCACAAGTTCTCCCGCCCCAGGTGTGTCTAAGACTCAACTCAGCTGCCGCTACCAGGTAAGTTTTTGTCTTCTTGCGGACTAGGAGCATTCCTCCAATGAGTCTTTCTAGTTTCTTAGGATTTTACTACCTTCGACAAGGTAGGATGTTACTGCCCATTCACAAGGAGCAGTAGTATAATTATAAGGATTACTCTTCAAAGGGAGAGAGGCTGAAATTGCCTTATATAGTTGCCAACATCTATATCATCTTGGAGCTTGACAGCTTCATCTCTTCATTCTATTAAGGGCAAAAGAGAAGTCACTAGGGTATTTTATGGAGTCGAAACTGTCATAAATACGGTCAGAGAATTTTTAACCCGAACAGGAAACGTAGTATATGCATGCGTAGACCAAACAAGACCTATTTTGACTCTTGATATCTTAGAACTAAGGAGAGCCTTTGAAGATGCAAAAAGAAGAGGCGTAAGATTATTGTATATAACCGAAATTACTAAAGATAACTTAGCTTACTGTAAACAGCTCATGCCCATGGTGGATGAACTTAGGCATTTGGATGGAATTAAAGGTAATTTCTATATAAGCGAATCAGGCTACCTTGCACCTGCCACCTTTCATGAAAAAGGAAAACCTGCATCACAGATTATCTATAGTAATGTTAAAGAACTCATCGACCACCAAAAATATGTTTTTGATAGTTTTTGGGATAAAGCTATTGCGGCAGAACAGAGAATTAGAGAAATAGAGGAAGGAAGAGAACCAGATTTCTATGAAGTTATTACAGACAATGAAAAAGCAAGCCAAACTTTAATTGATTTAGCTATATCTGTAAAGAGAGAGGCACTATTTTTTCTTCCTAATTCCAAAGCTATGGTAAGACTGGATAGAATTGGCATAATTGATTATACGATAAAGGCTTCACAGAATGGAGCAATTGTAAAGATTATTTGTCCGCTTTCTGATGAAAATAGCCAGATCGTAAAAAGAATATCTGAAGGAGCGCCACAAATACAAGTTCTAAATGGAAATAATTCACCATACGGCATGTACATTGTTGATAGTGAAAGATTTCTCAGAGCTGAACTCAAGCAACCAGAAGCTGAAATATTCTCTGAAGCTATAGGTTTAGTTGTATACTCCAATAGAAGAATCACCGTTGATTCCTTCAAATCAATATTTGAGTTGCTTTGGAATGAACGTACACTAGTCGAAGAGTTAAAGAGAACAGATAGTATGCAAAAAGAGTTTATTAATATAGCTAGTCATGAAATGAAAACCCCAACCCAGGCCATCATGGGATTCTCTGAAATGTTAGAGGTGTATCCAGAGAAGAGTAAGGAGATGATAGAAGCAATAAAAAGAAATGCCAGGAGGCTTCACAGATTGACTAACGATATTTTAGATGTAACAAGGATTGAAAGTCAAACCTTAAAGTTGGTTAAGGAAAAAGTAAGCGTAAACGAAAAGATACTACATGTGATTAATGATGTCAAAAATCAAATTCAAAATCCAGATAAATTGAAAATAGTGTTCGCAGAACTGGCAGAACCTGTTTATGTTCAGGCAGATAAAACTAGGCTATATCAAGTCATATCAAATCTGCTTACGAATGCTATAAAATTCACTAAAGAAGGAACTATTTCTATTAGTGCCGATGTAAACGACAACAATAACGAACTTATTGTTACTGTAAAGGATTCTGGTGAGGGTATAGACTCTGTTATCATGCCGAGATTATTCAAGAAATTTGCTACAAGATCAGAGGTGGGAACAGGACTTGGACTCTACATATCAAAAAACATTATTGAAGCTCATGGTGGGAAAATGTGGGCTGAAAATAATTCTAATGGAAAGGGGGCCACATTCAGTTTCAGTTTGCCAATAACTCAAAAGTAAACTAATCTTACCTGATATAAAGGATAACTACACTTGAATTTAGGCTTTGGGTTTTCCTGTTGGCTTAAATAAAATAATAGCTATGTAACGCACGCAAATCACATAGGATCAATATTTCCTGTACTGATTCAGCATATAGATGATTTTAACTTCAATAGGTAAAACTTGGTATATCGAAAACAAAGCATCAGCGCAAGTTAACTATTTACGCTATTTGGCTCTCCCTAAAATAATGAGTTAAGAACCAGGACAGTATGATTGTACTATTCTAGGTCCCTGACATTTTTATAGCCAGTTTCTGTATTTTCTTGTTCTGTGACTGTGCCACTGGTGGTTCTCTCATCAATTACCCGTACGCTCTGGTCATAATCAGTAATTGGAGGGGCTTTTTGTCCATGTGGACTTGTTTTGAAGGCCTCATAATCTTTCGTGTGTTGTTCAGCTGGAGGCTCTTCTCCATACAGATACCGCTGAAGTAATTGTTCCTCTCCTACTAAAAGCCATAATGTCTTGCCATCATAAGCATCAGCAACATATTTTGGTATCCAATACTTATCCTTACTTATAGTCCCCTTTTCTATTCGTAAAAAATTCTGCGATATCTCCTTAATTTCACCAACGTCCTTTCCATTATTAGTCTTGACCTTTTTACCCTTGAGCATATTCCACATTATTGTCGGGCCTTCATTTTTGCTAGGTGATGCCATATGTTCTACAATTTGTGAAGTATATTTTTTAATGATTCTAGAACAGTCTTCTATTTTGTTGGGTAGGTATATATAACCGCACGTTGACTTTCAATGAAATTCCACCAATGTTATAGTTTCTTGATTGGGTCTATAATATAAAAAATTCAAGGATACATTGTTTATTTTGGGGAGATTTCTTCGACTATAACTCTTACAGTATTCATGTCTAGGTCGAGTTGATCTGCAATCATTTCTTCTGGAATACCCGACTCATATAGATTTCTTAGTGTCTCTCTTTTCTCCTTATTTATAATATTTGAAGGCGGATGTAATTCTAACTCCTGTTGTACTGATTCAATATACATGGTTACCTTACTGACTAAATCTTCTGCATTGACATTGCTTTCTGCAGAAAATACCAATATGTACTCTTTTACAGGCATATTGAACATCTTTACCTTATCATAATCATAAAGAACATATTTCAAAGGTCCTAGTTCTTCTGAGAATCTTTCTCTTAAGAAAATAATATGAGCGGATTGCAACAAACTCAAATCTGAGTCTTTGCCTTTTAATTGGATATCAGCCCCCTCTCTCATACCTCCTGCAAATAAATGTCCTGATCTTTCTATCAGGCCAGCAAATCTAATTGTAGGATCGAGTGCCAGAATACTTTTTGAGAATTCTTCTGATTTCATTGTGCCCTATCTTAAAGAATGATAGCAATATACATGCTTTGCTTAAAGGTTTTCATAACTTGCTAATAGCTTTATCTTGGAGGACATAATTTTCTTTATTTTTGTATAGCTATGGACCAATAGCATGTTATCTGAACTTCTAGAGAATCTCAAATGAATCAATCCCATCTACTATAGCACTTTCCTTACCATTTTCCCATTTTATCCACATTACTAATCTTAATTCGTCCAAATCAATAACCTTTGAGATAGAATAATCTACAATTGTTCCAATATCTCTTGACTTTATTCCCATGTAAGGATCGGCTGCACGAATAAGCCTGATTCTATCACCTATTTTCACAGCAGGTGTTCGATCAATAGATCCAGGATCCATGCATTTTACCTTCCATAAGTGTAAGTAACCGAGATTTAAGCTAATGGTTTATCTTGATTCCGAAGACTTGTGTTACAGAGAAAATGTAGTAATTGCAAACGCAATGTCAATGGGAGCGAATCTATCATACTAAGCATAAAGAATTGGTATAATTTGTAAACCTAGCTGTTTATAATCTTGTTTATCTAAATAATCTCTATGAGTAATATTTTAGAAAGTATTCAGAAACAAATACTAAGTTGGCCATATGTTACCGCCAAGGCACACAGGTTTGGAGGTATTGAATTTAGTCTAAATAAAAGGGAAATGGGACATATACATGGCGATCGTTTAGTTGATTTACCCTTTCCAATGAGCACCAGAGATGAACTTGTAAATTCTGGCCGTGCATCGCCCCATCATGTATTACCTCAGTCGGGGTGGGTTAGTTATTGGATAAATAAAGGCGAGGAAGACGTACCAGCCGTTGTTGATCTATTTAGAATGAGGTATGAACAACTAAAACCAAGATCACTTATAATCAAGTAGTGGTAAGGCAGTGAGAACATCATTCAACAAACAAGATACTTACGGAATCATTTGTAGAAGACTAATTGACGTTAAATAGGGTGAAGAGAAATATCATCATATATTGGTTCGCAATCACTCCGGAAAATTGTTGGACCAGCTAACCAAAGGCAATGGTAGTTCGCACGCAGCAATAATTAATGACAACCTACCAGATAATTATTGATAAAAGCAAAAAGTCATTGCCACGTTGACGGGGGCCAAGAGGGTTAAACAAGTCCTTTCAGTTTGCTACTAGTTTACAAATAGGGAATCGCTGTTAGCAGTAAGGTCATTTTTTTTATAGTTAATAAGATGATGTTGTTCTTTATTTTTGTTTTTGTTATGTTCCTTTCTTATTGTTTTTAATTTTTGCTTGAACTTTGAATTACGTGGTTTTGTCCTAACTCTACATCCGCAACAAGGACACCACAATCCATCCCATTTCATGAACAAGGCACACACTTGACAACGTTTCTGTCCTGCGGCGTAGCGACCAAAAGAACCAGGTCTTTGCGCCCTATGTCGAATGCAAACACCTTTACAAGTCATAACTTGTACCTGTGAATAGCATTATGAGTATTTAACATAGTATTATAGTGGGAGAGCTACGATATCCATATTTTGTAATTTGGTATAAATGTAAGTTGTAATAAACAGGTCCTGTCCTGTCCATTCCCTCCCTCTCGATACCGATAGTTATTACTTATATCGCTAAGGTTACTTTGCTAATCCCAAGGTTAGTTGTGAGAAATGAGCCTATTTCCAGATGAAAATATACTTATAAAGGAAATAGAATATTGGAGAGGCTTTGCAGATAGTTTAAAGTCTGAGGAAGACAAGAAGCTATTCTTACAAATGCTAAAAGATTGTCAGAAATATTCCTTAGCAATAAATGCTAAAGGTAAACCATTTCCAACTGAACCTTTGATTATGGCTCTTCTATTGGCACAACATAAAATGATAGGCTGGTTGGCCAGACAAACAAAAACCAACCAAAAGAGGGCCGCAGGAAGAACAAACAACATACCTGGTAGCGGCAGTTGAATTGAGTCCTAAGGCACCCCTGCGGCTATGTGAGACCTTTGCCTTAAGGATAAAACAGCTCTTGAAGTACAAAAGACTTCAAAAACAAGATTCCCTAACTTACCTCGGGTTGATCTTGTTTGAGTTCTTCCTACATGGAATGTTGTTACTAAAGGAACGAAGCGGAAATACCTAAAAAGACATTTTATGATGAATTGATATTCATAGATCCAGCGGAAAGAAAGTACAAAGCAGAAGACTTGTGGCTAACAGGACAGAATACTGATAATCAATTTAGTTACCAAGCGGATGGCCAGTGCTAAAGCTAGAAGTGACTCGCTATTCGATCACTATTAATGTCATAGTCGATCTGACTACGCCTATAGTTCTTATGTCTTGAGTTATAGTTTCTTTCAAACTATCAAGGGTGTCAGACGTTATTTTTACAACTATATCGTAAACTCCTGCAACTTCGCTAGCATCTATTACACCTGGCACATTTTTCAGTTGGTTTATGGCTTTTTGCTCAGATTTGATTCCGAGATCACAGTTGACCATAACAAATGCTGTTGGCATATTTCATCAAGTTATATGCTTTTTCGGCCTACTCCTGCAACTGGCTTACAATGGCCAGGTTTACTGTGTTCAAAATTCTGGTGAGAATCTAACGTTTCAGCACTATCAAATGGTTTGTCGCACAAGCTGCACCGGTATTGTTTGCGTGGTCTATTACTTGTTGAGGATGAAACAGCAGTTTCCGGCATTACTACTAGTAATACGTAGACAAAATATGTAAGAATATCTAATAGTTCAAAAAGCGTTCTAGCATTTGGTTCTGAAACCAAAGACAGGGATCAAAGATTCAGAACACTTTAGCGTTGCTCTTCTTATTGTATACTGAGAATGCTAGAAAGATGGAAAATACTAATGTACTCCAAATTAATGTACTCCAACAGCTAGAGGAAAATGAAGAGGAAGAGGAAGAGGAACAAGAAGTAGAAGGAGTTCCTGTATGTGGTGCAAATCTTGCGTCTCCTGTAACTGATACGGCTTACTTTATTGAACAGGTTCACTACAAAATAGGAACTCGACTTTATATCGAAAATGCAGATTAGAGATAAAGAAAAGCAATCAGAAGAAGGCGAAGGGGAAGAAAAAAGAGATCTAGAACTTGAAAATATAGTGGGTAATCTGCTAGTAGCAGAATATCAAGTAGACAGACTTCGAACTCGATTGAATGATTTGATTAATGGTTACAGACCACATACAAAAATCAACAAAATATCAACACACGTATTCAAACACTATAACAAATGGTATAAACTATCACTTAGAATAGATCAAACTGATACTAACTGTTCTAAATAGAGCGGGCTTGGAAAACAACCTGTTCACAAAACATTCTACTAGGAGAAGTTAGAAGAATCCCTTGTAGGTTTGGCAAGATCCCCATATTCCTTATTCAGAAATATAGTTCCTCTTACCTACCCTACGAGGTTTTCTGTGCACTAATAAGCATATTTCGTAAGTCTTACCCTACTTCGTATGCTTTTCGCACACAGAGAAT